>JACXTT010000155.1_pt1 | contig 105797 bp, 136 predicted proteins | sample 9270951 | NCBI WGS metagenome assembly JACXTT01 (sample SAMN15532306, study PRJNA645909) | rock metagenome | isolation source: weathered quartz diorite | place: Puerto Rico | collected 2017-06-21 | reverse complement strand
GTTTCCAAGGGTTTTTCGCCTCAAAGAGGGTTTGACCGGGGCGAAAAAGAATCGTATAATAGCCGGTTCATTCATTGCCTTTCAAATTCGGACACCGTTTAGACGGGTTCGGGGTTGGAAAGCAGTGATTGCAAACCGATTTAATTTTAGGAGTTTAACCATGTATGCGGTCATAAAAACCGGCGGGAAGCAGTATCGCGTCCAAGCCGGCGAAAAAATAAAAGTAGAACAGATACCGGCAGACGTGGGCTCGCAGGTCGTCCTCGATCAGGTGTTGATGGTAGGCACGGGTGAAACCGTGACCATCGGCAAACCGCTCGTGGCGGGTGCGCAAGTCTCGGCTACCGTTGTCTCCCAGGGTCGTCACGATAAAGTGAAGATCTTCAAAATGCGCCGTCGCAAGCACTACCAAAAGCGTCAGGGCCATCGTCAGAATTTCACCGAGTTGCAAATCGGCGAGATCAAGGCTTAAGGAGATAAACCATGGCACATAAAAAAGCAGGCGGCAGTTCGCGTAACGGCCGTGACTCAGAATCGAAGCGCCTGGGCGTAAAAGCCTACGGCGGCGAATTGATCAATGCAGGCTCGATCATCGTGCGTCAGCGCGGTACCGAATTCCACCCCGGTGAGAACGTCGGCATCGGCAAGGACCACACCCTGTTCGCGTTGAAGACCGGCAAGGTCGAATTCACGATCAAGGGACCCGCCAAGCGCCGTACGGTCAATATTCAACCGGCGTAAGTTTCCAGGCTTCCGTTTCCACAGAAGCCCCGAAGAGTTTTCTTCGGGGCTTTTTGTTTGCAGAAGCAAGATAGATAAAACATGAAATTCATCGACGAAGCGAAAATCGAAGTGCACGCGGGCAAGGGCGGCAACGGCTCGGCCTCGATGCGCCGCGAGAAGTACGTCGCCTTCGGCGGACCCGACGGTGGTGACGGGGGGCGCGGCGGTTCGGTCTTCGTCGTCGCCAACGTCAATATCAACACCCTGGTCGACTACCGTTTCCAGCGCATTTTTCGCGCCAAGAACGGCGAGCCGGGACGCGGCGCGGACTGTAACGGCCGCGGCGCGGACGATGTATTCCTGCGCGTGCCGGTGGGCACCATCGTCACCGACGTCAATAGCGGTGAAGTGGTGGCGGACCTGGCCCACGACGGCGCCAAGGTATGTGTCGCCGAAGGCGGACGCGGCGGCCTCGGCAACCTGCATTTCAAATCCAGCACCAACCGCGCCCCGCGCCAGACCACCAAAGGTGGCGATGGCGAAAGCAAGGACCTGAATTTTGAACTGAAGGTATTGGCCGACGTTGGTTTGCTGGGTATGCCCAATGCCGGCAAGTCCACCTTCATCCGCTCGGTTTCTGCCGCGCGCCCCAAGGTGGCCGATTATCCCTTCACCACCTTGCATCCCAATCTGGGTGTGGTGCGCGTGACCGATGCCAAGAGTTTTGTTATTGCCGACGTGCCCGGACTCATCGAAGGTGCGGCCGAAGGCGCCGGGCTGGGTGTGCAGTTTTTGAAGCATTTGCAGCGCACCGGGCTGTTACTGCATCTGGTCGATATCGCCCCTTTTGACGAGGCGGTCGATCCGGTCAAGGAAGCCAAGGCCATCGCTGGCGAGCTGAAAAAATACGACCAGACCTTGTACGACAAGCCGCGCTGGCTGGTTCTCAATAAAGCCGATTTGCTGGAACCGGCCGAGGCCGAAAAGCGCGTCAAGGCCATCATCAAGGGTCTGAAATGGAAGGGGCCGCACTTCCAGATTTCCGCTATCAACGGCGCGGGCACCAAGGAACTCGCGTTTGCCATCATGGAGCATCTGGACGTCGAGCGCGCCAAGAATGCCCCTGCCGAAGCAGAATCTGACAATAGCAAGTAACCACTCACAAAGACTGCTTCGATGACGAAACCCCAACGCATCGTTGTCAAAATCGGCTCCACGCTGATTACCAATCACGGCGCCGGGGTCGATCATCAATTGATCGCAGAATGGGTGCGGCAGATCGCCGCCCTGTGTCGCGAAGGCCATCAACTCATCCTGGTTTCCTCGGGCGCCATCGCCGAGGGCATGCAGCGCCTGGGCTGGAAAACCCGGCCGCACGAAATCAACCAACTGCAGGCAGCGGCGGCCGTGGGCCAGATGGGCCTGGTGCAGGTGTACGAATCGGCGTTTCGCGAGCACGGCCTGCAAACCGCGCAAATCCTCCTGACCCACGACGACCTGGCCGACCGCATGCGTTATCTCAACGCGCGCTCCACCCTTACCACCTTGTTGGAGCTGGGTGCCGTGCCGGTGATCAACGAAAACGATACCGTCGTCACCGATGAAATCAAGTTCGGCGACAACGATACCCTGGCCGCGCTGGTAGCCAATCTGGTGGAAGCGGACCGCCTGATTATTCTTACCGATCAGCAGGGCCTCTTTTCCGCCGACCCGCGCAAGGACGCCGCCGCTACGCTGATCGCGGAAGCCAACGCCGGCGATGAAAAACTCGAAGCCATGGCCGGCGGCGCCGGCTCCGCGCTGGGGCGCGGCGGCATGCTGACCAAGGTATTGGCCGCCAAAAAGGCGGCGCTGTCCGGTACCTCCACCACCATCGCCTATGGCCGCGAGGCCGATGTGCTCCTACGCCTCGCGCGCAACGAGGCCATCGGCAGCCACCTCAAGGCCAATACGCTGACCTTGCAGGCGCGCAAAACCTGGCTGGCCGGCCATCTCAAAACCGGCGGCAGTTTTACCCTGGATGCGGGCGCGGTGGCGGCCCTCAAGACCGGCGGCAAGAGTCTCTTGGCCATCGGTGTGGTGTCGGTGGAAGGCCAATTCGAACGCGGCGCCGTCGTCAGCTGCCTGGACCCGTCCGGCCGCGAAATCGCTCGCGGCCTCAGCAACTACCCGGCGGCGGAAACGCGCAAAATCGCCGGCAAACCGACGGCCGAGATTGAAGCGCTACTGGGATATATCGCCGAGCCCGAGTTGATACACCGGGACAACCTGGTGTTGGTTTAACCGTCATTCCGGCCCTATACGCTGGCCACCCCGCCGCGAAGGCGGCGGGGTGGCCTAGGGCCAGAACCCAAGTTCAGACAAAATTAGATTCCCGCCTTCGCGGGAATGACAATTACTTAGAACTTCGCCAACTCCGGCGACCGATAAAAACCCATCACCTTGGGCACATAGGCGATGGTTTCCGGGTACGGGGGAATACGGTTGCCGGCGCGGATCACGGCGTTCTCACCGGCGTTGTAGCCGGCCAGGGCCAGTTCCACATTGCCGTTGAACATATTGAGCAGGTCGCGCAGGTAGCGGGTGCCGGCAAAAATGTTTTCGGTGGCGTCCTGCAGATTGACGGCGCCGTAGCGCTGGCCGGTGGCCGGGATCAGCTGCATGACGCCGATGGCGCCCTTGCTGGAAACGGCCGCGGTGTTATAGCCCGATTCGGCGCGGATCACCGCGTGGATCAGGCGCGCATCGACGCCGTGCGCCTTGGCGGCGTTGTCGATGATGGGTACCAGCCTGGCGATATCGACTACGCTGGGTCCCTTGGGAGACCAGGCGTTGGGGCGCTGCGAGGGGGCGGTGGGAATGCGATAGACCAGCTTGTAGCGCTTGTCCAGATGGGGCAAATTGGAGAAATGCACCACCCCGTTCTCGTCCCGGAACGAATAAATATCGGCCGAACAGAGGCTGGGCAGACCAAGCGCCGCCGACGCCAGCAGGGCCAGGCGCAGCGCATATTTCAGGCTGGGGCGCGGAATTGTCAAAAAAAGATACATGGTGGTGCAGAAATGCTCCGAAACTGTTTGAATGGTAACATCTTTTTCAAAATCACCGACTGGTATCCAACCGTGAACCCCCTGGCATGATTGAGCCTGCCGTCTCCGCAGCCGCAGAACCGCGCGAAGAGCGCAAACGCGTGCGTATCGAGGCGCCGTGGCTGATCCTGGCGGCCCTGCTCAGCGCCACGGTGCTCTCGGCCTATCAAAGCCAGCGCCAGCTCAAAGCCGAAGCCGAAACCCGCTTTACCGAGCTCGCCAACGGCGGCCGGCTGGAACTGTTTAACGCGCTGCATAGCGATGAGGACGTACTGCGCAGCGCCGCCGCGCTGCTGGTAGCCGTGCCAAACGCGGACGCGCGCCGCTGGGAAGAGTATTTCGACGCGCGCCTGGAGAATGCCGGCGAGCGCCCCGGCCTGCTGGCGGTGCAGTACATATCTGCGCCCGGCGAGGGCGCCAACGCGGTGCCGACCATCCGCCTGCAGAAATACTTTTCAAGCCTCAGCGACCAGGTGAGCTGGCCCGCCATCCCGGAGCCGGTGCTGCGCATCATCACCCGCGCCAGCGGCAAGGGCCAGGCGCTGATTACCGCGTCCTTCGGTTCCGCCCGCGAACCCACCTCGCGCTACGTGGCCATGGTGATCCCGGTGCTGCCTACGCTGCAGGGCCAGGCACCGGGCGTGCGGCGCGGCGCACAGGTGTCGGGCTACCTGGTGGGGTATATCCGCATGTCCGACCTGGCGGGCACCGTGATACGCCAGACCGGGCGCAAGTTTTCGGTATCGATTTTTGACGGTGAAGAAGAGCTGGCCGTAGGCGACGCCGCACCGCGCATCGCCGCCGGCACCCGTCAGCTGGAACTGGGCGCCGACGTGGGCCGCCGCGAGTGGCGCTTCCGTGTGCGCTCCACACCGGCGCTGGACGAGGAACTGACCAGCCGCACGCCGGGCACGATTCTGCTCATCGGCGGCATGGGCACGGTATTGCTGGCGGGGCTGGTGTGGCTGCTGACGCGGCTACGCGCGCAGGCCGAATCGCTGGCCGATGCGATGACGGTAAAGCTGCGCGACCACGTCAAATTCACCGAAGACCTGATCGAATTTAACCCCAATCCGATTTTCCGTATCGATGCAGAGGGCCGTTTTGTTTCCGTCAACCGCGCCTGGGAACAGCTTTCCAGCCGCGACCGCCGCGACGTGCTGGGCAAGACCTACGCCGACTTCCTCGGCCCGACCATGGCCGCGCAAAACGAGGCCCACGACCGCGAGCTGCTGCACGCGCCCGGCGGCCACGCCACCCACGAAATGTTCATCACCAATCTGCACGGCGACCGCTTCGAGACCATCGTCTCCAAGCAGGTGGTGAGACGCAGCGATGGCGCCATCGACGGCCTGATCGGCACCATCACCGACGTGACCCCGATCAAACGCCTGGAACGCGAAGTGGCGCGCCAGCGCGAGCAGCTCGATATGGTGATCGTGTCCTCGCAGCAGGGCATCTGGGATATCGAACTGAAGCCCAACGGCGCGCAATACTTCTCCGACCGCTTTCGTGAAATGCTGGGCTACGAAAAAAGCAACTTCCCGGTGCGGGTGGATTGGGAGCAGTTCATGCATCCCGATTTCATCGTCTCGTTCCGCGAGCAGATGATTCTGCACTTCAAGGGCGAGAGCCCCCTGTTCGACCACGAGTCGCGCATACGCCGCCGCGACGGCGAATATTTCTGGGTGCGCACCCGCGCCATCGCCCAGCGCGCGGCCGACGGTCGCGCGCAGCGTTTCGTGGGTTCCATCGTCGACATCACCGACCGCAAGCTGGCCGAGGCTAAGCTGATCGAGGCCTCCGAAAGAGTGGCCGAAGCGGCGCGCTCCAAGGAATCGTTCCTTGCCACCATGAGCCACGAAATCCGCACCCCGCTGAACGGGGTGCTGGGTATGACGGGCCTGCTTTCCGAAACCGAACTCAACGACGAGCAGCGCGACTACATACGCCTGATCCGCGCCTCCGGCGACACGCTGTTGCGTCTCATCGACGACGTGCTGGATTTTTCCAAGATTGAGTCGGGCCGCATGACCCTGGAATCGGTGCCGGTGGAAGTGGTGCCGCTGGCCGAGGAGGCCTTTGAACTGGTCGCCGAAAAAGCGCGCGAAAAACGTCTGGCGCTGATCCTGGATATCGCCGACAGCGTGCCCTTCTACCTGATGGGCGACGCCACGCGGCTGAGACAAATCCTGCTCAACCTGCTGTCCAACGCCATCAAGTTCACCGCGCAAGGCGAGGTCATGCTGTCGCTGGAGGCCTCGGCGCCGGTCGACGGCCGCTTTGTGTTGTCGGGCCGCGTCAAGGACACCGGCATCGGCATCCCGGCTTCGCGCATCGGCCAGCTGTTCCAACCGTTCACGCAGGTGGATGCTTCCACCACCCGCAAGTACGGCGGCACCGGCCTGGGCCTTGCCATCGTCAAGCGCCTGGTGATGCAAATGGGCGGCTCCATCCACGTCGAAAGCGTGGAAGGCGAAGGCGCCACCTTCAAATTCTCCATCGCCACCCAGGTGGCGCGCGGGCCGCTGAGACCCTATATGCAGCGCGACGTCTTCGATATGCTGGGCAAGCGCGTGCTGGTGATCGACCGCACCGAGCGGCGCCGGCCCATCCTGGAGCGGCGTTACCGGCGCTGGGGGCTGGAGGCGACCATGGGCGCGCCCGAGCAGGCCGCCGAGCTGTTGCGCGCCGGCCCGGCCTACGACATTCTCATCAGCGACACCATTTTCACCGACGAGCACACCGAACGCCTGCACCAGGCCATGCTGGCCGACGACGACTATCGCGCGCAACACAATCAGCCGCGCATGGTGTCCATCCTCACCTCCTCGCTCTCCCGCGCCGAACTTTCCCAGCAACACATCACGCCGCTGTTGCGCCACGAAATGTTCGTGGTTCGCCCGGCCGGCCACGCCAAGATGTTCGACGTGCTGACGCGCGCCGCCCTGCACCAGCCCAGCCAGGACGTGGCGACGCGCCCCTTCACGCCCGAGCCGGTGTACGAGCGCGAGTACCACAGCAGCGACCCGCGCTCCCAGCAAAGGCGCCAGGCCATGGACGGCAACAGCGCGCAGGCCAAGTCCCGCCGCGAAAACGCTTCCGGCCGTTCGCTCTCGCTGCTGGTGGCCGAAGACAACGAGATCAACCAGCGCGTCATCCAGGGCATGCTCAATAACCTGGGCCATCAACCGCATATGGTGAGCAACGGCCGCGCCGCCGTGGATGCCGCGCTTGGCACACGCTTCGATGCGGTGCTGATGGACATCCATATGCCGGAATTGGACGGCCTGGGGGCGATGGCGGAAATCCGTAACCAGTTGGGCGCGCACAGCCCGCCCATCGCCGCGATGACTGCACACGCGCTGGCCGGTGATCGCGAACGCTATTTGTCCGAAGGCATGGACGATTACATTTCCAAGCCGATACGCTCGGCCGATCTGGTGCAATTGCTGGAGCGCATGGTTCCGCCCAGCAGCGAGGGTGGCACGCCCAACCAGGAGCCCGCACGCACCAATAGCAGACAGACCCCGGCCCACACACCTGCCGCACCGGCAGCGCCCGCCCCCGCTGCTTCCATTACGCCACCACGGCCCGATATCGACGCCATGCCGGTTCTGGACAAGGAACAGCTGGAAGACCTGCGCTATTTGCCGGACGACTCCGAAGACGGCGATTCGGTGGGAAGCCTCATCCAGTTGTTTCAGACCAAGGCTGCGGAACGCATGGAAATCATGCACGAGTGTCTCGCCCAGGCCGACTGGCTGAAGCTCGCAGAAACCGCGCACAGCCTGCGCGGCGCCTCGGCCAGCATGGGCTTTCCGCGCGTGGCCTCGCTTTGCAAGGACCTGGAGCTTTCGGCGCGCGCCATCACCTCCTCCGGCGACGAGCCAGACCAGGAAAGACTGGACAATATTTTCGAGCAGATCCAGCTGCGCTACCGCGAAGCCGATGCCGCCCTGACGGAATGGCTGGCGAAGCCCGCCGACGCCGGTTGATAACTGAAGACGGGTTGCGGGCCAAGGGTCGAGCAAAGGCCGAACAAAGAATTTCTTTTTTGGAACGAAGCACAAGACGCCGCGGATAAGATAGATTGCGGGTTGATGGCCTAACTCTGGCCGCCGCACACGAAGGAAGCGATCATGAGAGTCTCGTCTGCCCGGCCCCTGCTCCTGCCCTTGCTCCCGTGCCTGATGCTGGTTGCGGCAGGTTGCGCGACCCAGACTCCAATAGCCGACCCCGCCGGTGCTGCAGCGCCGGGCGAGCCGGCGCAATGCCCGACGTGGAAGTACCCGGAGCTGAGCGGCAATACCAATAACTGGGTAAAGGCGGGCTGCGAAAAATGCGCGGCCGCCGAGCCGGGCCAATCGCCCATCGTGCTGGACCCCTCCACCGCCAACCACCGCGCTGCCTGGAAGCTGCCCAGCCTGCCTGTACCGGCGCCGTACCCGCAGCCCCTGGACCTCAAGGTGAAGGGCAATAACTATAAATTCCCGGTGACCCCGCGCGGCGGTCCGCCGCTGACCATGGCCTGGGAAACCGGCGGCGTGGTCTGGACGTTCGACGAATTTCATTTTCACGTGCCCGCCGAACACGCCGTGGTGCAACAGCCGGCGTCCCTGCTGGAATTGCATGTGCAGGCCAAGGGCAAGCTGCGCGGCGAAGACGTAGCAGCGGTATTCGCCGTGCAATTCGCGCCCGCCACCGGTTCGCTTTACTCGCTGTCGGCGGTCGCCAGCGCCATCAACGGCGGCAAGGACATTCCCTTCGACCTCACCCCCCTGCTGGCCAATTTCAACAGGCAGCCCACGTTCATCTACATGGGTTCGCTGACCACGCCGGACTGCGGTACCGGCGTAATGTTCTTCGTGCTGAAAGACCCGGTGGCGGTCGATACCTCGTCGTGGATGTCGATCACGCAGAGCCTGTTCCGTTTGAACGGCGTACCCAATGCCAGGCCCTTGCAGGTGCGGCCGGTGGGGCAGCTACCCAAGGTTGCGCTGGTCGAGCCCAAGGAATAGGGCCTCCCGCCTCGCCTCCAGCCTCATGACCTACCCGCGTGGGTAGGTCACAAAATTTCCTCGCCGGGGTACATTGCAGACTACTGAATAGTCTCTGCAATTGCGATACGAGGAGCAAGGCATGACCTTCTTTGCCGGTTTCGACACGTCCGAATATCCGGGCGACGAGCAACTCACCTGGCTGAGCCACAACACCAACCTGACCTGGTGCGCTTACTACTTGGCACCCGCCCCCAGCCATCCGGACCAGAGCTGGATGGGCAACCGCATCGCCCTGGTCAACGGCGGCTGGGGCCTGCTGCCGATTTATCTGGGCCAGCAAACCAGCGGCCCCGGTTCCCATATCGTGACAGGCGCGCAGGGGCAGATCGACGGCGCCGACGCCGGCACACTGGCCCGCAACGATGGTTTTCCGGCAGGCTCATTCGTTTACTTAGACATCGAAGACGGCTCCGCACCGGGGCCGAATGCGATCGCGTACTTCCAGGCCTGGGCGCAGGCCTTGGTGGCGGCCGGCTATTCGCCGGGATTTTATTGCTCGCACCTGATTGCGCAAACGGTGGCCGATGCGATGGATCAGCTCAACCCCACACCCAATACCCGCATCTGGGCCTTCAAGGTCAGCACCACCGCAACGCACGATTACGACGGCGACCTGCAGGAGTTTCAGACCGTCGACCCGGCCCGCTGCGGCTATGCGGCGGCCACGGTCTGGCAACTGGAGCAGAATGCGATTCTGACTTTTCCTCCGCAGGCGCCGGTGGAATCTTTGACGGTGGATCTTAGTAGTTCGCTGATGGATGATCCGTCGGCGGCCGGCAGCTAAGGTTCCACGGACCCAAGCAGATTGGGCTGGTCCCGCTTAGGGCGCAGCCGGTGAGGAAAGAAAGCCCTGCTTCCTGAGAAAGGCAAGGCCCGCGGCGTTTGCTTCCCTGGAAACGGCGGCGTCGATGGCGCTGTAATCAGGAATTTCCTGGCTGGCCAGGTTGCGCGTGAAAAGGTGCCCCACCCCCGGATATATCTGCAAGGTGCATTGATTACCGGCCTGCTGCATGCGCCGGCAAAAAAGCTCGGCTTCGGCGGCGGGCGTTACATTGTCTTTTTCGCCTTGAAGAATCAGCGTCGGTGGCAGTTTCGCCCGGATATGCAGTACAGGCGACAAGGCAGCCGCCTGTGCGGCGCCACCAACGAGCTTCCTGAACCACGGGGAACCGACCACGGAAATGGCGGGGGAACGCAGGATCAGGAGATCGGGCGCGGCGGAGACCGTGCTTCCCCACGGTTCGTTAAATACCGCGGCGGAAGCGGCCAGGTGCCCACCCGAGGAAGTGCCCAGAGCGGCGATCTTGTCGGGATTCACGCCTAGTCGCGAGGATTGCTGCCTGACCCAGCGGATTGAATTTCGTGCATCCGCCACTGCGTCAAAAGGGCTGACGGACTCGCCAGACAAGCGGTAGTCCACGGCGATGGCGGTTAAGCCTAGTCCGGCGAATTGCGCGGCGAGCCCATCCATCCAGCTGGCGTCGCCTTCGGTCCAGCCGCCGCCATGAAACAGGACGATGGCCGCATTCGAGGCGTCTTTTTTGTCCGGACGGAAAATGCGCAGCGCGATGTTGGCGCCTTCGCATTTGCAGGTCTCGATTACCGGTGCCGGCTCGTTTGCGGCGAGCGCGTCGATGCTAAAGATTGTTGACAGGACCAGAGCGGCCGTCGCTAGCTTGATCATGAAATATCCGGTGCGTGCAAAAAAAAGATTGTGCCTGAATCGGCTGAGCGATTACGGTGCTGCGCGTTCATTGACACAACCAGGGACGGAGCACGGCTTGTCCCGCGAAAAATAGCGGAAGTTAAATCACAGCCACCATCAACCGGTACGTGTTCCTCTCGCCTCTATGCTCAAAGCCGCAACGCTCATAGAGTCTGATGGCGGGGTTTTGCGGGTGTACGGTTAGCGAGACTTGGCGATGGCCGTGGGCCCGTGCGGCCTGTAAGGCGGCCAGCATCAGCGGGCTGCCGAAGCCCCGGTGCTGGTATTCGGCTTGCAAGGCGATGCCCAGTTGCGGGGTGTGTTCGTCTACGTAGGCGAGACCCACTCCGACGGGCAATATCCGCATCCAGCAGGCGCCTATATCCGCGCCCTCCACGTGCCCGACCACACCGACGTCGCCGGCCCGGCCCCAGTTCTCGGCGTAAATCCGCACATGAGGGTTATCAAGAATCTCGCGCGGCCTGAGGCCGGCGGGCGGCGGGTCCCAGAGGGCGATGTGCAGCCAATTCCAGATCTGCGGCTGGTCTGCCGGGATCAGGGGTCTGGTAGAAAATTTTGCTTGCATGGCTGGCAAGCATAACCGAGACGCAACTTCGAAATTGTGCCAATTCACTACAAAACGTTCCCCGACCTTGCCTTCACGGCGCTGATGTCCGAGGTATTGATCGTGCCCGAGGCGTTCAAATCGAATTTGAAATTCCCGGAGTTGGCGTCCTCACCGCTGCGCGCCTTCACACCGTTGATATCCGAGGCGTTCACCGAGCGGGAGCCGTTCACATCGCCCGCCAGAAAGCCTATTGCCACCGCAACACCCAGGGTGCCGTTGACCCCCGGCACGGAAACCAGCACGCGGCTCACGTCCGGCACGCCGGTCAGCGTTACCGTGAGGTCGCTGCCGGTGATGGTTGCGCCTTGTACCGTGCCGATCGCAGCGCCGTTGACGTCCACCGAGGTCACCGTGCCGATTGTCTCCACGGTCCGGTCGAAGTGAAAGACGATGCGATGGCCGGTGCCGATCATGCGCGGCTCCACGGTAACGGCAGCGGCGATGTCCTGCGAGGTATCGAGCACGATGTCGAAATCGCCCATCGTCCCGTGGGTCTTCCTCGACACCACCGAGGACAGCACGACGCCCGAACTGGGCGTCACGCCGACCGTGCCGGAAGCAGACCCGGTGCCGATGGCATTGGTGGCCGTGACCGAACAGGTATAGGCCGCGCCGTTGTTCAAGCCCATCACGGTGATGGGCGAAGCAGTACCACTCGCGCTGGCCGCGCCGCAGGTGGCCGTGTACGAGGTGATGGCCGAGCCGCCGTTGTTCGCGGGCGGGGTGAAGGCGATCGTCGCTTGATGATTCCCCGGTGTCGCCGTGCCGATGACCGGCGCGTCCGGCGCTGTGCCCGCCGTGAACGTGGCGATGACGGTGCAATCGCCGCTGATGGCGTTGGTGGTGAAGGTGGTGCCGACGAGGGTCCCGCCACAGGTGCCGCCCACCGTGGCCGAGTAGCCGCTGTTCGGTTGGACGGTGAAGACCCTCGTCGCACCATTGGCTGCGGTAACCGGTGTGGACGGAGCGATGGTGCCGCCCACCGGATTGGTCACCGAGGGCGTGATGGTGCGCAGGCCCGTGATGGCGATGAGCTGTGACGCCTGCGGCGCTGCGTTGTAAGCGGCGCTGCCGGCCTGGTTGGCGAGGACTAGGCAATTACCGTTGGTAAGACCCGTCACGACGTTGCCACTGATCGAGCAGCGCGCCGGCGAGACCACGAACACGCTGAACACCACCGGATTCCCTGAGGCGCCGCCGGTGGCGGTCACGACACCCGTACCCCCCACCGAAACCACCGGCGCCGTGCCGAAGACGATGGCCTGCGTGCCCTTGGGAGTGACGGCGTTGGAAGCGGCGGAATTGGGCCCGGTGCCGATGCCGTTGATGGCGGCAACGGTGAACGTATAGGCGGTACCGTTGCTGAGCCCCGTTAACGTGAGGCTGGTGCAAGGTGCCGTGCAGCTCGCGGTACGGCCATCCGGCGAGCTGGTGGCGATGTAGCCGGTAATGGTTGCGCCGCCGTTGCCGCTGGGAGCGGTGAAGGTTACGGTGGCCTGCCCGTTGCCGGCGGTGGCGGTGCCGATGGTGGGCGCCTTGGGCGCGGTGGTCGTAAAGGTGGCGGTCACCGTGCAGTGCGTGTTCACCGCGTTGGTGGTGTACACATTACCGGCCAGCGTGCCGCCGCAGGTGCCGCCCATGGCGAGGGTGACATCGCCGCTAGGTATCAGCGTGAAAGCGATGGTGCCGTTGGCGGCAACACCTTGCGGCACCGAGGGGCTGATATTGCCCGGGCCGGTGACCTGCGGGGTCACCAGATAGCCGACGTCGAGGTGATATGTCTGCGTGGCGGTGACGTTGAAGCCGTCGGTCAGGGTAACGCCGAAATCAAAGCCGCCGGTCGCGGTCGGCGTGCCGCTCAACACGCCGGCGACGGAGAAGCTCATGCCGGCCGGCAGCGCGCCGCTGGTGAGCGCGTGCGTGAACGGCGCGGAACCGCCGGCGCGCGGCAGCTGGTATGCGGTGTACGCCATGTCCTTGGCGCCTGCAGCCAGATTGACCGACAGCAGCGCCAGATTGGGCGCGTACAGTTCCGAGTAGGCGACATCGCCGCCACCGGCGATCAGCACGGTGCCGTCGTTCAGCAAGGTGGCGGTGTGCGTCCAACGGCTTTCGGAAAGCGGCGTGCTGGTGGTCCACCTTTCCGAGGGATCGTACAAAACGGTGTCGGCCAGCGCGGTGGTGCCAGGCAGGAATGTCGAGGCACTGACGCCGCCCAGCAGCAGCACCCGTCCGTTGGGCAGCAGGGTCGCGGTGTGTTGGTTGCGTGGTGTGGTGGTTCCTCCGGCGAGGCGCCACGAGCCGGTTGCGGGATCGAACAGTTCGGGCACCGGATAGCCGCAAGAGACGTGGATGCCGTCCGGCCTGCTGCAGTCGACCCCGCCCGCCAGTAGGATCTTGCCATCGTTCAATTTCGTGGCGGTGTGGTAGTTGCGCTTCTGCACGAGGCCGGCGCCAAAGTTCCAGGTGTTGCCGACCGGGTCGTAATACTCCGTGCTGCCGATCGCATTTATGTTCGTCAGGCCGCCCGCCAGCATGATCCTGCCGTCGTCCATCAGGAGCGCCGTGTGTATCGCGCGTGCCTGCTTCAGATTGGGCCCGGCCGACCAGGTGTTGGTGGCAGGGTTATAAATTTCCGTGGTAGATCGCGCGTTGTTGATATCGTCCCAGCCGCCCGCCACCATCACCTTGCCGCCTTGCGCGGCAGAGAGGCGTGTGGCGGTGTGATAGAGGCGGCCGACCGACATCGCGCCGGCGGCACTCCAGTTACCGGTTGCCGGATCATAAATTTCCGCCGCAGTCGTGGTGCCACCGGCCACCAGTACGCGGCCATCCAACAGTACCGTGGCGGTGTGCTGGGCGCGCGCCGAGGTCATGCTGGCCGCGGCAGTCCACATGCCGGTGGCCGGGTCGTAGATTTCCGCACTGCTGATCGGAGCACCGGTGGCCGAACCGGCGTAGCCACCCGCCACCAGCACGCGGCCGTCGGGCAGCAAGGCCGCGCTGGCGTTATAGCGTGCCACCAGCATGGACACATAGGCTTTCAGCGAGAACGTCACTTCCGCAGCGGGTTGGTAATTGTCGTTGCCGGCTTGGTTGGCGGTGAGCGTACAGGTGCCGGCCGTAAGCATGGTGATGGTGAGGCCGCCGGCGCCACCGAGGCTGCATACGCTGGGCGTGGAGGTAGCGAGGATTACGGGGTTGCCCGAGCTGCCGGAACTCAGCACGCGCGTGCCCGACTGGCCAACCGGCATACCTGCGTTGGAGACCGTGATGACTTGCGCTCCGCGCCGCACGATCTGGAAGGTCATGGAGGTTTGTGCGGCGTCATAAAAATTGCGCACCGGCGAAAACGCCAGCACCGTGCAGGTACCCGTGGTCACCGCGACCACAGAGCCGTTCACCACCACGCAAACCGGCGTGCTGCCTTCGCCGTAGGTGATGAAGCTTTCCAAACCGGGTGGGGATGAGGTGGCGTGCAGGACAGCACTTTGGCCGACCGCAATGTCCGGGGGCGCGCCGAAACTCAGGATCGGCCGCTGCGTCACGGTTACGACCAGTGAGGCGACCGGTGAGGCGCTGTAATCGGTGCTTCCCGCCACCTGCGCCTGCAGCGAGCAATTGCCCCCGGCAAGGGGCGTGACCGTGTTACCCGAGAGCGTGCAAATGCTGGGCGAGTTATCGCTAACGACCACGGCGTTACCGTTGACGGGGCCGCTGACCGATATTGCAAACGGACCGGACTCGACCGGGCCGTACGAAGGTCCCGTCAGCGTGGGCTGGGCTTGCGCAAGCTTTCGCACCGTCAGCGTGAAATTCTGGGTGGCGGCACCCGCGGTGAGGGTGAGCGGGTAGTTGCCCGCGGTACCGCTGGCAGGGATGCCCGACAACAGGCCGCCGGAGGTCAGCGTCACGCCGGCCGGCAGCGTGCCGGTGTAGCTAATGCCCGCTACTGCGGCACCGGCGGTGGCGATGGTGAAGCTGCCGGCGTTCAGCACGTCAAAGGCGACCGTGGCGGCGTTGGTGAAATAGGTGGTGTTGGAGGGTGTGGCCGTGACCGGCGCCGAGTAAGCGCCGTTGCCGACCGTGGTCACCGCACGCACACGGCAGGTGTAGGCGGTGCCGTTGGCGAGCCCGCTCACCACCACGGGAGAGGTGGCCGCAGTGGCGCCCGCATTGCCCGGCTGGCACAGCGCTTCATAGCGCTGCACCGCGCGCCCGCCGTTGTTGGTGAACGTGGGGAAACTCAGACGCAAGGCGCCATCATCAACCAATGCGGACAGAGGCCCGGGTGCGCCCGGCACCGACACCGGCGCGATGAATTTGCCGATGCTGCGCGGCACCGGTGCGATGCTGAAAACGTTGGTGGCGGTGAGGTTGACGGTGTCGACGATCGACACGGTGCCGCCGAATTCGTTGGCGACATGCGCGGTGCCGCCGTCGGCGCTGACCGCCACGCCGATGGGGCGTTGACCGATGCCGGTTTGCAGCGTGGTCTTCACCGATCGGCTGTAAATATCGATGACGGCGAGTTTTCCGTAAAAGTAGTTATTTGCGTCCGACATGCCTAGGTCCAAAGCCGCATAGGCATACGGCGCGCGCGGGTTGAACGCGATGCCGGTGGGCTGGCCGGCCAGCGCGATGGTGGCGGTGATGGTATTGCTAGTGGTATCCAGCACGGATAAGGCGGACGCGCCGTTCTGCGCGATGTACACCTCGGCATCGTCCGGCCGTACGGCGACGCCAACGGGTTCGGCCGCGCTGCCGCCGGCAGTGCCACCGCCTAGCGATACGGGAGCGAGCGCCACCTGGTTGGTCAAATCGATAGCCTGCACGCGGTCGCCCAGCGCCACATAGGCGCGTGTCCCGGCGGCGTTGATGGCGATGCCGGTGCCGCCGCCGGCGTAGGCGATGTCGGCAAGCCGGGTGTTGGTGGCAGTGTCGATGACCGAGATGATGGACGCATCGCGATTCACCACGTAGGCCCTGGCGCCTGAGGGATCGAGGGCGATGCCCACCGGCCCCGCGCCTACGCTGATGGTGGCGGTGACGCTTTGCGCGAGCGTATCGATCACCGATACCGAATTACCACCGTTGTTGGCGACGTATACGTGCAGCCCGTCCGGGTGCGCCGCCACGCCCGCAGGCCCCGCGCCTACCGGAATGGTGGCGGCCACGGCGCCGGTGGCGAGGTCGATTGCTTTCACACTGCCGGTATAGCCGTCGGCGATGTAGGAGTAGTGCGACATGGCCTCGCCCGATACGGGCAGCGAGATGTCGTCCAGCCAGGCGCGATCCAGGCAATCGGCGGCGCCGGGCGGCACATTGCAGGCCGTCACGCCCGTGTTGCTGTAACGCCAGCGCAGCGTATGCGTGCCGGCGGTGATGGGAACGGTGGCGAGGCTCCAATCGGTTTGCCCGCCGGCTTGCGTAAAGGCGGTAACGCCGTCGATGGAAAACTCCAGCGAGGCCGTTGTGGCGATGCCCGACACCAGATGACGGAAGGTGATGTTGCCCGCCAGGAATTCCCCCGTGTAAGTGAGATCGGATACTCCTGGGCCGCCGCTGCCGGGCACGCCTTCGACGGGAGCGGTGGCGGTTTCTGCGGCGGAGACCAGGCTGGCCGCACTTTGATAGCCGCGCGTGAAATCGACGCTCCAGGCATCGGTGCGCGTCGCCGGCGTGGTGCCGGGCGAGGCATAGCCCAGCGGTACCACGCCCCCGGGCGGGAAGGCATCGTGGGTGCCGCCAATGATGGTGACGAGTGAAGCGGAGCCGTTGTTGGTCGGTGCCGGCGTGCCGAGTTCGGCATTGCCCGAGACCAACGTCAGCGACACATTGAAATACTCGCGATCCGGCGCCTGGCCAATGAGCAGCAGGGGAATGCTGATGACCTTGTCGGCATTGTCGCCATCGGCCCAGGTCAGCGTGCCGCTGGTGGGTGCGTAGTGCGTGGCCGGTTGCGGTGTGTAGCCGTCCGGCACCAGGGCCGTCGCATAACTGACGGTGACGGCGCCGCTGGTGCCTAGATAGCGCTTCACGGTGAGATTGATCGCCCCCGGCGCCAGTTGCACCTGCTTCAAGGGTTCGGTAAAGACGATGACGCCGCCCGCCGGCGGCACCGTTGCCCGTGCCGGCATGAAGTTGACGATGGACTCGCGCGTATCGTTCAAGGCGCGATGCTCGTCGCCGGTGGCCGCGTCGCCCATCGCCACAACGGCGGCGCCCGCGTAGAAACTGCTGTTATCGAAGCTCAATCCGGGGTTGGAGAAATACGGGATGGGCCGGCATTGATAGTTGGCGCGAATGGTGCAGGAATCGTAAGACATGATGGTGCGAAAGCGATTCGCGACGTCCAGGTAGCCGGCCGCGTAGTACACCCGTGTGGGCGTGGTGCTGCCCTCGGGAGTAAGCAAAATACTGGGCGCGGGAGCACCCGAGGACGTGACCGTATAGGGATCGTGGTTGAGCCCCATGATGTGGCCGAGTTCGTGCGCCATCACGGTGCCGCCGGGGCCGATGCAATTGGGCGCGTTGACCACGCTCACGGCGATGCTGGTGTTGCCGACCTGTTCCGGATCGCCCACGAAGGCGACGCCGCAGGTGCCCTGCGGCGGATAGTTGCCCCACACGGTAACCAAATCGGCGCCGGATACCTGGCGCATGGCCAGGATGTCCTGCGCCTTGTTGAAGGTGATGAGGTCCGGGTGCGCGTCGGTCTCGGTGTAGGCGTACTCGCCTTTGTAGACCAGGCGCAGGCGTTGCGTCACGCCCGACTGCGTGTATATCTGGTTGATCCAGGCAATCTCGGCATCGATGGCCGCTTCCACCAACGCCTTGCCGCTGAAGGCCGCGCGCGAAGCGGGCGTGTACAGCACCATGATGTCGATGGTGTCGCCGCTATCCCAGGCGGTGGTAACGGCAGGCGTGGACACACCGCCGGCTTTGGCTGTTGCCGCCAAAACAGGCGCGGCTCCCTTTTTGGACGTGGTGGACGCGGTGGGCGCTGCAGGCGCCGGATAGGCGTCGTCTGCGTGCGGTGAGGGCGTGAGCGGCACCTCGGCCGCCACGTAGCCAAGTTCCGGCGTGCCTTGCAGCGTGTAGCGGCGGTCGCCGGCGGCGATGGCGATGTGAATGGCGCCGTTGTTGTCCACCACGACGGCGCTGCTATCGGGGACGCCGGCCACGCGGCCTACCGAAACGGTGCCGCCGCTGGACGTGCCGGCTACGCCATGGATGTCGAGCGTGAAGACGGCATCATCGAAGAGCTGCACACGCATGCCGTCCGCGCCGGCGCTGCTGAGCTTTGCGCTGGGTGAGCTTGTTGTGGTGGTAGCGGCGGACAGCGCGGCGCGGTTCACGGTCACCGCGCGCTTGCGTAGGGCCTGGGCGAATACGCCGTTGCCCAGCAGGGCTTCGCTGCGCGCGGCCACGGCAGAGGGTGCAGCCGACACCGGCTCAGCCCTTACCGCCCCTATCGCCGATGAAGTGCCCCCAAGCAAGCCTAATACAACGCATAAGCGCAAAGCCGGCCCGGCCTGTTCAAGTAGACGTTTCGCGAAATCCATGTCCGTTCCCGTTGATCCGCCCGCAATAGGGCTTATCAGCTAGTTCGGAATGGATCGGGGGAGGGATCAGCGGGCGGTATTCTTTTTTGTGTATCGGCAGGCGAAGGTGAAAACTACTTCCCTTCGGCGATCGCCTTCAATCGACCCACTTACCTGATTTCGGTGGAAAATCACCTGCAATCGCTCTCGCGAAAATTTCGAACATTTCCGCTCATACAAGTAAATGTCGAACAATCCCGTTTTTGATGAGCGACAAGTTTAGAGTCGCCGAGACGCTCGGAAAATCAAGTTGCTAGGGTTGCTGGAGCTTGCGCAGCTCGGCGAGCTCGGTAGCTCCGGATACGAGGTGGGGCATGAGCTTCGCCGTAATCCGCTCCGCCAGCGCCGCGGCTTCGGTACGCCTTCCCGCGTCGGCGAGCACGCGTGCCCGGTCGAGTGCGATGCGCCACGCGCGGAGATCGTGGTCACCGCCCGCTTTCCGCTGGCGTTCCTCGGCCTCTACGAGGTCCGCCAGTCCGGCGTCCAGGTTTCCCGCGCGCGCGGCGACGAGCCCGCGATCGCGGAGATAGCCGACGCGCGTTGCCGGACGGTCGGCGTCCCTGGCGAGCGCCGCGATGCGCTCGGAGGCCGCGCGAATGTTGCCGAGCGCCAAGTCTCGCTCGACCATCGCGAGCTTCACGCTGAACGTGTCGCTGCCGTTCTCGCCGAAGAGCTTTCGCCAGATCTCATAAGACTCGGTCAACGGCGCGTCCGCCTCCGCAGCGCGTCCGTCGCGCACGAGAAATTGCCCTTGCAGGTAGAGCGCCCGCGCGACCAGGCTGTCTCCCGGCGGGAGCGTCTTGCGCAGAATCGCGACCGCTTCGGCGAATGCGGCCCCGGCCCCTGCCATGTCGCCTGAGGCCATGCACGCCTCGGCGAGACGCATGAGGCTCGTGGCGAGGAGTGTCGACGGCGCCGGCTCGTTCTTCTTGCGCAACGTCACGGCTTCACGCAGGGTTGCCGCCGCTTCGAGGGGGCGGCCTATCTCGGCCAGGGTGGCGCCCAGGCCCAGCATCGCCGTGGCGACGTGCATGCTGGACTCACCATGCGCCTTGCGCCGCAATGCGACCGCCCGGCGATGGTCGGCCACGGATTCGTCGAAGCGCCCCAGCTTGCGCAGGGCGAACGCCCGGGCCGCTAGTGTGGTCATCGCGCCCCGGGATGATTCGCCCTGTAGCCGGGTGTAGATCGCGAGGGCGGTATCAAGGTAGGACAAGGCCTCCCCTGTCGAGCCGGGTTGAACGTTGTAGTGCCGGCCGAGGGCCACGTTCGCTTCCGCGAACTGAAGGCTCTCCCGGCCGTACAGCCGTTCCCTTGCCGCAAGTGCGGCCAGCAACAGCTCTCGCGATTCGTCCCAGCGTGAGAGCCTCGAGAGCAGGATGCCCAGGTTCAACTGGGTGTCAGAGGCGGCCGTCGCATCCGGACCCGTATGGCGCAGGAGGAGCGCCAGCGCCTCCCGCGCGTACTTCTCGGCAAGCGCGGATTCGGCCCCGGCGGATCGCAGCGTGGCGGTGCGCGAAAGCACATCGGCCAGATCGAGCGGCCGGTCGAGCGTGCGATCGAGCGCGATGGCGTGCTCGAAAGCGTCGATCCCCTGGCGCGGGCGCCCCAAGTTGGCGTAGATGATCCCCAACGCGCGGTAAATGGCCGTCTGCGTTTCGGGCTGCCCGCTGAGCTCGCCCTCGACGCGAGCTGCCGCGGCGTCGATGATGCGCACCGCTGGGATGTCGGGGGAGTCCGTGTCGGCAAGCTCCTCGTTCTCGAAGATGGAGAGCAGGAAGGCGTTGAACTGCGCGGACGACCGCTGTGCGGCCGTCGCGCGGTTGCGCTCGGCCACGGCGCGGTCCTCAGATCGGCGGGCGCTGTCGCGCTCGCCAAGCGCCCGTTTCTCGGCTTGCGCGGTGCGTTCGCGCTCGCCCTCGGCCTCCGTGCGCGCGGCATCGGCTACGTCACGTTCTCGCAGAGCCTCGGCACGCGCAAGCGCGGTTGCGTCGCGCTCCTTCACCGCCTGCTGCTCGGCGGCCTGTGCGCGGTCGCGCTCGGCCAGCGCGGTTTTTTCGGCTCCGACCGCGCGATCCGATTCCTGTACCACGCGCCAGGTGAAACCCGCCACCGTCACAGCGAATGCGGCGCCGGCCAGCACCAGTGGCCAGCGGCGCTGCAAAAATTTCCGGGTGAGGTATTGTGGCGTCGGCAGAACAGCCTGCAAAGGTTCGCGCGCCAAATAGCGGCGAAGGTCACCGACTAGCGCATCCACGGTGGCGTAGCGCCGCTCGGGCAATTCGGCTGTGGCCTTGGCAAGGATGGCCTTCATTTCAACGTCGGCTTTGCCGGTGATGGCTACCAATTCGCCCAGCAGCACGCCCAGACTGTAGATATCGCTCACGGTCGACACCACGCCATGCTCGCGCTGCTCGGGGCTGGCGTAGCGCGGCGTGTAGGCGATGGAGGAACCGATGGCGGCGTCATCGGCCTCTGCGCCGACGCGCTCAATCAGGCGCGCGATGCCGAAATCGAGCAGCACTGGCCGGCCGCTGCGGTCCACCATCAGATTGGAAGGTTTCAGATCACAATGAACTACAAGTTGCCGGTGGGCGAAAGCCACGGCCTCGCAGGCGGTTGAGAAAAGTGTCAGCACCTGAGCACGGGAAAGATGCTTGTCCCGACACCAGGCATCGATATTGACACCGTCGATATACTCCATCACCAGGTAGGGATGTCCACCCGGCGTCGCGCCGCCGTCCAGCAAGCGCGCAATATTGGGGTGCGTCAGCGTGGCGAGCAACTGCCGTTCGCGCGAAAAATAGTTGAGCGTGCCGGCGCGCTGCAGACCTTTCACCAGTTTCAGAGCGGCGCTTTGAGCAAAGTGGCCATCGCTGCGCTCCACCAGGAACACCGCGCCCATGCCACCCTGGCCGATCTCGCGCGCGATGCGCCACACATCCAGCACATCGCCCGGCGCAAGAGATGGCACTGTCGTGCTTTTCAGCGCAGCATCCAGCGGTGCGAAGAGGCGCGTGGTGTCGTCGCCGTCGGTGGCACGGCACAGCGCCGCCACTTCGGCGATAAGGCTTTCATCGTCGCTGCGCTGGCGCAATACCGCCATGCGCTGCTCGTGCGGCAGGTCAACGACCTCCTCATACAGGGCGCGCAGACGCGCGTGGCGCTCGTTACTCACCCGCCAGCGCCTTCAGTATCCAGGCGCGCGCAAAGCGCAGGTCGCGTTTGACGGTAGGGATGGAAATGCCGAGAAGCTCGCCGATCTCTTCCTGCGAGAGCCCGCCGAAATAGGTGAGGTGCATCACCTGCCCGGCGCGCGGATCGGCGCTTTCCAGTTGCGTGAGCGCCTGTTCCAGGGTGAGCAGGTCCGCCAGCGGCGACTCCTCGCCGACCTCGTGGCCCTCCAGCGTGACGTGGACGGCGTGGCCGCCGCGCTTGTCGGCGCTGCGCGCGCGCGCGTGGTCGATCAGGATAGAGCGGATGGCGAGCGACACGGTAGCGTAGAAATGAGCACGGTTTTTGAAGTCCATCCCATCCGGAATGAAGCCGATCAGCGCCTCATGCAAGAGATCGGTGGGCGAGAGCGTGGCCCCACCGGCCCGGCCCGCCTGGTCTAGCCGGCGGGCGGCGATGCGCTTCAACTGGCCGTAGACCTGGTCCAGCACCCCGCTGAACGCCGTGCCGCTGCCCTCGCGCCAGGCGCGTAGCATGGTGGTGAGATCGGCGGGTGGGCTGTCGCTCATGGTTGGGGATACGTGGTGTGCATGACGGAGGTGGGGCGGCGTGAGTATAACAACCGGGGGGGTGCTCCGATTGTTACAAGTCATGCGCATGCTGACCTTGGTGGGATGATGGGCTCTATTTTTCCTTTCGGAATATTTAGGGGGAGGGATCAGGGGGAGCGAAATTTTTGTTGTTGTCCGAAAGAGGCCTTTCGTTCGCTCCGCTTTGGGTCATCAATTATTTGGATTACCGACCCCAAGGGGATTGTGACTGAATCGCTTTGGGCGATTCAGTCATCCCTTCGCTGCGCTACGGGACCGTTTCGGCTGCACCGAAACGTCCTGCGCAAGCCCACTGGGCTTGCTGGTCGAACCAAGGGATTCTGCTTACCCCTTGGGGACGCCAAGCTCAAGAAAAAAGCCGCCCGAAGGCGGCTTTTTTCTTGAGCTTGGCGTCCCCAAGGGTTTCCGAAGTTAACTCCACTTTCCTAGTGCGGCGCAGCTTCCAGCTCGCGCGTGGGCCGAAACGCCAGCTAATTGCAGCGTAGCCAAGCCCAATATCACAAGATTACCCGGCTTGTCACCTACCCACGCGGGTAGGTTTCTGCATTGTTACAAGCTGGTACCATCGGCGAATGCCAGCTCTTTCGTCCGACCCCTTACTGCACTGCCAGGCTCTGCACGCCCAAGGTCGGCATGCCGAGGCGCTGGCACTTGCCAATGCCACGCTGGCCGGCGGCAACGATGACTTCGGCCGCTGGCGCTGCCTTATGGCCATAGGCAACATCCAGCGCTCAATGGAAGACTTTACGGCCAGCTTGGCCGCCCACGGCGAGGCGCTAAACATGGCTCGCGCTGCCGGCAACCCTGTGCACGTGGCCATGGCCTGGAACAATCTGGGATGCACGTTCCTGGGCGCGTCGTGCTTTGACTTGGCCGTGGAATGCTTCGCCCGCATCACCGAGGATCCCGAGCTGGTGGCCGCCTGGCCGCCCTACTACGCGCTGCAGAATATGGCGCTGTGCCATTTGTACCTGGACGTGTTGCCGGATGGCGTTGCGTGCGCGCGCCGCGCAATCGCGCTGGAAACGCCGGACCTGGTGAAACTGAATCCTCACGCGCCGGTCAACGTGCGCTACATGCTGGTCCAGCTCGGCCTGCAGGGCGACACCGTGCCGGCGGCCGATATCCGGACGGCCACGATCGAGGCCGAGGCCTGGCTGCAGCACGCGCCTGACCGCCGATCGGCGATCCTTGTTGCGCTGTGCAATGCAGGCATGGAATTGTTGTGGGGCGATCACAACGCCGGCATGGCGCAAATACGTGCACAGCTCGAGGAAGCCCGCGAGCTGCCGCACGTGCTTCCGGAGGTGCTGTTTGCTCTGGTAAAGGGAGAGATTTTGGCCGGACGGCCGGAGCAGGCGATGGTGCACCTGGGGGAATGGGCAACGCACGTGTACCACGATGGACCGCGACAAGCGAAGCTGCTGGCGGTAGGCGGGTTCCTTGCGCCTGGCGCGACGTTGCGAGAACAGATGGCTGAACTAATGCCAGCCATGCGCCTAGCGCTGCCGCCGTCGATCCGCGCGCTGCTGGAGGCCGCATGAAGCTTGGCGACCTCGAGGACGATGACAAGCAAATTTTAGAACTGCTGACCAAGGGCAAGTCGATCAAGCAGATTCACCATGAAATTATGCGCGATCGGGATCCGCCTCTCTCGCCGAGTTCTGTGAAGTTCATGATGAGCCGGCTGTACAAAAAGCTCGGCGTGCCCAATTCCAACGCGGCCGTGGCCTGGTACGTAGAGCAAAAGATAGAGGCGCGAATCGCCGCCCTCAATCAACCAAACTGACAAAAGTTTAAATAACAAAAGTTTGTTTGACTGGCGGCCATGCGCACGGTTGAATGTGCACATGGCCGTTTTAACTCAAATCACTGACAGAAGTTTAATTCAAGGCCCCACCGGCGGATCCGGCGGGAGCTGCGGCCATACGTCACTACCGCCGCCGCCGGCAACCTGGTCAAGCGCCGTTTCCGGCAGGGTTTTCACTTCAGGTGCTTGCGTCTCGTTCATGGTGGTCTCCTAAAGGTTAGGGCGAGTTACGCCCGGCCCGCCGACAATGGGGGCCAATTACCATTATCCACACGCCCAAAAATGCTGCCCACGGAAAAAGGCCAATCGCTCTCCTTCATCGCATCCGCGAATGGCAGCGAACGCTTCTGGACCGCACCGCCGGCCGGCAGTTATCTGGCCGATTGCGAGACCGGCACGCGCCTGGCGCGCGAGTACATCGAGGCGCAGGCGGCTAACACCGACCTGGCAACGTATGGATTGCTATCGCGTATTGCCGGCGATCTGGCTACGCATGGCAGCGAGGGCCACAAGGTGGGCTTTTTTGCTGAAATATCGAGGACGCTGCGATCCGCTTAATTAGGATCAGAACAAGCCGCCCTCTCCCGGCGCAAAATTGGCGATCACCAGCTCGCGCCGATCGGCGCTCTGGCCGGCGCCACCGACCGTATAAGTGATGTCCAGGCCTTCACACCAGAACCCTTCGAACACTCGCCGAATCTCCGGATGATCGTTGATCGATAGAATCGCCTTGCCCTTGCAGGTCCGCATGGCCTCGGCGATCGCTTCGTACTCGGCAAATGGGAACGGCACGCCATAGCCTTCGGTTTCCCAATACGGCGGATCCAGATAGAAAAGGGTGTGCACGCGATCATATCGGGCCATACAAGCCCGCCAGGGCTCGCGTTCGATGTAGGTGCTGGCCAAGCGCAAATGCGCGGCGGAGAGCTGTTCCTCGATGCGCAGCAGGTTCAGGCCTGGTACGGCCGTGGTGGCGGTACCGAAGTTCTGTCCTTCGACCTTGCCGCCGAAACAGTTCACCTGCAAATAATAGAAGCGTGCGGCCTTCTGGATATCGGTTAGGGTCTCTGCCGGCGTCATCTGCAGCCACTTGAAGATCTCGCGGGACGTAAGCGCCCATTTGAACTGGCGCACAAACTCTTCCAGATGGTGCTTGACGACACGGTAGAGATTCACCAGGTCGCCATTGACGTCGTTCAGGACTTCAACCGGCGCCGGCCGCTGCCGCATGAAGAAAACCGCGGCACCACCGGCAAACAGTTCAACATAACATTCGTGGGGAGGAAACAGGGTAATCAGACGATCGGCAAGGCGACGTTTGCCGCCGATCCAGGGAATGATGGGTGATGCAGAAGTGTGCAAAACGAGCCTCGCAGAATGACGTGATACGATGCCCCCGCTGTGTGCACACGGCAGGGGGCCTTGGCGATGGCTCGCTGTGGTATAGCGAGACCGGAGTGGCCGGACCGTGTTGACGCACGGTCCGGCCGCCTCCTCTTTACTGCAGATCGATCAGGTACCGGCAGGCGCAGCGGCCTTAATGTCGGCGGCAACCTTCTGGATGCTTGCGAACGCCGAGACCGCACCCGTAAAGGCGTTGATGTCCTTGTTGATCAGATCGGTGGTTTCCGGGTCATCCGAGACCACATTCTTGACGGCGTGCACGACCGCTTTGAGTTTGTCGCTGCCGTTGATGTTCGGCAGATGGTCCTCGGCATACTGGACTAGCGGCGTCAGCACCGGCCCCATAAGGTGGATGAGCTGGAGATAGGCCCCGAGCTGCGCAGCCTTTCCGTTGTAGTAGGAAGAATTGATAGCCATGATTGTCCTTTCGGTTCGTGAAAATGAATCCCAGAATAGTCGGCAAAACCCCTCTGGGGCAGGGCCTGTGAGAACCAAGCGCCCGAAGGCGCGTGGGGCTGCCTGATTACGTGTTTTCCTTACCCGCGCCGAGCGTGTGGTCGATCTCGCCAACCCACATATCCCAATAGGCAACCACGGGCCTGTACGGCGATTGTGTCGCCAGAAATGTCTCTGCCTTTTCCTTGTCATTGAACAGCGGCACGCTGGTAAAGCACTGCGGGCTGCCGCAATCCGGAAAGGCCATCACGTTGATGGTGACAGGGCCGTCAATTGTCGAGCCCTCGCCCCATATGCGATTGATGATGGCGGGATGGCGATCGGTGCCGTTAGAAGTGGTGCCGATGATTACGCAGGTTGCACTGAGTCTTGGTTTCATTAACTTCTCCAGAAGGTGATCTGCTTAGTAGCAGGTGAGTGAAAACTGCACGCCGTCGACGGCGCGGGCGGCGTTAGCTGCCGCTGTTGCGAGCGTCGGCATAAGAATCTGCGCCGCTGGATCCAGGCGCGGCTTGATCGATGCGTTGCACGCTTGGCGTAGTTCGCGCCACAGCACTTGCCTGCGGGTCTGCGCTAACGTTTGCGGTGCCGGCAACATCCCCCGGACCATCGGAAGCCATTGGCTGTACAGGGTCGGCTCCGCCAAGGCCGCCGATCTTGTCGGAGCTGGCGACGGTGACGGCATGGTTGAACAGCCCGACAACAGTGAGTACACCGCCAAAAATAGAAGCCAATTGGTCAGTTGACATATCGACGTGCACGCCGAATGTATCCAGGAGCGCAAGCACTGCACCGCCCAGGGTGACCAGCATTGCCACTGTGATCTGGCCTCGCTTCCAAGCAGTTGGGTTAGCGACGGACTCGCCGGCTTTAAAGACGCGCCAGAAGGCGCCGATTTTTTCAAACATGAGTCATTCCTTTTCATTTTCGGTTTCCCCGCTGAATTTACGCAGGCGCTTTTCCAGCGTCTTTTCGGCGATGTACATGGCGCGGGTACCCATGTGGCCGGTGATGGCCACCAGCGCGGCCGTAATGAGGTGTGAGAAGTTCGCGGATTCGCAAAGCCAGAACGTCACCAGGCCCACCAGGGCGGCCGTGACGATCTCGCCGATGAATTCCACGATGTTGGTGGCGCGCGCCTCGCCGCGCTTGACCTTGCCCAGAAAGCTGGAAAGTCCGGCCACGCATGAAAGGCCAAGCACCCAGGCGTAAGTGACCCAGCTGTACGTTGTGAAGGGATCCTTCTCGTTCATGCGCTCATTTCCTTTTGAATGGCAGCCAGGCGCGCCTGCCGGTCCTGCAGCCCGATCACACCGCCGTTGATGGCTCGCGTGATCGCTTCGAAGTTGCCGGCGTCCGCCAGCTCGTTGCACGCATGGCCATGCCAGTACCAACCGGCGATACGCGCGGCCATGTGCGGCAGGAGCGCAAGATCTGGTGCGTCCACCAGGCCGCCCGGCTGGTAGCGTTTGCCGTCCCAGATATCGAAGGCGGCGTAGTTGGCGCGGCCAGTGAGCTGGATCAGCCCCCTGCCCCGGTATTTCCAGCCGTCGCCGCTGGCCTCATCCCCATTGCCCATGCGGTTGGCATAGACGCGGTTGGCGATCGCCTGGGGATTGCGTGCATACGCGTGCACCTCATCCGCGCTGATGTGCCGCCAGAACAAGCGCTGCAAGGCCTCGGCACTGTAGTTGAGATTTTCCTCAACCAGGGCAAAGCCGGCCGATTCGTGCGCCACCTGGGCCAGGAACATGGCTTCCCGCTCCGGGCTGGCCGAGATTTGGAATTCGTCCATCGCCGCAGCGGTGCACGCAAACCATTTTTCCGCCAATAGAGGATTGCCGCCGCATGCCACGGCGAATTTTTCCTGCGAGAGAATCACTGCGCCTCCGGTAAGTTAGCTGCGCCGGCCAAGCGAAAAGCTCAGATCCGCCAAGGTGGTGTCCTGCGAGCCTGGCGCGGTCACAGTAAGAATGTCGCCGCTAACGAAATTGGCGTCGGCGGCCACGGTAAAAGTTGCGGTTGTCGCCGCTGCCGCGAAGTTGGCGGTGCCGATGCTCGCACCGTTCTTTTTCAGCGTGAAGGTTGTCGAGGCCGTTGCGGCCACCAGGGACTTGAACAGGCAGGCTTGGTTATTCGAAGTATCGAGGCCCGCGCCCGTCAATGCCGGAAAGCACCATGCATCCAAACACACGTAGTTAAAAATATTCTGAGACACCGCCGGCTTTCCGGAGAAGCCGAACTCGATGTAGTCTGCGCTGTTGAGTTTGGTCAGGTAGTCGACTGCCGCGACCAGGTAACGAGCCAGCATGGTCAAACCTCTTGAATGGTAAGTGATGAACTGTTGCGCAAAGGGACATCGGAAACGATGTCCGGAAGGCTGCCAACCATCTTTGCCTGCATGGTGTAGTCACGCTCGTAGGCGCCGCCCGAGCCGGGATAGACCGACACCAGGAAATCCTTGATCTTGCCGACGTTGCGGTACAGGTCGGACAAGACGTGGCGGTCCGAATCCGGCAACAGGCTGAAATCGATCGACAACTTCCGGAAGTTGGCCCGCGCGACTGAGCGCAGCGAACCGCCGTCACTGCGCTGCTGGTTGGTGTTTTCGTCCCAACCGAATTTCATGCCGTACTTCGGGTTGTAGGCGAATTCGAAGTGGCCGCCCATCAGCAGGCGGCTCACTTCCATGAAGCCGGCCGGATTGTTTGGGTCTGAAATGGTGATGGTGAAACTCTGGCCACCCACCGGCGTGAAATACATGCCCGCATTTGCCTTGGCGAAGCCTGAGTAATACGTCATGCCAAGTGGATCTACGCCCCACACCAGCTCGCTCAGCGGGCGCATCTGCAGGGCCGCCACCACGCCGGAATCGTAGGCCAGCGTGGTCCAGGCGGCGTCGGTGTAGATCTGCACGCGAATGGTGGCCAGGCCGGTCAGGTTGCACAGAATCAGCCACATCATGCTGAACAGCGCCGGCGACGCCAGCGTCCCCTTAATCTGCTGGTCCGCCAACCCTGTGGTGCGCATGACGCGATAGCGCACCATGTTCAGGAGATTCGTAACCGGCATGGACGCTGCCACCGCCGGACTGGCCGACAAGGTCGCCAAATCTCCCGCAAAGGTCGTTTGCATGCGGATGTTGGCCATCAATACACTCCAGGGTTGTAACCGGCGGGCGCACCGGAGCCTGCAAACGCAGACGAACCAAAATTTGCAGTCACTTGGCAAACGATCGAGGCCGTATTGCTGGAAACGGCGGGAAAGAACGTGCCGCTGATACCCGTGAACGCGGTCCCTTGCTGGGTGCCGTTCTTCTCAAAAATCAAGGTGCCGTTGGTGGCATCCCACAAGATTCCGATGACATCGCCAACAGTCCACGCCGCTCCGTAAGCAACGGAAACGCTGCTGTTGCGCTTGTTGCCGCTCGCCTCATAACAGTAGCTGTCTGCCGTCGCGCCCATGAAATTGGTGGCGACGTTAAATGTTCCGTTTCCGGCAATGCCGATAAACGGCGAACCCCCGCCGGAAGCCTGCGAATCAAACTTGACCTGCCAGTACCACTTGCCCGCGTTCTTGCTCATCGCGGCACGAACCGCGTTGTTCGGCCACGCCGCACCGAAAGATGCCGTCAGGTTCGAATTTGACAGCGTTACATTGGACCCTTTGTCAGACGGGTTCCATGAGGTACCGGCGACGAATCCGGCGCCATACAAGCCTACTGGCATCAGCAGGAACCCCTGCTGAAGGCGCAAGATTCTGCCGTCCGGATTGCTCCGGACGCGTTTCGGAAGCCATAGCATTACGCAAAGGCCTTTTGCGCCGCGCCATAGAGGCTGGTGCCGTCGCAAACGAACGTAACGATATCGTGTGCATTCGCGGCGGTTGAAAGCACCGGTGCGGTACCGCCCGCCCACTTGAACACCGCATTCCAGGTCGTGATGGTCCGCGAGCCGGTGCCGTCTTGCAGCACATGCAGGATGTAGGTGCCCTTTTTCAGGTTTGTGGGCGCGGCCATGGTGCGGCCGGCGGCACCCAGGGTCACCGAGGCGATTGCGCCACTATTGCAGTCCCAGTTGATGGTGGCCGCGTCGGTCAACGTCTGATCGGTCTGCGCCACGTTGGTCACTACCAGTCCCAACGTTTGGAAGATCTGGGCGATCGTCAGCTTTAAATTGCCCAGAATGCTCGGTCGCGCAACGCCCAGGACATCGGTAGTTTGTGCCGGCGAGCCCGAATTAAGAAGAGTGAATGGGGTGTCGGCCATTTATTGCTCCATCAAAAAGTGATCACCGGACTCGGTGTTCAACTTGAATCGGCCGCCGCCCTCAAGCAACAGGTAGCCCGGAGAGGTTTGAGTACGAAAATCCATGAAGCTATCGTTCCCGGTTGGGTTGGAGGCATCCTTGCCAAGACCGGGCTGCGCCGCATCAAGTGCACACAGAAACTCGATGGTCACTTCCTGAGCCTGGTAGTCGTCCGAAAGGCCGGTGACAAAACCGAATCGGCCGCCGGCCATCCCCCAGCGTGGATGTGTGACCTTGATTTTCTGGCCGAGCTGCAGGCGTAGCGCTCGCATGTCCAGGCAAACAAAGCTGAAGACACCGATAGGATCGGCGGTCATGTTGTAGAGCCGCAGCGTTTCGGTATCGGCGTCGGCCTTCAGCGCGATCAGTGAATCGACGTTGCCGAGTTGCTGGGCCAGCTTGTGCTTGGAGGGATCGGACAGCCCGCTATAGCTCGGCTTCGCCTGCAGCGATACCGTGTTCGCAGCGCCGTATAGCGCTTTGTTTGCGGCCGTCACCGCACCCGCCAGACCTGTGGCCTGTACTGTCCAGTTCTTCTGGTAGCCAATTTGCCGGTCCGCGACCGGCAAGATGCGCTCTTTCAAGCGCAACGTACCTTCCTTGACATCGCCGGCCAGGAACTCCATATCGGCCAAAGTAGAATTACCAGGCAACCCCACCACGCCGACGCGAAACAGGTTGTCGCGGGTGAAGGTGTAAAAACCGCCTACCGACCTAAACAGCAGGTCGAGGGCGTCGGCGACTGTGATCTGGTCCGCGATATACAGGCCCATGGTGTACGGACAATTTGTATTCATCGCCGTCAAGGACGCGGTATCAAACTGGCAGTCCTGCAACAGCGAAGACCCGCCGGCCAGGAACCCGTGGGGTATGTTCTGGTCTTGCGTATACCCCATCACATTGGTAAGCGCCTTGGCCAGGTCCGCTACCTTCAATACACTCGCACCGGGGTTCAACCCGGTGAAGCGAGATCCCCATACGTCGGCAGTAATGGTCCCCGAGGGCGCGGCGCTCAAAGTGAATCCATCCGCTAGCGACGTGGGCGTATAGGCAACTGAAACGCCGTTGTCGCGCACCTGGATCACACCATCAGTGCCCGCCCCGCCCCCGAATGCGGTTTGCGCGGCGGCAGAATCTGTAAAGTAATAGGTGGGACCGGACGTCACCTTTAGCTTTGGTGTGACGTTGAAGCATTTTCCTAACGCCATCGGCCACCAGGTTCCGGGATTCGCGTCGGCGCTTGAGAATCTGTTCTTCAAAACCGGCGTGATATGGAATAACTGCATCGGGTCACCAATCGTGAACCCGATCTGGGAATCGTCATTGGTACCGTAGACGTCGTTGATAAGGCCCATTTGCACAACGCGGTATTCCGCGCGCCGTGCATTCGGGTCGCCGATCAGCACCTTGACCTTGCGGCCGTCCCAATTGGAACGAAGGAAACTATCCAATACGCCATCGCGATTCAGCAGGACCAGATCACCCTGGGAGATCGACGACGCGCCGGTGTAATCCTTGCCTAGACTGCGGGCGTAGGTCGGCACCGTGAGGACCAGGTCTTCGTAAGAAAAGTTTGCAGGAAAATCGCCGGGGCCGGTGTTAAAGCCGGCCGTGGAAGCGCAAACGATGTACTCGCTGGTACTGGCGCTGGTGTTGTAATCCAGCGCCAGGCAGGTCGTCTCGATCAGGATGTTGCGGGACTGGCCATCCTTCTGCAGCCAGAGCTGAAAGGTGGCTTCGTCAGTTGGTAGCGGCGCGACCTCACCGGCGGAAGCCACCGCTAGCGCCTCAATATAATCCGGGTTATCCGCGATATTGGTGCTAGTAACGAAGCCAACCCAACCAGCCCCAGCGACGGCTGAATCGGTCGTGGCGGCCAACCAGGTAGCCGGCTCTGCGGCGCCCTGTAACCAAACGCGCCCTTTAAGCGCGCTACCATTGACGTTAAAGCGCACACGGTAAGACTGCCCCACGGTTATCGCTGGCGACGTGTTCACGGCTGCGAGCTGCGTGAATGCGCCGGAAACCCACTTGCCGATGATCAACGACGTGACGCCGCCCACATAGCGCACAAAAGCGACATACCCGTTAGCGGAGGTGCTGCCGGCGCCGCTCGCCCGGCAGATCAGCCCGGGACCGTCCACTGTATTCGCGGTTGGTGTGCCGGTCGTCCCGTTAAGCGTAAACGCGCCCACCATGTCCACATTGATCCGCGAGCTGTCTGCGTTGTATGCATCGAGCGTCAGAATCGTAGGTGTGGTGGCCGGGAACGGCGTCGGGTAGGTATCAGCGTAGCTAACGTTCAAGACCACGCCATTACCCATCGAGCAGGCATATGGATACCAGTAATACGAATACTTGTTGAGCGGTGTGCGCGTCCACCGCTCAGTCCACCCCATGTTGCCGACACGGCCGCCGCCGATATTGCTATCGACTGGATTGATCTGACCGTTCCACTCAAGGAATGTGCGCGTGTAAATTGTCATACGTGCATCGCCGTTTGCTGATCCGTCAAAGCCCTGTTCAGGTCGGCAATTTCCTCGCGCAGCGCTTCGATCAGGGCCGCATTGTCTTCGCCGGCGGCATTGCTCGCCTGAGTAGTCTTGTCGATCAATTGACCGACCTTGTCAGACAGATCCCGAATGCCCTGCAATAGCTGCTGCGTGCTTTGCTGTTGATCTGCCGCCGTGACCGGCCGCGCCGTAACCAGTCCGCCGGTGAGGCCGGCCCCCTGGTTGTAAGTGGCTTCGAAAATGTCGGTGTACTGTTTGCTGCTGGCGTAGTAGCTGCGCGCTTCCTGCAGGTATGCGTCACGCATCTTGCTGAAGTTGGCGATCGCATTAATGTCGCCACCCTGCGCGGCCATGAGGTTGCCGACGTACTGATCGTGCGCCTCATCAAGCCGCTGGCCAGCTGACAAGGGCGAAAGGTTGCTCAGCAGCGAACCCTTCAAGTAGGCGGCAAGATTCTGCTGCGCACTATTCAACTGATTGACGGTTTGCGCCGCCATGGTCAGCGAATTGCCAAAATTGTTAACCGGCGTAATGACGGTGTTGGTCGCGTTGGCGACGTTCTGATTGGCCTGCTGTAGCGCCTGGAAGGCCGTCAGCACACCCGTGAGTGCATTGACGGCATCCACACCTTGCGTTCGCGCATACGCAAGCGCCCTGGTTGGATCCAATGTGCCATTATTCAAGTTCGCCATTACCCGGCCAACGATATCGGCCATGGCGGTGCTGTTACCTGTCACATAGCTGGCGTAGGCCGTGCTGGCGTACTTGTTGACCGCATCCTGCAAATTACCCTGCGCTACCTGCTGTGCATACTGCGGGTAGAGTTGGCCAGCCGCCTGCTGATAGCTCTGCACAGCCTGGCTCATTGCCGCCAGCGCTTTAGCGGCGGCTTCGACGTCGCCGGCAGTGTCGTTTGCAGTATTGCCCAGATCGCGCTGCGCATTGCTGACCGCTTCGAGCGCTGAATAGTAGGTGCTCAGCGTGCTCTCGTTGTCGACGATGGTGGTCCAGAGCTGTTTCTGGGCGTCATCCGACAGATCCAGGCCTTCCACCAAAGACCGCAGGCCTGCGCGCGTGGCGGGCAACGTGGACATGCCCAAGCCCATTAGTTGCTTGGTCAGCGCATCGAGCTGCTTTTGTTGGATCTCCGCAGCCGGGATGAAATCTTTCTGAAATGCTCCATACGCAGTCGCAACGCGCGTGTACGTCTGGCTGATCGTTTCGCCCTGGGCGGCAAAGGTCTGCAGCACCGGGATTGTGAGTCCTTTGATGGTGGTGCCGGAAAGTGCATCCAGGACCTGCGACAGCTCGGTGGCAGACTTAATGAGTGCGTCAAGCTGCGCCTGGCTGGCCTGGCTCGCATCGCCAAAGCTATCAAACAACTTTTGCTCATCTGTCTGCAGGCCGCTGTGTTGCAACGCCGTAACGTTATTGCGCGACAGTTGCAACGTGGCGTTGGCTTGCTGGGCGGTAGGATCGCTACTTACGCCCATGTTGACGATGTTGGTCAGCAGTTGACCATTCAACTTTGACTGCAAACTGAAACGCGAACCCGCGCTACCCTGCGGATCGTTGTCGCCACCGATGGCGAGATCTAGTTGCCCGGCCGTGCCGCCGAACTGCTTGGCCATGCTGTAGTAAGCATTTGCGGCGCCGCCGGCGAGTTGCTGGTACATGCCGTCGGCTTCGCTGGGCGTGTACATCCAGCGCTGGCCAGTCGGAGAAATCTGTTTGCCGTCCGTCCCGTACGAGTTGTATACGCCGCCGCCGTTCTTCGGGCCTCCGCCCTTGCCGCCAAAGATGGCGTAAGCCGCCAGTGCCGCTAGCGCAATCCAACCGACCGGACCCATTGCAGCCAGGCCTTCGCCCATGGATGCCATCAGGCCATCGGCAGTACCCACGGTGCCGACTGCAAAGCCGCCGGACATGATGCTGCCGCCCTCGATGGCGCCGGTCATGCCACCATAGAAAGCGGAGGCGCCATCGGCAATCAGGCTCATGGCGCCGCCTGCCAGCGAACCGTTGCCGGCCGTAGCGGCGGAATTCGCCAGTGACATGCCCAGCGACGTTCCGCTACCGCCCATCGCATTGGCGGCAATGTTAAGAACGAGCTTCTGAGCGAACAGGGCGATCAGCTGCTGTCCGAAGTTCTTAAGCGATGTTAAAAGCCTGCCGAATGCAGACTCACCGTGCGTCGCAAGGTCGGCAAAAAAAGTGCCAGCAGCGGATGAAAATTCCTTCCACTCGCCGGTCATATCCTTCAGGCTCTGGAACGTGCCCTGCAGGTCCCGCAACTCTTTCAGCTTCTGGATCTGCACACCCAAGGCCTGGGCGACGTCATCTGCTCCTTCAGTCGCTTCGGCCATTGCCTGCTTGGCCTCCAGCTGGGCAATGGTGTAGCCGGTTACCTGCGCCGTGCTCATGCCATAGGTGGCAATGGCGTCTTTCTCAGCCTGAATGCGGTCCACGACGGTCTGCACCGTCTTGCCCATCTCCTCGCGCATTTTCTGCACTTCGGCGATGTACTTCTTGGTGGACTCGACGGACGTTTCGAGCGCATCCTTATCCTTGGCCTGCGCGAGCGCCTTGTCCTTCAGCGCCTGGACCGTCTGCCCCACTGCTTTGGCGTGCTTCTCCAGTACGCCTGTCGCCTCGAGGTGCGCGAGGGTGATCTGTGTCACCGCGACATTGGTTTCCTTGGTCTGGATTCCATATTGGTTCATGAAATCCAACTCGGTCTGCAGCTTGGCGACCGACTTGTCGAGCGACTCGACTAGGTGATCGTATGCATCGCCGCCAGACTTTTTGAGGCCATCGTAGCCGGAGGCGTTTTGCTTGACCGTCTCAGTATGTTGCTTCAGCTTGGCGTCAATCGCTGTCAGCTTGGCCTCGGCCACAGCCACGAATGAATCACCCTTCAAGGGTGCATTCAGCGTGTCCTCGATGTCGCTATGCCATTCCTTGCTGATGGCCGCGACCTTGGCGGTCATGCCAAGCAGATCATTGGCGGCTTTGCCGAACTCGGCATTCTGGACATGCAGCCAGGCGTCGACGACGCTGCCGATCTGTGCGCCGGTCTCGGCCATCATGCCGCCGATGGCGATGCCGACTACCTTGAATATCCGCACCACCGAATCGCCGGCGTTGAGGACCAGGCCAAAGGCGCGCACACCGGCCATCGCAAAATCACGGATCGAACCATCAGCGGCGAGAGCCTTGGCCTGGTCCCGCATGCCACCCGTCTGAGTGATCATGTCCGTGAAGGCCTGGACAAAGGCGTCGGCCACCGGCAATACCTCGGCGCTGACGATTTTGCCAACAGCGCTTTGCGCGCTTCCGAGGCGGATCAGATCTTGCTGATAGGAACGCGCCAGCTCGGCCTGCTGCGTGGTGATAGTGGCGTTTTGCACGCCAACCTCGGCAAGGTCACGCAGAAACGGCAGCATGGCCTTACCGCTCTTGCCGAAGGCGTCTTGCACCATGGTTGATACGGCAATGCTGTTGCCGTACTTCGCCATGCCGCCGGCGATTTCATCCATGAGTTGAACGCCGGACTTGAACTCGCCGTTGGCGTCCTTGGCATCGATGTGCAGGAAGTTGAGCGCCTTTTGCGCGCCCTGTGTCTCGTTGGTAGCCGAGATCAGGCTCTTGCCCAACTTGGACGCCGCGTTGGCGACATCCTCCAGCGACGTTCCGCTCAGCTTCGCGGCCGGCCCAATGCCGGACACTTCCTCGACCGTGGAACCGGCCACGCGCGCCAGATCCACCAACTTGGCCGTGCCATCGACCCAGGAGTCGAAGGTCTCCTTCATCGAGGAAACGGCAAAGCCGGCGACAAGTGCGCCGGCAATGCTGGCCATCTTGCCCTTGACGTTTTTCTCGATATCGCTGAAGGTCTTGTCGATATCGCCGGCGAACTGGGCGGCAGAGTACTTCGCCTTGTCGACGCCGGAGGTAAACTCGGCGGTATCTAGAATGACGGACGCGACTAGCCGCCCGAGAGCGCTATTGCCGCTCAACGCGCGCGCTCCCTCTCGACCAACAGCGTTTCGATTTCCATCAACTGGATATCCTCAAAGACTTGGTCGCGCTGACCGGGTGGTACGCCGCAACGGCGCATGACGAACGGCAGCGGGCCATAGTCGAGACCGACCTTGACGCCGTCCACGCCGCCGATGCGCCATTGCGTGCACATGGCGGAGAAGGTTTCCAGGGAAAACAGGCAGTCTTCGAAAACCTCGACGTCCTCTTGCGGCTGCCGCGCGCGCGCGGCCGCGATGACCTCGTCCGGCGCGCCCATCTTTTTGAGCTGGGCGACTATTTCGTCGTCCACCTCGAACCCGGTGCGGGCGCCGCCCGCCAGAAAGCGGGCGGCGTCCTTCAGGCCTTTGGGCGCGCCGCTCCTACCGTTTCCAGGAAGCGCATGCCGATATCACCAGCAAGCCCCGCAAGCGAGAGTACGCGCTCGAGATTGACGTCATTGAATTCAACGTCCTGGCCGTTTTCGTCTTTCAATTTCCAGCCCTTCAGTACGCGACGGGCGAATACGGGGTCATCGAGCTTTTCGGCCATCAGCGCTTTCACGGCAGGAGCATTGAAACGCTGGAACTCGGCTTGGAACTCCATCGTTTCGGGATTGCCGTTTTCGTCCAGCATTACGAATTTAACGGGAGCTTTGTAGGTGTTGCTAAGGTTGAAGCGGATCATGTGTGTCCTCTTTTGGTTGGGGAAGTGGAAAAAACAAGGCCGCACGGATTGCTCCATGCGGCCTCGTGGACGCTACAGCTTGCTGCGGTGTTACGTGCTACTTGGCGGTGATTGTGAATTCGTCGTTGCCGGCATTGCTGGGGTTGACCAGCAGTGCGAGCTGGACCATTTGCACGCCCTGCTGGTCCGAGAACTGCGGCTGCGTGAGCTGCACATAGGACGCGTCGTGCTGCATGATGTTGCCGCCCACGCTGCCGTGGATAATCTGAATCGGCGCCAACGTCGCGGCCTTAATGGCGGCAAACCAGTCTTTGGTGGCAATGCTGGTCATGGCGAACATGACCGAGCCGGTGGACTTACGATCGGTCTGTTGGATGCTTTCCTGATTCGGCCGAGTGATCTGCTCGATCTGGTTGCCGAATTTCATGCTGAACGCCTCCAATTCAACGGCAATGCTGTGCACGGTGGCGGTGAGCGTGTTGGCCTTGGTGATGGCCAGCGGAGTGATAAAGCCGGTGTAAGTCGGCGTCGGCGCGGCGGTATCCGTAATGCCGCCATCCAGGCCAACGAAGGTGAAGGCCAGGACAGCGATGTCGTTGGCCTTGATCTTGATCTCCACGTCCCCTTTGGCGTAGAGGATCTTGTGCAACACGCCATCGATGTTGACGTACATGGACAGGGACTTGGCGTTGGTGCTGTTCGGCGTGTAGGCCGCGCTGGTGACAGCAACCAAGGTTTCCGTCGTACCGCAGGCCGTGACCAACGGCCCCCATGCCGGGGCAGTGCCGGCTGTGCCCGAGCTTTGATATTCAACCTCGAACGCCAAACGCACCACGCGCGAGGTGACGACGGAATCGTAGTTACCGAAGAAGCCGCGAATGATGTTGCGTGGAACATACTTCACATCCAGCGGCGTAAGCGAAACATTGCGCGCCAGGATGGCGTTGGCGCCGCCGGTGGGGACGGCGTCGGTACCGGCCGTGGTTTCAGTCTTGGCGAGGATGATGGTCTTGCGCATGAACTTCATGGCGGTCTCCTGAAATGAAAAAGCCCGCGCGATGGCGGGCTGGATCGTGAAAAAAATGCTGCGGCGGTTACTGCTCGGAATCCCTGAGATTAAAGACAAGCACCCAGGTGCGCGTCTTACTCTTGAACTCGTAGGGCGTTTCCATGTCCGTGGCGCGGCGGATGTATTCGGGCATCGCCTCAAACGCCACCAGAGTGGCGCTGCGCAGTGCGATCAGCTCGGCGTAACTGCGCGAATGCAGGGTGACCTGGACATTGAAAAACGTGTAGCGCACCCCTTGTGTAAAGTTCATCGCCATCGGGTTGGTGATGAATTGATAGGAGGCGGCCGGGAAGACCGGCGACTGCGGCAAGGTGCCCGGCGTAATTCGACCGCTGAGCGCCGTGACGCCGGCGGCAATGGCGTCGTGCACCTTTTGCTGGATGTTCATGTCTTGGCCTCGATGTACTTATCCAGCCGAGCCTTGGCACGGGTGACCATTGCGGCCAATACTTCGTCCTGATGATCGGCCAAGGCCGGACCGAGAAAGGGCTTGGCCGCGATGTATGCCTTTTCCCAGGTGTTGTAGTGGCCGAATTCCCAGAACCACCAGTAGAAAGGGTTGTTGACCCACTCGTAGTGAATCTTTCCGTCCGAACCGCGCACGGCGATTTTCTCGGCGTTCTTGGCTTCCGCGCCGTGACGCACACCGATGTGATACTCGAAGACGCCGCGCGGCGTATCGGGCTGGCGCTTTACGGCGATGTTCTTCTCGATGTAGCCCTGGTCCACCAACCCCTGCTCGCGCAGATTGCCAACGGCGTAGCGCTTGACCACCTGGGCGCCGGCGTTGGCGATGGCGCGGCCTTCGGACTGCATATTCCGGCCAAGGCCTTCCAATTGGTCCAGTAGATCGCCGAGGCCCTGCAGGTTACCCATCGTTCACACCGGAGCGGCAGACCAACGTCATCCACTTGCGGTGCTGCCGCCAAGGCTGGACGAACACGATGTCGTAGTAGGTCGTGTACGACGTGCCGCCTTCGGTGCGCGTCCAGTTGACCCGCATTTTTTCGGTGACGCCATCACGGAAGCGCATGGTGATCTTGCTGTTAGCCTCGGCCTGGATGGCCTGCTCGGCCCAGGCTTCGTTGCCGCTGACGGGCAGGATTTCGGCCCAAGCATTAAAGACGTTGGTCCACGCACCGGTGGCATCGCCATACGCATCCTGACCGGATGGCGGGGCCTCGACGGCTACGCGATGGCGCAGATCGCCGATGGTCGGCATGGTGCCGCCTTACACGTAGCCGAGCTCGGCGTACTGCTCGCGCGTGAGCGTGCGGTGCGATTCCGGGATCTGCTCGTAGGCGGCCAGCGTCAGCTTTTCCACGCGGATCGGTTCCATCGGACCGTAAACGATGACTATCTTGGTTTCGTCCTCTTCGTCGTGCTGCTCGACGTAGGGATGGAACTGGGCGCTGCCCTCGTTCACTTCACCGACCATGCCAACGACGCCGGCTTCCGTGACGCATACCAGGCCGTTGCGAATTTCGATAGGAGCTTTCTTGGTTTCCATGATGTTTCCTTAGAGTGCCGCGATCCGGTAGCGATCGAGCGTCCGATCGACCCAGGGCAGCGATTGAATGGGCTGGCCAGGTGTCCAGGCCTCACGGTTTTCGACAATGCCGAGGATGTGCGCTTTCATCCACAGCTTGAGCGGCTTGGGCAGGCTAGCGGCATCGGCATAGCCTGCTATGAATTCCAGCTGCACGGCGTCCGGCTGGGCGCGGGCGCTCGGCCAGGTGACGCCGAAGTTCGGGTACACGCGTGCCGGTCCGGAGTCGGACCGGATGATGGTGTAGGTGGCCGGATCGAGCGTGGTGAGCGTGCCGTCTGCGCCAACGTACTTAATGAACGTCAGCGTTTGCAACGGCGGGCGCGGTATTTCGATGGCGTCCTTGCGCATTTCCAGCAGGCCGGTAGTACTACCGACCGAGCCCGCGCTAACGCCGATGGCGGCCGGGTTAAAGACTGGACCGCCCGGAAAGGCACTCAGCACCATCGACCAAGTCTGCTGCAGAAAAGCGCGGCCGGTCCTGCCCTCACCTTCCATGCGCACGGCCGTAATGATCTCGGTCAGCAGCGAATCCTCGCTGTTTTCGTCGATCTTGCCGTACACATGAAACTCAGCCGCATCGAACGGTTCCGTGGTGGCATCCGTTTTCAGGGTGAGTGAGCGCTTGACCATGGCCGCGACTGGTCCTGCTTACTTTGCAGCTTTGGCCGGCGCTTGGTTCTGCGGCAGCGTTGCGGCGTATGCGACCGCTTCCGGCGTGTTGTCGGCTACGCCAGCTGCGACCAGTTGCTTGGCAACGGCCGGATCCAGCACCGGCACGCTGTTTACGGGGTAAAAAGTGTCTTCGTCGACGCGGTAGTCGACCAGAATACGAACCTGCACGCCATCGTTCTTGGCCATTTGGCACCTCATAAAATTGATGAATGCACACGTGTGCACGCTTTGAAAAAATGGAGCGCCGCGAATTTTGCAATTCAGGGCGCTCCCAAGTCCCGCTTCCCCCTGCTACACCGGGAGAACCAGCCGCCGTTTAGGTGGCCGAGTTCTGGTAAGTCTTGACCGCGCCGCCTACATCGACCCAGGCGCCGCCGGAACGCATCCAGGCGAGGAAACCCACCTGGCCCTTGGAGGCGTAGACCGAGTCAGTGAAGCGGAACATGGTCAGCTCCATAACATCCCGAATCTTGTAGTTGGAGAAGTCGCCGAAGGCGATCGACACCGCATTGGCCGCCATGGTGGCCACGTCCTGGTTGATCGTGATCGGATAGCCGGCCAGCTCCTGCGGCACGCCACCGCGAACGCCGGCATCGAAGCTGGGCAGCCACAGCGGGCGGTTTTGCGAGTCCTTCAATTTGCGCACAACCTTGATGGAGTTGTCGTGCAACATGAAGCGACAGTTACCCAGGGCGCGATAGGCAGGATCGACCGAGTGTTCCAGATCGATGATGTCGTCGTAGATGACGGTGGTGGTCTGGCCGGTGAGACCGGTTTTGCCAACCCCGACAGCCGGCATGACGCCTTGCGGCTCGCTGGTGCCGGTACCGATGGTGAACTTGCGGTTTGTGATGCGACCGAGGCGATCGCGGATGCGCTTGGTGATCATCGCCTCGACATCGATGCTGGAATCCTGCAGCAGCTCGAACGGCACGGTGATGATCTTGGAGCTGAACTTGTATGTCGTCAGCGGGATGGTGCCGAAGGTCGGATCGGCTGCAGCGGCCGCAGCGTTTTCCGCCACGATTTCACCGATTTCAGAAGTGCCATCCGAGGTCGGATAGCTGATCTGGTTGCCCTGCGCGGTCTGGAAGATTTCCGCAACCTGGCGCATGCCGATGTAGCTCTTCATGGCATCGCTGAGAGTCTTGGCGATCTCCGTTTGCACGGTATAGCCACCCTGCGAACCGGTGCCGACGCTCATGGTGTTTTGGATCAGCGCCAAATCATCGGAGGTGAAGGAATCACGGCCGTTGCGCAGGTACTTTTGGAAAAGGGCCTTGACCTTTATGTCACGTGATTTGTTGGCCGGGTCGCCACCTGCATTTTCTTCGCGCTCGCGGCCACCGGCATCGCGGAAGGCGTTATCCGCATCCAGATCAAGCACTTTCTGCAGGCGCTTGATTTCGTCATCCGCGTCGGTAACCGCCGCAGTCAGGGCGTCGAACTTTTTGTTGTCTTCGTCCGTCCACTTACGGCCCTTGTTGTTTTCGTAAAAGTTGCGCGCTTCCTTCGCGGCAGCGTTGCGACGCTCCCGCAGCTCTTGCATGTTCATATGTCTCTCCGGTTGGTGGGCAAAAAAAAGCCGCCCAGGGGCGGCGGTGTTGCGAAGCGCGGGAGCGCTACGTCGAACTCGATTCCAGCAGGCGCAGATGGCGACTGCGGTTATCCATGAGAAGCTGCTCTTCCTCGGTCAGCTCAGGCGCACCACTTTTAGGCAGGTTCTTGGGCGCGTTGGCGTAGGCCGCCAGGTTCCATTTATCGGCAGGTTCCGTCTTCCCTTCGATGACGGAGTCGACCAGGCCGGCTGCTTTGGCTTCGTCGGCGCTGAACCAGGTCTCGGCATCCATCCAGGCCTTGACCTCATCGGCGCTCTTGCCGCACTTCTTGGTGTAGTCGGCACCGATGGCGACGTCGATCTTGTCCATGAGGGCGGCGGTGCTGCGCAACTCGCCGGCATCGCCCATGGCGTAGGTCCAGGAGTTGTGCACCATCAGCATTGCGCCCTGAGTGATACGCACTTCATCGCATGCCAGCGCAACCCAGGAGGCCGAGGATGCGGCAATGCCATCGATATGCGCCACGACCTTTGCGCCAGCGGCGTTGATGGCGCTGACCATTGCGCGCGCTTCGAAGACGTCCCCGCCCGGAGAGTTGACACGCAGGTTGATGGTCTTGGCGCTAATGCCGCTAAGCGCTTGGGCGAAGTCCTGCGCGCTGATACCCCAGTAGGCGTCAATGACGTCGTAGAGGTAGATGGTGGCTTCGTCATCGGCATTGTTTTCGCCGGTGACGGTGAGCGGAATGTTACGCGGCTTGTTGTCGCGCAGCAGCTGCATGAGCTTAGGAATTGGTTTGGTCTGCATTTGCGGTTCCCGTGTCCCCTTCTGCGTTTGGATCGGTGTCCGCCGCTTCTTCTGCGGCGGTGTTTACGTTGGCCGGCACGAACAATTGATCGCCACCGTCGATCGGCGGCAGGTTTTCGACCTTGCGCACTTCATTGACGGTCATCCAGCCTGGCCCCCGCGCGCCGCCCAAGGCCTCGCGGAGGAACTGTGAACGGCCCTTTGCATCGGCCTGCAACAGCCCATTGGTGTTGAACTCAACGAAATACTTGTTGATCAGGAAGCACTTGCGGTTGATTTCCTGCGAGATCCTGGTGAGGTAGGGCATGAGCACGTAGATCAGGAAGCTCATGCTCATGTGCTCGACGCCAGAACCGAAGCTAGTGGTCTTTTCCATAATGCCGACCATGAAGGGCGGCACGCCGAATGCGCGGGCGATGTCCTCGGCCTGGTACTTGCGCGACTCCAGCAGCTGCGCGTCTTGCATGGTCATCGACAGCGGCGTGGCCGTAAGGCCGCCGTGCAGGATCAGCGGCTTACCGCTGTTGTCGGGGCCGGCATATACCTTGCCCCAGAGGTCGCGCAGCTCTTGCAGTTGGTCCTGGTCCAGTTCGTTAGGCGTGGACAGTACGATTTTGCTGCCGGCGCCGTTGACGAAGAACTTGCCGGCGTAAGCCTCCATCGCCAGCGCCGATCCGATGGCCTGGAAGGCGGCAAAGCGAATCACACTCATGCTGCGCCAGCCGTTGAAGCCGAAGCCGGCAAAGTGCAGCACATCGCTTTGATCGAAACCCAGCCGCTTGCCGTCATCTTCGATGAAATATGCGAGGCGATTGCCCCGGCGCTCGACAATTACGTACTCCGATCGGATCGGTATCAATTCCGTGATGTTGCCGGCGCGATCTCGCACGATGATGGCGAAGCCATCGCCGCGCAACAGGATGGATGAGACCAGGAACTCCCAGAACAGTGCGGCGCTGAAGCGAGGCGTGGGCTGCTCATTGAGCAGCAGCTTGAGCGGGTGATCGGTTACCGCTTCACGCACGTTCTTTTCGCCCAGCTGGTAGACCGGCAGCGGCAAGGTAGCGATGGCGCCGGCGATCAAGCGCACGCAGGCGTAGACGGTGGATACGCGCATTGCCGTTTCCGGCGTGACGGCGAAGCCGGCCGCTGCAGGCGCAACGCCGAAGAAATCCAGCACCTGCGGATCCGAAGACGTGACAAAGCTGGTCGAGTTCTCGGCCTTTGTCCATTTCGGTCGTTCGTGCGGCGTATTGAGGACCGTTACTTCGCGGTCACTCAACACTCGCGCTGCGCGCGGGAATTTTTCTTGCCAGGCATGCATGTTTACAGCTCCGCGAATCCGGGCTTGGGCACTTTGGCGCCGGCATTGGAGCGCGCGAGCGCCATGATGCCGGCGACGATGCCGTCGATCTTTTCGCCCGATTTGTCTTTGGCCGGTTTCATGTTGCCGGCCGCATCCTGCGTTACCGCGACGTTGCCGGCCATCCAGCGCAGCACCGGGTTGGCGTTGTGAATAAGCTGCTTGCCGAGGATCAGCTTCTCCAGATCCTTGGTCGGCGCGCTCATGGACGCGAATCCCTGGCCGAAGGCGACGACATTGAAACCATCACCCTGCAGTTGCGTGGTGATCTGTGTCGCGTTCCAGCGGTCGATTGCGATTTCCTTGATATGGAATCGCTCGGCCAGCAGGTTGATATCGTTGCGCACTACGTCGTAATCTACGACGTTGCCTTCCGTGGCCTTAATGTAGCCCGCCCTCACCCATTCGTCGTAGGGGACACGGTCTCGATCGACGCGCTTCTTGATGTTTTCCTTCGGCATCCAAAAGTACGCAAGCCAAATATGCTTGCCGTCCTTGCGGACCAGGTCCATCACGAAGGCGGTCAGGTCGGCAACACTTGACAGGTCCAGGCCGGCACAAGCCGACTCGCCGTCCAGATCGTTGGCGTCCACCACTTCCTTGCAGGCGTCCCAGGTGGCAATCGATATCCACCGCGAGGCCTGTTCGGTCCAGAGGTTCAGGTGCAGTCGCTTAAAGGTGTTCTCGTAGCCCGGCATCTGCTGAGCTTTGATGCACTCGGCTTCGATGTAGTCGATTGGTATCGACACGCCCAGGTTCGGATTGGCTTTCTTCCATGTGGCTGGCTTGGTCCAGTCGTCGTCCGCGCCGGCGGCGTAGATCACCGGCAGGAACGCATCGTCGGGCTTGCTGCCGTCCAGCACCTGCAGTGCATGCGTGTGCATTACCCAGCACAGGGAATTCTTGTCGTAACCGGCCGTGGTCAGCAACACTTCAAGCGGCTGCCGGCGGGCGGCCGTCGAGGTGTGCAACGTGTCGTACAGATCGCGCGTTTCCTGAACGTGGAGTTCGTCGAAGATGATGCCGTGCGCGTTCAGGCCATGTTTAGATCCTGCGCCCGACGACAACACGCGGTAACTTGCCTGCCACGCCGGCACTACAATCGCCCGCTTGTAAGCGTGTGACCGATTGCGCAGCTCCGCGTTGGTGTTGCGCATCTGCAGCGCGGCATTGAACACCAACGCGGCCTGGTCCCGGTCGCCGGCTGCTGAGAACACCTGTGCGCCGGGTTCCTTGTCAATGAAGGTCAGCGCCAGGCCAATGCCGGCGGCCAACGTAGACTTGCCGTTCTTGCGTGGAATCTCGATGTAGCAGATTCGGTATCGGCGCAAGCCGTCTTTTTTGCGCTTGGTGCCAAATAGCGGCCGAATGATGTCATCGGCCTGCCAGTTTTCCAGCCGGAACGGCCGTCCCGCTAGATCGCCCTCCAGGTGCACAAGGTAGCGATCGAAGAACTCACAATAGAGATCGGCGGCGGCGGTGTCGAAATAGTATTTATCGTCCTGGAGTGATTGGGACGACGTTGTCGAAGAATTTTGCATGCGGACTCGCTTCCTGTCTGCGCGCTTCTTCCTCCGGCGTCGGAACACCAGGCAGGGTTGGGGTGAGCGGCGTAGCGTTTACGCGCGAGCGCGAACTTGGCGTCATGCCAAATGCCTCTGCGAACATTCGCATTTGTTTTTTTGCGTCAGCCGCGATTGAAACTTCAGGGCGTTTTTTGATCAGCCCGTTATGCTCGTAGGTCATGCCCTGCTTCTGGATCACCATCGAGGCTTTCCGGAAGGTCGAATAGGATTCGCAGTAAGCGGCCAGGGACGCCTGGTCGATGACGCTAAGCAAGCCCAAGCGTTCGAGGCTCGCCGACAATCTTTTCCATTCCGTTTTCGCAACACCGTCGAGCCACTGCGGGCATGCAGCTGCGCCGCTCGGTTTTATTTCCGCGCGGCGTGCACGCTTACCTGGATTGCCGGCTAGGTCCTTTATCGCCTGGGGCTTTGGTCGACGACCGGACATCATTTCACCCCGAAAAAATAATTTTCCATTTCGCGGCGGCGCGCGCGAGACTTGGCAAACGGTCGACGGCGATTTCGCTCAAACTTTTCGAACCGGCCCCCCGCGAAAACCGCCATCTTCTTTTGCAGTCTTCCTGTCGTGGCAGACCTTGGCCATCGATTGCCAGTTCTTGCGGTTCCAGAACAGCTTCATGTCCCCGCGATGCGGCACTATGTGATCGACTACCTGTGCTGGCGTCAGTTTCAGGTCGCCCTCTTTACACTCGGCACACTGACAGAATGGATGCTTGGCAAGAAACGCTTTGCTTGCCTTCTGCCACGCCCGTCCATACCCGCGCGCGGACGAACTTCCGCGCTGCTGATCGTGCTGGCGCTGCCTGACCTTGCGGTGGGCCTCGCAATAGCCACCGCTGACGGTGGCACCGCAGCCAGGGAAGCGACAAGGAGAGGGTGCGCGTGTAGGCATAGAAGTGGAAAGCCCGGCACCGCTTTCGCGTCTGCCGGGCTGTACGTAGGAGTTCTACGATGGCTGCATTTAATCATGGGTGTAACACCAGCGGTTAGCTATTCTTCATCGGCCCTAAACCCCGCGCCGATACTAGGGTTTAGACACGGATAGAGTGCGCCGCCGCTTGCCACGTTTGGCAAAGCGCGGGGGAGTTACAAGCTCGGCCGGACTTATGGCCTGAGGCGCATCATCGCCGCGTGTGGCCGTGTAATGCCGCCAGAACGCACACTCGGCGTCTGTCACCCAACGATAGTAGGTCATGCGGGTTGTGCCGCGCGCCTTCGCCTTCGCTTCTCTTGTGCGAAAACCTTTGTGCATACCGTTAAGCGTGGCATCCAGGTGAGCCTCAACCAGCAGCTCAGCCTGGTATTTCTCCATCGCCGCCAATGCACGGTCGGCTCGTTCCTTCTCGCCATATAGCACCGGCACGATATTGCCCGACCTCGGCGAGCGAATCTGCTGACCAAGCACCGACGCCAGCGGCGATGATGATGGTCCACCACGGCTCAACTCACCTTTGGCGCGAAACCACTGCAGCAACAGGCGCTCGATCTCAGTTCTGATTGCCCCGGTAATCAACATTGACTGTCCTTTCTGACATACCTTTTAGACGTGTGACGGCAGGTGTGACGGCTAAACCCCGCGCCAGTACTGGTTCTGGCATACCTCCATACCTTGTCATACCTATTTATATATATACGTACGCACGCGTGCGCGCGCGAGCGCCAGTGCATACGTGCGGGTGCATGAGGTAGGTATGGACGTGTGACAGAACCAGTACTGGTGCGGCCTTTCAACCTATTGCCACACCTTAAATCGAGGTGTGACAAGCCCCAAGGTATGGCAAAAGCGCAACCAGTGCACACGTCAAAGCGCCTGGTCATCGTTCACTTTCTTGCCGGGCTCGCGCTCGGGCGCTACATAGTAGTTTTCCCGTGAACCGCCAGACGTCTGCCGTAGCTTCTGCCAACCGAGGCGGCGCATGATTGAGCCGACTCGCGTTTGCGCCGGCCGATCCCACCTGCCTTTCTCGATCAACAGGCAGTCCAGCAGGATCGCCCCCATCGTAACGCGCTCCCGGTTCGCTACATAGCGCGCAATGTCATTCTCCCATTCGTCCGAGAGATAACGCTTGTCCTGTTCCTCATGGAAGAGCATACGCTCATGCGACGTGGAAACCCAATGCTTAAATCCGGACTGATACAGCGCGACAGCCTCGGCCCACAATTGATCGCGGTCGGCCTCCAGGCGCTCCAGATCGACGTCCCGCCAACACTTAACTGGCCAGAAACGCCGATTGCCGGAATCGTCCTTCAGGTAGACGTCGTGATTTACCGTCCCGCCAAATACACATCGACGCTTGGCCTTTTTGAGCATCGCGCCATACGGCGGCCGGAACAGGTCCGTGTCCTGGGCAATGAATCGCTTGATGGCGCCTGTGCTGGCCTTGTTGAGGCTTTCTATTTCCGGTATTTCGATGATCCAATGACCCTGAAGGATCATTTGCGAATCCTTGAGGCCGGACCCTTCCAGTTCCAGTTGCGCATCGGTAAACCATTCGCCCCCAAGCACGCGGAACACGGTTGACTTCATACGGCCCTGATCGCCTTCAAGGATCAGCATATTGTCCATCTTGCAGCCCATTTTTAAAACACGGGCTACCGCGCCAACCATCCACTTTTGCCCCACAAGTTCACAATATTGCCGAATACGGTCCTGCTCTTCCTGCGGCCAGGAACCGAATTCCTTACCTGTGCACGCACCAATGTAGTCAATTAGCCAGGTGATCAGCCGCTTGTTGCCATCATGCTTCAGGCCAAGCAGATATTCCTTGGGGCCATTGAACGGCCGGTAATGCGCAACGATATCGATCGCTTTCACCAGCGTCGTATCCTTGGCCTCCATGCCTCGCGTGCTGAGCCACTTCGCCAGGTGATTGTGATCGAGCGCGGTCCATTCCTGCAGGCCCACCGGCGTGGCAACGGGCTGCCAGGGAGCGCCCTTCATCTTAACGGGCAATTCCGCAAATTCGTCAAACGCCAATACCTCGGCCCAAGCCTTGTGCAGTGAAATGTACTGCTCAAAATTATGCAAGGTGGGTTTGTGCACACCTTTGTCGGTTTTCTGAATCCACGGCCGCGTGATCCAGTCATTCGACCACCAATCGCCGCGTGGCGGTGGCTCATTGGATGAATAGCCAGAACCATCGAAACCAGGCTCACGCCCCGAATCATCCTCATCGTGCGGCGCATCACTTTGCGGCTTGGAGTTGATCGGCGTGGACGACAGCAGTGCATTCACATCGATTTGCTGCGCAACAATATCGATGCCTTCGCGCACATGCAAATCGTTGAAATCGGTTTCCTTATCCCCGCGCCCTTCGGCCTTGAAGAGCGGAACCAGGATGTATGCATTGCCGATTGCACGCGCGGCCTCGCGGGCCTTCACCAGGCCTGGATTAAATGGCGTCTGATCCGGAAGTGTCACCTTCCAATCGTCGTCGGCGCAAAACACCACCGGGGATTTTGGATATCGCTCACGCAGCGCTCGCGCGACTGGCAGCAAATTGCCGGCGTCAAACGCCAGGAACACCGGCCACTGTTCTTTCGTGGCCATGCGTATGCTGCGACCAGTTGCATAGCCCTCGACCAGGATCAACGGCTCGCCATCGGCCGGGCGCTTACCAAGCATCGCAGCTGCGCCCGCCTTTGCCATGCCGGCGTTAAAGCGCTTTTCGCCATCACCTGCGATTTTCTGCAGCCCGACCAATGACGCGCCGCCATCCTCGCCAGGCACGTAAGCCGGAATCAGGACCGTACCGTCCTCAAGCAGGCGACAGGCCTCCGGCGTGATCAGTTTCCGGATCAGGTAAGGCGAAGTGACTTTTTTTTCTGCGGCCTGCTCGACCGTATATGCACTTCGCCACTGGCCGCGAGCGCGATTGGCCGCCATGCGTGCCTTGCGCTCGCGCTTCTCCCGCTCCTGGATTTCGCGGACTTCCATTTGCCGGCGCAAGGCCTCACGGTCCCGCTCATCTAGGCCACGCCAGTCAACATCCACTTTTTCAGTGACCTGCTTCGCCCAATCACCGAATGTGCCAACGATCACGTATTTACCGTTGCGCAGCTGATGCTCGTAAAGGATGTACCAGCTATTTCGGTTTTTGCCGAAGCGCGTAATGCGCCCCGCGCCAACGTGCAGTTCCTTGGGCGGCGTCAGACCCGCCGCGACCATTTGCGCGATGACATCCTGGATAGTGGCGGCCATCTAGTTTTTGCTCTTGGCTCGCTGACTGCGCCAATACCATTTCACCAGCCTGCTGAAACGGGTCATGATCGGCGGCTTATGTTTCTTGGCCATGTCGCGCACGTACCGGCGGCGCGAATCAACGTCAGGCAACCTGGCGACGTACCGGGCCAGATTGTGCATACGGATTTTCCCGTCCACCGCCAGCAGCTTTTTTCGATCACGCGGATCCATGTCGCGCGGAAACTGCGGAAAGCGGTTGCCCTTGAAAGGGTCCGGCAACCTCATCGCTTGCCGCTTCCCAACAAGGAAGCAATGCTGCCGGCGCTCTGGATGCGCTTGGCGGCGAGACGTGCACGCGCCTTGACCAGGTTGGCCCGGCGCTTGCGAACAGCCGCCCACGCCGCGCCGGTCGGGTGCTTGCCGTGCTTGCCTGCCATGTCAGCGGGAATCTTGGCGCCGGCGGCGTACTGATACAAAAAGCCGCTGGCCCGATCGCCACCTTTCAGCACAATCGACTCAGCATCGAGCAGACGCTTGATTGCGCCGCGCACCTGGTCAAGATCGATGCCGGTCGCGTTGGCGATGGCCTGAGCGGACCAGGGCAATTGCCAGCCGCCTTTAAAGGCCCGCAATACGCGTGCCGCATAGGTCTGGATGCGCGGCATGCTAGACGGACCGCCTTGTTGGACGCGTCAGCAATGGCTCATCGCCATTGATCTTGCGTGCACGCTCAATCTCATCCGGAAATGCGATCAGCGGCCCCTCATACGGGCGCAGTAACTTTCCTTGCAGCTTGACAGAGCCCATATGAGCATCGAAGTAAGTCAGATCGATGCGGGTGTACATGTCCGCTTCGCCGCTTTGTGCAATGCCGTCCACGCGAGCCACATGGCCGCATGGCGTTGTAACCCGCATCCCGACTTCAAAGCGAACGATGCGCTTCGTCATTGCGCGTCCTTGAGCGGCGCGCCGATTCGTTCGAGGCGCTCGAGGATTTGTTTTTGTTGCGACACGCTCTCGATGAAGGCACGCTGCAGTAGCACCTTTTCGTCAGCCGGCTCTAACGCCACCGGCGCTCTGTAGCCGGTGTGCATACAATCGAATTGCGCCAGCGCATGGCAATTCTTGTCGCGGCCCAGGCGCTTCAGAAAAAGGATTTCGTCGTACGAGAGCTTTTCGTCGCGGCCGGGATTGAGGCTGTCGGTCAGCCTTTGCGATGCGGCCAAGATCGGCTTGGAAGGCCAGAGCAGCTTTGCCACTTCCTTGGTGCCACCCACAGCGCGCACTACCGCACGCGCGGCATCCTGCCAGTTTTCATAGAAGAGCTCGGCTTGGTCATTTGGCATATCCGTTCCTTCCCGTAAAAAACGGACGACCACGGAAAGACATCGTCCGGACAAAAAAAGAGAATGGCGTCATGAAGAAAGCGACAGCCACCAGTTACGCCTTGGAAGAAAGCTGCGGTCTGATGCGCTCAAGAAGCGCATTGAATTCCGGCGAAGCCTCGATGTTGAGAGCAATTTCGCCAGCGCCTCGATTGAGATGGGGGCGCGGCTGCGTCGATATGACGAAAAGCATTTTTCCTGCGACCAACTTGTTGAATTCCGCCATCAGTTCGGCTTGCACCGCAGGCTCCGCGTGCCCAAGCAATGTGCCGAATAGCGAAACAGATGCCTCAAAGTCGCTTGCGTATATTTCCATGCTCAGCTCGAATGCCATACAGAATTCCTTTTTGAAGTCAGGCGACTATGGCCGGGCGCTTCTCAGCTGGAAGGCCGTCGCTAGCGAATGGATAAAGGTCGGGCCGCAACTGGTGCGGCGTAACCTGGTAATCGGTTGCCACTGCCACCGCGATCACGGATTCAGCCGGCACCCTGCCCCGCCGCTTCCATTCGGATACGGTGGTTTGGCTTGGGCTTCCTACTTTTTCGGCCAGCTTTTGCTGGGTTCCGGCCAATTTAATGGCCCTTTCGAGTGCGTCCATGCGCACATTAAACACGTATCATGTTTTTTAGTCAACATGAAACGTGCTGGCGGTTTTAACACGTCGCGTGTTGAATACGCGCATGGATAACACCAGTGCCGACAGCATCGGCAAGCGCATCAAAGCGGCCAGGCTCGCAAAGGGCCTAACCCAGGAACAGCTGTCGCTCCAAATCGGAGGCGCCGGCCAATCCACTGTAGGTAACTATGAGCGCGGCACAAACGCACCGGATGTCTTCACCCTCACGCGAATCGCTGAGGTAACGGGCTGCGATTTTCAGTTTCTAGCCACCGGCGAGGCGTCAAACGCGAGCAAGTCGGAGGTTCTCTACGTAACCGGCGACGACAAATATGCTTTCGTGCGCCGCTTGGAAGTGCGCGCTGGCGCAGGCAAAGCAGAAGAAAACGGCCACGAAGAGATTTCCGGCACGCACGCCTATCGCAAGGATTGGCTGGAGAAACGCGGCCTCATTCCTGCCGCCTGCGCCGTAATCGAAGTAAATGGCGATTCCATGCACCCATCAATCGCCGATGGCGACGTGGTGCTGGTGAACACTGCCGCCAAAAAAATGTTTGATGGCCGCATCTATGCATTCAGGACAGACGAAGGGGCCAAAATCAAACGTCTTTTCAAGCAGTTGGACGGCCGGGTGCGTGTTTCCAGCGACAATCCCGACAAAATTTCCTACCCGGACGAGTGGTTGACACCTGACAGCCCCGCCGACATCATCGGCGAAGTCGTGCACCGCTCGGGCGCGCTATAACAAGGGAGAAATCATGAGCTACGTAGAAAGCACGCTCATCAAGGATGAGCAGGTGGTGTATCGCGGCTATCTCAGCGCATGGTCATTGACGTCTTACTGGGTCTGGGGCGCGCTTTGCCTGTTCCTCGGAATCGTCCTGCATTTTCTGCTGCTGGTGGCCGTTGTGATCGGCGTCATGGGGTTCATCACCTATCAGTCCACCGAGCTGGCCATCACCAACAAGCGGGTCATCGCCAAGTTTGGCTTCATTAGCCGGCACACAATTGAAATGAATCTTGCCAAAGTAGAGAGCATTCAGGTCAGCCAATCAGTGCTTGGCCGCATTTTCAATTACGGCTCCCTGGTTGTTTCCGGCGCGGGCAACCCCCAGGCGCCAATCCCCGGCATTTCCGATCCAATGGCCTTCCGCAAAAAGGCCATGGAAGCCCAGGAACAGGCCAAATAATCCCTACAACTTGAATCATGTTTCACGTGAAACACGATTTGTGTTGACAGAATAAACACGTTTCATGTTTAATTGCCTCGTTGCCCCGCCAGGGGGTATTCGGAGGCAAGCATGTCCAGCAAGCTCCATAAATGCGCCGCACCTTGTTGCGGCCAGAAGATTCCAGCTTGGTTGCTCGCCTGCGATATTCACTATCGCGCCCTTCCAGGCTGGCTGCGTGCTGCTCTTGGTGCCGAGTGGGCCTACTGCAAGCGCTTCCACTTGGCGCACACACAAAAACTCCTAGACCTTCGTCGCAACGCCAGCGAATGGCTAGCGACTAAGTTCCCCACCAACGCCAAGAAAAACCAGACCGCCGCAGAACAAAGGGCTGCGTCATGAGTGGCCGCGTGATCGCCATGTCGCGCGCCCGTGTATGCACTGACGACTGGAACTGGAAAGACGCCGCGATCGGCCTGCTATTCGTCATGACGCTCATCGGCGGGTTCGCCATGCACCAGCTCGGCCTGACGCGCGCGGAACTCGAAGCCGCTAAAGCCGATGCGGTCGCTGCAAAAGCCCAACTCGAAACCGCCGCCAGCGAATTTGCCGGCGTGCAACTGATTGACAGCGAAGGCCACTACCGCTGTGCCCCACCCACGCGCATTCGCCGCGAGTGGGTCGCCGGCATCGGCCTGAAATGCCAAGAACTCGCCACCGCGATGTATGCGGCGCGCGCCACCGAGTAGCACCCACCAACCACAGGAGTTTATCCATGAAAAAACCCATGTTCCGCCAAGGCGATGTTGGCCTTCAACTTGTTGATGCACTTCCGGAAGGCGCAACGCAGGCCAAGGTCGAAGGCCGCATCGTTCTTGCGTATGGCGAAGTCACCGGCCATGCACACGCGATCTATGGTGACGAACTGGCACTGATCGACAGCATGCCGGTCACCAAGGCCAAGCAGTGGGACGCCGGCGCCGAGCGCTTCATCCAGGTGATCGAGACCGTGAACCTGCAGCACGAGGAACACGCGCCGATCACGCTCACCCCCGGCCTTTACCAGGTCATCCAGCAGCGCGAATACCACCCGGAGGCGATCCGCAATGTCCAAGACTGACATCCTTCCTGTCAAGGAACTGATGTCGCGCTACGAGACCGCCTGCGATTTCAAGCAGGCGGTTGACCGGCCGCGCATCGAAGCCTGCCTGCAGCGATGGATAGGCGGTCTCTCGCAACAGCCGGTGCGGGTCCGCTTTGCGGACACGGCACCTGATTTTATGCAGGCCGCCTGGGACGCCTGGGCCGCCTGGGCCGCCTGGGACGCCAGGGCCGCCAGGGCCGCCTGGGACGCCAGGGACGCCTGGGACGCCTGGGACGCCTGGGCCGCTTGGGATATCTCGTGGTGTGCAATTGTCGTGATCGGCGCGGCAGAGCGCGCCGATGGTGAAACGTATGCGCGTTGGCTGCCGTTCTTCGAGGCCTTTGAAGCAGGCGCTTTCAGCTTGTCGATAACGGAAACCGAAATGGTGGTCACCACGCTGCCAAACTTCGTCAAGGTCGATGATCGCCGCCGCCTCCATGCGGCATCCGGACCGGCATTCTCCTGGATGCATGACGTGCGTGAATTTTATTGGCACGGCGTCAACGTCCCGGCGCACGTTGTCGATGACCCCGCCAAGATCACCGTCGCGGAAATCGACAAGGAAACCAACGCCGAAGTGCGCCGCGTCATGATCGAGCGCTACGGCGAGGCGCGCTACCTCAAAGATAGCGGCGCCACCGAAGTGGGGCGCGACGACTACGGCATTCTGCTGCGCAAGGAACTGCCGGGCGATGAGCCGATCGTGATGGTGCAGCTGCTCAACTCCACCCCGGAACCGGACGGCACCCTGACACGCGAGGACGCCGAGGCAACCTTCGGGAAAGTAGCCGTGGCCAACGTGCTGACCTACGCAAGCAGCCGAGGCGTGGACTGCACCGAGCCGCGCTTCAAGACCTACATGCTGCGCGTGCCACCGGACATGCAGTCGGCCCATCAGGCGGTGGCCTGGACCTTCGGCAAAACCACCAAGACCTACTGCCCCCTCGCGCAGTCATGATCGTGATGGACGCCCCCGTCAACTACATTCGCAACGGCCGCCCGAAGCGGGCCTCGCACCTTCTGTCCTCCTTGGTGGGGGCAGAAGGCCGCGAGGAACTGCTCGCATTCGGCAAAGGCATCGGCCTGCGTGCGCAGTGGCTGCAAAAGCGGGGAACGGCACACGAGCATTTTGACCTGCTTGGCAGCTACATCGAGAAAGCCCGGCAAGCCGGCGCAATCAAGGTGGACCGCCGACGCCTGGTGGAAATCCTGCGCGAAAAGAAAGTGCAACTCGGCCTCATCCTCTTGCCCCGCAAAGTAATCAACGCACGCGCTATCGCCAAAGCAAAAGGTAGCCTGCCGATCGGCAACAAACTGCCGGCGGCATGGCCGCGTGCACGCAAGTCCCAACCCCAACTTCCTTTACTGGAGAACACATGAATGCACGCACCGATCCGGCGCTCGCAGCGCCTGGCCAGATCAGCATCCTTCCCCCGGAACTGATTGCGCCCTCGCTCACCAACACCCGCAAGACTCACAACGCGGAAAAAGACAAAGAACTCGCCGACAGCGTGAAGGCGCACGGCGTGCTGCAGGCGGTGTTGGTCCGCCCACTGCCCAAGAATCGCACCGACAAGGCCGCTGCAGGCAAGACGCACGAACTTGTTTTCGGCCACCGCCGTCACACAGCCGCGCTGACGGCCGCACTCAAATCCATTCCTGTCGTTGTGCGCGACCTCAATGACGCTGACGTGCTGAAAATTCAGCTTGTCGAAAACGGTCAGCGCGAGGACATCCACCCGCTGGAGGAAGCCGAGGGCTACGAGCGCCTTCTCCAGTGTGTCAAAACGCCCGGCGACGGCAAGACCACGCAGACCGAGCGCTACACCGTCGACGATATCGCTGCGATGATCGGCAAGAGCCGCCGCTACGTTTACAACCGACTGAAGCTGGCCGAGCTCTGCCCCGAAGGACGCAAGGCCTATTACGCCGGCACGCTCGACTACAGCCGTGCGCTCCTGGTTGCAAGCCTGAACCACCATGACACGCAGCGCGAGGCGATCAAGGTCTTTACCCAGAAAAACTTCCAAGGCGAATTTCTTTCGTATCGCACTTGCGCAGACGAAGCGCGCCGCCGCTTCATGCTGGAACTCAAAACCGCCCCATTCGATATCAAGGTCGTTGACTACAAGGACGCCAGCGGGAAATTCTTGCCTGCCGGCGCCTGCGTAGTTTGCCCGAAGCGCAGCGGCAATAACCCCGAGCTCTTCGGCGAAATTGCCAAGAGTGCAGACGTATGCACGGATGTTAAATGCTTCGGAGCCAAAAAGGATGCGCACGAGGCGAGGCAAACTGCGGTCGCAAAAACCGAACTTGAAGCCCTAGCCGCCAAAGGTAAAGCCGTCCTACGGGGGACCGCTGCTGAAGACGCTTTCAATAGCCAAGGCTATATCACCAAAACCTACCTCGATGCAGAGGAAGGCCTGTGGCTGGACGACCTTGCCAAAGACAAGCACGGCAAAAACATCAAGCAGATCCTCGGCAAGGAAGCCCCAATCCAGCACGTCATCTCGCCGCGCAGCAACCAAATCATTCAAGTGGTCGATAAGGCCAAAGCGATGAAGCTGTTGAAGGAAAAAGGCTTTATCAAGAAACCGGCCGCCAAAAAAGCCGCGCCAGCGATTTCGAAGGCAAAGCAGGCTGCAGCAGATGCACAGGCACTCAAGGCTGAGGTAGATCGCATTGTCCTGCATAAAGCATGGGCAGCGCTCCGCGAAAAATTGGCGAAAGGCCTCGCGCCAGAAGATTGGCGCCTAGTCGCCGAAAAGGTACTCGAAACAGCCGAAGGTGACGATGACTTCATCACGCAGTTGTATATGCCCGGCCTGCAAGGCAAGCCAATGTGGAGCGTGCCTTATAAAAAAGCCCGCGACAAAATGTTTGCCGAGTTGGCCGTTGAGCAAATTCCGCGTTTTCTGCTAGACGTCTGCTTCTCCGACTTTCTTGGCTACGGCGTTGGCCGCCACGAGACAGCCAAGATCGTAGCGAAAATGTTCCTACGGCACGGTGTCGACGAAAAGAAAATCCGCGATCAAGTCAATGCTGAGATCAAGGAAAAAAAGGCCGCCGAAGCCGTCGCCAAGGCCGCTGAGCCCGCCAAGAAGCCAGTCGCAAAGAAAGGCGGTAAGAAGTGATCGCCGCCGCCACCCAAGGGGCCACAGCGCCCCGCAAAGCGGTTCCCAAGCCCCGCCCTGCCACCCTCATCCTCGCCAAGTACGAACACGGCCCCATCACCGTCAGCATCACCACGGACCCGGCCGGCTGGCGCGAGGAAGAGATACGGCTCAAAGGCAACAGCTTCTGCGGGTTCTTCAAGTTCCCGTTTGAAAGCGTCGACCAGGCCGCCACGGCCGCGCAGGACCTGCGCAACGAAGTGGCCTTCCAGTTCGGTGATCGCGCAGTTACGGCGGACCAGCACCTGGTGAAAATGTTCAGCGCCGATTGGCCCATGGTGCTGGACATTTTCAGCCGTCAGCAGCCCGCTGCGCGCGCCGTGATCCGCGAGGCGGCGTAGACCGCCCGCACCAATCCCCACTTCCCCCTGGAGACCACCATGCCCGAAAAAGTCGCCATCAACATGCAGACCCTGCACTGGATCACGCCGGCCAGCCCCACCGATGAAAAGTTCCTGCCGGATCCATCGCAGGACGGCGTGTACATCGGCATCAACGCCAACGGCTACTACTGCTGCTTCACCGGCTGGCTACGTCACGGCCGCGAGATTCAGTGCTTCTACGAAACCGCCGAGGAAACCGTGCGCGTGATGAGCGGCCTCGTGAAGTGGGCGCGCATCGATCCTGACTCGGCGCACAGCACAGACGATGCCGAAACCCTGCGGCGCATCATCGCCGCCGACAAGAGCGCCTACCGCCCTGCGTACGGCCCCAACAGTCGGGCGGCCACATGACGCGCGTCTACACTTGCGACGCCTGCGGGCGCACCGCTGCTCATCCGGATCTTCTCGGCTGCGATCGCTGCAAAGGCCCCGACTGGACGCCACCCAATATCGAGGACCTGGCCAACGCGCCGGATCCTCGCGCCGACGAACCTGCCCCAGAAGTCTGAAGGATTCCGCATGAGTAACTCACCACCTGACGGCACCACGACATCGATCGAACATGAAAAGCTGTTCGGCGACCTGACGCTCAAAGACGTTCTCAAACTCAATCTAGCAGACAAGAACGACGTTGAGACCCTGGCCAGGGCGATGAGCGCCGATTTTTTGAATGACGCTGTCATTCCAATTGAACGGCGAATAGCACCCGAACTACGCGGTCTTTTCTACGGGCTTTTGCTTGGCAGGATCACCGGGAGCATGCTCGCCGCCTGCGGTCCCGGTGTCTCATTTTCAGTAATCCACATGCTGAAAGATATCTGCATGCGCGCCAACTTAGACCTTGGTCAACCCCCCAAACCAACCAAACACTAGTCAACGGATTAGAGAAAGGTTCACCATGAAAACCCTGATCGCCCTGATATGCATCGGCCTGGCCGCCTGCTGTGCCCCGCTATTGCTTGCGCAGGCCACCTACCAAGAGCCGGTGGTTCTGGTTGGACCTGCCGCCATGCCGGTCCTGCCTCAACCAGCCCCTCCCCAGGGCTGTGCCGATTGGGGCCAGCACAGCCCCTGCCTGCCATTTGCCGCCCCGCCTATTCGCACTCTTCTCAAGCCAGGCTGCGGCGGCTTTACCGGCCCTGGCTGCGAACTCCCGGAGCCTTACAACAGCAACCCGCTGTGCCACGAAGGCATCAACTTGGTCAATGGTGTGTGCAACATCAGCACCACCCTACTTCTGATGTCAAAACAGCAGACCTTCGGCTCTAAGTACTGGCTGCTGTACACCACGCTGGTGGCGCTTCAATAATGACCACTTCATTCGACATGAAAATGGAATTAGAAAAACTCGATAAGCAGCTAACCACGCCGTGTACGCCGATACCGTTATCCGCCCGGTTCAGGTCGTACATTCTCTATGATGGTCGTCGCGCTGGCGGAGGCGCCCAGCGCGTCTATCGATTTGCAAATGGCTACGGCATTTCGGTCGTTTGCGGAATCGGCAGCTACGGTGGTCAGCTTGGACTGTGGGAAGCCTGGGTCATTCGGCACCCGAAGCGCATAGGCGACTTCTTCGAGTTCAACCAGGACGTTAAGGAATGGCGCGATCCAGTTGGCTATCTCTCGCCAGAAGACATCGACCAACTAGTACGAAAGGTGCGTGCCATGACAAATCTGCGCCAGGCGGCACGCAGAAAGAAAGCTGCGCGCGCCAGGTGCGGCTTCAAGCGCCGGCAAAGGTAGGCCAATGAAACGCAATCGCTACAAGACAGGACGCTCCCCAGACTTTCCTGAAGCGCCGCTGGACCTGATCAAGCTGGCCGCCTGGCACGACGAAACGTCGCGGTACTTCAATGCATACGCAGCGGACCTATTCCGCGAGAACGGCGCGGTAGAAGCGGCGGCGGCCGGCGTCATTGCCGACTTTCACGCCGACGCAGCGGACCTGATTACCAAGGCGCTGCCCGGCAACAAATGAAGCGCCCGCAGCTCACCATCACATCGACCGGCACACCAGATCCGCACATCGCGGCCGAGCTGGTGTTGCCGTGGCTGCTTGACCGAATCCGCGCCGAGCGCAACAATGTCGCGGCATTCCCTATAAAAGCACACCACAATCCCCCAGGTGAAAGCAGCAGCCCTCTACTTACGGTCCAGCCGCGACCGTAGCGACGTATCGATCGACGCACAGCGCCGTGAACTTCGGGCGATGGCGGCCGATCGCGGTATGGTCGTTGTGTCGGAATACGTCGACGCCGTTGAATCCGGAAAGGATATCGACCGGCCAGGCTTCCAGGCCTTGCTGCGCGAACTGAAGGCACGCACAAGGCAGTGGCAATTTATTCTGGCGCTTGACACTTCGCGCATCGGCCGCCGGCGCCACATCGCCCAGGCCTTCGCCCACGCGTGCGACAAGGTAGGCATCAAGGTCCTATACGCCAAGGTTCCGGAAGTGGACCCGATCACCGAAGTGATGCTGCATTCCATGTTGACCGCGATGGATGAAGTGCACAGCCTCATGAGCCGCGAGAAAGGCCTCGCCGGCATGGCAGAAAACGTGCGTCAGGGCTTCCGCGCGGGCGGCCGTGCACCGACAGGCTATAAGCTCGATACGATTCCCACAGGGGCCGTACGCGATGGCGAGCCCGTTATTAAACGCAAGCTCGCGCTGGCCGATGATCATCACAAAATTCAGGCTTACCTGAAAGGCCGAGCCGCTGGCCATGGCAGCCAGGCCGCAGCGCGTGCTGCCGGCGTCGACCTCTCGCCGTCGACGCTGATTTCAATAGAGTGGAATGCGCTCACGTATGCAGGACACACCGTGTGGAACATGCGCGTGGGTAAAGGCACCGGCAAGCGGCAAAGCGGTCGCACGATGCGCCCGCGTGAGGAATGGGTGATTCAGCGTGACACTCACCCGGCGTTGATCACCGACCACGAAGCCGAGCAGTTGCTCGCGCGCCTGGCCGAGAAAAAACAGGTCCGTGTTCGCAACAATAGTTACCTGCTCTCCGGACTGCTGGTCACCCCGGCTGGCACAGCCTGGCATGGCAACGGCGCCTATTACCGGGCAGTCAGCCGCAACCTGCCGGCAGCCGAGCTGGAGCAATTGATCCTGGCCAGGATTGCCAAGGATCTGCAGGCCAGCAGCTTCATCGAGGCGATCGGCAGCCAACTGCGCCAACAGATGGAGAGCGACGCCGGCATGGAAGACCTGCAGGCGATCACCCGCGAGATCCACTTAAACGACTTGAAAGTAGCACGCCTGGTCGACCTGGTGTCCGAGACGTCGACGCCCGCGCCACTGCTGGCCAAGGTCGAAGCGATCGAGCTGGCCAGCGCCTCATTGCACAAGCGTGCACAGGCCATCGAGCAGCAGATCGCCCGCACCAAATCTCTGGAGGAAATCACTGAAGACGATATCCGCCGGCACATGGCGGAATTTTCACAATGCCTGGCCGAACTGGACCGCACCAGGCTGAAAGACTACCTGCGCGCCCTGATCGAGCAAATAACCCTGGATCCCGACCGGCTGACCGTATGCTTAACTTACCGCATACAGCCAGCCGGTGGAGATAATTTGGCGTCCCCAAGGGGATTCGAACCCCTGTTACTGCCGTGAAAGGGCAATGTCCTAGGCCTCTAGACGATGGGGACTCACACGTCTTGTATCTGTACTACCAATTCTTTCACGCGGAATCTGCTGCTCTCCGCGCGAAACCTACTCGATAGGCGCCAAATTCTGTGGTGGAGGTAAGCGGGATCGAACCGCTGACCTCTTGCATGCCATGCAAGCGCTCTCCCAGCTGAGCTATACCCCCACAGGGAAGCCGCACATTATAGCGAAACCCTGACCGGTTTGCAAAGTGCAGTGAAAGCCCCTGCGCCAGAACTTCTAATAAAAATATGCGTATACGGCTATTTATCCCCCTGCGGCGGCGAGCGCTGGGCGGCTCTTATTAGAAGGTTTTCCCACCGAATTAAAGGGATCGACGGAACGCCATCGAGCATGACCGCTTCCCCGAAATCCGGCGCCGCAGCGGTTCTGCGGCACTTTTCCCGAAAGGATTCGATATGAACGCCCACCAGCGCCGGATCTTGCGCCGCGAGACGAAGCGCGCCTTTCCCGTCGGTATGCCAGTCAGCTTCGGCCACGAACTCGGCGTCGTCAAAAAAGGCAAGGTCAGCCGGGTAAACAGCTGGGGCGAAGTCGTTGTCGTCGATCACGGTGGCCCTGCCCGTCACGTCAAGGCCAAGTTCGTGAGGCCGGCATGATACGCGCCGAACTTCTGCCGGCGCATGCCGTGGTGCGCGCCGCCCTTTTCCGCGCGGACCTTAGCGTGCGCGTTGCCTTCTGGCTGGCGGCCTGGAAGCGCAACGGCTGGAAAGTCGCCGTGATCGTAGCGCTGTTCTGCGTGGCGTCAAACATGGACTACCGCGATCAGCTGGCCCGGGAGCAGGCCCGACGGGAAGCGGCGGAAGCCATTTCCGAACGCAGCCGCGCCTTTGCCCAGGTTGAACCGGTGACCTTCGTTTTAGAGGCCGGCAGCTTTGACGAAGCCCGCGGTAAATGGCGGGCCATTGAGCTCGCAGCCATCGCCAAGCAAGCCCAGATGATGGGCGCGAAAGCCAAGCAATGATCAGCGAATACACCCTGCCCAACATGGCCGAAATTGAGTGTGCGCGCCGGATGGGCGGGATATCCGATGACGACGTCCTGGCCTTAATGGCAGACCGCCGCAGACCGGTGATTGCACTGCCGGTGAAGTCTCCCCTGCAGCGCAAGCCGTATGAGGCGAAAAAATGATTTCCACCAAACAGGCGGCGGAGCGATTAAACGGTATCTGCGTGCAGCGCGTCGGCCAGCTGGCCCGCGAGGGCCGCATACCTGGGGCAAGGCGCATCAGCGGCGTTTGGATGTTCCCCGCCAGGCCTACGGTGATCGCCGCCGGCCGCAGCCGCCCGGGAAAAGTGAAGATGCGCAAAGCATGAAGGTCTATCTTCAAAAAAACGCCGGCCAGTGGATCGGCGCTGACGCCGAAGAAGACGCGAAGTGGGCGCGCATCGTCCATCGAATGAAAAAGGCCAGGCCAGGCGAGGCCTTGGAACTGGAAATCAAGCGCCCGCGCAGCCTGACCAATCACCGCCGCGGCATGTCGCTGCTGCGCTACGTCTTCGAAGCGCAGGACCGTTATCGGACGATGGAAGACCTGCTGGTGGAAATGAAGCTGCGCTGCGGCCATTACGACGAACACATCACCCTTCAGGGGGAAATCGTACTGAACCCGCGGTCGATTTGCTTCGCCGAAATGGACGAAGACTCTTTTCTGGAGCTCTACCCAAAGATGGTGCAGGCCGCCATCGACTGCTTCCTGCCGATTATGAACAAGGGCGACGCCGTCGCCCACCTTGAAAACATTGCGAGGTTTTGAGCCATGGCTATTACCCGATACAGCACCCATGAGGGTGCCGCCGTTTTCCCGAAGTCAGACGGTGAGTACGTCAGATATGAAGATCACGTCGCCGCCATCGAAGCGATCCGTGGGGCGAAGCGCGACGGCATTGATGCCACCGACGAAACCGCCGAACTGAACTTTCCGACCCGATAGCATGCAAGGACTGATGCGTCGTGTTGACACCCAGCGTTACGAAAACCGAAAGCTTCTTGACCTCGCCCGCCTGCTGGACTGCCAGAACTGCGGCGCAACGGGGCCATGCGAACCCGCGCATTCGAACAGCGCAATTCACGGCAAGGGCAGCCGCAGAAAGGCGGATGACTGTCACCACGCCGCGCTGTGCCGCCGGTGCCACGTCTGGCTTGATCAGCCCATTGGAGCGGGCAAAGACCCTACGGGTATCTGGGAACCCACGCGCGCCGACCGGCTGGAAATGCACCGGCGGGCAATGGAAAAGACCTTTGCCGAATACTGGCGGCGCGGCTACGTGAGGGTGGCATGAGAACCGTAGAGCGAACCTGCTGGTGGTGCGGCAAAAAGCTGATGGCCGTTTCCCACGCCGAAGTCAAAGACCGCGACGGTAACGTCGTCAGGGTGCATGTTCAATGCGAAGTGGCGACCCGCGAGTCAATGCGCGACTACACCGCAGCGCCCACGCAAATCCCCGCCCATGAGCGCAACAGGCCGCTGGATTAACGCGACCCAGCAGGCCCACATAGCCGCCGGTCTTCAACGATCACGGCTTGGGCGGCGGCAAGCTGCTGGGCGACGGCGTCGGCTCGGTTGGCTTCACCGAGAAGAAATCGAGTAGCGTCGTCCGAAAGTTGGCCGGGCGCGGGACCATCACTTCTTCCGGTGCCGGCTGCAGGCGGGCCGACTGGACTTCCACAGGCTTGACGGCTGCCGGGATCGCGCAGCCGCAGAGTGCCAGCGCGGACAGCAGCAATATCACGGCGATTTTGGTCTTGGACATCAGCAAGTCTCCCTTCGTAGGTTTTGGCGATGGCCGCCAGGTTGGCGGTGTGCGCATTTTCATCGGCGCGCGCCTTGGCGGTGAGTTCGATGACCTTGGCCTGATAGGCGGCGTTCTGGCGGTCTTCGCGCGCCTGCCATTCAGCGCGTTCAGCCACGGCGCCGGAGTGCCGCAGCCATAGCGCGCCCGCCAACACACCAGCCGCCGCCCAGAAGCGCCAATTCAGCACCAGGCTAAGTGCGAAAGCGCCCACCTTAAAACACCATGGCGAGCAAGACGCCAGCGGCGATGCCCAGCACAAAGATGACCGTGTTTTCCTGCCAGTCATCGGCAAAGGCGGCGCCGGCGCGCTTCAGCGCGGTCTGGGCATCGAAGTGTTCATCGGGCGTGCCGTCGAGATAGTCGCCCAGCTTTGCCACCAGGGCGCTGGCTTCGGCTTTGGTGTGGGGAAAGTCGATTTTCATGGTTGGTGGTTCCTTTCAGAATGAGGGGGGTTACTTCATTGATTCTTCGTACCTTGTCATGCGGGCTTCGACCCGCGCGGGGTACTTGCTATTGATTTCGCAGAAAGACTCGCCGTATCCGGCGACCTTTGTTTTGGCCTGCGGACACTGGCGGTCAAGGTGGCCGAACCAGACTTTTGGGTCGCAGCCAGGCTGTGCCTGGCACGCGCGCACGCGCTTGATGACAGATCCGCCGCCGCCGTTGTACATGCCGCCATCGCAGGCCTTCACGTCGCGGTTTGTCGCCATCAATGTCACGCACTGGCGGTCATTGGTGCGCATCTTCAGCACCACGGCGCGGATCTGGAATCGGGTGTTATAGCAGTCCCGCCAGTCCCAGCCGGCCAGCGATTTATCAAGGGCGCGCGTTTCCGCCAGGGCGTCGAAGCGCACGCTGCCGTCGGCGTTGAAGGCCTTTGTGAACTGGCCCAGGCCGCAGCCGAATTCGCGCCCGGTCTTCAGGGTCGCCCCAGTTTTCCAGCCGCTTTCTTGTTCGATCACGGCGGGAAGCCATGCGCGCGGCTGGACGCCGGGCCAGTAATCGGCGATTTCCGTTTTCAGCACGGGTAACAGGCTGGGCGCATCGCCAGGCAGCGGCGCGGCTTGCACCGCAAACGCCAGAACCGCTATTGCGAAGCGTAGATAACCCATGTCAGCAACCCCAGTTTGAACAGCAGCTCAACGCGCATGCCGGTGACAACGATGGCGGCGCCGATGTCTTCGCCGGCGGCGCGCAGGCTTAGATTCTGAAGGTCAAGGTTGGGCGTGAAAATCGCCCTACCGATCAGTAGGGAATAGTCCAACCAGTACAGGACCGCCAGCGCCGGCAGCACCCTGGCGACTTCCGGGATGTCGGAAAGCACGGTAAGCGGCTGAACGACGACGAAGGCCAAGATGGTCAGCGCTGCCGACCACACCGTGCGCCAAAAGTAACGCTGAAACAGTTTTTTCATCATGTTCATGCTCATTGCCCCATAGCTTTCTTGATGACATCGCCTGCAAAGTGCCAGGCCATAATTGCCAGCCCGACGATGGCCGCCCAGATCAACGCCGACAGGGTCTTTTCGATGATGGCGTCGTAAATCTTGGCCCTGCGCTTCTGGGCTTCGATCAGGGCTTCGTGGTAGCGCCGGTGACCTTCGGCATCACCGTCGGGGACCAGCAGGTCGATGCGCTGGTTTAATTCAGCGAATTTATCGGTGATAAGTTCGCGCAGTTCTTGCTTTTCTTCATCCGGCATCAATCGCCCCCTGTTTACAGTTCCGCTTCAGCGGTCCAGTGAATGCCGAGCGTGTTGCCGACGGCCGTCAAAGCATTTCCGGTGAGCGTGATGTTGATGCCGTTTTCCAGCGCGGAGCTCGCCGCCGATGCCGAACAGTCCACGCCTGCGGTGATATCGCGCACCTGGGCGTTGGCTGCCGCAGGGTTGTACAGCACCACGGTGGGGACGGCGCGCTTGCGGGTCATAAAGCTAAGCAGGTGCGACTGCATGGATAGCGCGCCGACCTTGCCGGCGAGAAACCGGTGTTCGCCGGTTCCCGCGCCGACGTTCTGCGCTGGGGCCGTTGCCATGGCGAAGCTTTTTTCGTAGTAGCGCTGGCACAGATTGAGTTCGACGCTGACGGGGCGAAATTCGAATGGCGATGGCCCGGGCGCGCGTTCCAGTTGTGCCGTGGCTACGGTGCCGCCTGTGAAGCGCACGGTGGCCGCAGTGTTCGCCGGCAGCACGGCTGTGGCGCCGTTGGTGATGGCGTTGCCGTTTATCGTCGCCGTCGCCGTACCCACCCAGGACAGGCAGTACGTGCCGGCTTCCATGTTCTGGGCTTCGATGACTTGTTCCAGGCCGCCGGCGGGCGCCGTGACCTGGTTACCGGTTCCCGATGCGGCGAAGGCAAGGTTCTGCCCGCTGGTGACTACGCGCCAGCGGTCAAGGGTGTACTGGTTCGCCACGCCGGTGGCGGCGCCTGTGACGTAGGTGCGCTGGTTGATGTTGAAGTTCCCGTTGATCAGCTTGTTGCGCAGGCTGAACCCGTTGCCCGCAGCATTCGCTGACCCGGCGAGGTCATCGGCTTGTGCCATTGTTTGTTTCCCTGTTTTTAGTTGACGCTGCGGATGAAGACGATGTCACCGGCATTGCAGGCGACGTTCAGCGTTATGCTGGTTCCATTGGTGCCGGTGAATTCAACATCGACGCCATTGCGCGTTACCCAAACGCCGCCGACCGAGTACGGCGCGGCGAATACGGTCTGGCCGGCGGTGGCAACGAACCTGGTGGTGATCAGCGTTCCCGACGCCCACAAAATCCAGTTGGTCGGATTGCCGGCCGGCGGTGAACCCGTATTTGCCAGCAGCGCGCGGTAAGTCACCCCGGCGACTTGAACCCGTGCGCCGGCGGGGTAGGTTTCGTTGGTTTCCCATTCCGGGATGCCGTACTGCAGCAGGTAGCGCAGGCCGTTGCCAAGGAAATTCAGAATCCAGTTGAAGCGCTGGCGGGCCGGCGGGATAGCGGTGTCCGGCCAGCCGACGGTGATTTCGCTGTTCTGCGGCTGGGTGACATCGCCAGTGGCAGCCCAAACTGGAAGCGTTGTAGGACGGGTTTGCGGCATTTTTCAGTTTCCTTTTTTACAGGCAGCCAGCAGCATCGGCGATGGTATTCAGGAAGGTATCCCAATCGTTTCGGGTGTACGTTTTTGCGATGGTTGCCATCACCACAGATGTGGTGTCGTATTGGTGAACGCACGCCGTAGAACCATTGACGAAGGTTTGCAGAACGGCGGCGGTGTAAATCGGCCGGTTCGTCCACCCTGAACTTGCGATGGCAACGGTGCCGCCGCGAGAAATCAAGAAACCCGCAGGCGTGAGCGGCTCTATCGAGCAAACCAAATTACCGGCTTGGCTGACGTAAGGGCATGCGCCAGGGTTGGTTCCGGCGAGTGTAAGCCCGGGCGTGACGCCGCCCAGCAGTAGGGTTTGCGTGACGCCTTGCAGCACCCCGGCTGTGCTGATGTCCCGGTATTCCATGGCGGGACCGGCGAGATTGCTGCTAAAAATCCGCAGGTTGCCCGCACCTTGTCCACCAGGGCGGTCAAGGAAGCAGTTTTGAAGGCCGCCTGAAAACGTGGTGTTGATGGCCGCAACGGTGACCGCTTTTGTCAGCAGCGGGTTGCTGATGAAATAGTAGGTGTTCGTGGTGGCGCTGGAAAAGATCGCGTAGATTTTCCCGTCGGTGTAATCTACCATGAACCCCGCGACCACCGTAGCCGCGGCGTTGACATCGGCGGTGTTCGTGATTGTCCAGATCACCGCGCCCGTCGGGCCGATGCGCTTGATGGTATTAAGGCTGACCACCCATACGCTGCCATCGGCGGAATTGAGATCCGGAATGCAGGCGGTGTTGTTCGCGTCAGCGCCGTTGAAGTTACCGATGGTCTTGTGCTGCACCGGCGCAGGCCAGCCAACAAGGCCGCTGCCGGCGCTTCCGTTTGAATAACTCATGCCAGCCTCTCCAGCCATTCGGCGCGGACGTTGCAAGTCCCCTTGTCATCCTGGTAGACGATGCTTTCGCCGGGGCTGATGATGCGGCCACCCCAGACCAGCGGCGTTCCGGGGATCACAGAGGCGTCGTAGCTGATGTAATCGGTTGCGCCGCCGATGGCGATGCGAACTTTTGCTATCGCCGGCCCGCGATTGGTGACGATGATGCAGGCCACGCCGATGCTACCGTTCGGCGGACCACCGGCGTACAGAGTTGTCGGAGTGGCGGCGGCGGGTGCTGCTTTTGCTGATCCTGATGCCATGGCTTAGAACTTTCCGTAGTAGTAGAGAGTGGCGGCGCTAAGTTCCTTGCGCAGCCATGCGATTTGATTCAAAAGCGCCTGGGCTTGCTGGTTAGCGATCTGCCCCGCGCCGCCAAGGACGACATCGGTGGTTTCGATCTGAACAACGGGGTCAAGCCCCGGGGTTTCTGTGAGGCTTGCCATGCGTGGTTTCCCTCTTACAAGCTGATGTTGACTTCTTCGGCGAAGGCTCCGCCCTTCATCGGCGGCGGGCCGATGAAGGTGTGCGTGACCGTTTGCCCGCGATAGTCGCGGGTGCCGTCGTATTTGAAGGCGCCGTCGTATTTGTTTTGAACGACGACGGTGGAAAACTGGTTTTCATCGCCGAAGCCCAACGCGTAGGCGTAGCCGGCGAACCCGAAGACCTTGCCGGCGTCGAAATAACTGCGCTGGTTGATCCTGACCCCGGCGGCCTTGGGCATCACCGAATAGAGATACAGCAAGGTCTTTTCGGCGAATGTGAGCCGGCGGCCGATGCTGATATTGAAGGCCATGCCGCCGATGTCGTCGATCAGCACGATCCCCGGGCCGAAAATGTAGGTCATCGCCGATATCAGGTCTTCGATGGTCCCCTTGGCGTGATTCCGGACAATGCGGGCGCGGATGTAAAGGCGGAACTGGTCATCGGTCAAAACCGTGTTGGCGTAAGCGGGTTCGCCTTCTTCGATGAACCGTGAACCGACATCGACCCGGCCTTCCTCGCCGAAGCGCGTCGCCAACGGCTGGCCGGCGAAGCCGAAGAACGCCACGGGCAACGTGTTCAGGACATAGCGGGATATCCCGACGATGTCGCCGATGACGTCAAGGTTCGCGCCCGTGGCGAGGTCGATATCGGAAATCTCGGCCAGGGCTTCAAGCAGCGATTCGACGTCGTTGGCTTGGCCGAGTAGCGCAGCCAGGTACGCTTTGAAATTCGGTGAGTTCTGGTACTGCAGGGCTACGCGAGAAGCGCCAAGGGCGGCATGGTCGATAGCGTCAGCGGTCATATGGAAATCACATTGATGCGGGTGGAATCGAATCTGGCGATGGCGTTGTAGGCAATGGCGATATTTGCCGTCGCCGTTGGATCTGCAGTCAGCGCGATGGCAATGCTATCGACGCTATGCCCGGGGATGGTGTTCACGGGGATGTAAAGCTTGGACTGAATGAGCTCCTGCCCGATATCCTGATTTGCCACCACCCAGTCAAGCAGGGCGGCTTTTATGCGGGCGTCGCCATCGCTGGGATACCCGGCGCGCTTGTGCAGGCGCACTGTGCAGTACACCAAGACATCAACGGGCCTGCCGAAGCGGATGGTGTGAACGAAGCCTTGGGTATCGTTTACCGGGTACGAAGACGCGCCCAGGCTGGTGGTCCCCACGGTTTTTCGCAGGTAAATTTGCTGGGCGATATCCGCATCCGCGCCACCATCCACAATCGCGTAGATGGAATGCGGCGCCTGGCCGGTGGCATTGACCGTGTCGGTGTCGTTTTCGTAGACCTTGGCGTGCCTGACCCCGGAAAGGTTGGCGATGGCGCCATAAATACCGTCAACAATCGACTGCGCGGGGGTCGCCGTGCTTTGCGCCCGGCGGATGCGCAGTTCTTCGTCGCTTTCTTCGTTACGGCCCGGGATGGCATCGACGGGGTTGGTGATAGTCTGCCAGCCATAGATCGGCGTGCTGATTTTGTTCAGCGTACCCGCAGGGGCCAGGGTTGCGCCGAAATCAGAGGCGCGCGCTGCGATGGCGACCTGGCCGGTGTTGTCGATCAGCGCATCGGCGATGGTTTCAAAGACGATGGGCAGCGTGGTGCTGCCGACCAGCGAGCCCGCGGGGATCAGCGTGCCTTGCGTACCCACGGCCAGCAGGCTGGCGGTGGAATACGCGCCGGCAATGCGCCGGATGGCATTCAGCTGGACAAGGCGGGAAAGCGCCAGGCCGGTGGCCGATTGCGGGTTGAAGCCCTGGTAACAGTCTTCGGCCAGCTGGTCCAGGTCGGCAATCGCGCCGGCGTAGATACCAAGTGTTTCACCGTCGATGCTATCCGGGTCAAGATTGATGTCCGGGCCGAAGATCGCCTGTACAGCGGCTTGCAGCGTGGCAAAGCGTTCGTCCAGGCGCGTGCGCGTGAAGCCGTTGGCATCGACAGTGCTCATTTACTTTCTATTCCTTCGGTTCGCTGATCGCCCAGTGCAGTTGCGAGTACAGGCCCACGGTGGCCGCCGGAGCGACTTCGCCCGTTCCATCAGGCTTTTTGATGACTACGACTGCGGCATCGACGGCTTCGAAGGCCACCGGGGTGACTTCGATGGTTTCTTCGGTTTCGCGCAATTCGGCGAACTCGGCTTCCATCTTGGCTTTGGCGTCCGCCGTGGGGAAAATGTATTCCTTGCCGGCGTCGTTCAGTTTGCCTTCGTGCTTTTCGATCAGCTTCAGCCTGGCGGCTTCAAAGTCTTTCGCGGCTTCCAGGCACAGGCGGGCAAGCTTCCCTGCAGAATAGCTGGCCTTGCCGGTCATCCGGTAGCCGGAAAGTTCTTGAATCGACGGCAGACTGTCGATAATGGTTCCGAGTTTTACGTTGATTCCCAAGGTTTCTCTCCAATGATGAAGGGGTGGTTCTAAGCGGCTTTGAACCCTGCTAGGCGTTCGTCGGCGCTCACGGCGGCATAGGCGGTTTGGAAAATGTCTTCGTCCTTGACGTAAGGGGCGAACACGGTGAAGTGTTCGACCACGCCGAAGCGGTTCACGATGTTGCCGTCGTCGTCTTTTGCCGGCGGTTGCGAACTGATGCTGACATGGACATTGAAGCCGTCCTTGCCACCGTTGATATTGTCAACTCGCGCATAAGCTTGTGCGCAGACCAGCCCTTCTTTTGAATACTTGCCTTTCAGTGCCATTGCTTTTTTCCTCTCTCTTGGGTTGCCCTGGTTACCACGCCGGGATGTATCGGGTGGTGCCGTTGTCGTCTATCGGAATCCACTTTGTGGGGTTGCCGGCCGCAGGGGCATTGGTGAGCGTTCCGGCGGCGGCGGCGGCGCCATTGGTGAAGGTGGTTTTGGTACGGATCATCGTGGCGCTGCTGATGGTCAGCGCCCCATTGATTCTTACTTTGTCAGCGCCGCCTGGGTCGCTAGGGCCGACGACTACCGAACCGCCACCGGCTAGGGTGATCGTCGGGTTTGATCCGTTTGCACCGATGGTGATGCCGGTAACTGCGGTTTGGTCCCCGGCCACCACCAGCCAATTAATCGCGGCGCTGAAGGCATCGTTGACGAATTGGCCGACAAAGGTGGAACCGCTGTACTGAAAGCTGTGCAGCTTCTTGTTGGCGGCGCCAGCGGCATCAATGAAGTGCAGATACCCGGCGCGCATGTCGATACCCGAAGTGGTCAGGATCGGGGGGTTGGTGCCACCTGTTACGCGCAGGCCGCCGGCAATATAGCTGTCGGCCGTGCCGCCCATATACAACTGCCACCCAGTGGCATTGACTGGCTTATTGATAAGCGAGTAAAAGCCATATGTGGTCGAAGCTGCGACATCATTGACAATGCCGTTTGCGGCGACGAAGCCGGCAACCGCGTTTATTGTTGAACCCGCCCCCTTGGTGGTGGAGTTCGCATTGAAATGGGTAAGAAACGCGACCGTGTAAGCAGTTGCGGCCGACGAAATATCAGAATTAAAGGCAATGCCGGTCCCGGTTGCCGATGAGCCGAATGAACCGTTTACCTCTATCGCCCTGGCGTTGACATTGGAAATCGTGGACGGGGCAACACGAAGATTTGAAACGCCGAAACTTGTGGTGCCGATATTCAGCGTGGAAGCAATATAGTTGACCGCCGAACCAAATAGATACAACTGGTAGGTATTGGTGGCGCTGTTGATATCGCTGTAAAAGCCATACGTCGAACTAGCTTGGCCCGCCATGCCGGCCTGCGCCCAAAAGCCCATCGCATTATTGATGGTGCTGCCCGCGCCCTTCGTGATCGTACCTGCCGCGAAGTGCACGGCATATGTCTGCACGAATGCCGTGGCGGCGGTCGCAAGAGTGCTCTGGATGCCGACGTTCGACGTAGTCGCCGTTGACGGCGCCGTGATGGAAAGATTGATGCCCTGAATGCTGACACCGGTCAATGCGGTCTGTGCGATATTCAGGCCTGCACTGGCTGTGCCGGCAATTCCCACGCCAACGGCGCCAAATGCAGTAAGCCCAGAATTTAACGTAAACAGTCCCGCAGTGCTGATGCTGGCGGCGTCCGTTGCGCCGCTGTTGACAACGAAGCGAACCAGGTTGGACGTGGCCGTGCCAATAACCAGGTCGCCATTGGCGGCGTACAGGTACGTCGCGTTCGGGAGGTTCAGCGAACCCGCACCGGAAAACGCCGACGAATTGATGCCGAAATTGCCGTAGTACGTCGTCGCCGTGCCGTTGTTATTGCTGACGATGACATCGGCAGACGCCGTGTTTCCGCTGTTCGTGTTGCGGATGATGGCCTGCTGGTAGCTGTTCGAACTGCCGGCCAGCGACATCAGGATGCCGGTATCGGTATAGCCCAGCGCGCCCACGGTCAGGCTGGTGGCCTTGACGGTGGAAGGCGTGGTGGCGCCTATCGTGGTGCCGTCGATAGCACCGCCGGTGATGCCCACCATGGAAGGCGTGTAGACGCCGGATACCGCCGAAGATACCCAGCCCGAGCCGTTGGAAACCAGGATGTTCCCTACGGCGCCGGGAGAGGTAAGGCCCGTTCCACCGTAGACCGGCGACAGCGCGGCGGCGAGGGCGAGTGTCACGCCAGCGATGGTGCCACCGCTGATGTTGACGGCGTTTGCCGCCTGGGTTGCCATGGACAGCAGGCCCAGGCTGGTGCGCGCGACGCTGACGTCCGGAAGGTCGGAAAGATTCGATGCCGCCAGCAGGCGTTCACTAAAGGCCTGATTCAGCAAGCCGCCGGTGAGAATGGTTTTATCGTGAAAAGTGGTGGTCATGCGCCGTTTCCGAGTGGGGATTGCCCGAGGACAAAATTGTCGCCAAGCAAGGGCCAAGTGCTGGGTGCTCCTGGTACAGGTGCGGCGTTGGCAAGTGAAGTCCGGATGGTGGACGTGCTGCCGTAGATGGTTTGTACCGTGCAGGTCACAGTCAGCCGTCGCGTGCCGGTGTCAAAGTTCATGGCGAAGTCGGTTATCGCCGATACGCCATCGGTGCCAAGGATTTGCGCTTTGATCAAAGCGGCGGCCAGCGGCAGGTTGGCTGGCTTCACCGCAATTTGTTGCAGGTACGGCACGCCGGCCGAGGTATCGAGAAACCACTCGCCTTGCAGCAATTGCAGCCTGGACTTGACGTTTTGCCCGACGGCTTCGGGGCTATCGGCGATATTCGCCAGGCCTTGGCCGAAGGTCATGTCCCAACTTGCGGACAAGCGTCTGGTCAGCATTGCGGGGGTTCCCTTGTGGTTACACCGGCGCCCCTGTATTGGAACCGCCGGCTTGCACGCCGCTGTGGACGTGGGTTTTCAGACTCTTGCCGCCGCCGATGACATCGGTGTTGCCGGTCACCGTGCCTGTTGACGTGATATCGCCGCTGAACGTAGCTGCGCCACCGCCGCCAGGCAGGTTGCCAGTGATTGCCATGCCGGCTTGTCCAGTGATCTGGCCTTGCACAAGTTCGGTTCCGGTCAGCGTGGTGCTGGCGCTGTTGATCTGCGAATGCGGTGCGTTGACTTCAAACCCGCCGGGGGCGTTGATGGTGAACTTGCCCGCCGCTGACAGCACGGTATTGCCAACAGGGTTGACGTTTTCTATCGTGCCATCGTGCTTCATGGTCACGCGCACGCTGCGGTCCCGGCTGCGAAGTTCGACATCGGCGGAATTAAACGCCGGGATGTTCTTTGGCTGGCTGTTCAGGCCGACCATCGCCAGGCCGTCGCTGAAATCGTGCAAGCGGTATTCCGCCGGCGGCTGGGTTTGCCCTTGGGCGTACCAGTAATCTATCGCGCGTTCGCTGAACCAGAGGATGCACTCATCCCCAGGTTTCACGGGGAACGTCAGGAAGAAATCACCGCCACCGGGAAACTGCACCGGGACATCGACGCACAGCGGCAGGTTGACCGACCCTTTTTCGGTGAAGACGCGTTGCACCGCCGGTTGCACGCTGGCGGTCTGCTTGTCCGGGTCAAAGGCGGCGATGATGCCCGGTAGGCAGGTGTGCAGGTCTTTCAGCCGGGTTTCGAGTTGCGCGGCAAAGGCGGTGTCCAGGCTACCGGTGATCTGTTCGTCGCGGTCTAGGGCGTCTACCGTGGTCATTTTTTGCGCTTCTTCTTGGAAACCGCCTGGCTGTCCAGCGATACGCAGACCGTCTCGGTGATCCAGTCACCACTGCCACCGCGGGTGTCGCCCTTGTGGCTGATTTTGATGGCCTTGTAGACGCCATCGGGATCAAGCCTGACGGTGCCGTTCAGCGTGTTTTCGTCAGCGACAACGGCTTGCCCGGTCTGCTGGACCTTGCCCAGCTTTTCGCGCTTTTTCTTGATGTCGTTATTGTCAAGCTGCAGCGCGCCATTGATGCGGATCTGCGGGTTCAGAAGGCACTTTACGGTGATGCCCTTCTCGTTGACTTCGGGCGCACCCAGCATGCCTGTGTCGGCGCGAATCACGATGGCTTCACCGGGCAGGATGGTGTCGGCTTTGACCATTACCAGCTTGCCGTCCTGGATGCTCCAATTGGCGCCGGAATCCCGGGCTAGGTCGGTGAGGACATCGCGCGTATTGCCGCTGATGACCTTGCCGCGGATGCGCTGCTTTTCCGGGATATCGGCGTAAGGCTTGGCGACGGCTGAAGGCATCGAGGCGTGCGCGCGGTCAAACAGGTGCTTGTTTGACGTGCCGGCGGCCAAGGTTTCGTTCATCACAGCATTGCGGTAATCCTTGTCTCCATCGCCGGCCTCAATTTCGGTGATGTAATCATTAGCCTCTCGATACCGGTAGACGTGCTTGATATTGCCGCGAAACACAAGGCGCATAGCGTCTTCGTAACCGGCGTTAAGCAGGACTTCGTCGAATTCATTCTTTACCCGGGCTTCGTTTTCCGGCGAGAGGTTGTAGATGCTGATCAGCGCGGTGTTCGGCGTGGCATCGACGGTCTTGGCGACTTCAAACTTGATGCGAAGGTCGGTGATCAGCAGCCCGGAGCCCGACTTGCCGATAACGACTTCGGCGCGGCGCTTCCACTGGCGGCTTGATTCGGTCATGTGATAGTCAGAACAATTCCACGATGGCAGAAGAAGTCAAATAGCCTTTCGCTGCGCAAACAAACCGCCAAGGCGAGCGCGTATGGCAGCCATCGCTTGATAGCGACCTTGAAGGTCAGGGTTGTGGTGATATTCATGGGGCGAAGTCTTCGTCAGGTGATACCCAGAAAAGGGCTACGCGGGTGCCAAGGTCATCGGCCTGGGCCTCTTTGTGCTGGCCGGTTTTGTCCTGCATGACCAGCGCCCCATAGGGGAAGTTGTAGGGATCAAGCAAGTCCTGTCCCAGCACCATCGCCAGGCCCAGCGCGATGGGATCGCGGGTGGCGTCGTCGTACATATTCAAGGACCAGACGCCGTTGCGGCTGTTGTAATTGACCTCGAAATAAAACTTGTCGTCGCCGAGTTGAATCGTCAGGGTTTGCGCGGGGTCTGACGTCAGCGGGAATTCGAGAATCATGGCTGACCCTTGCCAAAGAACGACGAACCCGAAGACAGCAGGGTTTTGGCAATGCTCTGCTTGCCGTTTGGTTCCTTCCCCTGCTGCTCGCCCTTGGCCTTGGCCTTGCTGGCTTGCTGCGCCGTGGAACCCTTGGCGCGCGGCGGATACTTCACCGTCTGCGTGCTGACGATTTGAACTTCGCGCAGGTCCGCTGTGAAAATGAAAGCGTTCACGGTGTCCTTGTCCTGGCCGGTGCGCACCGTGGCGCAGACCATGTTCTTGTACAGCTTCAGGCCGGTTTGAACATCGAAGGGTTCGGCCCTGGCCTGTAGCGCCGTCAGGGCTTCGAAGGCCTTTTTAGACCGGCCTTCTTCGGGGTCGTCGTTCAGCGGTGTGTCGGTAACGCCTGCGTGAATGGTGAGGCGCAGCGGCTTCATAAAGGCGTGGTCGCTGATGACCACACCGGTTTCCACAGGGTTGTCAGTGACTTCCAGCGTGGATTCGTGCTGTTCTTCGAAGACGGCGTCGAAGACCAAGCCGCCCATGGAACGTATCAGCGCGACGGCTTGAGCTTCTGCCATATTCTTTCCACTGCCCTTTAGAGTTTCACTGCGGATTCGCCGTTGCGCGTGGCGGTCTTGTTGACGCGGTCAAGCTCTTTGCGCACCGATTCGCCAGCCCTTTCCGGGTCGGACGAATACACTGTGATCGGCGCGGTGATCTGCGTTTGCTGCGTCGTCGTTGTGGTGGAAGTCTGCTGGTTGCTGATGTCACCGGCTTTGCCGATGATGCCGCCAGGGGTTTCCAGCGGGCCGGCGTTGGCTTGCTGCGCCATCAGCTGCGCAGCGCTGCCTGCCGGCGCGCTTCTGGTCTGGCCTTGCGAATCACCGGCGATCTGCGCGGCCGGCGGCTGCATGGACGGCGCCGCAGCAATAGCGACGGTAGCCGATAAGCCGAGCATGCCGGCGACCTTGCTGATGGTCCCAGTGACCGAATCGAGAAAGCCAAGAACCTGCTTTTTCGCCTGGTCAACAAGGCCAAGCACCCAGTCGATGGCGCCGGAAAACGCCGACTTGATCCCACCGGTAACCCCGTCCCAGGCATCGCTGATGGCGGCGAAGATTTCGAACAGGTTGCCGCCCAGCCATTCGCCCGCGGCGGTCAGCGCGCCAAAGACAGCGGTGGCCGAATCCAGAATGCCGGCGACCATATCAGCCCAGCTGGAACCAATCCAGTCGAACAGGTCACCGAGGGCGCCGAAAATCAGCGTCCAGCCTTCGACCACCATCTTGGCGCCTTCGATCAGCCAGCCTATCAGGCTGGTCCATCCTTCAATGATCAGCGCCAGCGTTTTGATGACGTAAGGCAGCAGGAAGGCCAGCAGGTAACCCCAGCCGGTGAATATCTGCTTGACAACGGGCCACAGGACTTGCGCCAGCACCTTGACCAGGCCGAAGATGGCGACGCCGAGCTCCATTACTTCCGGGCCAAGGGCGTTCCATTGTTCGACGAAGAAATCGCCTACGCTTTTCACCGCGCCTTCAATGGCGTTGATGACATCAAGCAATTCCGGGAATTGCTTCACCAGTTCGCCGATGACGGAGTCGCCGCCTTCTTTGAAGGCCATCCAGTCGTCGATCAGCAGACCGATGGCGAGAATGACGGCGCCGATGATCGCCGGGATGACCATGGCGGTGGCGTTGACCTTCAGCAGGTTCAGGAAAATCTTTTCCAGCCCGCTGGCTATTAGCAGCGTGGCGTTGTAGGTCTTGATGCTTAGGAAGGCGGCGAACGCGGCGGCGGCCAGTATGGCAGCGGCGCGATTGTGGGCCACCCAGCTGGCAACGCTGGTAAGCGCCGTGACAAGGCGCATCAGCCAGGTGAACAGGCGGGCGACCACGCTGGTGAAGGCTTCCATGGCCTTGGCGAAGACGCCGTCCGTGGCCTTGCGTGCGGCCTTGAACCATTCCAGGTAGGCTTTGAGGGCGTCGCGCACCACGGGCATCAGCCCGACGGCGATCTGCTTGGTGAAGACACCAAGCGTACTCTTTGCCTTGATGAACAACTTATCGACCTGGTCGGCCAGGCGGTATTGTTCGTTGGTGAACGGGTTGAAGGCCTCAGCTTCTTCACGCAACCTGCCGAGCTCGGCGCTGCCTTTTTCCAGCACCTTGACGAACTGCGGGTCGATGCCCAGCTTTTCCGCCATGGCGATCTGTTCCTGACGGGACAGGCCGACCATCTTATCGGCGACATCGTCAAGGATTTGGTCGAACGACTTCACGCTACCGTCGGCATTCTTAGCGGACAGCTTCAGCTTTTCGAACGTCATGGCCCCACGGCCAATGCCCAGGCTGGCTTCGCCGATGACCTTGTTCAACGATTGAATCGTCGATTTCATGCCCTCGAAGCTGCCGTCGTTTTCCACGGCGATCTTGCCCAGCGCGGCGACCTGGCGGCTGGTGAGTTCGTTCAGTTCGGCGAAGCTGTGGATTTCGCCCATGCCTTCGGCGACTTTGCCGACCAGCAGGCCAATGCCGACGGCCGCGCCGGTGGCGACGGCGCCCATTTCCAGCATCAGCTTTTTGGTTTCGCCGATCTTCTTATGGAATTCGTCGAGTTTTGAGTTGTCGATTTCGAAGCCAAGTCCTACCAGCAGGCTGTCGATGACACTCATTTTTCTAGCTTTCTAACTCTCGGAAACGGGCTTGGTACTCTGATTCTTCGTCCATGGCTTCGTGAAAGTCAGCCAGGTCATTCAGGCTGTAGGTGCCGTCTTTCAGCTGGGCCATGGTGCAAAGCGGCGGGTCGCGCATCACCGGCCGCATCAAGTACCAGTTGATATTCGCCGACTCAATTACTTGGATGCGCCCTTCGATTCGGCGATTGAATTGAAGAGGCCGTCGGGCAAAAAATCGCTGAAGTTGAAGCGCAGGGCTGCGATGAACACCTGCCAGAGTTCCCGGTTTTTACCCAGGAAGTCGGTGGTGATATTGCAGTTTTTCCCGTCGATGTTCACGTAGGCGAACACCGTCTTCATGGTCTTGATGACTTCGTCGGCGTCCATGTTGGACAGCAGCAGGCCGATTGCCGCCGCGCCGGCTTGCTCCGCGGCGGCCGGCTCTTGTTTGTCCATGAAGGCTTTGAACAGGGGTTCGCCGATGACGCGGGCGACAGCGACTTCGACGGCGATGGCCTCGAAAGGGGGAATGGTGCCGAACGAAAACGTTCGGCCATTCAGTTGGTAGTCTTTTTCCACTGCTTCTCCCGGGATTGATTTTTACAGCGTTAGTTTGTCGCGCCCAGCACCATGTCAAGGCGCTCGGTGACGATGGTCCATTCCTGGACGTTGCCCTGCATGCCGCGCTGAATCTCGGTGGGCTTCTTGATGTAGCCCACGGCGCCTTCGGCGAGGTCATTCCGATAGGTGTCCTGAAAGCGGGTCTGCACGGGAACGAAGCTTGACCCGGCAGCCTGCTGCTGCTCCATCAGGCTGTTCAGGTACTTGTTCGACGAACTGGTCTGCATCAGCTTGAAGGTGAATTCGCCGGAGCGGTCAGCGCTGACCGTGGCGAACATTTCGCCGGCGGCGCCGATCTTGTCAGTAATCGCATCGGCCCGGCGTTTGATGGTGATGACATCGTCACCATCGGCCCAGCCGGTGATCGGCACACTGTTGACCAGGACGACGGTGTCTTGAAAGGAAAAACGCTTCATGGTTTCTTCGTCCCTTTATTAACGTTGGAAGGTCACGGTGACATCGACGCCGTGAATAGCGCCTGCGCCGCAACAGATGACTTGAATCGGCGGGGCTTTGCGGGCCTGGCGGTCGCTTTGGTTTTGGTCGGCGACCTTGCCGGCGTAGATGTAATAGCCCTTCGCCAGGAAGTCGCCGTTTTTGACTTCGCCGAGATCCGCGCCATTCCAGACGCCCGCCGCCACCAGGCCGTTATTGACGGCGTCGTTCATCGCCGAAGCCACCTGGGCGACGATGCGCTGCACGCCCTTGTCGGTCTGCGGAACCTTGGTGGTCGTGGTGTACAGGTAGCCGAAGACGTTGGTTTCAACGGCATTCTTCAGCCAGTCCAGACCGTGGACTTCGTCGAAGAAGCGGCCATTCGCCACCACACCTTGCGCCAGCATGGCTGACGTGCCGAAGTAGGTGTAATAGTTGATGTTCTTAGCTTCGAGCGCCAAGCGCTGGGTTTCGGTGATGGTTTCCACCAGCACGCCGGGTTCGGTCTTGAACTTCAGCGTGATCGTCGAATTCTGTTCGGCGAAATTGACCACGAAGGCGCGCGCCATGGCCGAAACGATGGCGTAAGGCGACAGGCTGGAATACTGGCCGATGGTGCGGCTGTAGCCCGCCGTCTTCATGTAGGTGGCGATATCGTTGTTCTGCGTGCCGTCCTGGACGTTCGCCGCCGAAGACGTGTAGCCCAGCACCTTGGTGCGGGCTTCCACCCAGGCGGCGGCATCCTTGATGTTCTGTTCGGTGGCTTCGTTGGTGAATGTCAGGCCGTACCATGAGGCATCGTAGGTCTGCAGGGCGTCCAGCGAATTGGTGATGGACTCGGCGGCGATACCGGTGGTGATCGTGCCGGCGCCGGCGGCGTCCAGCCCGGTCATCGCGGAAATATCGGTTCCCGCGCCGGTGGGCAGCACGTAGGCCATGGTCGAAGCCAGGCCGGTGGTGCCGCTGCGCGCAACGAAGCGCGCGCCGTCGTAAGTAACCGTTGCGCCAGCAGCGCCGGCGGCGACAAGCGCGGCCTGGATGCGCGCGGCAACGGCGTTCAAGTTGGCATCAGCACCGAAGTTCAGCGCCGACAGGTTCTTCACCACACCGTCAACGGTGAAGCGAATCGAGCCCGCGGCAACTGCTTGCCAGGTGGCGATGTTCGTGGTCAGCGTAGACGAAGACCCCAGCAGTTCGCCGCTGCCGCCCGCCGGGAAGCGGCGGCCGATGGCGACCTGGGTAGGCGAAGGCGACTGGCTGAAGAAGATGGTGGCGGCTTTGTATTCTTCGTCCGTTGACGAAAAGTCCGCGGCGACGCCGGTCATGTCGGAATAGAACCGCAGGCGCGACCCCAGCGGCAGCTTGGTGGCCGAGCCCAGGATCAGCAGCAGGCCGAAGCCCTTGCGCGCGGGGAAAGTCGGCGACGTCAGAACGCTGACGTTTACGACCTTGGAGACTGGAATCGTCATGGTGCGATTACCTCAAATTGAGTTATTGGGGGGATGCCATCGTCGATGGTTACGGGGAATCTTCCGTAAGTCGGGATGCTTAATACTTCGGTTGACGCAAGGCTGAATTCGATATCGAGTTGCCCGCGTTCTTCGAATTTGGTGTCATTTACAGCGGTCAGGTTTCTTGCCTCGCTGCAGCGGATCAGACCAAGCCCAGCGGCCTGCAAAAGGTCGCCGGCGGTGCTGCTACGCAGCAGCGCTTCCAGCCTGGTGGCTTTGGTGAAGGCGTCGCCACGGTAAAAGTTGACCGACGCCATTACACGGCGGTGGCCGGTGATGGTTTCGGCGATGTTCAGCGAAGGTGATGCTTCGTTTGCTTCGGTTACCGCGTCGTCACCAATGGCTTCGATCAGGTTCAGCTTTACGGTGCCGAACTGCTGGTCTTCTTTGCCGGCGGGCGCGTTCTGGTCGGCGGGCCGGATGGAATCGGCCGGCATCGCCAGCAGCGTGCGGATGATTCCGCGCACCGACTTATTAACGTCTTTGAGGTCAAGCATGGGCGAACCCCACGGCCATGGCGAACCAGTAGCCTTGCGTCTGCCAGGGCTTGGAAAATGCGACGCGATAATACTGGCCCTGCCAGATGATGACGTCGGATTCCTGGCCCTGGCCGTCGGCCATTTGAATCAGGACCGGCGACCAAATGCTGATCGTGTTCTTTTGCCGCTCGCCTTCGGGAAGGAAGCGAACCATGTCGGCACTGCTGGCCGGCTGGATGACGCCGAAGGCAGGGATATCCGTTGGATCTGCCGTGCTGTATTCGCCTTCATTTGCGAATCCGCCGGTGGTGCGCTGGATGGTAAATGGCTGGGCGAAATCTGGGTCGCTCAATAGTTCGCTGACGTCGATCACTTATCGAGTTCCCATTGCACGGATTGGCGCATTTGGCCTATGTCGATCAGGGGCTTGCTTGACCCCTTAGCCTTGATGGTTGCGGGCGCCAGCGGCGTGAAATTGCCATCGACGATATTGGCCTGCACGTCGGCCTTGGCGACTTCACCGAGGATGCCCAGCGCTTTTTCAAAGGTCAGCTTTCCGGCGAGAATCTTCAGCAGATTTTCGCGGTTCAGCTTGATGTACTTGTAGCGGTTGGTCTGAATTCCCGTGCGCAAAAATGATCGTTCGGGATTGGTGGCGGTGCCGAATTCGTTGAACGCCGCCACCTGGGCCACTGTAGTAGCGTCCAGCCCTTCGCCTTTGTGCTTCTTGCCGTTATCAGGGAAACCGATGTTGACCTGGTGTTCCCCGCTGGCGAATTTATCGCGCAGGTGTTCGAAGACCTTGCCGTCGATGTCTTTCAAAACATGGGCGTAGGCCTTGGCGAACCCGCTCATACGGCGACGGCGCCCGCTCCCACCAGCTTGCGCAATTGAAGGTAACGCTGGCCGTAGATGGTGGTGGCGAAGAAGGCATCGCTGGGCTTCATCGTGGCTATCGGCTGATAGCGCACTTCGACTTCGCCGACCTTCTTGGATGCCAGCGCACCGCCTGCGCCCGTGGCCTTGCCCAGCGCTGCGGCTTGGTCGGCGGTGAGCATATGCGCGACAAAGGCGGCAAAACCTTGGGCGTAGAACGTATCCCACCGGCAGACGTCAAACCACGGCACGGCGTCGGTGATCGCCAGTTGTATCGTGGCATCGGCGACGGCGGCGAAGGCCGGGTATCGCGTCTTGATGTCTGCAGGGGTCGGCGTTGCCATCGTGGTGGTTACTTTTTCTTGCCGGTGGGCTTGGTTTCGGCCTGGGCTCTTTCGGGGATGGAATTCACTTTTTCCAGCTTGTTTTCATCGAACCAGGCCTTGATTGCCGGGTTCTTCATGCCGATTTCCAGAATTTCATCGGGGATTTCAGCGAAGCCGGGTTCAAACGGCGTGGTGTCGTCGAACTTCTTGCCGCCTGGAATCTTGAAGGTTACGACTTCACCGTCGCTGTTCGGCACGTTGAAATCGAAATCGTTTTCTTTGTTGTTCTTGATCTTTGCCATCGTGGATTGCTCCTATCGAAAAAGAAAACGGGGCGCCCGTTTGAGCGCCCCGCTTCAGGTGACCGCTGGATGTGGTCGGGGGTTAGATGTTGTCCATGTAGTACGCGGACTTCGGGTAGCGGACTTCCACGCCGGAATAGCGGTAGGTGCCCGGGACATTGGTCGCCAAGTTAAAGAACTGCGGCGCCAGGAATTGCACTTCCACGGGGATGTGCATTTTCAAGCGGTTTTGATCCTTAACGTAGGCCATCATGCGGCGCGTGCTACCGGAACCGGCGGTGTTCAGGCCGAAGGCCGGGCGAATGTTCAACTTCTTGCCGGTGGTGGCGGTGACGAAGTTGTTATCCTGCAGGTACGTCAGGACGGTCTTATTGCTGGCGTTGGCGGTGTCCAGCGGTTTCGTGGCGATGAACTGGAACGCCGAAGGCGCCATCAGGACATCAGTGGGATAGTCGTTGTTGCCGGTGTTGTTCAAGACGTTGTAAAGCATGGTGTTGAAATCCGCGAGGATATTCGTCACCGATGCCGAACCCCAGGTGCCGGTCGGCGCATTGCCCTGCGGCACATTGGCGTTGTTGAACAGGCCCGTCAGGTTGCCTTCGCCGAACAATGCCACGTTGTTCAGGTGGCGTTCTGCGCCATTCAACGCAGCGCCTTGGCGTGCGGTGGGCAGCGGTTTCCGGAAGAAATAGGACTTCATCATTTCTTCGTAGTTGTAACCGTACTTGATGCCACCGGTTACCACGGGGAACGTGCGTTCGCCGAACTGAACGTCAACGCTGGGAAGGTCATGGCCTGCGCCGCTGATGCGCTTGCCGACACCCGCCCAATCCATGAGCTCGTAGCGGATGGTGTCCGCCCAGCTGCCTTCGTTCGTGATCGGCACGAACTCGCGGAACTGCATGGGCGTGTACATCTTTTCAAACATCTGGCCTTCGGTATAGGCCAACTGCGAAATCAGGTACGCCAGGGCTTCGCCGGCGTCACGGCCTTGCAGGCGTTGATCGCCGACCATCGCGGATTGCAATTGCACGCGCAGCGAATCGAATTGGGCGTAACGATCAGCATCCACCATATAGGTTTTGCCGTCGATTACTACTTTTTTCAGTGCCATGTTAGAGGTGTCCTTTCTTATTGTGCGATGCGGACGATGCCGACGCTGCCGGCGGCCGTCGTGGTTTCCCAGGTGGCCGCCGGGATGGCGACGCGGCCAGCACCGGCTGCGCCGGCGGTGGTGCCGCTGATCTTGCCGTTCTGCGCGGTCACGCTGATAGCGCCGTCGCCGCGCACCACGTTTTCGTAGGCGACGACATAGACGTAGCCTTCCTTGACGATGGGAACCATGTCGTTTTGCAGGTACAGCACGTTGCCGCTGGAATCCGCGACCTTGGTGGCGAGCCGCGCGGAAATGCCGATGATCTTGTCGGCGTCCAGCGTCGGGGCTTTGCAGGTGTTGTCAGCTGCGCTGCGTGCCACGGCGACACCGAAGTCAATGGAAGTCGCCTGGTCGTTCTGCTTGCTTTCGACCGTGGTGGGGTTGCCGTCCACGATTTGCCCGGCATAACCGGCGACCGGCAGCAAACCGCCATAGGTCGTGATATCAACTTTTGCCATGTTCTTTTTCCTTTGATGGTGGTTTTAGGTGCCGGCGTTGATTTTTTGCTGACGGGCCAGCATGGCGTCGCGGCCAACCAGCGTTTCGCCCTCGCCTTCACCGCCTTCTTTGCCGCCCTGATTGCGCAGGGCGTCGGCGACGCGGTCATTCGCGCGGGCGTCAGTGGATTGCGCGGCGAGCATGTTGAAGACGGTCTTGACGGTTTCCGCGTCAACCTTGTCGAGCTCGCGGCCAGCCAGGGCGGCGTCGATCATGGGCTTGCGGGCTTCGTCTTTCTGGCAGGCGGCGATGACTTCGCGGCGGATCTTGTCGCAGGTCTTGCCCTTGGGGTCGAAATCCTTGACCAGGCGCTTGGCGTCGATGGTCAGAGTGGCCCAGGTTTCCACCAGGGCGTCGCGCTGCTCGGGCGTGATGGTATCGCGCTTCAGCTTGGCGACTTCTTCGCCGTGGTCGCTGATCAGCTTCAGCACGGGCGCGGTGTCGCTGACCTGAATGGTGACGTCGCCGATTTTCAACGGCTGCAGCTTGGGCGCGGCGTCCAGGGCTTTCTTTGCGTCGGCCAGCTGGGTGGTGAGTTTGTCAACGGCAGCCGCCGCCGCTTCGGGCAGGTCGAACGGGATGCCGTCAATGGTGACTTTGCGGTCGGCCATCGGTTTTTCCTTTTTTGTTTGGTTGTCAGAGACTCGGCAAGCCGAGCCACACCGGGCGGCGTCCACAAGCGCAACGTGGTTTCCGCGGATGTTCTTTTGCTGGGCGTCGTAGGCTTCGCCATCAGGCGTTTTCCCGGGCGTCCAGTCGATTTCGTGTGAATACCCGCAGGAAAGCTCTACCTTCCCGGCGTTTATTAGGTCTATGGCCTTTTTGTCGCTGACAATGAGGTCGGCGACCAGATACTTGCCATCGCGGCGGATGTTGCGCGCGAACCCTACTGCGTGTTCTTTCCAGTTCGACGCATCGACGGCTTCGTCGGGGTGATTGTCCGTTGCAGGCTTGTTTTCGAAGCTCTGCATGGCTTCGGCAGCGAATACCTCGGCTGGCGGGCGATACACCCTGACAATCCGCATGGGGTCACCATCGGTGACGCCAAGCTCGTAAGCCCGGTATTCCTGTATGCCGGCGCGACCGATTTGCGCGGGGACAATCAGGAAGCCTTCGTCGGTGTAATGGCGCGCGGCGCCACTGCGGTCGATGGCTTCGCGGATCTTCATTTCTTCCTTGCTGCCTTCTTGGCTGGTTTGACGACAGCCTTTTTAGGCGTCGGTTTCAATGCCGCAGATTTGCGTTTGGCCTTGGGTGCCACCAAGGGCAATGTTTCAACGGCGATGCTTCGGCAGTTTTCATGCCTGGGCCAGTCGGTGCCGTCGGCGGGATTGATGACGGTCTTGGGCTTGGCGCGTAGCGCCATATAGATCGTGATGGCAATAGCGATCACGCATGCGGCCAGGATTAGCCAGGCGTAAATGTTCATGGTCTTTTCACTCCGTATCAATGACGGGAATTGCGACACAGCGGCACAGCACGTCTTCGCCAGGGTGGCCGGTGGGCGGCGGCGTATCCCAGCGGAATATCTGGCCTTCGTTGGCGGCGTGGGATTCGCGCACGCGTTCGTCGCCAGACGTTGACCACTGGTACTTTTCTATGCCCAGCGCTTCCTGCTTAGCCTCGGTGATGGCGGCGTTCACTTTTGCCATCTGGTCCCGCGCGATGAGCTTTGCGCGGTTTTCCGTGATATCCAGTTGTTCCTGAATATCAGCGGCCAGGTCTTCGTAACGCTTCCCCTGTGAAACATCGGTCAGCACTGACGTCTTCATGCGTTCCATCGCCTGCACGGGGATGGACTTGATCAGCTGCACGTTGGTCAGCGTGGCGGCTTCGATTTGCGGCTGGACGTTCAGCGTCTTGATGGAACTGGCGAGGTCAACGCTGATACCCAGCGCCGATGCAATTGAGCCGATCAGTTGTTCATCCGTCGCCTGCGCCTGACGCAGGACTGCGGTAGCGGCTAGGCGCGCAGCCAGCTTGTCAATGGCGCCGAAGTTATTCGCCATTTCATCAAAAGCCGCCATGATTTCCATGGCGTAACCGTCGGTGGTCAGAGCGTCGGTGGTCTTGCGCTGGTACTCCGGCGCCGTGCGCTCAAGCACGGGCAAAAGGATTTGCTTGACACTAGCGCGAATGAACGCGACTACGCCCAGCAGGTCACTTTTGTACTGGAGCTCCGCCCTTCGGTTTGGCCGGGTCGGCTTCGCCTTCTTTGGTCGTTTTCTTACCGGCTTGCCCGCCATCTGGCGCATCATCTGCAGGGTCAGCATTGGCGGCGGTTTCCAGTCCGGTGGTGCGGGCTTCCATAGCGACTTCGCTAAGTTCTTCGGCCATTTCCACGTCTTCTTCGGTCATCGTGGCGTAAGTGCCGTTTTCCTTGAGTTCGCGGGCGACGACGCCTTCGCTGACGACACCGTTCTTGATGTACAGGTCATCGCGCTGCGCGTTCTGGAAGTCAATCGCCGCCTTGTCCGTGGCGCTCATTTGCCACAGCGGGTTGAACTCAAAGCGGTAGTCGTCGGGCATGGCGCCCAGCGTTGACCGGATGAAGATTTCGTCAAAGACGTGAAGCTGCGGGGCCAGGTCGGTTTCCTGGTTGCCGGAAATCTTGTCGTAATACTGGCGGACTTCGTTGTCGCCCGTGGCGTTCAGGCCCGATACACCGGTGCCGAAAAGCCGCGTGACGGGGATGTCGGCAGCGCCGGCGATTTCCGCGCGGAACTCCCGCATGATGGCGTCAAGACCGGAAAAGCTATTGCTTTTCTTGTCGTATTCCTCATCCGCGCCCAGCACTAGCGTGCGGTTGAACGACTTCATCAGCTGCGAAAGCTGGTAGCGCTTGATGACCTTGGCTTCGCCGTCAGCGGTGCCTACCAGATCGCCGAACGCCGGGTCTTTGATGACATCGACGTTGGCCTCGAACATCATCGTGGCGATGCCGGCGGTCACCGTATCCCTGCCCAACAGGGTTTCGTAGATCACCTGAAGGATGGGGTCATCCCACTGGTTCTGCGTCATGGCGGCGAAGTAAGGCAATTCGTCGCCGCCAAAGCGGATAAGGCGGGAATAATGCACGCGCGCCTGATTTTGCGCGGTGCCAATACGGTAAAACAGCGGCTTGCCGAAGTTTTCGCTGGTGATGTCCCAGTCGATAACCCCTTCGGCCTGGCAGGTCCAGCGGTCAAAGGCGCGGATAAACTTCAGGTCGCCTTTCTTGACCGTAGCGGGGTCAAGCGGCTGGTCGTATTGGTTCTTACCCACGCCCAGCAGCAGCACGCCGCCACCGTAAAGGCGGCCGTAAATCATCGCGCTGGTAAACTTCTTGCGCACCGCTAGCTTGCGTTCGGCTTGTTCCAGCACAAACTGATTCGCTTCCAGCACCTTTTCGTCATCGAACATGAACCGGCGCCATTTGCGCGTCATGTCCTTGGCGGGAATGTCGATGATCTTCCGGGCAAGCCAGGAACACCGGTACATATTTTCCAGCGTTTGCCGGTCAAGCAGCTTCGGCGCGGCGTAGGTGCCGCCGGACATCTTGTCGCGGTCGGTCCCCAGGCCGGCAAGGACGTTCTGCAGGCCGTCATAGACGACTTGCTTGTCCTGTGCGACCGTCGTCGGCAGCGCCGGCGCGGTCTTTGGCAGCGCAAACGAAGGTTTGCCCCGGTTGCGTCTGCCTCTGCTCATGGTTTCCTTACAGCGAATCGTAAATGGATGTCGATTTCGCCAGCATGTCGGTTATCGCATCGCACATCGGGTCAATCTGGTCATCGTGGGCATGCGTATCGTCGGCGGTGAAGCCTTCGCACTCGGCGACGAAGTCGGCCACCCACGGCGCGTCTTCGGGAATCCATACGCAACCGCTTTCGATGTAACCGGCGACGTCTTTGACCCGGACCAGCTTGTCGATGTTGCGCTGAATCGCCTGGACGGGAATCTTGCCCTTGCGGCGTATCGACTGAATCAGCCCGGTGCCGCTGGCCTTGTCTTCCACCATCATCTTGCGCAAAGCGCCCAGGCGATGCACGGCGGTGGGCTTGTGCTTGTTCCAGAAATCGACGGCTTTGGTTTCTAGCTCGGGCGCTTCCCACTTGCCACGGATCTGGTCCAGCAGGTAAATCCCGCCGTTGACCCCGTAGCCCCAGCACTGAAACACGCTGTAGTCGTTGGCTTCAGCGGTCTTCTGCGCGGTATCGGCGAAGATTTTCCGGTACTTGATTTCCGGCGGCTGGGCGTAGCGTTGAAACCACGCACCCTTCAGCAGGTCGCCGCCTTCCGGCGTCGGCCTTTGCATGTACTGCCCGGCGAAGACGTAGCGCGTCGCGCTATCCGGCGCTTTTTCCATCGCCAGCAGGTCATCCAACCGTTCTTTGTACGGCCAATAGGAAAACCGGCCATCATCGTCGCGCTGCGCTGTTTCGACGCCTTCCCGGTATTTCGGGTCAAGCGCGGCGATATACGCATCGTCAATAAGCGCCGGGATCTCGATAAATTCCCACTCACCAGGCCAGCCGCCGGACTTAATGAAGCCCGTCGGGTCTTCTTCGGCCAGGCGCTGCATGATCACGATAACCGGTGTGTCCGGATTGGCCTTGCGGCTCTTTACCGTGTTCAGCAGGGTGTTATTGGCTTCCTTGCGCTGGGTTTCGCTGTACGAACCCTTTACCTTCAGCGGGTCATCAATGATGATCGCGCCCTGGAAGCCCTCGGTCATATGCCCGGCGCGAAAGCCGGTGATCTGACCGCCCAGGCTGACGGCGTAGACGCCGCCGGCCACCTTGCCATCGACAAGCACGTTCCAGCGCTTCTTCGCCTTGCTGTCTTCGGCGATTTGCAGCGGCCAGTTGGCCTGATATTCATCAGAAAGCACGATTTCTCGCGCCTTCTGGCTGTTCAGCATCGCCAGGTCATCCGCATAACTAATATGCAGGAACCGTGCGCGGGGGTTGATGGCTAGGCCACGGGCGATCAGGTTGATCACCACGATTTCGGTCTTGGAACTGCCCGGCGCCACGTTGATGATGACGTTCTTCAGGCTGCCGTCGATCACACGTTGCACGGTGTCGGCGATGACGCGATGGTGCCAGTTCACACGGAACTTGATGCCTTCGCGGTGCTTGAAGAAGTACCTGGTGAAAAACAGGTGGTCTTCCAGGCAAGTCTTTTTGATCAGCAGCGACTTCGCCGCGGCGACGGCTTCAGAACTCGGCTCGGAGCTCGCTAGCGGCTTTGCTGACGGCTTTTTCATCGACGGCTATCGTCCTGTTTTCGATAGGGCCGCCGCCGGGACCGCTGTGTTCGTGCTGGTGTCTGTTCGTGTAGGCGTTCCCGACTTCCTTTGCGGCTTGTTCGATCAGCTGCGCGGCAAGCGGGGCATTGCCCCTGAATTCGGCGTTGTTAGCCATACGTTGAAGGCTGCGTAGGCGCACAGCGCGGTTAGCGATTGGAATCTGGCTGGTATCGTCAAGAAACGCCTTGCGCGTGGCGTCAAACAGCGCTTTCCACTTCTTCCCGACGGTTTTCCCCGCCTTTTTCGTGTGGTCGTAGCTTTCACAGTGCTGGGGGATGATGTCCTGCCCGAACTGCGCTTTGAATTCTTTGGCGACAAGGCTGGGCGAATCGAAACAGGCAAGCGACTGAACGATAAAGGTTTTCTGTTCTTCGGTAAGTGCAGCCATTCCCTGTCAGCCTTCTATTCCCGGTCTATTGTTATCAGGCGGCTTTCAGCAGGCATGTCCCGCATGAACGCGCGATATCAACCCTGGCGATTTCAGCCGGGATTTTGGCGGCTTCAACGAGTTGCGCTGCGCCACCAGCTGCGCTGCCGATGCCATAGCGCCGGACAACGCCTACAAATTCTTCACAGTCATGCCCGCGCATGCCAAGCACCGGCCGGCCATCGCGGCGGAACTTCGGCTCTCCGAATTCGTCGCGGTCTTGCCCACAGTGATAGAGCTCATGCTCGATCAACGCGCACCATTCGGCTTCGTTCGCCACAGCGGCGTAGTCGGCCTGAATGGTGATGATGAAATCCGGTATGTCGCCAAACCACTGGATGATCTGCTGTTCCAGCCTGGCTTTCTGAAAGCCACCACAGCGGAACATCGGCACTTCTGCGGTTCCCACTACTGTGCGGCCCTGCTTCACCCACCCGGCGTTTGTCCACAGGTAGCCGATATGGGCGGCGGCAAGGTGCTTGTGGTCTTCGTTGTAAAGCTTTGAAGACTCATTCAACAGATGCGCTTCTACCCATTCCCCGATTTCCGGGGCGGCTACGGTGAAATCCCAGCGAAAGCCTGCCGCGTTCATATCCAGCAACACGGCCGGGGGAATCGGTCTTGACTTTTGCATAGTGGGATTGGGGCAGGAAGGTGCCAGAGGCCGCAGCCTCTTGAACCGGCGGTGGAGCGCCGGTTGCCCTTCCTTTATGGCGCCCTACTCGCTGCACGGAAGGTTGCTTCAGTTACAAGGCTGAAGTGGCGAAACCAAAATCGCCGGTACACTCCGCATCTGCTTTCGGACATCTGGTTGCGGGGAGTGGACTCGAACCACTGACCTGCGGGTTATGAGCCCGCCGCGCTGCCAACTGCGCCACCCCGCCTCTTTGTCTCTCTTACTTGCGCACCGTCCACATATCGTCGGCCAGGTGCTTATTGCCGATGTAGGCGTAGGGCATCCAGAAATAGCCGCCCTGGCCCCAGTCTGGTCCCCAGCTATTGCGGACCAGCACGCGCTGCGTGATGTCGTCGTAGCCGACGCACAGCACCGCATGGCCGCCTTGCTGTTTTTCCCCGGGCGCCGGCAGATTCAGGATGCCTGTGCGCGCGACTTCATCGCCTTCAAAGCCGTCATATACCGTGAAGCCGAAGATAAACGGGTAACCCTCGGCCAGGCACGTCTTCATCGACTGCAGGTCGGTGATGCGCTGGTATTGCGTGATCTTGCGCGGCAACGCGTCTTTGAACGCGGCCGCAGTCGGCTTTTTCTTAAACTGCTTGGCGTTATCCGAATACGGCCACAGGGCTTCGGTGCAATAGCCCAGCTTTGCCATGGCTTTGGCGCCATCGCGGATCTGGGCGCCATCGTCTTTGCTGACGGTGCCTTCAAGGGCGCGTTCCTGGTAATAAATCCACAGGCGGGAGACATCGAAAAACGGTGTGCCAGCTTTCTTTTCCAGAAGTTCCAGCGCACCCGCCCAGGCATTGCCTGTACAGGAACCAAGCTGGCCCTGGTCTTCCACTGGGCTGCAGTGGCTTCGCAGATCAACGGATTCGGGGAGCGCGGCGAGGGCGCGGGCGTAGATATGATCGCGGTGGTCCGGAAGGTCGGGACGCCAAGTGTAATTACGCATATCTGCTTCACCCTTTCTTGCAAAATGGAGTTGCCGGGGATGGAACGATTGAACCCCCGCCCGGCCCAGGTTTTTGGAGTCCGCATGCCGGCCAGCAACATGAATCTGGCGCACCGGTGAATGCGTCACGGCGCATTAAGATCGTTCAGCCGCTTGCGCTATGAATAAAATGAAAGCGCCAAGATAGAGGGAAGCGCCTTATATGGCCTAAGTGGCCCAGCGCGGCAAAGGCGAATTGCCAGCATGGTCAATATCGTTATTGACAAGCGCAGCCCAGCATGTCGGGACGCCCTGCGCTTTTTCTGGTTTCAATCCTTCGGCTGTCACCCTCAAAAATTAACTCGGTGCCACAAACCAAGTCGATTTTTCAGGGGGCAACAACAAAAAGCCCGCGCTGCGGCGGGCTTTTCAATTTTTGTGACCTCTATTTACTCATTGCAAATCAGGCACATCGTCTGATTTCGCTCTTTGCCGCCTTTTGATGTCCAAATGCTCTTGCCGATCTGTTTGGATACTCGAATAACTTGCGCTTTCTGGGCAGCGCCAAACGAGTCATGCGCGAACGCTTTTTCTTTCCAACCGTCACCAGACGCCAAGCAAGGGAAACAGCCCACTCTTTCAAATCCGGCGCGGTAGAGTGGGTTTTCTTCACCAGCCAAAAACTCCAAAACGTCTAGCGCAGACCAATCTAACACGGGCAAACGGAACATAACGCCCATTCGCGCCAAATATTGAGGGTATTTGCTTGGTAAAACTTCGTGAGGCGCATACAACTCTGTTGGCAGCTTTCTTGCGTAACGCTTCTTTCTTTCTGCGCTTTCCCCGCTGCGCATGCCGTACCAAACCTCAAAGCCGCCCTGTTCTTCTGCCAAAGCCTTGCAATAAATCTTCGTTTCACGAATCTTCAATTCGTCAGTACAATGCCGCGCACCGCCGCCAGGAAACCGTCCGTACTTTATGGACTTCCCCAGAAAAGAACCACCAGTCACGCGATCAATGCGTACGCCGTACAGGTCTTTCAGGCGCTCGATATGTGCGTAGGTGGATGGGTGTTCCCATTGTGTATCGCAAAACAATCCGCGTATGTCATTGGTCGCGTAGTGCTGCACGGCCAATTTGAGCGCAGCTTGCGAATCCTTCCCGCCTGACGTTGGTACGAGAACCTTCAAGACTCAAACTCGGAAATCATAGATATAACTCCCCAAATTAGACCTCTGAAGGCAGTGGGCAAAAACCGCAATCTAGTAATTTCATACTACCTTTGTCCCACCAGCTTGTCAAGCCATTTACGCATAATTATTTTTACGCCGAAACCGCTTCCTCTCTCGCCGGAATAACACCGTCACGTTCGAAGAACGGCGAAAGTTCATCAATCCCTATGCGTATAAGGCTAAATACTTGTTTTTTTAACCTCTTTTCTGCGCGCTCAAGGGCTGACTTGCTGGTCTTAGTAGCCTGCTCGATCTGGCGGAAGCTTGGCTGCATGCAGTCTTCGCTGGCGCATAGACGGGCAATCAATAGTTTCACCGCATCCGTTGGCATGGTGTCGTATCCAGGGGCCAGGTGCTTGGCGAGTTCGCGGATACAAATCTGTCTGTCTCCGCCGAAACTCATAGTGCGCTGCCCGGCTTCGTACCGGATCACCGTCATGCCATATCGGGCACGAATCGCCCAGGACTGCGGCTTAGAAATCATCGCTTCAACGGCGTAGCGAATCATTGCGGCCTGCCCCCTGACTTCGAGGTCGCTTAATCCGCCGAAGTTCACAGTGCTGGCCTGCCGCGGCTCGGCCTGTCCCAGCGCCTTCAAGGCTTCGTCTATTGCCATTTGCAGCCCGCTGGCGCGCTTCACCGGAAGGCCTTCTAGCAGATAAGCCATCCAGATGGCCTGCGTCGCGCTTTTGAAAATAGCCGTCATTTCCGCCCCCAGTTCGACAGCTGGGTGCAGCCGCGATCCATCCAGTTACTCAAACGCAGCAGGTGCAGCGTTGCGAATTCAAGAATCATCACCGCCAATAGCACCGGCACGTTGACGATGACCACTACCAGCAGCTTTGCCGATTTCATTCCGTCCCCTTTTCGTAGTTTTTGCACCGGCGCATGTACCTGACGGCCGGCTTGGATTTGTTGCGCTCGCAGTACATCAGCCCCCAGGCGTTACCGCTGTGGACACAGCCTTCGCAACTCCGCGCCTTGCGGTTCAATTCGGCCTGCTGTTTCTGTTCCAGGACGATGGCGGGGTCACCGTAGAAAATCGCGGGAAAGGCGGTCATGGTTTAGGTTCCCAAGAGTTCAGGGAAAAGGCTTTCGGCCTGAAAACGATGACGGCGCTGGGGAACGGCGCCGGGTTGACGGCGTCGCCGAATTTCAACCGGCCTTTGATTAGCCGGACCTCGCCTTTCATGGCGTAGGTGTGCCACCACTCGGTGTCGGTGCGCGCCGGCACCAGGCAGACTACGGTCGCCCCCCCCCCGGCACTTCCGTAGGCCTTGCGCACGCTGTCGGTGGGCGTGTAGAACTTCGCACACTTAGCGTTCGTGCCATCGCTGCAGGGGTCAAGCGTGAAGCCAAATTCCCGGTCAAGGGCGTCGAATAGCCATTGCGGCGTAGCCCAAACATCGGATTTCTGGCTGAAAAGCACGTCGGTGTTCACGCTACCGACTCCATTTCATCCGCCGTGATAGAGGCTTCCGCCTGTTCAAGGCCAATGGTCACCATGCGCCGGGCGGCTTCCATCCGCGCCCAAAAGCGCAGGTAACCCAAGCGCATCAGTTTCAGTCGTTCGCCGCCATCAAGCATCCGCGCACGCGGGTTTTTAGGCGCTGGGATTTCAATTCTGGCGCGGCTACTCACGGCCCTTTCAGCGATATCGACGATGATTAACCAGAAGCCTTCTGGCAATAGGGGCTTAATGTCGGTTTCGATTTCCAGCCATCGGCGTTTTTGCCGAAGGATGTCACGCGGGATGGCGATATACCGCTTTTGGATCAATTCCGAAGCCGTCCTGCTCTGCCCGCGTTTGTATTTGTATTTCTTCGCTTCGGCCCGCAGGTCGGCCAGGCTGATTTTAATTTCGATCTCGGTCAGCCACCCAGAATCGGATAGCGCGATAAGGTCGGCTTCGTCGATGCCAAGCCCCCAGCTGACATTCGGCACGGTGATATAGCGACGCCAGTCGTATAGCGATGACGCCAGCGTGGCCTGCATCAGTTCTTCGGTCGGCCTCATTCGCTGAAGTCCTCGACCGAATACCCGCCACCGGCCTTCTTGCTGTTTTCCTTCACGGCTAGGAATCGGAAGGGGTAGAGCTCGGCGACGATCTTGATTTTTACCCGGGCATCGTCCTGCCAGAAGCCTTTGACTTCGTGGGCTTCCATGCGGCCGTCGGCGGCCATCACGGCAAAATCAGGGGTGTAAAAAGTGTTGTCTGCCAGCCGGAACTTGATGCCTTCGAATTTGTACCAAAGCACTTCGCCGGCGCGCAGCTTGGCTTCCAGGTGTTCGGCGTAACGGGCCTCTGACTTGTTCATCGCCCCGGCCTTCAACCGACCCAGCGCCTGAATGCCTTTGTGAAATCCCCTGTTCAATTTTCAGCCTTTCTGGTCTTTCCATAGACCCGACTTGCGTTGTTTTTATTCACCCACCGCGTGAAGGTTGACCGCAGGCAATACCTGGTGTGGTCGCCGCCGATGCTGTAGACGATTTGCTCGCGCACGGCGTTGGAACGGCCCAATGCCTGGATGATTTCGACGATGCGGCGCATGCCCATATCGGCACTGACCCACACCTGGTTTTGCGCCAAGAAAATCACTTGCGCATCCACCGCGAACCCAGGCAGGTCCGGCGAATCCTGCCTTCAAATTTCATCCGCTGAAGAATCGTTCCCATGGTGTTGTTATTCAGCCGAACGGTGAGCCTGCTGGCGATTTGCCGCCGGGTCAGCTGGTCGCCGTCGGCGAGAATGGCAAGGATCTCGGCTTCAGCTTTCAGAGTCTTGGCGCTGCGTTCACTGCCGGTTTTCAGCCAGGGCGACTGCGCGCTGGGGTTATATGCAGGCAAGGGGCCAAGCGGCTGAACCAGCCGTCCCGCGGGTATCATCGGCGGCGGTTCCCGCATGGCAAGGGCGGCGATGTTCACGGCTTCACCGTGTTCAGCAAGTACCGCGCCACCCTTGCCTTGCCGTTACGGGTGCGGACTTCGATGGTTTCCGTGGTGATGTTGCAACCGTCACGGCGAAGTTCGTTGATGCGCGATGCCAGGCGTAGCACGCCATGCTGGCGCAAAGCCTGGGTCTGGGTGATGCGGCGGTAGCGCTTCAGGTGCTTCAGGATGCGGGTGTTCTGCGAGTCGCGCGTCATGGATTTACTCCTACGCTGTGGGGAAATTTTTCGATGTACCAAGCCCTGCGCTTGGCGACGTCATCGGCGGGCGCCGGGGTGAACTCACCGCAGCTGTGCGATGGGCCGTGGTAGACGTAGTCGGGCTGGCGGTCGAATACGCCCGAACCGTGCTTTGCCATTTCGCCGGCGCGCTTGAAGCTGTAGTGGCCGCAGCCGATGCAAGTCGTCATGCCTTGGCCTTTCGCGGGTCAACCCATGGCGCTTTCGGCGCCGCCAGCATTTCCCTGGCCTGCCGGACCATTTCGCTGACCTGTTCGGGCGGTACAGTGACCCCACCGGCATCGGGAAGGGCTTCGCGGTACACCGGTGGCTCTGGGTAAAGGCCTTCGCGCTTTTGCAGCTTCGAATCCAGCATCAGCTTCCAGCGGCCGGCGGCGCACAGGTAGGACATCGACCGAAGATCGGCCCAGCCGAATTCCGATGCCGCCCAGTAAAGCGCTTTGCTGCTCCATTGCTGGGGCTGGCCGCTGACCTGGTTGCGCGCATTCGTCTGCGCCTCTTGGAATGTGGCTTCGTAATCGACAACACGGCATAGCGCGCGGAACTCGGCGAGGTTCGGCGGAAAGACCTGGTCACGCGATAACCGAAGGCCTTGGTGCAATTGCTCCCGGGTCAGGTCGGCGAGGTCTTCGGCCCAGGTTTCCATCACGCGCGCACGCGGGAATGGGCCATAGTTGGCCGCCCACTGCGCGGGATAGCGATCTTCCATTTTCTGGAAGATGGCTTCGACCCAGTTCATCGGCAAGCTATTCGGCTTGTTCGACTTCTGGGGTGATGTCGCGTTCGCCTGGATTTCCGTTGTCATGGTTGCGCGCCGCTGCGGCTTGCTGGGCATAGTTGTCGATGTTGGATTGACGGCCAGTAGCCGCCGGTTTTCCCGTTGGTTTCCAATCGGTGAGGTAGTGCTGGTCGGGGCCGAAGAAGGTCGCCGCGTTTTTCACGAACCTGGGTTCGGTGCGGTCAATCCGGCATTTTTCGGCGTAGCGCAGCACCCCGGCGTGCATGACCTCGGGCCTTTCCCCAAGGTTGATGCGTGCGTTCCAAGCTCGGTACGCCTGCTTCTTGTTCGGGTTGTTCTGCGGTGGATAGGCCCGCCATGAATCCTCGAACTGGGGGGCATAGGTATTTATGTTCTTTGAAGATGAAGTAGAAGATGAAGAGCCGTCGCCAATGCCACCCTTTGGTGGTTCACCAATCCCCCCCATTGGTGAACGGCTGGTGAGACTTTCTTCTTCACCAAAGCGGGTGCTTTCACCACGCTTTGAGCGCACATATTCATCGCGCACCATGCGGCTGCTGTACCAGCAAGGCTGATCGGAAACGGCCACCAAAGTGATGGGGGCGCCTTTTCTGCCGGCGTGAGTTGGCGTGAAAACATAGGGCCGACAACCGTGGTCTGCGCCTTTGAAAACCTCTTTCTCTACGAGCTCATTCATGGTCTTCATCGGGCAGCCGATGGCCTGGGCGATTTCTTCCAAAGGCCAGCGCAACAGACCGTATTCATCGGAACCATGAAGCAGACACAGCACTTCAATCCACGCGCCGCGCGCCTGCCAGGAACAGCGGCGCAGCTTCAGGTTTTTCAGCCAGTCGCCTGGGTATAGTTGGAAGGCCGGACGCTTCATGCCGCCACCTGTTCAACCGGTATGGCATCCACTTCGGCAATGCGGCGGCCAAGCCAAAGCATCACGGTGCGGGCCATAGAATTGCCCAGCGCTTTATAGCGCGGGCCATCGGGGCATTCTTCAATGCTGGGGCCGCGCAAGGTCATGCCCCGCTCCAATAGCAGACCTTCATAGCTGGCGCCCTTGCGCGCGGCTTCCTGATAGGTGCGCCAGGGGATATTCGTGTAATCGTCGGCGAAGCCTTGCAAACGCTCGCATTCCACCGGCATCAGCCGACGTACACGCATGGCGTTCTGCAATAAAGCGCCTGCCCCCCCCCCGTTGTTTCCGCCCTGTGCTGATAGCGAAGGGAAGATGTCACCGTCACCTACTACGCGGTCGCCTTGGTGGCCGGTGGTGTGAACGCTGGCGCCGAATACCAATGGCGCAGCATCGCCTTTCCCGCTTTGCCCGCTTTGCGCTTTTAGCGGCGGAACGATATCGGAAGGTGCGCCACGGCCATTGCGCGCGAAGCGTGATTCAAAGGCCATCGCAGGCACCCCAATGACATGGCTTGGCCTGCTGGGACGGTCTTCACCTTCAGCGCGAAGGGTTCCGGCGATGTCATCCTGCATCCAGAAACCTTGCCCGCTTTCACGCATTGACACCGGCACAATAGGCGTGCCGCGCCCGGTTCCGTCTTCGCTGGCGTCAAAGCCTTCACTGCGAAGTGCATGAGCGACATCGAAGCCGCCCCCGATGATAGGAATCAGCGTCTCCGATTCCGCATCCTGCCGACCCATTGCGCCGGCATTCAGACACATTGCTAAGTCCGGTAACGAATGCCCCCCCCCGGCATCAATATGCTGATTATCCAAACCCATCTTTTCGCCGAAATTAGCGTCAATGACCGGGTCTTGCCCACGAGTTTCACTCGTGCGTTCTACCCCACGGCCACTTGCTGTAAGGCTTGGTGAAGTTGGCGCGGTAAATCCTTGCCCCGTTTTTCGGCGCGGCGCAGGATGCCCCGACAGGCTGTGCCGCTCAAAAAGAACCGCTGCGGCACGTCGCCAGTCACCAAGATATCCGACAACGAACACACGGCGGCGTCGCTGGGGTACTCCGAAGAACTGTGCGTCAAGAATGCGGTAGGCGAACCCATACCCGAGTTCTGCCAGCCCCCCGAGCAAGGCGCCAAAGTCTTTTCCGCCGTTGCTCGACAGGACACCGGGGACGTTCTCCCATACCAACCAGCGGGGGCGGAATCTTGCAGCAATGGCAAGATAGGTAAGCATGAGGTTGCCACGCGGGTCATCCAATCCTTTTCGGAGACCTTTGACTGAAAATGACTGGCATGGGGTTCCACCGACAAGAAGGTCGATTGTTCCAATGTCCCACTCCTTGAACTTGGTCATGTCGCCCAGGTTGGGGACATCGGGGTAGTGATGCGCGAGAACCGCGCTAGGGAAAGGTTCTATTTCGCTGAAGGCCACCGGCGTCCAGCCGAGCGGATGCCAAGCCGCTGTCGCAGCTTCGATTCCCGAGCACACTGACAGGTAGCGAATCAAGACGCCGCCTTCGCCGAGTGTTCCTGAAGGAATTCCGAAAACGGCTTCTTGGCTTTTCGCTGTAGGACAGCGATTTGCACCCCGCCAAGGTGGTCGAAAATCTTCTGCGCCGTCGCCAAAGTCGGGCTGACATCGCCGCGGATGATGCGGTAAATAGTGGTCTGCCCTATCCCCGTGCCTTCGGCGATTTGCTCCGGCGTCCGGTCGCTTTCATAGATGCGCCTGCGGAGTTCGGTAAAGATATCGGTTACAAATTCGGCTAAGTTCGTGTTTCGTTTCAATTTAATTCCCCGTTTACGGCTAATTTCAGCGATAATAATTGCCACTTACGGCTTTTTGTTAAAATGTGTTTCTTTGTCCCTTGCCGCCAGGAAGGCAGCTAGGAACTGGGAGCTACGATGTCAGGAACCGCCAAAAATACGCTGCGCTTGATCTTTGCCAACCGCGTCGATGAGGTCATGCGGCGCAGCGCCAACATGGATACGCAAATGGGCCTCGCCAAGGCATCCAAGATCGGGCAGACCACCATCGGCCGCATATTGCGCTGCGAAAGCCCGGCGACACTCGATACCGTGGAAGCCCTGGCGGCGGCGCTGAACGTGCCACCCCATGAACTATTGCGCATACGCGAGGGCGAGCATGCCGCCCTGCCGCCGGAAGTCGAAGGGCTGCCCGAAGACGCCAAGGAACGCATCCGGGCCTTCGTGGATTTCACCATCAGGGAATACGTGCCGCGCAGCCAGAAGCCGGCAAAGCCCGCGATCAGGTTGGCGCCACCGGCGAAGCCGAAGCTGGGCAGGCCTTTTGAGAAGTGACCTGTCATGGCGCACCTTTCTTTTTTGCGCAGATCCGGCGGTGAAGCCTTAGAATCGCAGTGCCGATGCTGTATCCGGGCTCTTTTGTCTGTCCGTTACGCAGGCGCGTTACGCTTGGCTGGGAAGTTCCAATGACCTCGGCGATTGCCATGTCGGTCAAGCCGACTTCCTTTATTTCTGAAAGCAGTTTTGCAAACATCCGGCAATTATGCACTTTATTATTACCCTGTCAATAAGAAATGACATTAACCCGTAATCCCGCATGAGCAACAAAACCGCCCTGAAGATCGGTAAAAATCTCGCTAAAGCCATGGAAGAAAAGGGGTTAAGCGCGAATGCGTTGTGGAAATTGTCCGGGGTGTCACAGCCAACAATTTCCAGAACGATCAGGGGCGAAAACGAACCAAGAGTGGAAATATTGGAACGTTTGGCGCCTCATCTTGACCGCACCGTGGCGCAGCTTCTTGGCGAGGCAGGCGAAAGCGATGGGCCAAAGGTCGGGGAAAAACGTGCAGCGTATAACAATATCGGGGAAACACCTATAAGAAAGCGCGTCCCTGTAATATCTTTGATACAAGCCGGCGAAATGAAAGAAATAGGCGGCCTACCCGAACCAGGCGAAGGCGACCTATGGGAAGACTACGAAGGCAAACTAGGGCCGCGCAGCTGGGCGCATATTGTCGTCGGCGATTCGATGGACGATGGCACGGCCAGCAGCTTCCCTGAAGGTACGGTGATTTTCGTAGACCCTGATATTGAAGCCCAGCCTGGAAAGTTCGTCATCGCCAAGGACGTCGAATCGCAATCCGGCACATTCAAGAAGCTGACCACCGACGGCGCCCGGTGGTTTCTCACACCGCTGAACAAGCAATATCAGGCCATCCCCATCGACAGCCATGCGATGCGCATTATCGGGGTTGTCGTTCAGTCCAAACTTGCGCGCCGCCACTAAGAGGACGTCCCCTACCCATGAAGAAATCCACCGGCTTCATTTTTGCCACTATGGTGTTGGTAGCCATCGGCACCGACGCAGCGCCCCTGTCACCTGCGGCCCTTAAGCTTGCGCAGACCGCTTACTGGGAGGAATTGCAGACCGCGCTGGACGGCAAGGACGGCGCGGTCAGCCGCGATGCCGCCCTTAAAATCGTCGGCGTAGTTGAGGCCGTGAAGTCTGTCGAAGCCGCCAAGGCCTACGATGAAAACGAAATCGCCGGCGATAACCGCTTCAAAGGTAAGCGGGTGCTGGTCACCGGCAGGATTCAGGAAATTGCCAAGAACGTCTTCGGCCAGGCTTCGCTTCACCTGGCCGGCGGGAAGCCGCTGCATGAGGTCCACGCCGGATTGAATAAGTCGGAAATGGACCAGGCGGCCAAGCTGAAGAAAGGCGACATCGTCGGCGTCATCTGCACCGGCGCCGGAAAGGTTCTTCTCAGTGCCGTTTTCAAGGACTGCGTCTTGCTGGACGGCCAGCTAGCAGCCAAAAAGCCCATCACCGACGCCGAGGTCGAAAAGTTTCTAAGCGGACAAGCACAGATGCCAATGGCTTCCGCTGAAGGTATCGTCTTCATCTATAACATTGGCACCGACTTACCATCGGACAGCCCCTGTTTCCGTGACCTTGCCAGCTGCACTGCCATTTGGGACAAGATCGAAAAAAAGATGACCCCAGTCCAGCGAGACGCCTTCAAGCAACGGTTGCAGGCCATGCTCAAAACCCTGAAAGTCCAGCCCTAGCAACTCAAACCCGCTGGAAAGAAGCCCGCTTCGGCGGGCTTTTTTATTACCTACGCTTAAATTTAATGTCATTATGTATTGACTATTTCAATACACAATCTTATTATTCACTCATCCCGCAGCTAACCGCGGGCCGCCCAAAGCCGGATCGGGGCGCAGAACCGGAAGGTAGGAATCGCGGAAGTCCTGAAGCACTTGGGCGGCGGTCACCCGAAAGCCGGGAAAGCAAGCAGACGGTCAGCCTGACGGCGAAATGCAGTGAATACAGCAGCAAATTTCCCTAAAACCTGTGGAGAGGTTTTGCGATGAAACCAAACGTGTACCCGGTGATCGCCGATGGCGAAATGCGCGTAGCGGCGACAGCCGACACCGCAATCGGCATCACGGCCAGCTTGGAAATCTGCGAGAGCGGAACCCTTGGCGGCCGTCGCTATCACTCGAAAATCGCCCGGCCTGGCGACCTGAACCGTGCGCAGCGCCAGCGAATCGCGCAACGCATGATCGGCCTTTGGACGCAGTTCGGGGCGGTGGCATGAGCGACATCAATCCCGACGACAAGAAGGCCACCCGCGTTCGCGCATCCAGCTGGGGCCAGCTGTTCGATTGCGCGCACAAATGGGAGGGCCAGCACCTTCTTGGTATGAAGCTGCCATCAGGGCCGCGCGCCGCACTCGGCACGGCGATCCACGCCGGTACAGCGGCTTTCGACAAGGGGCGCATGGGCGGCGAAGTCATCACCGCCACTGAAGCCGCGCAGATCGTCGTCGATAAACTGCAAAAGCCCGAAGACGATGTCAATTGGTCCAGCGACGACATCAGCCCGAACGAAGCCGAGCAGACCGGCGTCATCCTGACGACGAAGTATTGCCTGGAAGTCAGCCCGCACTACGAGTTCACCGCCGTGGAAATGGAAACCAAGCCCATGCGCATCGACTGTGGGAACGGTGTTTTCATCGACCTCACCGGCACGCTGGACCGTTCCCGGCTTTCCAAAGATGGCCTGGGTACGCGTATCACCGATTTGAAATCCGGCGGGACCGCTGTACAGAAAGGCGTCGCCAACACCAAGGGCCACGGCGCCCAGGTGGGGACTTACGAAATGCTGTACACGCACAGCACCGGCGAGGAAATCACCGGCCCTGCCGAAATCATCGGCTTGAAGACAAACGGGAAACCGGAAATCGGAACCGGGCAGATCCACAACGGCCGGCGGCTGATGCTGGGAACCGAAACCCAGCCCGGGTTGATTCACTTCGCCGCCGAAATGTTCCGCACAGGCCTGTTCCCGCCGAACCCGCAGTCGATGCTTTGCTCGCCAAAGTATTGCGCGCGCTGGGGAACCTGCATTTATCACGATTAAGAGAGAGGCACACAGACCATGAACACAACCGAAGCCACAGCGGCCACACCGCTGGCCGACCTTAAAAACCCGCTGATGAACCTGCCCGATCAGCGCATTGATATGTTCAGTGCGCGCGGCTTCGCGCTGGCCTGCAAGATCGCCAACGCGTTTTCCAGCAGCGACGCCGTGCCGGCTATTTTCCGCAACCAAATTCAGAAGGGCAAGGGCAAAGACGCGCCGTGGGTGGACAACCCCAGCGGTCTGGGCAATTGCATCATCGCCATTGAAACTGCGATGGCCGTGGGCATGTCGATTATCGCCGTGATGCAAAACGCTAACATCATCGAAGGCAAGCTGACCTGGTCGGCGCAGTTCGTCATCGCCGCCGTCAACGCCAGCCACCGCTTCACGCCCTTGCGCTTCGATATGCAAGACCTTGGGCAGATCAACGCCAAGTACCGGGAAAAACTCGGCTGGAATGAAGACAAGAGCGGCTACGACTTCGCCGACCGCGATGTCGATGTTCAAAACCTGCAGTGCATCGCCTGGGCGCTGCCCGCCGGCATGGCGTTCCCGCCCGGCGTCTACACCATGGCCCAGGCGCGCGCCGCCGGACTGCCCGTAATCGAATCCGCGCCGGTTTCTATGAAGCTGGCCGTGGAAGAAGGCTGGTACGCCAAGCCGGGTTCCAAGTGGCAAACCGAAATGAAGCATCTGATGTTGATGTACCGGGCAGGTACATTTTTTGGCCGCATTCACGCGCCCGATGTGGTGATGGGCATGGGGAGGACCAAAGAAGAAATAGAGGACACCATCGACACCGCCGTCGGCCCGGATGGCGTCTACGCGCCGGTTCCCGTTGACACGTTGAAGCCGAAGGCAGCCGCGCCCGTTGATGTTGTCGAACCGGCAGCAGCAGAGCAGGCTGGCGGTGAGCCGCCAGCAGCACCGGCTGCGGAAGCCGCTACCAAGCCGGCCGCCGCAGACGCGAAGCCTGCTGCGCGCGCCACGCGCAAACCCATCGCTGCGGAATAGGGCGATGGAGTCGCGCACCGTTTACATCCGGCTGACCGCAAAGGGCGGTCAGCACCCGCCAATCATCAACAGTCACCAAGTCTGGGACGTTGATCGCTTCATGGCGTCGATGGTCAAGCAGTATGAAACCGACCCGAAGGCGAAGAACGCCGAGTCACGCCGCAAGAACGCCGTCGA
>JACXTT010000154.1_pt1 | contig 105899 bp, 84 predicted proteins | sample 9270951 | NCBI WGS metagenome assembly JACXTT01 (sample SAMN15532306, study PRJNA645909) | rock metagenome | isolation source: weathered quartz diorite | place: Puerto Rico | collected 2017-06-21 | reverse complement strand
TCTCCCCTCCAGCTCCCCCGCCCTCTCCAGTTCCGTCATCCTGAGCGGAGCGAGCATGCCGCGAAGCGTATCCATCACTATCTAGGGGCGGGGGAAAATGGGGTCAAACGCGGCGGGGGTTAGGAGATAGGGTAATTTGAAACGACACATCACTGTTAATCAAGTAGTAATATCAAGTATTGTTGCACTCATTTTGGTCTGGAGATGAGTTGAGAAGATCGACGCTGGGCGCGGGGCGGGGCTGTCATGGCAAGTTCCGAGAAGTCTAAGTTCTTTGCCCTTGGAGCCCCGCCTGGACGACGCTTGATAATCAGGGCATCTCCGCCAGGCCGAAAATCTAACTGGCCAGGCCGACACGGCGAAGCAAATCCTGAAATCGGGGGTCGCTGCGCAGCGGGTCGTAGACGGGGTCTACCTTGAGAGCAGTTAAGCCGATTGAATGCTGCTCGTAAGCCTGCTCAAGACATGACAATGCCAGGTCTCCGTTACCCATTCCGACATGCGCAAAAGCAGTCTCCATCGGATCTATGGGCCGTCGCCGGCGCAAATGCAAAAGTCTTCTGAGTGCATCTTGCGCTTCCTTTTGCCGCCCGGCGCGGCCATAGATGTGGGCCAATGACGCCCAATACCAAGGCTCGAGATCCACCAGTGGAAGCTTTTCGGTCAAAGCTAGCGCCTCCGCGAACATCCCCTTCTCAACGTAAGCTCGCCGGATCATGTGGGCGCGTGAGAAGTTTGGGTCCATATCGAGCACCGAGCGGAATTGCGCAATAGCCCGGTCATATTGCCGCGAATACAGCAAAATTACACCATTATCGGAAGCGATGATTAGCGACAACGGATCAAGCTGGCGGGCGCGCTCACTCTCACCGAGCGCCTCTTGGAAACGGCCCTGCCACATCAGATGTTCGGCATACCATTGATGGGCGGTAGCATAGTTGGGGTTCAACGCAATCGCCCGTCTGAACTCCGCTTCTGCAGTTTGCCAGTCGAAGTCGTAATTTTGAATGACCAATGCCAGGGCGGTGTGCGCTTCCGGAAGGCTGTCATCCAGTTCCACCGCTCGCCGGGCTGCGGCACGGGCTCGGGCCATGAAATCGCCGGTCGGCACCCCGCTGTAGCCGGCGATCAAAGCGTAGGAATCAGCCAGCCCGGCGTAGGCACGCGCGTAGTTTGCGTCTTTGGCGATGGCTTGCTGAAAGTAGTCAATTGCCCGCTGGAATCCCTCAGTCGTCCTCTTGTTCCAGAAGTATTGCCCTTTGAGGTACAAATCATAAGCTTCGTAGTTCTGAGCGGATAAGTCAGTCTGCGTCGGCGGCTGAACCAGCTTGTCGTTCCCGAGAGCGACTTCGATTTCAGCAGAAATCGTCCGCGCAATTTCTCCTTGCAGGACCAGCAAGTCTTTGAGTTCCCGGTCGTACTCCTGCGCCCAAAGGTGTGTCTGGTCTTTCACCTGGATGAGTTGCGCCGTGATTCTCACTCGGCCGGATTCGCGCCGGACGCTGCCCTCCAGCAGATATTGCACTCCCAATTCCCGCCCGATCTGGTCAAGCCCTTCCGAACTGTGCTTGTAGTGCATGACAGAAGTGCGCCCGATGACTCCCATGTGCTGAGCATCGAGACGTCCCAACTGTGTGATCATCTCCTCGGTCAAGCCGTCGCTGAAGTATTCCTGACTTGCATCCCCGGTGAGATTCGCGAAAGGAAGCACCGCGAGCATCAATCGCCCGCTGGACGTTCGAGAGTGAGGGTGCGAACGAACTCGCTGCAGATAAATGCCCAGCGCCACCAGTGCCACAATTGCGATTCCTAGAATTGCGTGCCGATGGTAAATCGGCATCCGCGGTTTCTCCACTCTGGCGGGTGTGGCCGCGCTAGGCACGCGCTCTTCCCGGATCTCGTCAACAGGGGAATCGCTGACGGTCACTGGCGCAATAAAACGGTACCCCTGCCCCGTAACTGTTTGTACGAAGTGTGGCTGCTCGCGATCGTCCCGGAGTATCTGCCGGATCTTGCTGATCGCGCTGTTGATGCTGTTGTCGGAGTCTAGAAAAACGCCCTTGCCCCAGATGCGCTCGACTATCTGTTCCCGCGTAACGAGTTCGCCGTGCCGCTCCATCAGAAGCAACAACAGCTTCATGGGAATTGGCTCCAGCTTGAGCGGAATTCCGTGCGAACGCAGCTCATAGGCGCGCACGTCGAGCTCGAAATCGTCTCCAAACCTGACGGAATCTGGTAGTCCGGCCGGCTTCGCCCCCAAGAGCGACCTCCCCATAGCAGGGCAAAAATTCTACACCGGATTGGACTCGCCGCAACAAGGCTACTGTTATCTATGGGTTGCACCGTAATACAACCTCAAGATAACGACATGATCGTCGCTGTGGCGCGGAAACGCTGGTTGACACAATATCCCCGGCGTCGTGCTGCCCGGACACGACAGGACAACCGAGCCGTACACCCAAACTCAGGTTCCCGCCGCCAATGCGCAGATGGACAAAAAGGAGAGGATCATGAAGAACCAATTCGGAAAGTCTTTGATCAAGATGCTTGCCCTTGCTTTGGGTATTGCGTGCACGCACTCTTCGCATGCACAGACGTTCAAGAAAGCAAAAGTCGCCGGAAGCGTCCCGATCGTTCAGGTAGCCTCCGGAGGCGTCAGCGTCTGGGCTCTGGCCAGCAACGGCAACCCGTATGTTCTCAAGGGCAAGAGTTTCGCGTTGGCGAACACTATCTCTCTCAGCCAAATCGCCGTCGGCGGCGGTAACGCGGCCCAGGCGGATGAGGTTTGGGCGCTGAACTCTTCCGGCAGTATCTACCGCGCTCACAAAAGCGGAACATCCTGGGTCTTCTCACCAGTTGCGGGTTCCCTCGATGGCATCGCGGTGGGTCCTGGTTACCAGGATGCTTGTCACCCCTACGAAGTCTGGGGACTCAACCCAAGCGCTCAGATCTATCGCTACAACTATTGCTCGAGCGGTTTCGATCAGGTGCCGGGGATCCTTTGCGACATACACGTGGGTGGCGGGGAGGTTTGGGGGGCAGACTGCGGCCCCGACGTCTTTGGCTTCGATTTTTCTACTGGTGTTTTCAACCAACTCCCAGCATCTGGGTTTGGATCTTTTCCGATTCTTGCGGTCGGCCCGAATGGGGGAGTATGGGGGATAGACACCGGTAATGGCGACGTTAGGGTGTATGGTGACGGCGGCTTCTTTCACTATCTCTCGTGCTGCTTCAGCCAGATCCAAGCAGGTGGCAACGGCGTCTGGACACTCAACGGAAACAGTGTCTACCATTTGGACACAAGGGGTTTTGTACAGATTCCAGGCTCGCTCGTCTCCATCAGCGTGGGGACCGGCGGTGGCGTCTGGGGAATCGACTCTTCACACCAGGTATTCGCATTCTCGATGCCGTAGGATAGGCGGCCCCGATGGACATGAAAAGATCACACTAAATTGCGCCGAGCCGGGTGCCCCACGTTTGCGGGGTTTGCAAACGTGGGCTCGGCGAACGAATACCAGCTCTACTCTCTTGCATCGCCCCCGCAAAAACGCCCTTGACAGCCAACAGCCCATAGCTAACAATTATCAAACGACTATAGCTTAGTCCGGAACGTCAGGTGCTCAGCCTGGGGCCGGCAACTCCGTGCTAAGTCCCGTACGCTCTAGATTTTAGCTGTAAGCTCTTTGACATCAAAGATTTGTGCGAAAGTCATCGGCTAAAACCATGATTCCAAAAGATCGAGGGGAAGGGGGGTACCCAGTACCAGGTAGTAATAGATCAAAACTGGGGAACTTCATCACAGCAAGAAAAACCCACCCTCCGCAGAAGCTAAAAGGTGGATCAACTCGGGAAGCAGTTCGGCAGCAGGTGCTTCCTAGGAATCCATAGCATTGTCTTCATTGGGGGAAAGTCGGGCCCAGTACCGAGGCCAGGTCCGCTGCAATTCAACAAGAATATGACAAAGCCATGACACCTCCGGTCCCGCCTCCTTGCTACGCTGGCTAAGAGTTACAAGAGCCACGTCGGAGGTGTTTATGTCACGTATTTGTCTTGGTCTGCTCGTGACGGTGACCCTGCTCACCGCGGGATGCGGTGGTTATGGATCGCACAATATGGGCGGCGCTGGAGCGCCCAACATCACCAGCCTCGCGCCCGCCATGACGAACCACGGCGATCCTGCCTTCACCCTGACCGTGAATGGGAGCGGCTTCGGTGCTGACTCAGTCGTTTACTGGAACGGGGCCCCGCTTCCCTCTGCTTACGGGACCGGGGCAAAGGTGACGGCACAGGTATCGGCCGCGGATGTTATGAATGCTGGCATGTTTCCGGTGTACGTGCGGTCGGGTGGGAAAAACTCGAACATGATCGACTTTACTGTGCAGTGATCTAGAAGTGCGCGCTCAGATCGGCGAACCGCTCCACGACCAGCAAGCGCTGCGGTGCTGGGGCCGTTGCCAGTTCGTCGTGCTCGAGGATCCAGGTGTTGCCGTGAGGCACAAAAACGGCATGCAGTCCCGCGGCCAGCGCCGGGTTGATGTCGGACTTCGGGCTGTTTCCGATCATCCACGTGTTGTCCGGCTGGAGTGCGTATTTGGAAATCGCTGAACGGTAGGTATTCTCGTCCTTCTCGGGGACAATTTCGACCGCTGCAAAATAGTCTTTCAGGCCCGAACGTTCGACCTTCCCCGCTTGCTCCACCGCGTTGCCCTTGGTAACCAGGATGACGTGGTGCCGTCCCGCAAGATAGGCGAGGGTTTCCGGAACTCCAGGGATAATTTCTAACGGCTGCTCGGAAATCTGATGGGCGAAACTGCGGATACGGTCATGCAGCTCGGGCGTGGGCGGCTCGACCGACAGTTTCTCGAAGGTCGTGACCAGGGAGTGGGCAAAGCTATGCAGCCCGTACCCATGCTGCATGATCGAATCCCGCTCGACATCGTTTAGCACTTCCCGGACCTGCTCAGGCGAGTACTCGCGATGATTTAAAAATGAAATAAAGCCGCCGATGGCGCGCTCGAAATAAATGTTGTTCTCCCAGAGCGTGTCGTCGGCATCAATGAGCAGGGTCTGGGCGCCATTCTCCACGGGCATGTATTCATGATAGCGCCTTCGGGCGGCATCCCGGATTTGGTAAGATTAAATGCATTCAATGAAAAATCACGGGCTCCTGATCATTCTCATCCTTCTGATGTCCATCTCTGGTTCCGCTCAACACAAGAAGACTCGCAGCATGACCGGTTCGGCAGCCAAAGGCCCGGCTTCGGCGGGATTGAAGGTCGCGCCTGACCTGGACAAGCGGCTGGCCAAGTTTCGCCGTGTCCGTATGCCTTTTAACCGGACGGGGCTGACCATCCGCGAGCAACAGTTGGTGCGCAAGTTGGTGGAGGCATGCGGATATCTCGAAAGCATTTTCTGGCGGCAAAGCGATCCGGAAGGGCTGGCTCTGTACCAGTCGCTGGCTTCAAGCACGAATCCGCGCGACATAAAACTGCGCACTTACTTGCAGCTCAATGCTTCCCGCTTCGACCTGATTGACGAAAACAAGCCCTTTGTGGGCACTGACCCGATGTCGCTGGGGCGCGGGTTTTATCCGGCGGGGCTGACGCGCGAACAAGTCGAGCAGTACGTCAAGGAACATCCGGAGCAGAAAGCGGCGATCTACGACCAATTCACGATTGTCCGGTGGAAGGACGGGAAGCTCGAAGCAGTCCCTTATCACATCGCCTATCGATCGTTTCTGGAGCCGGCTGCAAAAGCGCTGCGGGATGCAGCCAAGCTGAGTGACGATCCGGCGTTCGCGAAATTTCTCGAACTTCGAGCCGATGCGCTGCTCAGCGACGATTACTTTCCGAGCGATTTGGCCTGGCTCGATTTGAAGAATCCGAAATTCGACATCATCTTTGCGCCTTACGAAACTTACATGGACAGCCTGCTGGGAGTGAAAGGTTCGTACGGGGCGGCGGTCATGGTGCGCAATGAGCGCGAGAGTCAGAAGCTGGAACTCTTCCAGAAGTATGTAGCTGACATTCAGGACGCACTGCCCCTGGCTCCGGAAGACCGGCCGTCAAAGCGTGGCCTCGAGACCCCAATGGAAGTCATGGACACACCCTTCCGCGCGGGCGATCTGACGCATGGATACCAGGCCGTGGCCGACAATCTCCCCAACGATCCGCGCGTGCACGAGCAAAAAGGCAGCAAGAAACTTTTCTTCAAGAACTTCATGGACGCGCGCGTGCATTACGTGATCCTGCCGGTCGCACGAAAGCTCATGGAGCCGGCGCAGGCCGCCAAAGTCAGCGGTGAAGGTTATCTGCAAAGCACGATCATGCACGAGATCTGTCACGGACTGGGCCCAGCATTCGCCCGGACGTCGGTGGGCAAGGTCAGTATTCGCGAAGCGATCGGCCACCAGTTCAGCGGCCTGGAAGAAGCCAAGGCCGACGTCTGCGGCATGTTCAGCTTGAAGTGGATGGTCGATCACGGCGCGCTGCCCAAGGAAAAACTGCAAGAGTTCTACGCGTCGTATGTAGGCGGAATCTTTCGCACGGTGCGCTTTGGCACCGCTGAAGCCCACGGCCAAGCGGAGATGATGGAGTTCAACTATCTCTCCGAGCGTGGCGCGATTCGGCGGAATGCGAACGGCCGCTATGCGATTGACTTCGAGAAGATGCCCGACGCTCTGGCGGACTTGGCGAAGGAGTTACTCGAAATCGAAGCTACTGGCGATCGCGAACGTGCGGAGAACTGGTTCAAGAAATATGGACAAATGCCGGAGGAGTTGAAGACCGCGCTGAAAGCGGCGTCGGATGTGCCGGTGGATGTGGATCCGGTGTTTGAATTTGTGGAGAGGGTGAAATGAGGACTGAGCCCCCGTCTCAGTTATAACTCCCCGAACTTTGTCTTGATTTCGGTGCGCCAATCCCTCGGCAACCTGCCTTTATCGTTCAGTTCTGCCTATTAGCTTCTTGCTGCTGGCTGCTAGCTACTAACTGGCGGTTGCTGGGGTCATTCCGATCTATTGAAGTTTCGCCGCTGCGGTCAAACTGCAGATCCCTCGCTGCGCTCGGGATGACAATTCATAAAATTTTGAGAAGTTGTGAGAAAGGCGAGGTTCGCTCGTGGCTCGCGGCCCGAAGCTCGCATCTGTCCTACACCCACTCCACCCGCGGCGTCAGTGGAATAATCCCCGCTTTGTGCCCCATATCCAGCAACCGCCGGACTGCTTCCCTTCCGTCGTCGCCATAGTCGAGGGTGCGCTCGTTGACGTACATGCCGACAAATTTATCGGCAAGTTGGGTGTCGAGATCGCGAGCGAACTGCATGGCGTAGGCGAGCGCTTCGTCGCGATGATCGATCGCGTACTGGATGCTGTCGCGCAAAGCTTGCGTCACGCTGGCTATCGTCTCGCCGCCGAGCGAGCGCCTTATCGTGTTTCCACCCAGCGGTAAGGGCAGGCCAGTAACTCTTTGCCACCACTTGCCGAGATCAACTACGCGTTGCAGTCCAGCTTTGGAGTAAGTGAGTTGACCCTCGTGGATGATGAGTCCGGCTTCGTACTTGCCTTCGACGATCTGGGGGATGATCTGGTCGAAGGGCACAACGTCGACTTCGATTCCAGGCGCGAAGAGCATTAGCGCAAGATAGGCGGTCGTCAGCTTGCCGGGCACTGCGATCTTGATCTTCTTGATTTCGGTCTGGGTGAATGGGCGGGGGGAGACAATCATCGGACCGTAGCCGTCGCCCACACTGCCGCCGCAGGACATCAGCGCGTATTTGTCCTGAATGTACGGATAGGCGTGGAATGAAACTGCCGTGACGTCATAAACGCCTTCTTGCGCTTTTTGATTGAGCGTCTCGATATCGCAGAGCGTGTGTGTGAAACGCAAGCCGGGCACGCGGACTTTGTTCGTCGCCAGACCGTAAAACATGAAGGCGTCGTCGGAGTCCGGGCTGTGGGCCACCGTGATTTCGCGAACCGGAGCTGAGACAGTGGTCATAAGGTAATAGGCCTTCAGCTTTCAGTTGAAGGAGGCTGCTAGTCGTCGAGCGGCGGCTTCGGGCTGCTGGCAGGCCTTTTCATCTGATGCCGCACCTGCACATATAGCAGCATCGCCACCAACACGACCACCGCCGCACTGGCTCCGAGGATGAGAAACCACCAGAGCATCCGCACAACAAATTAGGATAGCAGAAGCGCGCTGCCCGCAAGAGGCAAGATGAACTGTTGGCACGTCACTTCATACGCTGTGCGGACTTCTTCTCCGCCATCGCTTTGCGAAGCCGCGCCTGTGTCGCCAGTACGCGCTCCAACCGCTTGCGCGCGAACTTCGAGCCGGTGGCCACCTTCTCGATGTTTGCGAAGAGGTCGGGATTGTTCATCTTCTGACGAATATCTTTCAAGAACGGATAGATCTTGGCGAAGATAAAAGACATTTCGCCACTGATGCCGGGTTGCAGAAAGAGTTCTTCGTTGACCGCTCCGAGCAGCACGAGCGAGGCGGCCATATCCCAATAGCCACCGACCTGACGCATCCATGCATTTTCCTGGCCCGGAAACGCATTGGCGACCTTCACAAAGTCATCCGCGTTTTGAGGCCAGAATTCAGCCGTCCACCAATGTCTCGCCTTGCGCATCTCAGCCTCGCGGCGGAGATCGTAAAGTTGCATAACAACTTGCGCGTCATGTGCAGTCGCTTTTTTCGCCATTGAATCGCCTCGTGTGTAGCGCCGGCATCCTGCCCTCGCACGTAGAGGCGGAACAGCGGCGCTATTCTTGGATAGGTACTATCCGTCTTTCCCAGCGCCGATCGCCGCGCCTTCAATCGCCCGTTCGTAGTCGCATTCTTTGTTTGGACACGCAATTACAGGGCCGTCCTTGCGAATGCGCTCCACCAGGAAATCATGGCCGCAGTCGGGACACTTCTCCGGAACCGGTTTTGCCGCCGAAGTGAACTTGCACTTCGGATAGCGCGCGCATCCGTAGAACGTATTTCCCTTGCGTGCACGCTTCTCGACCAGGTCGCCCACTTTGCAATCCGGACATTTCACTCCAATGAAATTCTGTTTCACGTACTTGCAATCTGGATATCCGCTACACGACGTGAACTCGCCATAGCGGCCGTGACGGATGATCAGGTTGCGGCCGCAGTCCGGACACTTCTCATCGAGCGGGATGTCGGGCACCCGCTTGCCCTGGTCCAATCGTCGTGTGGTCTTGCAGTCGGGATAGCCGGTGCAGGCCATGAACTGGCCGAAGCGTCCGCGCTTGAGCACCATGACGCGGCCGCAGTTCTCGCAGTATTCCTCCTGCGTGGTTTCCTGCATGTCCGCCGAGTCGAGGTCAGGCAGATTGATCGGATTCTCTTTCGTGAATGTACAGCTTTCTGGATTCTCCTTATCGTAGGTGCTGCACGCGTAGAACGAGCCGTGCTTACCCCACTTGATGACCAGCGGCGCGCCACAGCGCTCGCACTTTTCGTCCGTCGGTTTCTCCATACGCTTGATGTTTTCCATGTGCTTCTCAGCGTATTTGAGATCCTTGGCGAACTTTTTGTAGAAGTCAGCGAGCGCGTCCGTCCACTTCTCCTTGCCCTCTTCAATTTCGTCGAGCTCTTCTTCCAGGCGAGCGGTGTATTGGAAGTCGAAAATGTCCTTGAAGTTTTCGACCAACAGGTCGGTTACAACCAGGCCGATTTCAGTGGGCAAGAATTTTCCGCCAGTCTTGGTCACGTACTGCCGTTCCAGGATGGTGCTGATGATGGTCGCGTAGGTGGAAGGCCGGCCGATGCCGCGTTCCTCGAGCTCTTTCACCAGCGATGCTTCGTTGTAGCGCGGAGGCGGCTCGGTGAAGTGCTGCTCCGGTTTCAATTCCTTCAGCGTCAGCTTCTGACCCGCTTCGAGCGGCGGCAGCTTGTGTTTCAGTTCCTCGTCTTCCTCGTCTTTGCCCTCCTTGGATTCTTCATAGACCTTGAGGAAGCCGTCGAACTTCATCACAGATCCGGTGACGCGGAACCAGAAAACATCGCTGCCGGACTTGGCGTCGATATCGACGGTCGTCTGGTCGAACACAGCCGGGTTCATCTGCGACGCCACAAAGCGCTGCCAGATCAGCTTGTACACCTTGAATTCATCTTCCTGCAGATACTGCTTGATCTGGTCAGGATGCCGCATCGCCGAAGTCGGACGAATCGCTTCGTGGGCGGCCTGTGCTTCCTTCTTCTCTTTATAGGTATTCGGTGACTCGGGTACATAATTGGCGCCGTACTCTTTGGTCACGTACTCACGGACTTCCGCAATCGCGTCAGGCGAAACGCGGGTCGAGTCGGTACGCATGTAGGTAATCAGGCCAACCAGTCCTTCTTCGCCAAGTTCGATGCCTTCGTACAGACGCTGCGCGATCATCATCGTGCGCTTCACGCTGAAACGCAGCTTGCGCGAAGAGTCCTGTTGCAACTTGCTGGTGGTGAACGGCGGAGTAGCGTTGCGGCGGCGTTCTTTCTTCTCCGCGGATCGAACAACCCAGTCCGCCTTTTCGAGTGCGAGGCGGATTTTCTCGGCGTCTTCGCCGTTGGTGATCTCGATCTTCTCTTCGCCCTTGCCCAGGAATCGCGCATCGAACGCTGGAGGCTTGGAAGCGGCAAGATTGGCGTCGATCGTCCAATATTCTTTTTTCTCGAACGCCTTGATCTCGCGCTCACGGTCCACGATCAGGCGTAACGCGACCGTCTGGACGCGTCCGGCGGAGAGGCCACGACGCACTTTATCCCAAAGCAGCGGCGACACCTGATAGCCCACCAGACGGTCGAGCACGCGGCGGGCCTGCTGCGCATCCACCAGGTTGCGGTCAATGGCCCGAGGATGTTCGAACGCGGCTCGGACGGCCTTCTGCGTGATTTCGTTGAACGTCACGCGCCGGATACGCTCTTCGCCAGGCTCTTCTTTTTTCTTCTTCTTTTTCTTCTTGTCTCCATCGCCAAGCTCGTCGGCCAGATGCGCAGCGATGGCTTCCCCTTCGCGATCCGGATCAGGGGCCAGATAGATGTTGTCGGCCGACAGCGCCAACTTCTTGAGCTTGGCCAGGACTTTCTCTTTTCCAGGGATAACGACGTATTCCGTCTCGAAATCGTTCTCCAGGTCAACCCCAAGATTGCTCTTGGGCAGGTCTTTCACATGGCCGAGCGACGCTTCGACCGTGAATCCTTTGCCCAGATATTTCTGGATAGTTTTCGCCTTGGCAGGCGATTCGACAATGACTAAACCTTTGGACAAATTGTTCCTCTGAGCTAGCTATTTACTCGAAACTAGCATGATTTGGCAAATTTCGCGAAACGTACAGTCGGGCTGCGAGCTACGAGGCACGAGCTTCGAGCACGCAAAACCGCTATCGTGCCCCCGATTTCTTTACTAGCTGGACCGGCTGAACTTGCTGAATTAGCGAAGTCAGTATCCGCTGCACTTCGTCCGTTTGCTTGGCGAGCAAGCCGTGCGTGATGTCCGAGAGCAACTCCAAGTCGTGAGCAAACAACAGGTGATACTCAAGCTCCGCAGCCGAGCCTCGTGCGATGTGCAGAAAGCGTGTCAATTCCCCATCCGACTTGCGGCCGCTGCCCTCCGCGATATTGGCGCCAATCGAAGATGCTGCGCGCCGCATCTGCGACGTTATCCCAAACAGTTCTTCCTTTGGGAACCCTCTGGTCGCCTTGTAAATACCGATCGTCAGGGAATGAGCCTTTGGCCATACTCGAAGATCTTTGAAAGTCTTTCACACGAAGCTCCTTACACTCATTACACTCATTGGGCATCTGCAAGCAGCGCGCGTTATAGCTCGCTCGCAGCTCGTGGCTCGAAGCTCGCAGCCCTCAGAAGCTCTTCACAAAATTCTTCCCCGGCAACTGCCGCACCTTGCCATTCAGCTCGAGTTCGAACAGAGCCACGAAGATGTCCGACGACGACATTTCATCTTCCAGGGTCTCTACAATTTGGTCGATGTGAGTGGACTCATCCGACTTCAGCAGTCTTAGGATCTTCCGCTCGTGAGGCGAGGTGGCGTCATCGGGGAATAGAGATGCAGTTTCGGGCTGCGAGGATTCAGAGGGGGCGGAATCGAGTTGGTCTTGCACGTCGGTGGGAAGCTCTTCCCAGATATCTTCCCAGGTCGCCACTAGCTTGGCTCCCTGCTTGATTAAGGTGTTGGGCCCCCAGGAGCTTTTGTTGGTGACATTGCCGGGAACCGCGTACACGTCGCGGTTCTGTTCGAGGGCGCAGCGGGCAGTAATGCGAGTTCCGCTGTATTCGGCTGCCTCCACTACCGCACGCCCGCGGACATGCCACTGATGATGCGGTTGCGAATGGGGAAATTCTGCGGCGCTGCAAAAGTCCCTGCGGGAAACTCCGAAATCAGAGCGCCGCCCAGAGACAGTATCTGTTCGGAGAGACGGCTGTTCTCTTTGGGATAGATCACGTCAATACCAGTGCCGAACACAGCCACCGTCTTGCCATTGCTAGCGATGGCGCCGCGATGGGACGCCGTGTCCACACCGCGCGCCATGCCACTGATGATCACGAGTCCGCGGGCCGCGAGGTCTCTCGACAGGCGCTCCGCCATTCCCGACCCGTACGGAGTCGGGTGACGCGTGCCGACCATCGCGATCCCGGGCTTGGAAAGTACTTCGACACTGCCGCGCACGAACAGCACGACCGGCGGATCGTAGATTTCCTTCAGCCGCGCCGGGTAGGCAGGATCGTCCAGCGCGATGACCTTTGCGCCGCACTCGGCAGCTTTGGCGACTTCCTGCTGCGCAAGTTCGAGCGATTTTCCGGTGGCCAGCGACTGCGCCGAAACGGCCGGCATCCCAGTCGCTTCAAGCTCCGTGAGGGTGGCCTGGAACACGCGCTCCGCACTGCCGAAGTGTTCCACCAGCTTCCTCACGCGGCTCGGACCGAGGCCGGGCGTCAGCGCGAGTGCCAGCCAGTAGGATGCCGGTTGTGAGGCAGAATTGGAGCTGGTAAGGACAAGGCTCGACATGATGCTCGGACTCTACTGTCGAAGCAAGAGTGCTGTCTGTGAGGATGCGCACACCGCTTTTGTTAGAATTCGCAAATACATGAGCCGGTTGAAGATTTCGGCCATTTCCTATCTGAACACCGCCCCTCTCTTGTGGGATTTTGAACGGGGAGTGGCGGACGTGGATTTTGATATTTCCTACACTACCCCTTCCGCTTGCGCCGCAGCGCTACACGCGGGGACAGCTGATATCGGCATCATCCCGGCCGCTGCTTACACGACCATTCCTGATCTGGTCATCATTCCGGACGTTGCGATTGCGGCGCGAAGTGCGGTGCGATCGATTCTGCTCGTCAGCAAGATTCCGGTGGCACAAGTACGTACAGTCGCGCTCGACACTTCTTCGCTAACCTCGGTTGCGCTTACCAAAATCCTGTTTGCAAAATGGCTGGGCGGAGCGCGGGATTATAGCGCGATGGCTCCGGATCTCGATGCGATGCTCGGCGCTTGCGATGCAGCTTTACTTATCGGAGACCCGGCACTGCAGGTCGACCGCACGCGTTACGTCACACTCGATTTAGCGGAAGAGTGGGTCGCGCGCACGCGAAAGTCATTCGTCTTTGCTTTTTGGGCCATTCGCAGGCAGGCGCTTGCCGAGCAAAACGCAACGGCGATCGCGGAGGTCTTCAAGACGTCGCGGGACCATGGTCTGTCGCCAAACAATCTTGAAGCCATCGCTCAGGAATGGGCGCCCCGCCTCGGCCTCACGATCGAGGAAGTTCGTGTCTACCTCACGCACAACATCCATTATTATCTCGACCCTCCTTCCCTGGAAGGACTTGAGCTTTACTACCGCCTGGGCGCGGAAACCGGAGCCCTTCCGCAAGCGCCTAAACTGCGGTTCGTTTAGAACTCGTCGTTCATAATTTTTTCGATAATATGGTGTCTCACAGCGGGCATCTATGATCGAGCAATTCGACTTCTGCGATCTCCGCGAACTTTTTGCCAAAGCCAACGAGGAAAAATCCGGCGACCAGTTGGCCGGCATTGCCGCTCGATCGGAACGAGAGCGAGTCGCAGCGAAACGCAAACTGGCAGACTTGCCACTCAATGAAATTCTCCGCAATCCCCTGATCGACCCATCCCAAGACGATGTCACCCGCCTCAGTCTAGACACCTTCGACCAGGAAGCATTCCGCCCCATCGGCAGTATGACCGTCGGCGAGTTTCGCGAGTTCCTCCTGGACGACGCAACCACTGAAACTCAGCTCTGGCCCCTACAGAAGGCCATCACCCCCGAAATCGCCGCCGCGGCAACCAAGCTGATGAGCAACAAGGATCTGGTGCTCGCAGCCGCCAAGATCCGCAACGTCACTCGCTGCCGCAATACCATGGGAGAACGTGGCGTGCTGGGCATTCGCGTGCAACCCAATCACCCGGCCGACGACATCGGCGGAATCTTGCTGGCTGCCTTCGAAGGACTGCTTTACGGTTGTGGAGACGCAGTCCTAGGTGTGAATCCGGCCACCGACTCGGTGGAGAAAGTCAGCTCGATACTCTTAGCGTTGAATCGCCTGATCGACGTGTACGAAATCCCCACGCAGACCTGTTGCCTGGCACATATCACGACTCAACTCGCCGCGTTAGATCGCGGGGCGCCGGTCGACCTTCTGTTCCAGTCCGTAGCAGGCACGGAAGCGGCCAACCGCAGCTTCGGAATTACTTTGAGCATGTTGCGTGAGGGCCGCGAACAGGTTCTCGAGCATCATCGCCAACGAGATGTCCGCTGGGCCGGAGAACACGCGATGTACTTCGAAACCGGCCAGGGCAGCGCCCTCTCCGCCGAGGCGCATCATGGAGTCGATCAATTGACGCTCGAAGCGCGAGCCTACGGAGTCGCGCGGGCCTTCCAGCCATTTCTCGTCAACAGTGTCGTCGGCTTCATCGGCCCCGAGTATCTGTACGACGAGCGGCAGATCATTCGGGCCGGCCTCGAGGATCACTTCATGGGTAAGTTACTCGGCTTGCCGATGGGTTGCGACGTCTGCTACACCAATCACGCCGCCGCCGACCAAAACTCCGCCGACAACCTGCTTCTGCTATTGACGGCCGCGGGCTGCAACTACTTCATGGGCGTTCCGTGTTCCGACGACGTCATGCTGAATTACCAATCCACCAGTTATCACGACGCGTTGGCGGCGCGCCGTCTCTTCCAGCTGCGCCCTGCGCCGGAGTTCCTCGCATGGCTGCAGAGTATGGGAATCTATCGCGATAACGAACCGGCATCTCTCGACTTGTCCGCGCGGCGGCAACTGATGCAGGGTTTGGAATCGTCTTTGGCGAGGACGGCCTGAGTGCCTGCCGACAACGACAAACTCGCCCAGCCGTCCGACTTGCTGGAGTACGGCTTGTCCGAAATCGTCAAGAAAGTGCGCGCACAGACGCCGGCTCGCCTGCTGGCAGGCCGGAGCGGAGCCGCGTATCGAACGAATACTCAACTGGAACTGCGCGAAGCCCATGCCGCCGCCCGCGATGCCGTGCGTGAGGAGTTGAATCTCTTGACCGATCTTGGCAACACCTTCGTGCGGAAATGGAATCTGTTTGAGGTCGCCTCCCGCGCGGCGGGCAAAGATGAGTATCTGTTACGACCTGGCTTGGGCCATCACCTGAACGATGGGTCGCGCGCGGAAGTGAGCCGGCGTTGCACGACGGGACCCGACTTGCAAATCGTGATCGGCGACGGCCTCTCCGTGACCGCCGTTGCCGCGCAAGTTCCTCGACTGTTGCCGCTCCTATCCGAAGGAGCAAAAAATCGAGGCTGGAGTTTCGGTCCAGTGTTCGTGATTCGTCACTGTCGGGTTGGCATTCTCAACGAGATTGGCGAGTTGATCGCGCCCCGAGTCGCCGTTCTTCTGATCGGCGAACGCCCGGGCTTGGCGACCGCCGAAAGTCTGTCTGCGTATATAGCATACCGGCCGAAAGCGTCCGACACGGACGCCCATCGCAACCTCATCTCGAACATACACGCTCGTGGAGTGAGCCCGGAGCTAGCCGCCGAACGAATTCTGAATCTGGCCGCCTCGATGATGAAAACTCAAAAGAGCGGTTGCCAACTGCGCGAAGAACTACCAGCCCTAACGTAACTGGACGTCATTGCCGCCCTTTAACATTGCAACTTGCCTGACGCAATTCGGCTCTAATAACGAGACATGCACTGGCCTGCGATCATCCTACTCGCGTCGAAGAAGAGCGCTCTGCGCTGGCTGATTCATATCGGCGGCCCGGGGCTCATCTTGCTCGGCCTCGCCGACAACTCGTTCATCCTTCCCCCGGGCAGTACGGACCTGGCCACCTTCCTCCTGGCCGCCCACCATAGCGAGATGTGGTTCTACTACGCGATCATGGCGACGGCGGGGTCCATTCTCGGCGGCTATCTGACCTACCGTATGGCACGCAAGGGCGGCAAAGAGACTATGGAAAGGTTCTCGCAGAAGAGGGTCTCTACGGTATGTGCAATTTTTGATCGCTTCGGCTTCGCAGCGGTCGCGGTCCCTGCTCTCCTTCCTCCTCCATTCCCCATCATGCCGATGCTCCTGGCCGCAGGTGCTCTGCAATATCCAACCAGGAAGTTTCTGGCCGCTCTGGTGGTGGGTCGAGGAATTCGGTTCACCGTCATGGCTTATCTTGGGGCGCACTACGGGCGGCACATCACAAGTTTTTTCGCGCGCTATTACTGGCACGTGCTTCTCGTTCTGATTGCTTTCGTAGTGCTGGCCGGTCTGTACGGCCTGTTCAAGTACAAACGCGGACAGCCAGGGAGTTATCACCAATCTTCCCGCCTCGGACCGCCGGCTCCCCGGCGAGCGGCCTAGGATCGCTCCGAAAATCGGTTGGTGGATCCATGCACAGACACTCGCTTCACGAATTGTCATCCCGAGCGAAAGCAAGGGATTTGTAGTCCGCGCCGCAAAATACAGACCCCTGGTTCATCCGGGATGACAACATTGACGGAATTGAAACTCGCGTCCACCTCCCCTCACCAGCTAAAATACTGATAAGCACGGGGTGAAGAGGATGTCCCTGACCAAACAGCAAGCTCTGGAGATGTTTCAGTCCGATGACCTCATCGGCATCGGCATGGAGGCCGATGCGGTTCGCCGCCGGATCCATCCCGAGGGCACGGTCACCTACATCATCGACCGCAACATTAATTACACCAACTTTTGCACCGAGTACTGCACCTTCTGCGCCTTCTATCGTCCGCTAAAAGGACCTCGCGCCAAAGAAGGCTACGTCCTCGATTTCGACACCATCTACGACAAGATCCAGGAGACCGTGGAACTAGGCGGCACGGGCGTGCTGATGCAGGGCGGACTGCATCCCGACCTCAAGATTGAGTGGCACGAGCAAATGTTGAACGGCATCAAGCAACGCTTTCCGAAGATTCATCTGCATTGCTATTCCGCGTCGGAGATTCTGGCGATTGCCGAATACAGTACCCTCAGCGTGCGCGACACGATTGTCCGTCTCCGCGACGCCGGCCTCGATTCGATTCCCGGCGGAGGCGCGGAAATTCTCGACGACGAAGTTCGCCACAAGATTGCGCGCTTGAAGTGTCTGACTGAAGACTGGCTGCTGGTGCATCGTACCGCCCACCAGCTTGGCATGCGCACGACCGCCACCATGATGTTCGGCGTAGGCGAATCGATTGAACATCGCGTGAACCACTTCCAGCGTCTCTACGAATTGCAGGAAGAGACTGGTGGATTCACGGCGTTCATCCCGTGGAGCTTCCAGCCCGCCAACACCGCGCTCGGTGGACGGCGCTGGGATGAAGCAACGGCAGTCGAATACCTGAAGGTTCTGGCCATCTCGCGTCTGTATCTGTCGAACTTCCTGAATGTGCAATCCAGTTGGGTCACTCAAGGATTGAAAGTCTGCCAGATGGGCCTGCGCTTTGGCGGCAATGACGTCGGCTCCGTAATGTTGGAAGAAAACGTGGTCCGGGCGGCCGGCGTGAATAACTGCACAACCGAAGAAGAGTTGCGCCGCATCATACGCGATGCCGGCTTCCGGCCGGCGCAGCGAGACACGCTTTATCGGACGTATTTCCTGAATTGAAACACGTCTTGGATTTCGTGCTGGCCAAACCTTGGTACAGAGACGCGGCTTGTTGCGTCTCTACGGTCGGTTGCCCTTCACCTTGATCTGAATCATGAAACGCTACCTCGTTCTCGTCTTCTGCGTGCTGAGCGCCTTGACGCGGACCAGAGCGCAAGAACCAGTTTCACCTCCGAGCACCGCCACCCTCGCCGGCACGGTTGTGAAAGAACCCGGCAGTCAGCCGCTCAAGAAAGTCCTGCTCCACCTCATCGCCGAAGACCAGAAGCAAGGCGGGAACTACACCGCCGACACTGATCCCGAGGGGCACTTTCGCTTCGAGAAGGTGCAGCCGGGACGATACCGCCTCCTGCTGGAGAAAACCGGATTCCACACGATCAACGTCCGTGGCCATCAGGCGGATGGCTCCATCCTGAGCGTGCAAGCAGGACAGGAGATCAATGATCTTCTCTTACAAATGCTGCAGTCCGCGGTCATTACCGGCAGAGTAGTAGATGAAGACGGCGATCCGCTGCCTGGCTACGGAGTCTCGCTGTTGAAGAGGCGGCCAGGCAAATCGCGTGAACCCGAGGTTGTCGGGGAAGAACGCACTAATGACCTGGGCGAATACAGGTTTTCAAGCCTCTTCCCAGGCCAATACTATGTCGCGGTTGTCCCCCCGCCCGACATTCGTAACTTCGTCCATACCAAAGATTCGCCTGAGACTGCGAGCAAACCCGATCTCGCCTATCTGACCACCTACTATCCCGGGACCAGCGATTCCGCGCAGGCTGGAGCCATCGACCTCCATGCGGGCGATGAGACGCCCGTCAACTTTGCCCTGGTTCCGTTGCGGTCCTATCGCATTCGTGGGATTGTGACGGGCGTTCCTCCGAACCAGAAACCCATGGTGCAATTGATCTCCAAAGGCGTGAACCAAACCATGAATTGGGCGGACGTTTCCTCCGACGGCCAGTTCGAGATTCGAGGAGTTGCGCCGGGATCGTACTCGATCATGGTGTTTGCCGGCTCGGAAGGGCAGATTTTGAGTGCGCGTCAGAGTGTGTCGGTCGTGGCGGCAGATCTCGAGGGCATCAAACTCACCCCGGTTCGGTCGTTCACCATCTCCGGACAGCTCCGCTTCGACGCACGACTTCCCAAAGACCTCACGCAGTGCTCCGTGTATCTGCGCGCGCTCGACGATAGTGAGTCGACTTTCGGCGTCCCCGGCGCTGTCTCGATGGCACAAGTGGACCGCTTCGGAAACTTTCAGTGGACGGGCGTAAACCCAGGCACTTACGTCGCGCAGTTCAGCAGCAACGAGAATCCAGATCTGTTTCTGAAATACGTCAGGGTCGGAGTCAGCAATACGGACACGAGCTTCAGCGTGACCGGACCCACATCGATCGAACTGGTGGTGAGCCCCAAAAGCGGGATACTGGAAGGCGTGGTCCTGGATAACGACAAACCTGCATCCAATGCTACCGTGGTGGCGGTTCCCGAGGAAAAATACCGCAAGATCACGGAACGCTTCAGCACTGGCTCTACTGATCAGAATGGGCATTTCGCGATTCACGGCCTCGCTCCCGGCAGCTACACGGTGTTCGCCTGGCAGGATTTGGACGATGGTCTCTACTACGACGCGGGCTTTCTTAAATCACAGGAATCAAATGGCGTTGCGTTGAAGGTCGAAGAAGGATCGCAGCAAAGGATTGAGCTGAAGGTTTCTGCGGTCGGCGAGGATTGGCACTAGAACGAGCAAGTCGTAGCAATGGGCGCCCGCCAGCCCGCCACCGTCCATCAGGTACAATGTTCGTTCGCCCCTCGCTGTCCTGCTGAATTCATGAATTGGACCCTCTCACCTGCTGTGTTCGCGCTGGCGTTTGCGCCGAAGGGAGTGCTGCCCTACATTCGACAGCATTTTCTGGATAAGACCTTCCAGGGTCTCTACCAGGTCAACGGATTCGACCTGGCGCTGCTGATCCCCTATTTCATCGTTTTGATCGTTCTGGCTGCGTATGGAGCGCATCGTTATTGGCTGGTCTATCTTTATTACAAGCACAAGAAGAACAAGACCACGGATCCGGCAGCTTATTTTGAAGAACTGCCACGCATGACCGTGCAGCTGCCCATTTTTAACGAGCAATATGTAGTGGACCGTCTGCTCGACGCCGTCTGCAAACTGGACTACCCCCGCGAGAAACTGGATATCCAGCTCCTTGACGACTCGACCGACGAAACCGTCGAAGTGGCGCGCGGTTTGGTGGACCGCTATGTCGCGCTGGGACATCCCGTCAGCTATCTGCACCGCGACAATCGACAAGGCTTCAAGGCGGGCGCTCTGGAGGAGGGTCTAAGGACAGCCCAGGGCGAGTTCGTCGCGATCTTCGACGCGGATTTCGTGCCGTCTCCGGACTTCCTGCTGAAGTGCATCCATCACTTCACCGATCCAAGAATCGGGATGGTGCAGACGCGCTGGACTCACATCAACCGCAACTACTCGCTTCTGACCGAGGTCGAAGCGATCCTGCTCGACGGCCACTTCGTCCTCGAGCACGCTGGACGCGCCCGTAGCGGCGTGTTCTTTAACTTCAACGGCACCGCCGGCATGTGGCGCCGCACATCCATCGCCGAAGCCGGTGGCTGGCAGCATGACACGCTCACCGAAGACACGGACCTCTCCTATCGTGCTCAGCTCAAGGGGTGGAAGTTTCTATACCTCCAGGACGTGGAGTGTCCGGCCGAGCTGCCGGTCGAGATGACGGCATTCAAGACGCAGCAGGCACGCTGGGCGAAAGGACTGATCCAGGTATCCAAGAAGATCCTGCCCAAGGTCTTCACCAGTGACGTGCCCCGATCCGTCAAGGTCGAGGCTTGGTATCACCTGACCGCTAATCTGAGTTATCCGCTGATGATTGTGCTCTCCGTGCTACTACTACCGGCGATGGTGATTCGTTTCTACCAGGGCTGGTTTCAGATGCTCTACATTGATTTGCCGCTGTTCATGGCTTCGACGTTTTCTATCTCCAGCTTCTACCTCGTTTCGCAAAAGGAACTCTTTCCCAAGACCTGGCTGCGGACATTTCTTTTCTTGCCATTTCTGATGGCGTTGGGGATCGGATTGACCATTACCAACACGCGCGCCGTGCTCGAAGCCCTCGTCGGAAAACAAACAGCCTTCGCGCGCACCCCGAAGTACCGCGTCGAATCGAAAAAAGACAAAATCGCCGCCGCCAAATACCGCAAGCGGCTGGGATGGGTGCCATGGCTGGAAATGCTCGTGGGGACCTACTTCGCGCTGACCGTTTACTACGCCATCGACAACGAGAACTACATCACGGTTCCGTTCTTGTTGCTCTTCGTAATCGGCTACTGGTGCACCGGCCTGATGTCGCTGCTGCAGGGCCGTTTCGCTGGAATCTCCGTTAGCTCGGAAGCGCACAGCAAGCCGTTCCCGGTCGGAGTGTAAGCCAGCCAGGGGAAAACCTACTTAGTTAGGAGGAGTGCAATTCTAAGTTGCACCCCTCACATCGTTAGCAACCGCAGACAGAAATCACAAGTGGTGCGGCCGCCTAAGCTCTTTCCCTTGCTGCCGGTTTGCATCTGACGGCGACGCTTGTGGGCTTCCGGCGTCCGGTGCGTGCGGGGCGCGATGCGGCGGACGCAACTTCGTGCCGGCGATGTGATCGAACGGCACCGTCGCCGCAAACGTGGGCAGGTTGTGTGCGCGCACCTGAGTGACCGCCTCGAACCCGGAGGCGAGCTTGATGAGAGTCGGCTCGCTGAACGCCGTTCCAAAGAAGCTGACACCGAGTGGCACACCGAACACGATGCCCGCGGGCACCTGTACGATGGGATAACCGGGCGCAGCCGCCAGGCTTGAGGTTCCGAAAATAAAGTGATCGCCGTAGACCAGATCGGTGGCCCAGGCGGGATTGTCGGTGGCGCTGACCACTGCGTCGAGATGGAACTGGCTCAGCGCCGCGTCAATCCCGTTGACTCCGGCGTTCTGGTCGATGGCGAGCGCCTGGTTGTAAGTGAGCCCACCGAAGATTGGTTGCGGATCGTCGGGTCCCGGCGCCAGTGAATCGGTGAGATCCCAAATATCCTGATTAAAAAACGGCATCTCCTCGTCCGCGTTGGCGTTGTTGAAAGCGATGGCGTCGGTCAAGGTCTTGCCCGCCACGGGCACACCGGCGCGAGTGGCGAAGTAAGCCTTAAGGTCATTCCTGAAATCGAAGCAAAGTACCAGGAACTCCCCGTCGGCTGAAGGGAACGTAAAACCCGCGGCATCGAGGTCGATGAGGGTGGCGCCTGCCGCACTCATTGCGTTCAGCGCAGCCTCGAATTGCGCCAGCACCAGCGGCGGCGTCGGCACGAACGGGTCGAACCCGTTGAGCCCCACCCTGGTCACGCCGATGCGCGCGCCCTGGAGCCCGTTGGGGTTGAGGAATTGCGTGTAGTCGGTGGGGATATTTGTGGGCCGTTGGAACCGGCCCTGCCATCCCAGCGGAACGCCGCCGGTCGCAGGATCACGGCCGTCGAAGGTGCGGCTCTGGACCACTCCCAGGGCCGCTGCTGCGTCGGCTACCGTGCGTCCGTGCGGACCGAAAGTGTCCTGCGTGTGAGAGATGGGCACGATGCCGGCACGGCTGGTGAGGCCCACCGTTGGCTTGATACCGACGACACCGTTTGCGTTGGCAGGACAAACAATGCTGCCATCGGTCTCTGTTCCAAACGACACCGCGGCGAAGTTCGATGACACCGCAGCTCCCGAGCCGGAACTGGATCCGCAAGGATTGCGGTCGATGCCATAGGGATTGTTCGTCTGCCCCCCGCGACCCGACCAACCGCTAATGGATTCGAAGGAGCGGAAATTAGCCCACTCTGACAGGTTCGTCTTTCCCAGGATCACCGCTCCGCCCGCGCGCAGGTTGGCGGCGACGGTGGAGTCTTGAAGCGCCGGCTTTCCAACCAGCGCGAACGAACCCGCGGAGGTCTGCATTTTGTCGCCGGTGTCGACGTTGTCTTTGACCAGCACCGGAATTCCGTGCAAGGGCCCGAGCACGACGCCGTGCCGGCGCAACTGGTCGGCCAGGCGTGCCAGCACCAGCGCGTCGGGGTTCAGCTCGATCACCGAGTTGACCCCTGGACCACTCTGGTCCAGCGCGATAATGCGTGCGATGTATTCCTTGGTCAGTTCCTCCGAGGTGAGCCTTCCGGAGGCCATCTCTGCCTGAAGTTCAGCTACGGTTGCTTCGTTATGACGCTTGGGAACGTTTTGTGATTCGCTGTGTCGCGCAGCTTCGTTTGCTGCCGTCAAAGGCGACGCCAGCAAAGCTGCAAGAAAGAGAGTGCGTATGGCTGGGACAATCATCTTGTTCCTCCTGGTGGGGGCCTGGGACGCGGGGTTGTGCCCGGAATCCTGCTACTCTCGAATCAGATTGTCAAGGGATTCCTGCAAGTCTTTTCTGGTGCGCGGGCCGGAACGCCGCACCCCCTTGGGGTTTCAGCCGCTCTGTGGGACGGGTTCCTCCAGCAGGTGGATCACTTGCTGACCATCGCAGCAGGCATATTGTCAGATCTAACCGACCCTCGTTTCAGCCTCGCGCCCGTAAGATCCCAGACGAACGCCAGCAGATACAATCCCACGGCAATCAGGTAGAGAAACTGGAATCCGAAGTACATAGAGTTGTACTCGAGGAGTCCCCCACACATCGCGCCGAACAGGTTTGCCGACATGACTCCGGATATTTCTCCGCTCGCTTGCAGCAGAGTGGAAAAAACAATGCCGGAGAAGAACAGCGGACAAGTCAGTAACAGGGCGGTGCCGACGCGGCCCGCGAGCGTTGATGGTAGTCCCCCGCTCTTGGCAACCCACCAGCCCATCCCAAGCGACGCCAGCAACAACGCGTATGAGATCCTTGCGCGAGTAATCGCGAACCTCTGCACCACCCAGTTCGCGAGGAACGCCATCACCATGATTCCAGCAATCACAACTCCAATCACTTGCCAGGAATTGCCGAAGGTGAGCCCGAGTTCGGTGATGCCTTTGGTCTCGACCAGCATGAATCCCGCACCTAGCAGAAAGAAGGGAAAGTTACGCGAGCTTGATCGTTGCGGAAGAAAATTAAAGAACAGGAGCAGGGAGAGGGCCAGCACCTCGGCGACCATCAGCAGATACGAAAATGGATAGACGCGTGCGGGCATGTAGAAGAAAGGCCAGTCGTCGGTGGAAACATCGGCGCGAATCGCCGGATTGGCGTAGGTCGCAGTCCGATCGAAGAAACCTCGCTGCGCGATCAAACCAGGCGGCAGGTTAAGCTGGTGATCGGCAGTTTCGAGAAACACTACTCCCCCGCCGTCGTAACCAACCTTGATACAAAGCGGCGGATGCCCGTCGAACGCTTCCTGAAGCATCAGGTAAATCTTCCGCCCGAGCGGATCATTCAGCACGGCGAAAGCGAGCGAAATCATTCCATGGGGCTTCAAACGCGACCGCGCTTCACGCATTGCCTGCAAGGTATAAACAAAGGAATCGAGTCGGACACTAGACGCCTGGCTGAGGAGGGTGTGCGAGTCCAGCAGTCCGAAAACGATCAGGTCATATTTCTGATCGGTAGTGCGCAAGAAGGAGCGGGCATCATTCACCACCGCGTGAACTCTGGCGTTTCTGTAAGGGTGCTCGGGATGGCCGTCGCGGCCCAGCATGAGAATGGCCGGGTCGATCTCGATCGCGTCCACATGTTCGGCACCGCCGCGCAAGGCGGCAGCGACATCGTTCCCCGAACCCGCGCCCACTACGGCTACGTCTTTCGGCCGGTCCAGAATCTTGTAAGGCAGGTCGTAATAGTCACGCGCTTTGCGGATCAGGGAATTTGCAGGCAAAGTGTCGGCGCTGTTCGAAAAATCGTAAACCTTCTGGTAATAATGACCGGCGGCGCGGATTTCCATCAGGCCGGTTTCGTTGCGCCCCACCTCCAGCAGTTGATAAGGGGAATAGATTTTGTCCAAAGTGGGGCTCACCGGCCATTCCAGGATAAGCAGCGCGACCACCGCCGAGCCTGCGCCGAAGGCGAGCACCCACTTCTTTCGGACGTAGAAGCAAAGCAGTAGTGAGAAAGCGATCAGAAACCACACTGCGGGCGGTGTCCAGAAAGCGCTCACCAGGAACATCAACAGAACGCCTGCCAAGCTTCCCAGCAGATTGAGACCGTAGGCAGTCAGTTTTTCGCGGCGCTCCATCAGGCGGCCGCACAACTGCCCAATGGGAATAAACGCAAGGGCCGTCAGCAGGAAGACGACGCCCAGCACGAAGTAGCATTGCAGCCCGTAATAGAACCGGGTGGCATTGGGCAGGCCCATGTTCAACTGCTCGCGAAAGGGCAGGACATTCAAACTCTGGAACTGCCCGTACGTCAGGCCATAGCGCATTCCGATCATCAGCAGAAACTGCCAGCCGATCAGCGGCAGGGTCAGGAACAAGGGCACCCGATCGCGGCGACCCAGGGCGTAGCCCAGGCCCAGTCCCGCGAAACAGGAGAGCAAAGACAGATTCTTGTAGAACGAAAAAAACGGAAAGACAGTGGCCTGCCAGCGAATCACGGCCAGCTCGAGGAACAGGCTGAGCGCCGCGGCCGAGAAAATTGCGCGCCCGACCCAGCGTTCCGGCAGTTCCTCCAGCAAATACGCAGTCTGTCCGGCAGCTGCGCTTTCCATACGGCCTTCCAGCCGGCGAAGGATCCTTCCTGCCATCCGGGCCAGAACCACCATGGCAACCGCCATCAATAGGTAGACCGGCAAGTCACGCCACGGGAGGCCGCCGCCCTGGAGGTAGCTGCTGGCGAAAACAGTGACTAGGGGCGCAAGACCGCTGCCCGCCACGGCGAGTGTCATCAGACGCAGATAGGAACTGCCCATAAAACCTTCGCTTCGAAACGAAATTCACTTGAGCGAAGATTCTAAGACACGGGCGGGGAGAAGATTTATCTAAAACGGGCCGACTCTCCCACAACAACCAGGTCCCGGCAGCGATAGCAGTTCACGTCAGTTCGCGTCTGTCAGCAGAGTGGACATAAAGGCGCCACCCGGGTTGTTAAGGGCCAGCAGAGAACGGACTTGTCCTGAGCTGAGGGTGAGCAACCCGCTGTCAAGGTTGATGAACTTCTGTCCCGGCTCGGTGAAGAACACTCTATAGTTTCCCGCCGCCAGAGTGCTGTAGGCAGACGCACTGCCGAATCCCAGGCTTGAAAAGTTTGGATCGACTGAATTGATGTCCGTGCCTTCCGTCACCACGTACACATCCTGCGCGCCCATTCCCGGTGAACCGTTGATGATGCGCAATTTGAAGTTGCCCGAAGAGGGAGCGGAATTGTCGTCGGTCAGGAGGATGCTGCTGATGTTGAAGGAGAAATTGAGAGTGACCAGAGAAAGGTTGTTGCCTGAGCCCACGCTGTTGGTGCGATCGATAAGGATCGTTGTCGTACCGGTTGGCTCGACCTGCAAATGCCGCGATCCGGAACTAATCGAGGAGTATGTGGAGGCGGCCCCGTACGCGACGCTGCTGGCCACGTTTGTCGAATCCACGAGCAAGTCGAGGCCCGATTCGTCCGGCGTTGCGTTTACCAGGCGAATCCTGGCGTTGCCCGATGATGATCCACAACCGATTGTGAAGGAAGCCAGCGCGATCAAGCCGAGAACTGCGGAGAACAATACCCACGTACGACATCGCATCCGTGTGCACTCCTGTGGTAAAGAATATTTTTTGGTGAATGCAGACTGGATGCTCGCGCGGAAAGCGAGAGTTGCCGGCGCTCTGTAAAGAGTCAGTCAAGGACGGGTAAAGTCTTGTAAAGCTCGGGAAGATGCAGATTCAAACTTCCATCCCCAGAACCTTACCTACTCTGCGGAAAACAAGGATGCCCGCCCAGCCTCCAACCATAGACACTCCGAGGATTGCGATCCGGCTGTGGAGAATGCCCGACGGCACATCGGGAATGCCCATGACCACATAAGCCCAGCAGGCCAACAGCGCAGCCAGAGCTCCTATCATGAACCGTGCCGGAATTCGCCAGCCCCTGGGCGAGTCCCGGTTGGTCAGCACGTCAGCCAGACTCCCCAACAGCCCGCCTCCCACGCACAGCCACAGGACCGCGAGATATGTAATCACCACAGTGTGCGTAAACGGAGGATAGCCTGGAGTCGCAACCTCAATTTCGGCCTCTCCCCAGCCGGTCGGGATCAGGTCAGTTTCAAAGTCCCAATCTGTATCCTGCGTGTCCGGCTTGAAGCGCACGATCGGACTGTTGCTGGAAACCGTAACCTTGCGTTTGTCCGAGGTCCTGACAAAGTTTCCGGCGAGATCATAGAAGCGCGCATGCAGACTGTAAGCGTCCACGATGCTCATGGTGGTGGGAGGATTGAAGAAGGCAACTCCGGAAACGGGTTCGACGAAGTTGATTGTCGCTTCGCGAGCGCCGTTGACCGCAATAGCGGGCTTGATATCGGCAATCGCTACCTTTGCGCCCGCGACCGGCCAGCCAGAGGTCCAATGCGCCTCAGCAAATCGTTGCCCGCCACGAATAATCAAGGGGTTGGGCTTCACTTCCCCGTGATTCCAGGTCAACCAGACCTGAATTGGAAATCTTGCCGGCTCAGAATCCATGTAATAGACGGCGATTCGCTCATAGCTGGTCTGGTCGGCACGTACATTGGAATCGCGCTCGCCCGAGACCTGAAACATCAGCTGCGGACCCGATACCCTGGCAGCGTTGCCCCCGGACTCTGGCTGGTCAAGCTGGAAATCAAGGACAGTCAAGCCAACCCTTAGCAGACGCCCGGTCGCATAAAACGAAGAATAGAAGCGGCTCGTTGTTTTGGACACCGGCATTTTTTTCTGTGGCTTCCTCGAAGACTTGGATCGTGGCGTCGGGACAGGCGCGATCAACACGAAGTTAGAGCTTTCCAGGATACGGTTCTCGGGTTGCCGAACGGTCAGCTTGATCAGCCCTGGCGCCATTGCTGGCAACACGAGATCTGCGCCACTTGCTCCGCGGGCGATCTCAATATTGACGCTCACTTTTTTGCGAGAAGGTCCGGTAGCTTCAACGACGAGATTTGTCTTTTCGACGGCGTTGGTTAACTTGCCGCTGGCATCCATGAGCACGACCTTCACCGGCACAGGATCTCCCGCTTTCACGCCTTGCGCCTGCGGGAGGACGTCGGCGCGAACCGGCCGCCACGCATACTCTCTGGCAACCTGAGCCATCGGGGCCTGGGCAACGGATTGTGCCTGGGATTGAGCTCGCGCTATTTGCGTAAGCCAAACCAAACTACATAGAACGAACAAGAAAACCGCGATCAAAGCTAGGACAGGTGAACGCATGGCAATACTCCTCGGTTGGACGTTCGGGTCGAGGAGCGTTCCGGAGGGGACCAGCGAGACACGCGCCCAAACCAGGGCTTGCGTAGGCTCCTCACGGGGAAGAGAGCCCCAGTCTAGACGCGGCAGGGGAAAGTGTCAAAACAAAACAACCTGATCTCGTCAGGCTTTGTTCGTCGCATACGCTTCCCGGGTGCATTTTCATTGCACCAAACTAACCAACACGGGGGGTTGTGCAGCGCATGCTACGCTGATAACGCTCTGGTTTCTCAGCATGTACCTCCGCGCGAGGCATTGCAGGGAACCAATCTGAAGAAGCTGTTACGCACGGTGGAAGCGCTGGCGGATCTTGGTCCGGAACTGACAGCGGACCGCGATTTCAGCCAGACCGCGCGCACGATGCTCACGGCCGTTCTGGAGGCCGCTGGCGCGCGCGAAGCCGTTCTATTCTCATTCGGCGAACGCCCTTCCTTGCTGACTTCGGTGGGATCGCAGGGATTCGCGCTGCTGCCGGAGCCCTCGCTGATCCCGCTGCTTCCCCGTCACGTCCATACTCTGACGGCGGCCACCGGGCCAGTGCTGCTGAATAGCAGCACCTACGACGTATTTCTGAGTTCGAACGGCAATGTCGCTCCCGAATTGTTCAAGTGCATCTGCCCGCTGAAGGTGCGGAGCAAGCTGGTGGGCGCGATCGCTTTGGGCCGGCGCTCGGGCGACGTGCCCTATGAAGAGGATGCGCTCGACGCTTTGCAACTGATCAGCAGCTACGTGGCGCTGTCCATCCAGAACCACACGCTCAGCCAGACGCTGGCACAGCGAGTCTCAGAGAACTTGCGGCTGCTCGCATCGCTGCACGGTTTCTACGACAACGCGCTCGAAGCCTTCGCCGCCGCCATCGACGTCAAACATGTAAACATCCACGGACACTCGCTGCGAGTCGGCCGCTATGCGCAAGCAATCGGCGAAGCCATGGGGATGGACGCGAGCAACGTTGCTTCCCTGCGGTCCGCAGGATACCTGCACGACATTGGCAAGGTGGCGGTGGACAAGCGGCTCTTCAGCAAGCCGTCGTCACTCGATCCGGAAGAATTCCGTGAGATGGCCGACCACACCGTAGTCGGACATCAGATCGTCAGCAATGTGCAGTTTCCCTGGCCGCAGATTCCGGAAATTGTGCGCTGGCATCATGAGCGCGGCGACGGGACCGGCTATCCCGACGGAATGCACCGGGAAGAAATGCCGCAAGCCGTCCGGATTGTCGCCCTCGCTGACACCTTCGATGCCATGGTGAGCGCGCGTCCCTACCGCGAACCGTTACCCCTCGGGATTGCGTTGCAGGATCTGATCCGCCTGAGCCCCCAGAAATACGATGCCGATGCCTTGCAAGCCTTGCTCATTCAGGTGCGCCGCGATGCCGTCGGGAGCAATCGCGTCCCGATCCTGGAGCCGGGAGTGATGACCTTGTCCGCCAGCGACGTCGATCAGCTGGCCTCCACGCTGCAGCACAAGATCAGCCAAAACAAGACGTATCTGACGTAGCTCAAGGACCAAGACGGAGTACGGCCTCACGACTCCTACCTCTCATCCCTCCCGGTGTAAAATCGATGCTCGCCAGGAAGAAGGTAGACCTTTGTTTCCAAAAGACCCCGTCCTTCATCCAATAAGGAACACTACCGAGACCGCACAGGAACTCGCGAGGGAAAATTGATGGCCGTCAGTGACCAGACTATAGCCGCCGGCACACAGCTCGATCTGCTCAGTATCAACACTATCCGCACGCTCTCAATGGACGGCGTGCAGAAGGCAAACTCCGGACATCCGGGAACGCCGATGGCGCTTGCGCCCGCCGCGTACACCCTCTGGCAGCAGTTCCTGCGCTACGACCCGGAAGATCCGTTGTGGCCGAATCGCGACCGTTTTGTGCTCTCGAATGGGCACGCTTCGATGCTCCTGTACTCGATGATTCACCTGTCAGGCATCCGGGCCGCGAATTCGAAGGGCGAGGTGCTCGCTGAGCCTGCGCTCTCCATTGACGATTTAAAGAAGTTCCGCCAGATCGACAGTAAGACGCCGGGACACCCCGAGTATGGCCTGACTACCGGCGTGGAGACGACGACCGGCCCGCTTGGTCAAGGCGTGGCTACCAGCGTGGGCATGGCGATCGCTGGAAAGTGGCTGGCAGCGCATTTCAACCGTCCGGGATTTGATCTGTTCGACTACAACGTCTGGGTATTCTGCGGAGACGGCGACCTGATGGAGGGTGTTTCGTCAGAAGCTGCCTCGGTCGCAGGGCACCTGAAACTTTCGAACCTGTGCTGGCTCTACGACAACAATCACATCACCATCGAAGGCAAAACCGATCTCGCCTTCAGCGAGGACGTGGCAGCGCGATTCGAGAGTTATGGCTGGGATGTCGCCCATGTGCATGACGCCAACGATCTTGGAGAGCTGTCCAATGCCTACAACCACGCGCTCGCGGTTCAAGACCGCCCCAAGATGATCATTGTCGACAGTCACATTGGCTATGGATCTCCCCACCGCCAGGACACGAAGGAAGCCCACGGCGAAGCGTTAGGAGAGGAAGAAGTCAAGCTGACCAAGCGTTTTTATGGATGGCCGGAAGATGCCCACTTCCTGGTGCCGGATGGAGTCCGCGAGAACTTCCGCGACGGCATCGGCAAACGTGGAAAGCAACTGCGCGAGCAATGGACGACGCTATTCAACAGGTACAGTGAACAGTACGCTGACCTATCCGGCCAATGGAACCGCATGCAGCGCCAGCAGCTTCCCGACGGCTGGGACAAGGATCTGCCCAGCTTTCCAGCCGATGCGAAGGGCGTGGCATCGCGCGATTCCGGATCGAAAGTCCTGAACGCGCTCGCCAAGAACGTGCCCTGGCTGATGGGCGGCGCGGCAGATTTGTATCCCTCCACCAAGACTCGGCTCACCTTCGATGGCGCAGGAGACTTTGAAGCAGGCGAGTACGACGGGCGCAACTTTCACTTCGGCATCCGCGAACATACGATGGGAGCGATCGTCAATGGAATGACACTTTGCAAGCTCCGCTCGTACGGCTCGACGTTCTTCATCTTCACCGATTACATGAAACCTGCGATGCGGTTGTCGGCCCTGATGGAAATCCCGGCGATCTGGATCTACACCCACGACTCCATCGGTCTCGGTGAAGATGGTCCGACACACCAGTCAATCGAACAGTTGGCGACCCTGCGAGCGGTTCCCCATATGATGCTGCTTCGCCCGGGCGATGCCAATGAAGTCGTGGAAGCTTACAAAGTCATCATGCAGCTCCAGCACAAGCCGGCCGTCCTCGTGCTGACCCGGCAGGCGCTTCCGACCTTTGACCGCACGAAGTACGCTCCGGCGGCGGGCGTGGCACGCGGTGCCTACGTCCTCGCCGACGCTGAAGGTGGCAACCCCCAGGTCATCCTGATCGGCACGGGAAGCGAACTGAGTCTTTGCGTCGATGCCTACGAAAAACTCAAGCAGGAAGGCATCCGGGCGCGGGTCGTAAGCATGCCATCATGGGATATCTTTGAACGTCAGGATCAGAGTTATCGCGACCAGGTACTCCCGCCCGACGTCACAGCGCGGCTGGCCGTGGAAGCGGCTGCGATCCTGGGTTGGGAGCGGTACGTTGGCGCGAAAGGACGCGTCATCGGCATGCGTTCTTTCGGCGCTTCCGCCCCGCTCAAAGACGTGCTAAAAAAATTTGGCTTCACCGTAGAGAACGTAGTACAAACAGCCCGCGAACTGGTCGCAAAGTAACAGAAGCTGGTTCGTATCAGGGCATCGCTTCAGCGATGCTGATAGTCGAGTGTTTTCAATGGCCCCTTTAGGGCTTGAGGTTGGCATAGATGGAAGGAGAAGGTCATGAATCCTGTCGAAACTTTGGAAACCGATAAAGCCGTCAACCCATTAAAGCAGCTGGAGGTGCTCGGCCAGTCCATCTGGCTCGACTACATCCGCCGCGATCTCTTCACGGGCGGCGAGCTCAAGCATTTAATCGACGAAGACGGGCTGCGGGGCATGACTTCGAATCCGGCAATCTTCGAAAAGGCTATCGCGGAAAGCACGCTCTATCAGGATTTCCTCGAGTCGCTCGCAGGCCGCACCGAGCTTGATGCCAAAGGCCGCTACGAACTACTCGCCATGCGCGATATTCAAGATGCTGCTGACCTGCTGCGCCCCGTCTACCAGAGCACCAAACGTCGCGACGGCTACGTCAGTCTGGAAGTATCCCCCTACCTCGCGAACGACACCCAGGCCACCATTGCCGAGGCGCGCCGCCTGTGGAAGGCGGTCGCGCGAGAAAACGTCATGATCAAGATCCCGGGCACGCCCGAAGGGATACCCGCGATCCGCCAGACCTTGAGCGAAGGCATCAATATCAACATCACGTTATTGTTTGCGCAGGATGTGTACGAAAATGTCGCGCAGACTTACGTCGATGCGCTCGAAATATACGCAGCCGGCGGCGGAGACGTAAGCAGAGTCGCGAGCGTGGCCAGCTTCTTCATCAGCCGCATTGACACGCTGATCGATTCACTTCTGAATGAGCAGATCAAGAAAGAAACAGATAGCGCCCGCAAGGCGAAGCTTCAGGGATTACTGGGCAAGATCGCCACTGCCAACGGCAAGCTGACCTATGAGGCTTACCAGAAAATCTTCTCGACGCCGCGCTGGAAGGGGCTGGCCGCGAAAGGAGCGCAGACACAGCGTGTGCTCTGGGCCAGCACCAGCACGAAGAATCCGGCGTACCGCGACGTGATGTACGTCGAGGAACTGATCGGACCAGACACAGTGGATACTGTGCCGCCCGCCACCCTCGAAGCCTTCCGCAATCACGGCAAGCCGCGTCTGAGTCTGACCGAGGATCTTCCCGGCGCACGTAAGACAATGGCGGATCTGGCAGCAGTCGGCATTTCGATGAAGGAAGTGACCGACAAGTTGACTAAAGATGGCGTAAAGCTGTTTGCCGACGCCTTCGACCAGTTGCTGCTGGCAGTCGAGAAGAACACGAAGCGCGCGGCTGTGTCCAACGTTAACCCGCAGAGCGCGAACCTTCCATCTGATTTGGATGCCGCCGTAAAAAAAAACCTTAATGACTGGCGGGCCAACGGCAAAGTAAGACGACTGTGGGAGCGCGACGCTTCGCTCTGGACCGGCGAGGACGAAGGAAACTGGCTGGGTTGGCTAAGCATTGCCGATGAACAGCTTGCGCAGATCGGCAAATTGAAAGAACTGGCAGGCGAGGTAAAGAACGGCGGATTCCGCGATATCCTGCTGCTCGGCATGGGTGGATCAAGCCTTTGCCCGGAAGTCCTGGCACTTACTTTCGGGCGGCAGAAAGGCTTTCCGCAGCTGCACGTGCTCGACTCCACAGACCCCGCGCAAATCAAGCACACGGAAGAAAAGATCGACCTTGCCAATACCCTCTTTATTGTTTCCAGCAAATCAGGAAGCACGCTCGAGCCCAACATCTACAAGCAATATTTCTTTGAGCGCGTGAAACAGTTGCTGGGTGCGGAAAAAGCCGGCAACCGCTTCATCGCCATCACCGATCCGGGCTCGAAGATGCAGCAAGTCGCCGAGCGTGATCGCTTCCGCCACATTTTCTACGGGCTCACTTCCATAGGTGGACGGTATTCGGCACTTTCAAACTTCGGCATGGTCCCCGCAGCTGCCATGGGACTCGACACACAAAGATTTCTAAATCGCACCGAAGAGATGGTACAGGCTTGCCGACCGAACATCCCTGTAGCCGACAATCCAGGCGTGACGTTGGGACTGATTCTCGGAACCGCCGCCAAGATGGGCCGCGACAAGATCACCATCATCACTTCTCCCGGAGTTTTTGATTTGGGCGCATGGCTTGAGCAGTTGATTGCCGAGTCCACCGGAAAGCTGGGCAAGGGCATCATCCCGGTGGATCGCGAATCTCTGGCGACGCCGGAAGTTTATGGCAACGACCGCATCTTCGCGTATGTCCGGCTGGAGTCCGCGCCGGATGCGGCACAAGACGCCAAAGTAGCCGCGCTCGAAAAAGCCGGTCACCCGGTCGTCCGCATTGCCATGACCGATACTTACAATCTTGGACAGGAATTCTTCCGCTGGGAAATTGCAACGGCAGTGGCCGGATCGATCCTCGGGATCAATGCGTTCAATCAGCCTGACGTGGAAGCCAGCAAAATCGAAACTCGGAAGCTGACCACGCAGTATGAAATGAGCGGCTCACTCCCGCCCGAGAAACCGGTGCTGGAAGATAGCGGCGTCAAGCTCTTCACCGACGAGAAGAACGCTAACGCACTCGCGCAAGCGGCTGGCTCCGACCGTTCGCTCAAGAGTTATCTGCGCGCGCATCTGGCGCGCCTCGCCGCCGGCGACTACTTTGCGGTGCTGGCCTACGTAGAAATGAACGCTGAGCATGAATCTCTCTTACAGGAATTGCGGACCGCGGTCCGCGATCGCAAGCGCGTCGCCACTTGTCTCGGCTTCGGCCCGCGTTTCCTGCACTCCACCGGACAGGCCTACAAAGGCGGCCCGAACAGCGGGGTCGTCCTGCAAATCACATGCGACGATGCGCAGGATCTCCCGGTTCCCGGACAGAAATACTCCTTCGGCACCGTAAAAGCCGCGCAGGCTCGCGGAGACTTTGCTGTCCTAGCCGAACGCAATCGAAGAGCCCTGCGCGTTCATCTGGGACCGAACGTTAAGGCGGGCCTTAGTAAGTTGGCCGATCTGGTCAAACAGGTTCTTGCATGAGAAGCCGCCCAAAAAAATCGGGAGGGCATGGCTCTACATCTTACGCAAAGAACTTTGGTTCGTATCATGGCATCGCTTCAACGATGCCGAAAGTCACGTCTTTTCGATGCCCCTTCAGGGGCGGAGGAGCTCTGCCATTTGCTGAAAGAATTTGACTTTGGGTGAGCAGCGCTTCAGCGCTGCATTAAGCTTTGTTCTGAAATTGGGCTTTGGCCCCTGAGCGTGCAAGGAGCGAGAATGCAACTAGGAATGGTAGGGCTGGGGCGCATGGGCGCCAACATGACGCGGCGCCTGGTGCGCGGCGGACACCAGTTGATGGTTTCGGATCTCAGTCCCGAAGCTGTCAAGCAATTGGCCGGAGAAGGCGCGGTCGCGTCCTCTTCGCTCGAGGACCTGATCGGCAAGTTGAAACCACCGCGCGCCACCTGGGTGATGGTACCCGCCGGCGGTCCTACCGAAAATACCGTGCAGTCTCTTTTGCAGTACATGCAGCCCGGCGACGTCATCATTGACGGCGGCAACTCAAATTTCAAGGACGACGTGCGCCGTTCCCGGATCTGCAAATCCAAAGGCGTTGACTACGTGGATGTCGGTACCAGCGGCGGCGTCTGGGGACTGGAGCGCGGCTATTGCATGATGATCGGCGGTCCGAAAGAAGCCGTCAGCCGCCTGGATCCGATCTTCAAGACCCTCGCGCCTGGCCGCGGGGATATCCCGCGCACTCCAGGCCGCGACAAAATGAGTGGCACCGCCGAAGACGGTTACATACATTGCGGGCCCTCAGGCTCCGGACACTTCGTCAAGATGGTGCATAACGGGATCGAGTACGGAATGATGCAGGCCTATGCCGAAGGCTTCGACATTTTCAAGAACGCGACCAGCAAAGAACTGCCCGAAGATATTCGCTACGATCTAAATCTGGCCGACATCGCCGAAGTCTGGCGTCGCGGCAGCGTGGTCAGTTCCTGGCTGCTCGACCTGACGGCCATCGCGCTGGTCGAAAATCCAACGCTCTCCGAGTACAGCGGTTTTGTGCAGGATTCCGGCGAAGGGCGTTGGACGATCCAGGCCGCGATTGACGAAGCGGTTCCAGCGGAAGTGCTCACGGCGGCGCTGTACACCCGCTTCCGTTCGCGGCAGGAACACACGTTTGCGGAGAAAATGCTTTCTGCCATGCGGCAGAAATTCGGCGGACACGTCGAGCCCAAGGCGCAATCAAAAAAGGCGTAACAGACGCGTACATTTTCGATGACAGGACAGACATGGCTTTGACAGAGGCTCTACCCACACCCGCGAAACCTCGCGTCGGGCGCACGGCAGATCCCTGCGTGATGGTAATCTTCGGCGTCACCGGCGACCTCACCCGGCGGAAACTTATCCCTGCCCTGTACAACCTGGCTAGCCAGCAATTGCTGTCGCGAGAATTCGCGGTGGTCGGTGTGGGACGTACTGCCATGACCGACGACGACGCGCGCAAGAGACTCTCCGATGGTTTCAAGCAGTTCGCAACCGGCCCGGTGGACCCGGATTTATGGGAATGGTTTGAGCGCCGCCTGCACTATGTTTCCGGAGATTTTGACGATCCCGCGACCTACGACCGGCTGAAAGAGACGCTTGTGAAAGCGGAGAAGGACCACTCCACCCATGGCAATGTCTTCTTTTATCTGGCGACCGCGCCGGATTTCTTTTGTGACATCGTGGAGCGTCTCGCGAAAGTAGGCTTGATGAAAGAGGAGAACGGACAGTGGCGGCGGGTGATTGTCGAAAAACCGTTCGGCCACGACCTGGAATCCGCCCGCACGCTGAACCAGAAGCTTCTGAAGGTTGCCGGCGAGCATCAGATTTACCGTATCGACCACTACCTGGGAAAGGAAACCGTCCAGAACATTTTGGCATTCCGCTTCGCCAACGGAATCTTCGAGCCCATCTGGAATCGCCGCTACATCGACAACGTGCAGATTTCCGTGGCCGAAACCGTGGGCGTCGAAAAACGCGGCGACTACTACGACAAAGCCGGCGCCTTGCGCGACATGGTGCCCAACCACATCATGCAGCTCATCACCCTGAGCGCGATGGAGCCACCCATTTCGTTTGAAGCGAATGCGGTCCGCGATGAGCAGGCCAAGATCCTGCATGCGATCCAGCCCTTCACTTCCGAAGACGTGCTCAGCAAAACGGTCCGCGGACAGTATGGAGAAGGTGTAGTGAATGGCCAGCGGCTGCCCGCCTATCGCTCCGAACCAGGCGTGCCTCCCGATTCGAAAACTGAGACTTTCGTTGCCATGAAGCTGTTGATCGACAACTGGCGATGGGCGGGCGTTCCCTTCTTCTTGCGCACCGGCAAGCGAATGGCTGGCCGGAGCACCCACGTGGTCATCGAATTTCGGCGCGCTCCCTTCGTCTTGTTTCGCGAGACCCAGGTGGAAGACTTGATGCCCAACCAGCTCATCATGCACATTCAACCAGAAGAGGGAATCTCGCTGCGCTTTGCCGCCAAGACGCCCGGCCCCGCGATGCATTTGGGCGAAGTCGATATGGATTTCAATTACGCTGACTACTTCGGCCAAACCTCAAGCACCGGCTACGAACGCCTGTTGCACGATTGCATGATCGGAGACGCCACGCTCTTCCAGCGCGCCGACATGGTAGAAGCCGGATGGAGCATTGTGAATCCCGTGCTTGACGTCTGGAAGGCGCTGCCCCCGCGTAATTTTCCCAACTACGCCTCCGGCACTTGGGGTCCGAAAGAAGCTGACGAGTTACTGGAACGCGACGGCCGGAGTTGGAGAAACTTCGAAAAATAATTTGGCGACGGCGTCTCGCGAGTGGCAGCGACGGCATCCTGCCATCGCCGGTGTAAGCGAATAAAAGCTACGGACATTGCCCGAGCTCCACATGACGTGCATACGGATCGTTGAAGTTCTCCCCACGCCCGCCGATCTCTTTCGCAGCGCCGCGGAAGAATTCGTTCGACTGGGCCGCGCCGCCATCGCCGAATCTGGCCGGTTCACCGTTGCTCTTTCCGGCGGATCGACGCCGCGCAACCTCTACTCTCTGCTCGCAAAAAATCATGCGGATTACTCCTGGAGCAAGACCTTTCTGTTCTTCGGTGACGAGCGTCACGTCCCGCCCGACCATCCCGACAGCAATTACCGCATGGTGAATGAAGCGCTGTTATCGAGAGTTCCCATTCCCGCGGCCAATATTTCTCGTGTCCGCGCCGAGATGCCCGACGCGCCCGCAGCCGCGCTGGACTACGAGGAAAGACTACGAAGCTTTTTCAAATTGGGGCCCGGAGAATTCCCGCGCTTCGATCTGATCCTGCTCGGCCTAGGACTGGACGGCCATACTGCTTCCCTCTTCCCCGACTCTGAAGGGCTGAAGGAACAATCCCGGCTCGTAATCGCGAACTGGGTGGAGAAGTTCAAGACTCATCGCATCACCTTCACATTCCCGGTGCTGAACCACGCGAAAGACGTTATGTTTCTCGTAAGCGGAACGGACAAAGCTGACATGGTGCGCCAAGTCCTCGAAGGCATGAATGCGCCACCCTTCCCTGCCCAACAGGTACAACCAGAAGGCAGACTGGTGTGGATGTTGGACGAGGCGGCAGCGGCCAAGCAGGCGCCCTGACCAGCCGATCCCTACCAGTCTGGTTCCTCATCTTCGATACAAACCAGCGGTGCTCACGCACGTCTTTCCAATTCGAATTTTGCAAGATAGATTGGTAGAAGATTGGCAAAGAATGTTTGACATCAGAACCAGAAGCATTTTGATCGCGGTGTTAACGGCGAGACTAGCGCTAGCGGCTCCAGCCTTTGGCCAGGCTCCTTCGGATGCCAAGAGCACATTCAAGACACGAGCGGAGCTGGTGACGATCCCGGTGGTCGTAACTGACAAATCAGACATCCACATTCAGAATCTGAAAAAGGAGGACTTCACCGTCTTCGAAGACGGCAAAGAGCAGAGAATTGCGACCTTCGAGGAGATTCAGAAACCAACCAATCCGGTGTGGCGTTCTCCCACACAACCCAATCGGTTCAGCAATGTATTGGTGGGAGAGGCGGCACCCGCACGGTTGACCATCGTCGTTCTGGATATGATCAACACTCCTTTTGAAGATCAGGCGTTTGCCAAACAGGCTTTGCTGAAATTCCTGGCCGATTCCCTCAAGGGTGATCAACCGACAGCTCTGCTAGTTATCCGGCGCGGCGGCATGAAAGTGATTCAGGATTTCACCGCTGACCCAAAACTACTGATTGCCGCGCTCAGGAAATTGAATGGGGAGAAGCAACCCCTAGATCCGGCGTCGCAGGAAGCGCTTTCCTCGGCCAGCGATGCGCTCTCGCAGACATTGCGCCGATTGCTGGAGTTGGAGCGGGCGTCGGAGCAGGAGATGGAGTCGTTCGAGCGTCGCTCGGCGGTCACCTCGACTCTCGAGGTTATGCAGCAGATAGCGCAGTCCTGCGCGGGCCTGCCAGGCCGTAAGGCTATGATCTGGGCCAGCGCCGGCTTTCCGTTTTCCATTAACGAGACTAGCATGGTTTTGCAGGAGACCGGCCCGCGGCTGTCCCTGCCGACAGACATCTGGCCGCTTTACCAGAAGACCTGGAAGGCGCTGAACCAGGCGCAGATCGCGCTGTACCCAGTGGATGTGCGTGGGTTAGTGAATCCCCTCTACGTGAGCACCGGGATGAGCAGGCCTGAGGATTCGTACTATGCCCACGCCCAGTGGCAACACGCCGACACCCTGACGACCTTTCAGACCTTTGCCGAGGCCACCGGCGGACGAGCTTTTTTCAACAGCAATGACCTGAAGGCAGCGTTTCAAAAGGCATCAGACGACAACTCCAGCTACTACATGCTGGGTTACTATCTGGACCGCAAGAACAAGAAAGCAGGTTGGCATAAGTTGAGCGTCAAATTGCGGCGAGAAGGAGTCCAGATTCGCGCGCGCAACGGCTTCTTCCTGACGCAAGGCGGCCCGGAAACAACTGACAAGACACAAATGGAGATTGCACTCACCTCACCTCTGGCGTATACCGCTATCCCTATCACAGGTCAGTGGCTGGAGGTGATGCCAGCGACGGAACAAGGGAAAAAGAAGGTCACCTTCTTACTGACCATGCCTGCGAATTTTGCTGAGATTGAAGAAGGCGACAATAATCATGCGCTATTAGAGTTCGCAACGGTAGCCCGAACCGCGTCAGGACAGTCGGCTGGCGAAATGTCCAAAACCATTGACATCCATCTCAAGCCGGATTCGCTCAAACAAGTCCGCGAGCACGGCATGGACTATCACGGATCCTTGAACGTTGCGCCCGGTGAATACACGGTTCACTTCGTAGTGGAAGATCGGCTGAGTGGCCGCATCGGGAGCGTGGCCGCCACGCTGACCGTAACACCGTAACTGCTAGTCCGATCGGAGCCGGTGTTCGCCCGTTGGTTATCGAATCTAGTGTGTTGTCCGCACGGTTCGTGGTGGAATTTCGTCTCGCGGACTTAGTTTCGCGGAAATCCACTCCATAAAACCAATCTTTGCTAGCAGTCCAGATTCGAACGTAGTAAATCCGGAGCACGACGCTTCCCGCACATTATTGACTTGCTTTTCAAAGTGAAGGAGCACTAACCTGAGGGCCTGAGGATCGCGCATCCTTTGAGGGTTGCAGCGATGTTTGCTCCTTGCGTTGCAAAAACGCACGCCAAGAAAACACTTCCCTCGCCTAGCGACAGAACGCCTCCACGCTTGCACTCTTCTCGACTCTCAATCGACTCCGCAGAATCAGTTGAAGTTCTGAACAGCCACGGGCATGGACTTCCGGAGCAAGTGCGGACGCCGATGGAGAACGCATTTGACTTCAACTTCGCCACCGTGCGCGTGCACGATGATTCCGCCGCGCGCCGGTCCGCGGCCTCGATCGGAGCTCGTGGGTGGACGTGGGGAGAGCATGTAGTCTTAGGGCCGCAAGCCGGACCTGAGACCCTGGTTCATGAACTCGCTCATGTGGTCCAACAAAGCGGAGCGCCTGCAGATCAGCAGCTGGGCGCCGGCGTCCCCGAGGATGCGCTGGAGCAGGATGCTAGCCGCGCGGCCCACAGCGGGCGGCAACCAATGCTCAGAACATCCTCTCGAATGGTACAGATGCAGCCGCAATCGGAGCCCGGCTCGTTGCAGCTGCGCCAGCCCGGCCTAGGCCAAAGGCAGGAACGGTCGTACCCCGGATTCGCCCCTGGACGACTCGAGTTTCGTCTTCAACCTGACGACCAGCAGCACATTGACGCGTATCTGAGAATGCACGGTTTTGCTTTGCAGCAAATGCAACCGGCGCTTGATGGCGCCATTGTCACCGTCGACCAGATTGTGGATCGGGTGCGCCCGTTGGTCCTTCCGCTCATTGAGCGTGAAGCTGTCCAAAGATATATCGAGGGCAAAATCCAGAGCATGAAACTTGATGCGTTGCTGCATCCGCACCTCACAGGCATGCCGCAAATCCCGACACAGCTCACTCTGCCTTTGGACATGCCAGCGCAGGGGCCGGCGACCGGGCAGCCGAGACGAGAGAATAAGCCGATCCAAGGATGGCAAACCGTGCTGGGCGTCGGAGGACAGATTGCCTGGCACGTGAACCTTGCAACCGGCAAGCCTGCCAGCACCCCTCAGGACGTTACCCTGCAATTTCAAGCAGCACGTAATTTCGTGGGTCACCCCGAGAACGAGTCTGGCTCAGAACTGCAAGGGCTGGTTCAATTTGGATACAACATCACTACGGGGCAAGTCAGTATCCTCAGCGGAGCGCAATACACGGAGGTGTTCTCGCTCTTCAATGGTCTGTTGCAACTCGGAGGATTCGCGCAAGTGCTCGCCGGCGTGGCGGTAGGTGGAGGCTCAGTGTCGGGTCAGATCCAACCCTCCGTCGGTGCGCAAGCGGTAGTAACAATCGGCCCGCTGCAGTTGGGCGCACAAGCTTCACGTGGAGTCACATTTGTTCCTGGCGGCGAGAGCACCCAAGACACAAGTGCAGCGCTTGTCCTGCAATATAGTTTTTGAAACGGGCGAGCGGCCCAGGTTTCTCGACGGCCGCGAGATTCCCGGGCGTATACAGCACTCCGAGATTACCTGCCACCGCCCAACCCGCCTTCGAGTGATCCAGCAGGGAATAGAGTCGAACCGCTGGAAAACTAATCAGGAAATCGAAGATTGCGCAGGAGCTCTTGGAAACGCGGGTCCTTGCGGATCGCATCCAGCCTGGGGTCAGTCTTTAGATCTGGCATGCAACCAGAGCGCACCTGAATACCTTTTCGCAACCAGCCGATCGCCTCATCTTTGTCCCCAAGCAAGGCATGAGCCGTGCCCATCTCGTACGGACAGACGTAACGCCTTTGGGAGATCGCATTGAGTTTGGCGAGGACTCGTTCCGCCTCCGATCTCCTCCCCGCAACGGCGTAGGAACCGGCCAGCGCGGCCAGGTTCAGTGTGCTCTTCTCCTCCGCTTCCTTGGGCAGTGACGCCAGAACTTTGCTGAATTCAGAGTTCTGCAGATAGGCCGCCCAAAGCGAGCTGTGTACTACCGCGAAACTCGGTTCCAACTCGAGGGCCTTGTGCCACTCAGCGAGAGCTTCGTCGTTTCTGCGCGCCAGATAAAAGACCCATCCCGCCTGTATGCGAACCGTCAGGGAGAGCGGATCGAGCGCCTCCGCCTGATTGATTTCCGGGATCGCTTCCCCTGTCCGGTCCATCTGGGACAGGAACTCCGCGTACCACATATGAGCGTCGGCGGAGCCGGGATTCAGTCTGATCGCGTGCTGGAATTCTTTTTCGGCAGCCGCCCAATCCCAATCGTTCAGGAAGCGGACTGCCCCTAAGGAGACGTGCGCTTCGGCCAAATTCGGATTCAGCTCCACCGCCTTTTCCGCCGCTACCTTTGCTTTGGGCCCTGTCTTCGAGGGTGCCTCGTAATAGTCGTCCAGCGCCAGATAGCACTCAGCCAGCCCCGCATAACTGCGGGCATCCCGCGGGTCTTTGGCCAGGGCCTTCTGGAAGTAGTCAATCGCCTTTCGAATTTCGCCTTCATCCCCTTTGTTGAGATGATAGCGGCCCTGCAGGTACGCTTCCTGCACCTCAGGGTCGATCCGCGACACTCCGGAGAAATTGGTTTGCTGCTGCGGTGTGAGCTTCAGCTGAATCTCATCGGCGATGGCACGCGACATCTCCCCCTGCAACCGCAGCACATCATTCACGTCGCGTTCGTAGCTCTGCGCCCAGAGATGCTGATCTGTCCTGGTGTCAAGCAACTGTGCGGTAATCCGCACCCGTTGTCCGGAGCGCATCACCGATCCTTCTACGACGTCATCCACGTTCAACTCGCGGCCGATCTGCCGTAGCGGCTTCGTCGTTCCTCGGTATGACATCACCGACGTGCGCGAGATGACCTGCACATTACCCAACTGGGCGAGATTCGTGATCAGCTCTTCGGTCATGCCATCCGCGAAATACTCCTGTGCCGGGTCACCCGAGAGGTTCTGCAGCGGCAGTACAGCCAGGGAGCGGACAGGCTGATTGCTGCGGCGCCTCAACCACTCACGAGCTCCACCCACATTGAATCCCAGGACAGCCCCAACGATCAGCGCTCCTGCGAGCAGACCGACCACTGCGCTGCTCGTAAACCAATAGACGCGCTTCGAGAGCTGCGGGGGCTTTATTTGAAATTGTCCGGAAGGTTGATCGAACCGTGCCGAGGGTTCTGTCCCCTCGCTGAGACGAGTCACGGGCGTAATGAAGCGGTAGCCTCGACTCGCCACCGTCTCCACGAAACGCGGGTTCTGCGCCGAGTCGCCCAGCGCCTGACGAAGCTTTGCGATGGCCGTTCCCAGGCTGTGGTCGAAGTCAACAAAGGTATCGGCCGGCCACAGTTTCTGGCGCAGTTCCTCGCGCGTGACAATCGCGCGCGGGTGTTCTAGTAGCAGGGCGAGGATCTGGAAAGGCTTTTCCTGCAACTTGATCTTGATCCCGTGCTTGCGCAGTTCCCCAGCACGGAGATCAACCTCGAACACTCCGAAGCGCAGGCCCCGACCAGCTGCGGTTTCGGGCATGCCAAACCTCGCTTGTGCGGACGACTGTACCTTGGGCCTCTCCCCCGGTCAAGACCATGGACGGTAGAAGCGGCGTCGTTACTCCCTCGACCACAGCAACTTACGCGGACAACCAGAGACGAACGACAAATGATTCGCCGTGCATCGACACAAAGAGCTGTGCCCTTGTAAATGTCGCAACCGGGCATTCGTTGGTGTTCTGGGAGCCCGTGATTCAAGCCCAGGAAACAAGCCACCTAGGAGAGTCTGCTATGAAAGATAGTCAGGTTCCCAGAGTTCGCACGCTCGCGTTACTCGGTCTCGCGATCCCAAGCGGGCGATCCGCTCACAACCTCAAATACCGGGTGACCCCTACCGTGCCCGCCGGCGCCAAGACTGGCAAGATCACCCTCACGACAGCAGGTGGAACCGCCATGAGTCATGCAGCATTCACCGTCAACCCGTAGACATCAACGGTAGCAGCTGTTCAAGAATTAGATCGAGCAAGAAAGGAGAACCAGTCATGAGGAAAATCAACGCTCTTCTGAAAATCAACGCTCTTCTGATGTCGGCCGTTTTCGCTGCGATGTTATTCGTCGCCAATCCGGCTATTGCGCAGTACAAGCAAATCAACCTGGTCTCGGACCTGACCGGGATGGCACGCCATACCGATCCCAACTTGATCGATCCATGGGGAATGGTATTTTTGCCGAACGGCGGCTACTTGATGGCGAATGCCCGCAGCGGAGTCGCCACCGCGTACGGACGGCATGGCAAACCGATTCCACCCACTATCACTGTGCCTCCTGCGCCCAGCCAGCCTTTCGGGCCTGTGGGCTCTCCAACTGGTCTGGTCGCCAACCGCAGCCACGAGTTTGTGATCTCGAAGAATGGCAAATCGGCGCCGGCATTGTTCCTGTTCGACACTCTGGACGGAACCATCAGCGGCTGGAACCCCGATGTCGATCCGACTGAAGCGCTCATCGTCGTCGACAACTCCACGGAAGCTCCTTTTCCAGCGAGCTACACGGCGCTCGCCTTCGCGAAGAACAGCAAGGGGCAAAGAGTGCTCTACGCAGCCGATTCCGGCGGCGCCCTTGACCTGTCCAACAACCGGGTTGACATGTATGACGGAGCGTTCAACTATCTCGGCTCCTTCACCGACCCGAGCGCCCCTTCAAACATGACCATCTTCGGTATTCAAAGTGTAAAGGGAAAACTCTACGTCACGTTTGCCGCCTTCGGAGTAATCCAGGGTGGAGTTGTCGATGTCTTTGACACTGATGGCAACTTCTTGGAACGCTTCGCAACCAACGATCCCTCTGGACCACTCGAGGAACCTTGGGCTGTAACCCTCGCTCCGCGCGACTTCTGCCAGTTCGGCAATGCGCTCTTGATCGGAAACCTTGGTGACGGCCGGATCAATGCCTACAACCCCAAGACCGGCAAATTTCTGGGTCAACTCGCTGACAAACACGGGACGTCGATCAGCAGCGGCTTGGGCCTGTGGGCTCTGGGCTTTCGTACTGGAAAGGACGCGAAAGATGAGCCTGCCAAACTATTTTTCACGTCCGGTATCAACGGTGAAAATGACGGCTTGTTTGGAGCCATCGTCCCAACGAACCAGGACCGTACCGGTGCGACAAAGCACTAGCAGTTCGGTCAACTTCATTGCCGAGGCGCCGAAACCGGAGCGCACATCACACATGGCAACTCAGCGTCTCGGCAAACCAAAACCTGCATTCGCCAATGGTTCACATGCGACGAGGAAGGGAGTGGCCGAACCGTGACACGCAACACGATAATCACGTTGGTCCTGGTGATTGTGTCGTTGTTTCTGGCACTTGTGTTGTTTATCGCCGGAGCCGTTTGGCGGGGTAGAGTGACGTCCGGCAATTCAAACGGCTCGGCAGTTCACGACTTGTCCCGTTTAACATAAGGACGGTGGACAAGAGGACGGTGGACAAGAGTGCCCGTCCCACACAACTTCACGCCGCGTGGCCGCGCCAGTCGCCAATCTCACGTAGGCCTTCACCAAGAGCGTGTTCGAAGAGTCTTACTTTGTGGCGAGAGTGTTCGAACTCGTGGATGTCGGCCCAGACTTCCGCCTGCCACGAGAAGTCATGAGTTGCGGCCTCGCCGCAACTGGCACAGCGGGTATGGAAAGTGACGCTTGCTTTGGGAGTAGACGGAGTGTCCGCAAGCTCGATAAAGACGCAGCGCACTTCTTCAATCTCTTCGTTCGGGCCCAGGATGTGCTCGTAGCGGAGCAGGTATCCGAAGCCGAGCTTGCGGGCTTCGGTTTCAGCTTCCGCGCGGGTGTGGAAGGGTCCGTATTCGGCGCGCAGTTGCTCGGTCGAGTCGCAGGCCATCCAGAATGTTTCTTTGTATCCCATACCTACCTCAGTTCCTATGAGAACAACCGACAAAAGGGTCAAACGGGTCCATCAGTAACCCAGCAATTTCATTACCGAGACGCCGACATTGTGGGCCCAGCACAAGATTTCTGCGAGATCGACTTCCCGAAGGCGAACTCCCTGAAAGCAAGCTACTTAGAGAGTCCTCTTCGGGAGCGTCGCGGGCCTTCGAAAAGCTCACCCCGGCAAACGGTGTGAAATAGGTTTCCGTTAGGGAAATCGGGACGATGGCTTCTCACCTCCGCCTTCGTTCCCGTCAACAGGTGAGGGCTCACTGCCAACTTATTGACTGGTACAGCGCCGTTCTGGGCAAAACTGGCACCCGCGTTTGCGGAGTAACTGAGTAACTGCCAGGGCGTTTGCTCCTAAGTCCCGCGCGCAGCGACGGCTGCTTTGCTTTTGCTATCCAGGATTTGCACTCCTTCGTCCGTGTGACGACCCTTCCAATCGCTCGCGGGCGGAAGCGGTGCCAGCCCGAGTTCCAGATGCCAACTGGCTCCGCCATGACTGGCTACGTAGAGCGCCAGTTCGAGACGTGTCCAGACACCCAGTTTGTCGAAGGCAGTGCGCAGGTAGTTCTTTACCACCTGCTCGCTGGTCCCGAGCACGCCGGCAATGTCCCGGTTGGTGAGACCCTGCCAGACCAGGGTCGCGACTTGAATCTCCTTGGTAGTTAACCGATCGCGCGGCTGCATGGCTGCACCTGTTCCTTAATGAACATGGCGGTGGCGAGTTTCACCCGCTTCCGGCCTTCCTTGATCCCGGCGCGCAGAAACAGCGTACGGAGATGCTGCTTCACGGTGCGCGGGCTGATGTTCAGGTGGGTGGCAATTTCTTTATTGCTGCAGCCCTGGACGAGCAGTCGTAACACCTGCTGGTCACGGGGCGTAATCTTTATTTCGCTGAGGTTTATCATGGGCGTTTCGTCTGCTCCTTCGGTTCAGTTCATGGGGTCGCGACCCGCTGGAAGAAGATGCACGCCGTTCGCCAAATATTCGCCAAGCTCTAAGGCTTTGCAGAACCTGCACTTATACAACGGTATTGAGATTTCATCCGTGCTTGCTTAGAGTGCCCTCATGAATCGTTTCCCATAGTGGAATCCGGAAACGGGAACCAAGGGGTATGTCCCGTCAGGGCAAGGTAACCAGTAACAGGTGGCAGTGGCAGGTCTTAGGGGTCAGGTGCCAAGTGTGAGGATCGGGTGTCAGGTCTCAGAAAAAAACCAGTTTGATCGGCCCCTGCATGGCACCTGGGACCTAACACCTTGAGACCTGGGCTTCGGTTTTCCTACTCTCTGGCGGTCGACTTGCACTACAATAAGGCAGCCTGCGGGCTGCCCTCCTTTCTACCCATGCCCTCTAGCCGGCCCAAGCTGAAGCTTGACGAGCAGTCCTTTCAAGGCATGCTGGCCGCCGCCTTTACGATTCAGGAGCACAATGCCAAGCGCACGGGTGCCGGGCAGCCGGAGCACGTCTGCAGAAAGTGCGGCGTTCCGGTCAAAGAAGGCGAACTGCTCTGCGGGCGTTGTACGGGAGAGGAACTGCGTCCGGGTGAGCAGCTGCAGCGCAAGTGGGCGTCGCTGTGGCTCATGGGCCAGAAACAGGGCTTGTGGCCGGAACGCTCACCCGAAGCAGAGCCCCCCGCACAGGAAGAGACGACCAACGCTGAAATCGCGGCGCTCCATTTTCCAGACGCGCTGGAGATCCCAGTTCCGGCAGAGGAAACCGCTGATCCAGCCGATGCGGACCTGGAACGCGACTGGTCAGGCACTGCCTTGGCAGACTTTAGGCTAGCAGGGGCGATGCTTCAGCCGACGCCAGACAGCGAATTTCCTTTGCTGGAAACAGACCTGGAAGCAAGGAACGAAGAAGCCAGGGAGGCGCCTTGGAGTCTTCGGGATTTGCGTCTAAAGCTGCGTTTCCACCGGGCTGACCTTTATTTGGTGGTGGCCATAGTGGTGTCGACGTTTGCCATGATCTGGGTGCTTTCGGCGACGCCCACTCTTGGGGCCCAACGAAAACCGCGCCTACGTCCGTGGGAAAGGGCGCTCGTGAGCCTGGGGCTGGCCGAGGCTCCGGAACCGCCGCCGCGGCGGGGGAATCCGAATATTCAGGTATGGGTGGATCCGAAGACTGCTTTGTACTACTGCGCCGGCGAAGAGCTATACGGTAAAGCTCCCGGCGGCCACGTCAGCACACAGCGCGAAGCGCAGATGGACCAGTTCGAGCCGGCCGGCCGAGTTGCCTGCGAGTAAGACTCGTCGTTCGGACTCCGTACTCCCTCGCAACACCGCAAACAAAAACGCAGGCCGCTGCTTCGCAGCGCCTGCGTCTGGCTCGCCTCAATTGGTCCTGACGACCTTATGCCTGGTAGGCCTGTTCGTGCTGTCGGGCTTCGTACCAGAGCGCCAGTTCGACTCGGTTCCACAGGCCGAGTTTGTCGTAGATTACGCGGAGATAATTCTTGATGACGTGTTCGGTAGTGCCGAGGGAATCTGCAATTTCCCGGTTCTTGCAGCCTTCGGCGACGAGCTGGATGATGGCGTGTTCTCTTGGGTTGGGTCCGCGGGGGTGGGCTGTCTCTCCGACCATAGCTGTCTCCTATAGAGCATAGTGGCTAGTTTTACGCGCTTGATGCCGCCTTTGATACCAAAACGCAGAAACAAGCGGTTGAAATGAGCTTTCACCGTGCGCTCGGCGATGTTCAGATCCTGCGCAATCTCTGAGTTGTCGCATCCTTGGAGCAGGAGATCGATGATCTGCTGTTCGCGGTGCCCCAGTCGGCTGATCTGTTCTTCCATGTACTACACCTCGCGGGTTGCGCAAGGGATGCCGCCCGTGCGCTGGGCAGCACTCAGGGTCCGATGCGCACCTGGAATTCGGGTCTTGCCCTCGCCTTTGCATCCGCGCGGCCAAATCTACGAAAAAACATTAACTAAGTGTGAAAATGTGTAGACCGCATGGTTTGCGGTGAAAAACGTAATTCCATCGGGTCCACACTTTAGGCGAAGGCGGAGTTTTGCTCAGGTTTTAAGGGAAACACCTTAGGAGAATTCTGCCAAGACTGCCGGACGGAGGGGGAATGATTACATGGCGTCGCGAGCCAGCAATCGAGAATTTCGGCAGCCCACCCTATAATGGAGAGGTGGACTTCAAGCTATCCAGCAACTACACGCCCCAAGGCGATCAGGGCAGAGCGATCGAAAGTCTGACCCGAGGCGTCTTCGACCGCGAACAGCATCAGGTTCTGTTGGGAGTGACCGGGTCTGGAAAGACCTACACGATGGCCAAAGTGATCGAGGCGGCGAATCGCCCCGCCCTCGTGATGGCCCACAACAAGACTCTGGCGGCGCAGCTTTACCACGAGTTCAAGAGCTTCTTTCCGCAGAATGCGGTCGAGTACTTCGTCTCCTACTACGACTACTACCAGCCGGAAGCTTACGTTCCTGCCGCCGACCTTTATATCGAGAAAGAAGCCACCATTAATGACGAACTCGACAAGCTGCGGCTTTCGGCCACACGATCGCTGTTCGAGCGCCGCGACTGTCTGATCGTTGCCTCCGTCAGTTGCATCTACGGTTTGGGATCGCCCGAAGCCTATTACGGCATGCTGTTGTTCCTCGAGAAGGGACAGAAGATCAAACGGCAGGACATTACCAAGAAGCTGGTCGAGATTCTCTACGAGCGCACCGAGGGTGAATTCCGGCGTGGCACGTTTCGTGTGCGCGGCGACGTCATCGAAATTCATCCCACCTACGATGACATGGCGTATCGCATCGAGATGTTCGGAGATGAAGTTGAATCGTTGTCGCAGATCGATCCGCTGTTCGGCACGGTCAAGCAGCGCTACATGCGTCTGCCCATTTATCCGAAGACGCACTACGTCATGAAAGAAGAAACCCGCGCTTCGGCTGTAACTTCGATTAAGCAGGAACTGGCGTGGTGGGAAGTGGAACTGGAAAAGCAAGGACGCGCGGTGGAAGCGCAGCGTATCCATCAGCGCGTGATGTATGACCTGGAAATGATCAAGGCGATGGGCTACTGCCACGGCATTGAGAACTACTCGCGCCATTTCACCGGACGCCTTCCCGGCGAACCGCCGCCCACGCTGCTCGATTATTTCCCGCGCGACTTCCTGCTCTTCATCGACGAGTCGCACCAGACGGTGCCGCAGTTGCACGGCATGTATCACGGCGACCGCTCGCGCAAACAGACGCTGGTCGAGTACGGGTTCCGCATGCCGTCAGCGCTCGACAATCGTCCGCTGACATTTGAGGAGTTCGAACACCGCACCAACCAGATCGTCTATGTCTCGGCGACGCCTGGGCCCTATGAGCTGACCAAGTCCTCCGGCGTCGTAGTGGAGCAGATCATCCGTCCGACAGGACTGATTGATCCGCCAGTCGAGATGCGTCCAGTCAAAGGCCAGATCGACGACCTGCTGCATGAAATCCGGCGCCGGACCGAGAATGGCGAGCGCGTGCTGGTCACCACGCTCACCAAGCGCATGTCCGAAGACTTGGCCGAGTACTACAGCGAAGTGGGCGTGAAGTGCCGCTACATGCACTCCGAAATCGAGACGCTCGAGCGAGTGAAGATCCTGCGCGATCTGCGGCGTGGCGAATTCGACGTGCTGATCGGGATCAATCTGCTGCGCGAAGGACTCGATCTGCCCGAAGTATCACTGGTCGCGATTCTCGACGCCGACAAAGAAGGCTTCCTACGCTCGGCAGGATCGCTGATCCAGACCATCGGCCGCTGCGCGCGTAATCTGAATGGACGGGCCATTCTCTATGCCGATCGCATGACGGACTCCATGAAAAAAGCGCTCGACGAAACCAACCGGCGCCGTGCCATCCAGCAGGCTTACAACGAAGAGAACGGAATCACGCCCGAGTCCATCATTCGTCCGCTCGACATGACGTTAGCTGCGATCATCGGCGCCGATTACACCGATCTGACGAGCGCCGAAACCGACGGCATCCCCGAGTTCAAGACGCAGGACGAGCTCGACGCTTACGTAGCGAAACTCGAAAGCGATATGCGCGAAGCCGCCAAGCGCTTCGAATTCGAGAAAGCCGCCAAGCTACGCGATGCGATCAAAGAGCTCCGCACGAAGGAATTCCTGACAGCATAGCGTTGTTGGGGCGGACACTCTTGTCCGCCGCCGTTGTCGACGGCCTCCGCTGTCGGTCGTAGAATTTTTACCCCTGCGCAAAGCCCCGCCGCGCTCTCTTCCAGACCAGCCGCGCAGGAAAGAACAAGACCGCAAGCCACAACAGCAGGCTGGGGCCATTCTCGAGAACGAATAGCGCCAGACCCACGACGCCATCCACCATGCTCTTGTATCCTTCGACGGCCGCGTTGCTGAGACGGGTCGAGGTCGATGGCGGCACGACCTGTAACTGGGCTTTGTAGTCTTCGGTGATGGTCGCGCACAGCGTCGCAAAGCTCACCTGATTCGACATCGTTTTTCTTTCGGCTTCCATCTGTTCGATTTCGCCGCGTACGCGATCGATTTCCTGCTCGACTTCGAGTACGTCGGACAGCTTTCCGGTACGCTCCCGGAGCAGGTCTGTTAGCCGTTGCTCAGTCTTCCGGGAATTTGCGAGCCGGGCCTGAAGGTCGACATATTGTGAGGTCACGTCCTGCCCGCTTTGCGACTCCGATTCGACTCGGCCGAGCGTCTTGAGCTCTGTCAAACTGGCATCCAGTTGGTCGGCGGGAACTCGCAAGGTGGCGGTGAGGGTGCGGCCGCTGCCAGCGGCACCTCCAACCTTCAATTCGCCAACATAGCCGCGATGCCGCTTTAGAATAGTCTCCATAGCGGAGCGTGCGTTGTCGAACTCTTTCGTGATCAGCGAGAGCTGGGCCGTGCGAATAATCATCGGCCCAGTGATGGTGGGAATGTTCGTGCCGCCCCGGCGTACTCCATTGGAATCCACGCCGCCCTTCTGAGCCAAAATAGGTGGGGGCGACTCCGACTCGACCGACAATTCCATCTCTTGTCGTAGTCCACCAATCGCCGCCGGCGGCGGAGCGGGCTTTGCAGGCGCGCTTGGCCCGGGTGCCTGACTGGTCAGGCCGCCTTGCGCACGCAGCGATTCAGCAGAACGACTGTCGTTGAACGTCTCGACTTTCCTTTCACGAAAGCTCAGACTACCGACGTATGCGAATAATACGAGGGCTGTGAACGCTCCGACCCACGCGGCAGATTGCCAGCGCCGGCGAAAAATAACCCACCTTGTCGGCTGCAAGATCGGAACTCGCCCCTGCTTCCCATTTTGCTCCAATGCTGCCGAAAGAGCGGGCGGAACACGGGATTCAGCGGGACCGACATCCCAGGCCTTCAGCGCTTGGGATACATCTCGCAGATCGGTAACAACCTCCCGGCACTCCGCGCACTCGCTCAGATGCGCCGCTGCAACCGCTGCGCGGTCGCTCGACAGCTCCCCGTCCAGATAGGCCATCAGTTCTTCGGATTCGATAGGATGAATGATTTTGTTCATATGGCCTCGCCTTCCGTCCGGGCCAGTCTCAGTTTCTCCGGCACGTCGCTCGCAGCAACGGCGTCGTGAAGTTTTCGCTGCGGCTCCAGAAATCCCTTCATCGCCATGCGCGCCCGAAACAGCCGCGAGCGGACCGTGTTCACCGGCAGCTTCATCAGGTCGGCAATCTCCACGTAACTGAGCTGCTCGTACTCGCGAAGCATCAGAATCTCGCGTTCCGATTCGTCCAGCTTTTCCAGCGCCTGGCGAACCCACATGGCCGCGTCCGGGGCGTTGTTAGTGGTGGGTTCGGGAGCGGGCTGACCCGGCGGGGAATCTCGAAATCGTTTGCGCCGCTCCGCGGCCAGCAGGTTCATGGCAATGCCATAGAGGTAAGTTCGGACCAGGGCGCGCGCCTGGTAATGAGCGACGGCGCAGATCACGGCCAGGAAAGTTTCCTGGGTCAGATCCTCGGCGCGCTGATCACCGTTCAGGCGTCGCCGGAAGTATCCATAAAGTGAGCCACGATAGCGCTCAAAGATCTGTTCGAACGCCTCGCGCGATCCACCCTGAAATTCCAGCATCAAGGCTTCGTCGCTGATCATAGTTGGCGCCACTTTCCTCCAGGCTTGCGGTCCCTGAAGTCTCTGTCATAGGCTGTAATGTCGCAAGCGGCCAAAAAGTTCCCGAGGACTCTGGATTTTTTCGGCTTGACATGGAACTTTGCTTCCCCTACTGTTCGTGTCATAAATTCAAAGAGGTCTTCCCCAAGAACGATCTCAGCTGTTTCCTCTTGCAAGTGCTTCCCTTGAAACCGGGAGTTACCGGGATCGCTGTTGCGAGAACCAGTGTTCCCGCATCGGATTTGCAGTGCCGTCAACTCTGGGGAGAATTCTTATGGAATGGCATTATTTCTGCCGGCAGTTGTCTCGACTGTTGATGTCGGCCACCTGGCTGTTGCTGTCTGCGCCGCTCATGGGCGCAGGTCCCGAGACACCTCCTCCGCCAACGGACGGCGCAACTTATCCCTCTGCCCAAATTCGCCTTTATAACTTTCGCCATGCCTCGCTGGTGGCGTCGCAGTTCAGCACTCTGTTTCCGCTACTGAGCATAATGTCTGCGAATTCGGCAGGCTCTGGGGCCTCGGCACCGTCCGATGTACCCGACGATCTCTTGATTGTTTATCCCAAGGTAATTCCGCCAACCGATCTTCTGGGAGTTACCAAGTCAATTGATGAACTTCGACGTCTGGTTGCCATCCTTGACCTGCCGCGACCGCAGGTGACCTTGCAAGCCTGGTCCATCAAGGTCAGTTCGAAGGACCCGAACGAAATTGATGAATCGGTGAAGAAGCTGCAGCAGCAAATTGACGACCGCAACTTGCGCATCCAGAAGGCGTTGAAATTCGGTTGGTTCAAGCTCATGGGAGAGGCACGGGCTCCAGATTTCCTGGACCCGGACTTCCGCAAGTACGTCAGCAATGCATTCGTCATCGACGACGCGCACAAACCCGACAAGTACTCCCTGGGTTATATCCACGCGTTCTCGCCCGACCAACCTTCGATTGCTACGATGCTGCTTTGCCTGGCCGCTTCCAGCAAGCCCCAGGAATGGATCGAACGCGTTGTCGATGACATGGAAGCGCCCAAAGGTGATCCCAACTCTCCCAAGTTTGACAACTTCCGAGCCTATTTACACACTCTGGCTGATGATTCGCAAGGAGGCGCCTCAACCTCTTCCAACCTGGCAGGAGGCTCGTGGACGGCTTCGACAGGACAACAGTCGGCTCTGCGAGCGGCTTTCGCGGATTTTCTCTTTCAGTACAAGTGGGCAACACTGTACCCTCACGACTTTGTCGGTTATGACCTGCAGAACAGCGCCACCGTGCTCGACAGCCTGCTGGCTCCCGTGGTCGATGCCCTGAACCGTGATGTCGCAAACTACGTGAAAGGGATCACCGACAGTCAGCAAGGGGTGCTGACTCGAAGGGGCGCAAAAACTCAACTGGCCTCGCGCGGCATCATCACGGTCTCATCGATCAGCGGTCAGCAGGCTACGGTCGAAGGGAAAACTGTCAGCTATTTCGATGTCACCAAACCTCCAACGCTTGCCGAAATGGTGCAGGGCATGAACGATTCCAAGACCACCTTGGCGGCCCTGTTCCCGCAGATCACCGGGAATCCGGCAAAGGTAGTGGCGGCGCTGGCCGCGATCAGCGGTCAGGAAAAGACCTTCGTGGAGCTTGACAAAGGTATGAAGCTCGTCATCACGCCGACCACTCTGCCCACCGCCGCCTCCGCCGAGTTGAACATTGACCTCGATGGCGGGGGCGACAGTGGTCAGCCCGCCGATGGTGCCCCCCAACTCAAGGGAGCGAAAGCCACCTCTCAGACGTACACCGTGGACAGCATCTCCAAACATTCGGTCCAAACCAAGGTGCGGGTGGACTCTCTGAAGCTGTTTGAAGTTTCTACCTTCTCCTTCGACCTGATGCACCCTCAGCCCGACGGCGTGGTCCCCGTGATCGGAACGGTGTGGCAGGGTGTTTTCGGCGCCGTTCCCGGTGTCGGCAGGCTGTTCACGTGGCACAAAGCTCCGGATATTTCAGCGCACCGCAGCGTAATCATCGTAAGTGCCCTCATCGTGCCGACCTCGATGGACCTGGCGCTCGGCATCCGGGTCGAAAGCGACCGCAAATTGACAGTGAGCACAACCGCCGGTGGCGCTCTTCAGGCTCACAAAATGCTCTCGATCGGTGATGACCCTTTGCTGCTCAACGTGCGGCCCTTCCACAAGAAGAAGCTGGAATGCATGCTCGCTCCGCCGACGTGGGTGGCCTTTAGCAAGGAAGGTTGCTCCTGCGGGAATTTGAGCCTCGACTGCGTACCCGCCGATATGCCCCCTGATGACAAGCAGAAGAAATCGCCCTAAGACTCGTTTGTGGCAGTCCCTATTCCCCATGCCTGTGAAAATCTTGTCACATCGGCTTTACGCTGTCTGACCCGCGAGCCCTCGGACATCCCCCACGCCTGTGCAACATCACTGCAAATGCTTGATCGGACAGTCTTTCAGGACAAATGCTCTGCCCGCGAACCAAATCCCCATTTCGAGAAAGTTGGTATTGGGCGTGCGAATATCGAGCTGTGCGAGTGCAAAGCGAGTAACCGTTACTGCAAATTAGGGTAACTGGTTCCCCTTGACACTCAACTGCAGCGGCAGACTATCGAGCGTTGGCCGGGGGCGCACCCAGTTTTCCCCCAGCTAGTCGGTTTAAGAAGTTTTCCATGTGGGAGGTGTTCCATGAAACTTGCTCTTCGAACTGTAATGGCGGTGGCATTGGTTTTTGCAATCTCAACCTTCGTGAATGCTCAAACCGCGGCCCAGATAGGCAATGTGTATGTGGGAACCTGTGATGGCGTTCTGTTGAATACTCAGCAGAATGAAATGGACGTCTATTCTTCCGCCGGACAATTTGTAACTGCCTTTCATGGACCCAGCCAGAACTCATGTTTGACGGGCATGACTTTCGATATCACCGATCACCTCCACGTCATTAGCGCTCGTTTTGGGACCCAGTCTTGGAGCGTGCTTGAGTTTGACAACGTCGGCAATCTGCTTGCCAGCCCGGGACCATTCAACTCGCCCATCTCAGTTGCGCACGACGCTCGGGGCAACCTCTATTTGGGCCAGGGCAGCATTCTCAAAATCAATCCCGCCGGAAATATGACGACATTCGCAGTAGCTGGCGGTGCGCAGTGGGTTGACATGGGGGCGGACCAGCGCACTCTTTTCTACAGCGCAGCCAATGGTGATGTGAAGAGCTTCGATACCGTCACCCAAACGCAGGGGCCGGACGTGGCCATCGATGCATTAGCGCGAAATGTGCGTACGCTGCCGGACGGCAGCATCCTGGTTGACTCGCTCGGCGCAATCCGGCACTGGGTACCACCCTGCGCTGGATGTTTCCCCTATAAGCAGACCTTTGCCTATCAGGTCCCGGCCAATGCAGACAGCTTTTCGCTCGACCCCGATGGCGTCAGCTTCTGGACCATTAACACCTACTACGACGGTCGCAACCAGTTAGGCAAGGCTGATGTCTATCGTACCAACATCAAAACCGGCGCTCCGATGGGAAGTTTCTCCTTGCAGCCGCTTACAAATGGTCGATATTACTCGATGAGCATCGGAGTGAATGGCGATGGCATTAGTTCCACTGTAACCGCCACTCCTTCCCTAAGTTTTGCGCCGCGACTCGTTGGCACGACCAGCGATGCGAAAAGGGTCGTACTCAGTAACACCGGCCCGGTGCAAATCGTGGTGAGCAACCTCGTGATCACGGGCGACTTCGCCATCAAGAAAAACGGATGCGTCAAAGGGGTCGTGCCGGGAGCGTCTTGCAACATCGCGGTCACTTTTACCCCCACCCAGCTTGGAACTCGCAATGGGACGTTGAAGATTTTCGACAACGCCGGCAACAGCCCACAAACGGTTACGCTGTCGGGTGTCGGGAAGTGAGCAAAGAGCTACGCTGAGATTATTCCCGAGGGCCCGCCCGAACTATCTCACTGTCGTCCAGTAGATAGCGTAGGTTACGATCCAGAAGAGGGCGTGCAGCGCAGGAGCGAGAGAAGGGCGGCCGAGTTTGCGGAACACGGCTCCAGCTCCCGCGAAACCCAGCCACGCCACTATTAGCCGCCAGAGCCGCGCCGGGATCGTCACCAATATGAAGATCCACAACGCCGAATGCGCCGGGGCTTCGACGGCATATACCTTGTAGGGAATCCCCCGCACCGGCCCCAGGCTAGCGCCCCAGATACCGTATCGATTCAAGTCGCGTTCCGCCCGCTCAAACATGGCTGGAGAAACCGCCGGCACGTGTGCCACCGCAGCGCGCGCGCCTGGTCCGTGGATCGACCACATAAACATCACCGCTCCGGCCAATACCGCACCCGCCACGATTGCTGCCATATACAATAGGGCGCGGCGCGGACGAAACAATGCCACGAACGATAGCGGGACGTCCGGCAGAATGAAGAACAGCGTGCCCTCGGCAAATCCCCATACGAAGGCGAGGACGGTTCCCGGCCAGCGCATCAGCCATTCCGCCGAGGATGGAACGAACTCAGAGCTGGTCGTGGAAAAGGGCGTCATTCCCGATTGATCAAGTCTTTTCGCTAAGAGTTTAGCGCGAAAAATACGGGTGCGCACGGTCCTACCATTCCCGCATTGCGAAGTGAGAACGTGAGATGTTCAACGACGTTCGACGGTTATAGTTGGAGCCGCACTAAGCCATCGCCGTCGTCACCACTTGCAGTGTAGCAACCGGAGCAATGGCACTCAGAGCAGCCTCCGTGACGCTCTTTTGGCTGATCTTGGCGTTCTCCATCTCGACTAAGGCAACTCTTGTAATCGCTGAGTTGTTTTCTCCGGCGACGATTAAGGCGGCGAGCGCTGTTTGCAACGGAGAGAGGCTTGGGTTGAAGGCGACGTTCTCGATGTACGCACCTTTATAGATTCGGCCGGATTGGGTGCCGATCGCGATTCCTGAGTGGGCCTTGGTGTACGGAGCGTATGACTTGCGCGCCGCCTCGAGGGCTGCGAACGTCAAGTCGTCAGAGATTGCCTTCGTCCGCGCGAGATTGACCTCTTTCACGGGGAGAGCACCCTCTTTGAAACCGAGATCCTTGGGGCCGAAGGCTGCTGGCAACAGAGAAGCAAGTGTCACGGGAGGGTTTCCGGCGATCAGTATTCGAATGTCGCTTGTAGGCGACATTTCATTCATAAACTGCCGGCAATGACCACAGGGCGCGGCCGTGACCGCAATCGCAGAAACAACTTGCTCAGAGTGCATGTAGGCATTCGACAAGGCAGATTGTTCACCGTGAACTGAGAAGCCGAGAGAGTGGCCGGTGATCTCGATATTGGCTCCCAGATACAGGTTCCCGCTAAGGCCGCGTGCCACTGCCCCAACCAGGTAGTTTGAAATCGGTGGGTGGGAATACGTCCGGGCCAGCGGAAGCAGCTCAACCATGAGCGCATCAACGGTCTTGCGTTCGCCGTCGGCAAGGAAGGCAGCTTCAGACCCAGGGAGGTATCCGCTGAACCCGGGATTCTTCAGCAAGCGCAGTAGCTGGTCACGTGATTTTTCACTGAATTGCGGCAAGAGCTTGGTGAGCGTGTCGTCCTTGATGTCCGCGGCATAAACAGGCGCCCATTGCATAGCCAGCAATCCTAAACCGGCAGAACCAAGAGTGACCAGCGCGGACCTTCGATCGACAGTTCTGTCTGAGAACATGTCGGTCATGATACCTCCCGCCGCGTAAGTGTGGGTCGGACACTCTTGTCCGCCCCACACGAGTTCTTAGGATCCGCTGGCGGCCACGCGGGCCTGGCCGATCCTCTTACCCGACTCGCGAGCGACAACGCTGAGTTCTTTTTCGATGGAAGAAAAGCGCTGAAAGACTTCGTGCAGGCGAAGAGCCATGTTGCGAATGGTATCGGCCTGGGCCATCACCGGGGCTGGGAGTCCGGGTTCGAGCAGCAGTAACTCGGCGTTGCCCAGCACGGCCGTGAGGGCGTTATTAACGGTGTGGCACATTTCGACCATGTAACGTCCGAGGGTCGCTTCGGCGCCGGCCACAGCGTGCAGTCGGTCAGACTCCGAAGCGCGCGACTCCGCCTGCGCGCGACGAAGGATTTCGCGGCCCAGCAGAGCAGGCATCGACGGCCATGACTGAGAAGCGCGCCGCAATTCGAGGATCGAACCATGGATGCTGCAAACGTCGTCAGAAGTGTCGGAATGGACCAAGATGGCAGGCTTCCCGGCAGCAGCCAACGCTTGTTTCAGATTCACGCGTTTGTCAGGGTTGACCGCATCGACGATCGCAAGGTCGTAGGTGTTGCCTTGAAGTTCGCTGCAGAGATCTTCTTCGAGCAGGACGAACTCCGGAGCCTCGCCGCCCTTGGGCCAGCTCTCGGTCAGTTCCCGGGAGAAGGCGGGGTCGCTCGAAAGAATCAGCACGGTGGGGCGATTGAATTTCATGGTCGCGCTTCGCCGAATCAGCTGCGCTTTCCACCACCGGCGCCCTTGGGCGACGCGGCAGCGGCGCGAGCAGCGCCTTTACGTGTTCCAGCACCCTGAAGGGCATCGTCCACCGCAGCCCGGAGGTCGACCAGCATGCGCAGCGGCTGCCCCGAGGAGTATTCGGCATGGAACATCACTTTCCAGGACTGGCAGATCATCCGCAGGCGGGTAGTAGGCTCGTCAGCGGAAAACTGGGCACGGCGGCAATCGAGAGTTTTAACGCCGCGTTTTTCCAACTCTCGCAAGCCGTCGAGGATAGCGTTCAGATCCTCATGCATCAGGCGGAAGAATACGCGGCGCATCATGAAGCTGAAACGGGCAAAGGCCACCATCGCTGAGGGATCGAAATAGCGGTCGCCCCCCTGCATCTTGAGTTTGCGCCCCTGCTCCAGAACTCCGCTGTGGAGCAGTTCACTGAGGCGCCGGCATTTGGCGGCGGACTGCATCAGCGTGTCGAGCGTGTTCAGCCATATCGGCAGTTTCGGTTCCTGCGGGCCCAGCACCGGTTCCAGAACCTGCGCGACGTATTCCAGATCCAGATCGGCGTCTTCCAGACCTGACGGCGCGCACAACGAAAAATACTGCACCATCAGGAAGTCAATCTTGTCGCGGTCGCTCGACGCCTTGACGGCCTTGTGCAGGTGATGCGTGAGCAGATCGCGAAGAACTGCTTCATTGGCCAGAGGCGTGGTCTGAAGGAATTGGCGTAGTTGATGCACCTGGATGTGAGCGTCGACCTGCTGGAGCCAGGTGTTCGCTTGCTCCATAGCTTCCTTCGACGGGGACTGCCCATCCTCGATCAGCGGGCTGGACGGTACCTCGATCACGAATTCCTTAACCAGGGCAGAGTAGATGGGCTGCAGCGCACACAGCTGCGGCCACTGCTCTCCCAACGATGTAGTGGCAGATGGGGTCATGATTTTACGATCCAATTGGGTACATTTTTTAGGAACCGAGCAGCAACCACCGTTCGGTTCGGGTGGTACTGAACAGCCACAACCGAAGCTTCCACCCGCAATGAGCCGTCTTTACTTTCCAGCAGAACTCGATCGGCAAACTCCAGGGGACGGTCGGTGGCAAATAAAACTTCGCAGGGGGTTCCGAACTCAATCACCGTCTCGCCGCAAGAGCATATCTCTTTGCTTGTGCCGTCGGCGCGGCTCAGCTTGACCGGGATGCGGACCGGCGTTGCCTGTGGAAAGAATTTCGCCAACCGGCCGACGAGTTCCGGTTGCAAAGCGCGCGCAGTGGCGGTGGCCTGGTTGGGCACGGAAAAACCTCAAACCCGAGCATTGAAGCAGACGAGCCTCCCCTCTTCCCGGTTAGGAAGAGCAGCGAGGAGACCCGCTCTGCTCTATCGGCCAGAAAGAGTGCACGGGCTACGCCAAAAACGAGGAGGTCAGCTACCGATGGGCAAGTGGAAGTAAAAGAAGCAGTTGCGCGGATGGAATCCAGTACGCGAGCGGCTCGGCGACTGATTGGAAGAAAATGCGTCTCACGGTGAGACGATTGTCTCAATTCTGACCAAGTAATTTTAGTGCTAGCATCCGCACCGTGAAGAAAGCGCACCGGAAGAAAATTGCTGAAGTGCCCGTTGGGCCAGTACGAAAAACTGGCCGTGCCATCTACTGGCTGCTCGGTCTCGTGGCTACTTTGTTGGGAATTTACTTCGCCCGGCCAAAGATGGTGATAACGCCACAAGCCACAGTCATCAATCCCGCTGAAGCATTCTTGACTCCCTTCGATGTGGCCAATGCGGGCGAGATTCTACCCATGACAGATATCAAGGCCGGATGTGATGGAACAGCCACCTACCAAGTTAAAGGTGCGGGTCGTGTTGCGCCGAAAATTTCCCTTGGCGTGGATAGGTGGCCCAATCTAGACCCCGGTAAATCGTTCACGACGACGTGCAATTTTGCGCTCGATGTTGGCGGCGTGCCGCTTGAAGTCTCCGCTATCACCATCACGATGAAAACTAAGTACAGCGTTTCTGCGTGGCCTTTTCGATTGGACTACCAGCGATCTTTTAGGTTCGTGAAAGGGCCGGATGGGCAGTTTCATTGGTTGGGCAACGGATAGGCTGGTGCGCCGTAACATTATTGAGAGAGAGAGAAGGAGGACGGCGAAGGAATGCAAATTGACGTGGACAATAGACCCATTGGCCCAAGGAGTAGCAAAGCTACGGATCGAAGCGGAAACACAGGAAGAGATAACGCCCCGTGTCCTGTCTAAGAGCCGATTTGACAAGGGCATTTCGTCGACTTATTCTTATGCCCACTCCCCCCCGAGAACCTCGATAACCCCACTCTTTTTCTTGAGAGGTGCACGTCATGAGAGTTCTGTTTCGCATCTTAGTTGTTCTTGTCGCGTGGTCAGCACTTGTCTCCCCAGCCACGGGCTCGACAAAAGCCGTCGCGATTCCTTCGACATATTACCTGCCGAATCTGATGCCGTTCGGCGATGCGACGGGAAACGGTACATACCAGCAGGTCTATGATGCAACCCGTTTCCCCGGCACGATCATAATTCGGAGTCTAAGTTTTGTGCCGCAAGATTTTGGCCTGCCTGGATTTTTCCCAGGAAAGTACGAAATAAGTTTTTCTGTGACGCCGAAACTCGTGTGTGGCTTAGATGGTATGACTTGTCACAGAATATCGGATCAAACAGCTTGTTGTTCTTCAAAGGTAAACTTGATGGTGGCGTGACCATTCGCGGAAAAGCGTACACTTATGACCCCACACAAGGCAACCTACTAGTGACCATCAAGGTGACTGGGAAACCAGCGCCAGATCCCGATATCTTGCAGGCGGCAATGATGAGGGGAACCGATTGTGATGGCTCCTCTCGCGCATACAACTTCCCGCAGGAACCAGCAATGGGTGCGGACAACGTAGGGCTGGTGACGATATTTGTTTATTCGCCAGTGAACGTTAACTCGGTGCAGCGGGAGGCGCAGCCTTTCAGAAAATCTAGGCCCGCAGCATTAGCTGTGGGAGACGTGAAGAATGGTTCGATAGTCAGGTGATTGTGTGGGCGGGTCCACATGCAGTAGTGATGAATCGAATCGCCTCGCTCACAACGAAAAAGCCCCACTTCTCGCAAAGAACGCGAGAAATGGGGCACCCGACTTAGTTTAAGGGAAGAACCTCACTGCAATGTAGATGACTGCGCAGACGACTCCTCCCGCAATCCAATGTTGTACCGTTTCAGCTTGCGATAGAGCGTAGCCCGGCTAATTCCCAGCATCTTCCCTGCCAGCGCCTTGTCGCCGTTCACCTGAACAAATACGCGCTGGATGGTGGCGCGCTCGATGTCTTCCAGGTCGGTTGTCGGATCGCCTGAGGCGGCCATCTCAAACCGCGCCACTTTTTCCGGCGCTTCTGCGCGCGCGATCGACGGAGGCAGATCGCCGAGATCAATGAGCCGCTGATCGCCGAGAGCGACGGCTCTCTCCAGACAGTTTTCCAGTTCGCGGACATTGCCAGGCCAGTCATACGCGAGCAGCGCTTTCATAGCGGCGCCCGTGACCGAGGCGTCGCGTCCGGGCGCGAGCCGTTCCAGGAACCAGTTCGCCAGAATGGGGATGTCCGAACGCCGCTCGCGCAAGGGCGGCAGGTGAATCGTCACAACGTTCAGGCGGAAGTAGAGATCCTTGCGAAAGGTCCCCTTTTTGTATTCGGTTTCCAGATCGCGATTGGTGGCGGCCATGATGCGCACGTCCACCTTCACTTTCTGATTGCTGCCCACCGGACGGACTTCCTTCTCTTGCAGGAAGCGCAAGATCTTGGCCTGCATTTCGAGTGGGAGTTCGCCGACTTCATCGAGGAAGATGGTGCCGGTGTCGGCCGACTGCAGCAGTCCTTGCTTGGAGCGCAACGCGCCCGTGAACGCTCCTTTTTCGTATCCGAACAATTCGCTTTCGATCAGAGTTGGAACCAGCGAGCCACAATCCACGGCGACAAAAGGACGATTAGCAAGAGTGCCGCGGTAATGCAGAGCGCGCGCTACCAGTTCCTTGCCAGTTCCGCTCTCGCCTGAAATCAGCACCGGTGTGCGAGTGTCCTTGAGGCGCGAGATCAGCCGAAGCACATGCTGGATGCCCACGGAATTCCCGATAATGCCGTGCACCGCAGTCTCCGTTTCCGACCGCTCGCGGAGATACTGATTTTCTTCTTCCAGACGCACTTTGTCCGCCATGCGGCGCAGGAAAAGGCGCAACTCGTCAAGCGGAGCAAACGGTTTAGCGATGTAGTCGTAGGCGCCCAGTTTCATAGCCTGGACAGCGGTTTCGATGGAGCCGTGTCCAGTCATCAGGGCGACTTCGGCACGCGGGAGCAGACGCTTCACCTGCTCGAGAAACTCCAGTCCCGACATGCGCGGCATGACCATGTCGGTCAGCACCATGTGGGCAGGCTGCTCCTCGAGGAGAGTCAGCGCTGCTTCACCGCTCTCGGCTTCGAAACAGACAAAGCCCAGCGACTCGCCGACCGTCATACACAGCTTGCGGATGCTCTGCTCGTCGTCCACCACCAGCAACCGGATTCGGAACTCCTCACTCATGACGCACGACCCATCGTCCTTTCGACCACCGAAATAAACTGCTGCACCAGAAACGGTTTTTCCACGCAGGGCGCGCCGGTCTTCTGTAGAGTGGCAACCGTTTCTTCGTTGGCGATATCGCCAGTAATAAAAACCACTTTGGAAGCCAGTTCGGGACGATGGTGAGCGATCCAGGCATGGACTTGCGCTCCATCCACGCCGCCAGGAGTACGCATATCCGACACAATGCCCTGAAACGCGCCGCTCGCCAGCAGGCGCAACGCGTCGGCACCAGACTCAGCGGTGACGACGTGGTAGCCATTGCGTTCCAGCGCGGCGCGAACATAGGCCATTACCGCCGGCTCGTCTTCAATGAGAAGCACCGGCGCGGAAGCAGATTTGGTTCCGATCTGCGTCATTTTGGATAATCCCCCGCTACGGCTCCGAAAGAGGCCGCTTCCGACGCCGCAGGCAGGCGTACGATGAAGGTCGCTCCTTCCGAGTCCAAGTTGTTGTGACACACAATTTCGCCGCCATGTTCGCGGACGATTCCATAACAGATACTCAGGCCCAGGCCCGTTCCCTTGCCCACTTCCTTGGTGGTGAAAAAAGGATCAAAAATGCGGTCGGGATAGGTAATGCCGGGACCGTTATCGCGGAACGAGACTTCCACCAGCGATCCGTTGCGGGCGCTCATGATCTCGATGCGCGCCGGCCGCCCCGTTTCGCGGATCGCGTCATGCGCATTGTTGAGAATGTTGAGGAACACCTGCTGCAACTGGTGCGAGTCGCCGATGACTTCCGGCAGGGACTCATCCAGGCGCTCGAGAATTTCAACATCGTGCGAATGGAAGTCGTAAGCGCGCAACTGCAAGGTGCGGCGCAGAATGGCATTCAACTGCACCAGCCGGCGCTGGGCTGGCATCTGGCGGGCGAAACTGAGCAGGTTCTGTACGATCTGCTTGGTACGTTGCGCTTCCTGGAGAATGACGCGCAGATCGCGGCGCGCGCTGTCCGGCAAATCCGATCGTTCCACCAGCAGGTCGGCGAAGCCCAGGATGGCAGTCAGGGGATTGTTAACTTCGTGGGCCACGCCCGAAACCAGCTGCCCAACAGCTGCCATCTTTTCTGTGTGGATCAGCTTGGACTGGAGCATGGCGGAATCGGTGACGTCGGTCATGACCACGACGATGCTGCTGACCCGGCCGTCGTCCCCGCTAATGGGGCTAAGATTTGCCGAGAATTGGCCGCTCTGGCCATCTCCCCGGAGCAGTTGCATGTCGAAGTTGTCCACCTGTTGCCCGTGGGCCACTGACGCAAGAGCGTCGCGCACTGCGGCCTGCCGGGCGGGTACGGTCAACTCCGAAAAAGAATGCCCCAGGAGTTGGGCCTGTTCGAAGCCGAGACCACCCCAGCGTCGATTGGCATAGCTGATTACACCCACCGTGTCAGTAACCAGAATCAGGCTCTGGGTGTGACTCAGGATTTTGCTGGAAAAATCGCGCTCGCGCTGCAACTCTGTTTGCGAGTGGCGAAGACCGCTGACGTCCAGCAGCAATCCGCGGTACTGCAAAATGGACCCGCGTGCATCGCGCATCGCAAAGCAGTTGATCAGCACATGGACGGGCGATCCATCCTTGCGCCGCAGGATTTCTTCATGATTGCGCACCCCGCCTTCGCGCTCAATGATGCTGGCCAGTTCCTGCCTCCGCTCGGGTGCGAAGTAGACGGTGCTGGGAATGTCCACTTGCAGCAGTTCGTCGCGATTGCTATAGCCCAGAATGCGCACTAAGGCATCGTTCACTTCGATGAAGCGGCCTTGCGGCGTGGAGAAGAAGATGCCTTCCTGGATGTTGTCGAACAGTTCGCGATAACGTTGCTCGGCTTCGCGCCGGTCGGTGATGTCTTTCAGGACGTGCACGGTTTGCATCTGGGCGCTGGCGGCGGCGTGAATGCGCGAGGTGGAGATTAGATACGTGCGTTCGAGAATTGGGTGGACATATTCATCCAGACCGTCGCCTGTTCGGCAGAAAGGACACGCGTGAGGAGACGCGCCGGTGGAGAGCGCTTCGAGCGCCCGCATGTTGACGCCGATGAGATGGTCCGGGGCAATGCCGACAAAGTCCGCCAGCGAGCGGTTGACGCGCAGGATATTGTTCACTTCATCGTGAACGACAATGAAGTCGCTGATCGCGTCGAACACTTCGACCCAGTGGCGGTTGGCCTGCTCCATGCGGGTAAACAGGCAGGCGTTTTCCAAAGCGATGCTGGCGTGGCTGGCGACGGCGCGCAGCAACTGTTGATCTTCGGCCGCCGGCGCAACCCCGCGATCGGCAAGGCACAGCACTCCAATAAGTTCTCCGGAGGCGCCCGCCAGTCGCACCAGAGTGCAATCAGTCCATCCCAGACCGGAGGCGAGCGCAGAACCCAGCAGATCGCCGGCAGGCCGGAAGACGACATCCGCTTCGTGCTTTGAAAGCGCCGCACCGAGTGCCAGGTTAAAGCGGCGGAGCAGCGGTTTGTCCTCAACCTCGGAAGCGCCCTGTAGCAGGACGGTTTCCTGCGTCGCCCCCTGGAACAGACTTAATGCCACCGCGCGTCCGCCAAGCAGATCGGCCGCGCGAGCGGCAAAATTGCGAGTGAACTCGGGCAAATGCAAGACCGTGTTCAGCTCTAGCGCGAGCGCGACCAGAGCCTCGGCACGATGTCGATGCTGCTCCGACTGATGCAGATTTGCGGTCAGCTCGAAGGCAATGGCAGCCTGAGCCGCGAGCGCCTGCGCTCGCCGAACGTCCTCCTCCGGGATCGGACCGGGCTGCACGCGGTCGAGCATGCCGAACATCCCCAGCACCTCGCCGGTCGAGCCCATCAGAGGAACCGCTAGAAGCTGGCGAATCTTAAACGCGTTGACGAACTCCATGTTCGCGCCGGGAACGGTGGCCGCGTTCTCGGTCAGGAATACTTGCTTTTGTTTGAGGGTGCGGATTGCCACACTCTCGGGGAGCGAGATCTCGATCGGACGTGTGCGGCTGTCCTCGACTCCCCAGCGAACGCGGAAGATATCGCCTTCCAGCAGCCCGATGAAGCAGCGCCGGAAACCCAAAAAGCTCGAGGCCCGGACCACGAAGGTCTGCATGAACTGGTCGAGCTTCCCGGCCGAACCCAGTTCCGTCGAAATCTCCAGGATCTCGTGCAGTTCCTGCGCCTGCGCCCGGGCCATGCCATACAACTCGGCATTGGCGATGGCCACCGCGCCGAATCCGGCGAGCGCGGACACCAGGGTCTTCTCCTCTTGCGTGAAAGGGGAGACTGTACGCGGGTAGACGAGGATGGCTCCGTGCGAGCGCGAGGTACGAAACGGGGCTGCGATCAGAACTCCGGCCGGCGAATCCTCTCCCAGGTGAGAGGCGCCATCAATGTTAACCGTGATCCTCTCCCGGGCAGTGATGGCCCGAGCGGCAATCTCCAGCGCAGAACACAGGTTGTTCTGCTGATCGCGCATCCGAATGGAGCCCGCCACCGCCGGTGTCTCTGCCGACACCGCTTGCAGCCGAAAAGAAACCGCTTCGTGCATGAAAACCAGCACCACGGGAGATTGCAGCAAAACCCGCACCCGGTCGGCGATGCCCTCCATCACCGCAGAGGTGTCTGGCATGCCGTGGAGCCCGGTCGCAACTTCCGCCAGAATCATGGCGCGGCGGTGTTCTTCGCGTGAAACCAGGTTCAGCCGGAGCGCTTCCAGTGCGGTCCCAAGCTGAGCGGCAAGAATCGTGGCCTTGGCCGCCGCATCCTCATCAAAGCGGGCTTCTGGAGCATCATGCAGAAACGCAACCGCGCCGATAACTTCGCCCGAAACCAGGAGGGGCGCCGCCAGCACCGCTTGGGCGCGGTATTCGGCCAGACGCGGATAGCGAGCCATGTCTACGTTGTTGACAAATACTGTGCGCCGATTTTGCACCGCTTCCAGAGCAACGGACGAATCACCCGGTTGCAAGCGCAAACCTCGAAAGCGCTCGGCCTGGAAGCCGTCGGCTTCCGCTCCCACCAGGCCACCCTCGGAAGTACAGCTCCAATAGTAGGCGCCGCTCGCCTGAAAAAACTCACGTGCCAAGCGGCAGAAGGACTGGATGACCTGACCGGCATCGCTGCTCTGGAAGGCGGCACGAGACAGTTCCAGCAGGAGCTTTTGGAAGGTCTCGTCAGAGTGAGACGTAGCCCCCTGCGCCAGCACCGAATTTCTAAGGTGACTTGTCAGTCCGCACCATCCTCCAGCTAAGCGATTGAAAACAATTGAATTACTTATAAGAACCTACGCTGGATTCTCAAATTGAGTCAAGGGAATACGATGAGACGGGTGTCAAAGTGTGAAACGGTGCCGGTCCCCCGTCGCAGGTGTGTCTCATTCTGCAAATTTAGCATTAGCGGACCGCTGTCTGCCGGGCCTTCCCGGCAATTTGCGGCGACCGCTCCCTCTGATGGGATAAGCATCCCCTCCTGAGCAACTTACAGCCATCACCAAAGTAATCATTTCGAAGAACTTTTGGATTCTCCTGAGTACGGTCCGTGCAAAACTTGGACTCGGTGGGAGAACTCATGGAGGAACTGTGTCTTTGCGAGCCCTAACTCATTGGGCAGCGGTGGGTCTGCTGATTGCAGGATGCGCCGCTGCAAGTGCTCCAGTTGCCGGGGGACAGGAACCGGAGCAAATCACACGCAAGCTGAAAAGCAAGGTTGCGCCGCTCTATCCAGAACTGGCGCGGCGCATGAACATCACCGGGGTGGTGAAGGTCCAGATCACGGTGGACAAGAACGGCTCGATCAAGAACACCAAACTGGTCGGTGGGCACCCGATTCTGGCCAACGCCGCCATGGACGCAGTCCGGAAATGGCGCTATGAATCCGGCTCGGAAGAGACGATAGGAGTTGTGGAATTCCATTTTGACCCGACGCAATGAGGAGCCAATCCCTGCGCGCTTACGCCGGCAGAGGAAGACAAGCGTATGAACATCGGAAAAAAGCTTTACCTGAGTTTCGGCGGCATCCTGGGCACGGTCGTGATTCTGGCAGTCGTGATCGTGGTCGCAGTGTGGCACTCGCACGAGACCAAGGCGGCCGCCCAGCGGTCCATGGACATGACCCAGGCCACGTCGATGGTCCGGTTCGAGCTGATGCAGAACCGCCTTCACCTGCAAAACTACCTGCTCAGCGGCGACACGCGCGACGTCGAAAAGATGAACGACGGCGTGCGCCGGCTGACCGACGCGCTGCAACGCGCCCAAGGACTGGTCAACACCGATCAGCAGCGCTCCAGCCTGGAAAAAGTGCAGCAGTTCGAACAGGGCTGGAGCACCGAATTCGCCAATCCGCTGGTCGAAAAACGCCGACAGGTCGATAGCGGCAACGCCACCGTGGCCGAACTCCAGATCTTCTACTTGCAGAAGGACCCGAATTCCTGGGTCGCGCGTTCCAGCGACGTGCTGGACCAAGTGGACCAAATCAATCTCAAGCTGCTCGAAGAGCGGCGCCGCTCCGACGATTGGGCGGCCACTTTCACCATCGCGATCACGCTCATCATTTCCCCGATCGCGTTGGTCGTGGGCATGGTGATCGCTTATCGCACGTCCAAAGGCATCACGGAACCGCTGAACCGGCTGATTCACGTGGCCCAGCAGATCGGCGACTCGGGTGACCTGGAGCACACCATTGACGTCAAGGGACAAGATGAAATCGGCCAACTGGCGCGCACTTTCGATTCGATGGTGAAGTATTTGAAAGAAATGGCGTCGGTCTCGGAAGCGATTGCGGGCGGGAACCTGACCGTGGACGTACAACCCCGCTCACCCAACGATACGCTCGGCAACGCTTTTACGCGCATGGTCGAAGGTCTGCGCGGACTGGTGCGCAACGTGCGCGACGCTGCTTCGCAGGTCGCCAGCGCTTCCACTCAGGTGGCGGGGGCATCCGACGAGTCAGCCAAGAACAGTCTGCAGACCTCTTCCGCCATTGATGAGGTGACCAGCACCATGCACGAGATGAGCGTCAACGTGCAGAACATGGTCAAGAGCACGCAGACCCAAGCCTCGAGCGTCAGCGAGACTTCGGCTTCGATTGATCAGATGGTGACCTCGATCCAGCGCGTGGCCGACACCGCCAAGGTGCTGCTCGATATTTCCAACCGGTCCCGGGAAGAGGTGCATAGCGGGATCGGCACCATGGAAAAGGCCACCGACGGCCTCAACCGGATCAACACTACGATTCACTCCTCGGGCGAAATCATCGACGCGCTCGGGTCGCGAGCCGACAACATCGGCAAGATCATCGAGGTCATCGACGATCTAGCCGAGCAAACGAATCTTCTCGCCCTCAACGCCGCGATCGAAGCCGCACGCGCCGGAGAGCACGGGCTCGGGTTTGCGGTCGTCGCCGACGAAGTCCGCAAGCTGGCGGAAAAATCCGCCCAGTCCACCAAAGAAATTTCGGAGCTGATCCAGAGTATCCAGAAGGAAGCCCGCCGCGCGGTCGACAACATGGAAAAGAGCACCTCGATCGTGAACGAGGGCCTCAACCTGGGACAGGAACTCAACGCCGCGCTGCGCAAGATCTCGAACGTGGTCACTGAGGTGTACAAATTTGCGCAGGAAATCGGCGCGGCCACCAACGAGCAGTCGCACGGCTCGTCGCAGATCGCCCGTGCTACCACCCGTCTGAACGAGATCACGCACGAAATCAACTCCGCAGTTGAGGAGCAGGCTTCAGGCGCGCAGGCGGTCGTCAAGGCCATGGAACGGATGCGTGAACTGGTACAGAACTCGACCTCCGGATCCACTGAACTTGCCGCTTCCGCGGAACAGATGTCGAAGATGTCGCGCGACCTGCTCGGCTCCATGGACAACTTCTCGCTCCGGCCGGGTGAGGGCTCGCCGACGTCGCAGCGCGCTGCCCGCCAGGCAGCAGCCGGAGGACGCTAGCAACTGCCATGAGCCGCGAAACACAGGTCGTGGGCTTCCAGGTTGGGCGCGAGACATACGGCGTGCCCATCGCCTCGCTGCACGAGATCGTACGGATACCCGAAATCACGGCGGTGCCGGATGCGCCCGAATACATGGAGGGCGTCATCAACCTGCGCGGCAAGATCGTCTCCGTCCTGGACCTGCGCAAGCGTTTTGGAAAGACCGCCGCCGCGTTTCACCGCCGCAGCCGGATTCTGGTGGTCGAGCACAAAGGCCGGCTGGCCGGCATGATCGTCGACGCCGCATCTGAGGTCCTGAAGATTCCCGAGAGCGACATTGAGCCCGCGCCCGGCATGATGCTCGAGGGCGGGCTGGACTGCGTCACCGGCTTGGGCAAGTACAAGGGCCGGCTCATCATTCTGCTCGATGTAGGAAAAGTATTGGAGTTCCGGCAGAGCGCGAGTCCGGAAACCGCACCCGAGCCTGCGGCAACCAGCAACGGCAAGGCGGCGGCGCAGAGCGCTTCCGGCAGTAAAAAATAAGCAACATCTGACCGACATGAATACAAGCGAAGCGCCCCTGCTCACCGATGCGGAACTGAAACTGTTGCAGGCGCTGATCTACCAGGAGTGCGGCATGCACTTCGACGAGCGCCGCACGCATTTTCTCCAGGACCGCCTCCAGCGGCGGCTGAAGGAATGCCAGCTGGATTCGTTCTACAGCTACTACCGGATGCTCATCAGCCCCGAGGGGAAAATCGAGCTGGCGAAGCTTCTGGAAAACCTGACCGTCAACGAAACCAGTTTCTTCCGCAACAAGGCGCAGCTCGAGCTGTTCCAGCGGGATGCCCTGGAAGACATTCTGCGGCGCAAGCACGAGCGGCGCGACTACAGTATTCGCATCTGGAGCGCGGGATGCTCCACCGGACAGGAACCGTATACCCTGGTCATGCTGATCGCCGACGCGCTCGCGTACTACCAGCTGCGCAACCCTGTTCCACATGATTCCCCACTTCCAAAGCCACTAATTCCGGCGCCGTGGCGTCTCGAAATCCTGGCCAGCGACATCAGCTATTCGGTACTGCGCGCCGCGCAGGAGGGCTTCTACAACGAGCACCAGATGTCGACCGTGGATTACGGTTGCCGTTTGCGCTACTTCGATAAAGTGGGCGACCGCTACGCCGCGAAGAAAGCAGTCAAGGAATTGATCCACTTCGACTTTCACAATCTCAAGACGGAATATCTGCCGCAACGCAACGACGTGATTTTCTGCCGCAACGTGATGATGTACTTCGACGAGGCGGAACAGAAACGGCTGGTCGAAAAGTTCTATCGCTGCCTGAACCCGCGGGGCTATCTGTTTGTCGGCCATGCCGAGAGCCTTCTGGGCCTGACTGACAAATTCCATATGGTGCATCGCAACGCCGGCACGGCCTACCAGCGAGTCGAGGTGAAAGCGTGACCTTTCCCCCCGAAGACCGGATGACCGAACTGCGCGATTTGTTCTTCGAGAGCGCCGGCGAACTGGTCCAGAACCTGAACGAGCAGGCCCTGCAGTTGGAGAAGTCGCCGGGCGACCCGGAGACGGTACGCAGCCTGCGGCGAACCGTCCACACTCTCAAGGGAGACGCGGCCGCCTGCGGTTTCAGGGAACTGAGTGAACTCGCGCATGAATTCGAAGATGTACTGACGCTCGAAAACCCGGCGGCAGCGCCGCTCGTTCCTGACGTCGCCCTGCGAGCCGCCGATGTTTTTGCGGCACTGCTCGAAGCCTATCGCCACAACAAGAAGAAGCTTCCCGATGCCCAGCCGCTGCGTGCAGAGATCGCCCGGCTGGCGCATCCGGGAGCGGCCGACACAACGGTAAAGAAGCCCGGCAAGCGTGCCCTGCCGGTGGCGCACTGGTCGGAGTATGAGCAGATGGCGATCGCGAAAGCGGTCGAAGAGGGCAAGCGGGTCTATCACGTGCGTGTGCAACTGGATCTGCAATGCGCGATGCCGATCGCCGCGCGCCAGATGATCAAGGTGGCGCTTTCGGCTCTGGGCGAGGTGCTTGCCGTCTATCCGGGTGACGACGCCGTAGTGAACCGAGTGGAAATCGCGCTCGCGTCGGAAAGATCAGCTGAACAGATTCGAACCAAGTGCCGGATTCCGACCGTGGCCCAGAGCGCCCGGGTCGCCCTGTGGCAAGGCAAAGCATCGGCGGGAGCCACAACCCCCGCTGCTTCTTCCGAGCCGCACACGAAGAGCCCCATGCCCGCAACCCCGGACCGCAAAGGAATCGTGAGCACGACTCCCGAGGAAGCGCCGGCTCCAATTGCATCCCCCGCGTCGGATAACAACCTGCGCGTGGACGCGGAAAAAATAGACAACGTGCTCAATCTGGTAGGCGAACTGATCCTGGCAAAATCCATGTGGCAGCAGATGCTGCACGAGTTTGGGCGGCGCTTTCCCAAGGACGATCTGCGGGGCAAGTTTGCCGATGTCATGGCCTTCCAGGCCCGTGCTTTGAACGATCTGCAGCGCTCCGTGATGAAGATCCGCATGGTGCCGGTCGAGCAACTTTTCCGCCGCTTCCCGCGCGTCGTCCGGGATGTCGCCCGCCAGTCCGGCAAAGACATTGAATTGGTCATCAAGGGCGGGGACACCGATCTCGACAAGCGCATTCTGGATGCGCTCGCTGAACCCCTCACGCACCTGGTGCGGAACGCAATCGGCCACGGTATCGAGTCCGGAGAGGAACGCGCCCAGGCCGGCAAACGCGCCCAAGGCACTTTGCGGTTGCACGCTTATCACCAGGGGAACCAAGTGGTGATCGAGGTTTCTGACGATGGGCATGGCATTGAGGTGGGAAAAGTCCGGCAACGCGCCCTGTCCCAGGGTCTCCTGTCGGCTGAGGAGGCCGGCCTGCTCAGCGATGCTGAGACTCTCGGCTTAATCTTTCGTCCTGGGTTCAGCACCGCCGCTGAGATCACCGAACTCTCTGGACGAGGGGTCGGGCTGGACGTAGTGCAGAGTGTCCTGGATCGTCTCAAGGGAACGGTTCAGATCGAGACCGAGGCGGGGCGAGGCACCACCTTCCGTCTGCGCTTGCCTTTGACGCTAGCCATTATCAAGGCCCTTCTGTTTAGCGTGGAACATCGGCTCTATGCCATTGCTCTGAATTCGGTCGTTGAGATTACGCGCACCGTCGAGAACGAAGTTCACCAGGTCGAAAACTACGAAGTGCTGCAACTGCGCGACCAGGTCTTGCCTCTGTTGCGTCTGGGAGCGCCTCCGCAACCCGGAGTCGAATCCGTCCACCGCAAGATTTTTGTGCTCGTCACCAGCAGCAACGAACGCAGGTTCGGTTTGATTGTCGATAACCTCGTGGGGGAGGAAGAGCTGGTCATCAAGGCGCTCGATGATCAGTCCATTTCCACCGATCTTGTCAGTGGGGCTTCCATTCTCGGTGACGGCCGCGTGGTCCTAATTCTTAATCTGTTGGCGCTGGTGGAGCGTTTTACCAAAGCTGGCGGCAACCAGGCCGATAGCCGGCTGGCGGGCGTGCTGAGAGCCGGAACCGACCTCGCGCTGCGGGCGCACACCGTGGCTGGAGGTCAAGCATGAGCCGGCCTCTCCGCGTGCTGGTGGTGGACGACTCCGCGCTCATGCGGAAGCTGATCCCCAAAATCCTTGAGCGCGACGATTCCATCGAAGTCGTGGGCACGGCCATGGATGGTAATTTTGGTCTCAAGAAAATTGCAGAGCTGGCGCCCCAGGTCATCACGCTCGACCTGGAAATGCCCGGGTTGAATGGGATCGATACCCTGAAAGAGATCATGCGCCGGTGGCAGTTGCCGGTGATCGTGGTCAGCTCGCACAGCACGGCCGGCGCGGCCATCACGCTGAAAGCGCTCGGACTGGGTGCGTTCGACTTCGTCGCCAAGCCCGCCGACGTTTCGGCGCGCATGCCGGAGATTGCGGCGGAGCTGATCACTAAAATCAAGGCGGCGGCCCAGAGCAAGGGCTTTCGCCCGCCGTTGATGCCGGAAGGCGTCCGCGGCGTCAAGGCGCGCACGCAGGTAGGCGATCCGCCGACGCGCGTGGTTGCCATCGGCGTTTCCACCGGCGGACCGAATGCGCTGCAGTATCTGCTTTCACAACTCCCGGCTGAATTTCACGGCAGTATCCTGGTCGTGCAGCACATGCCCGCCGGCTTTACCGAAATGTTTGCCAAGCGGCTCGATGAAACTTCCTCGGTCCGCGTGAAAGAAGCGCAGTCGGGCGACCTGTTGCTCGGAGGGCGGGTCCTGATCTGTCCCGGGAACCGCCACCTCAAGGTTAAGAAACTGCCTCTGGGGAACGTAGCGGTGTTGGCCGACGAGGCCCCGGTGAATGGACACCGTCCGTCGGTAGATGTTCTGTTTCGGAGCGTGGCGGAGGAGTTTGGGTCCCAGGCGATCGCGGTTTTGATGACCGGAATGGGCGAGGATGGCGCCTCCGGGATGGGGTCCGTCCGTGCGGCTGGGGGGATGACCATCGCGCAGAGCGAGGAATCCTGTGTGGTTTTTGGCATGCCCAAGGCGGCCATTGACCGTGGCTACGTCACCCGGACTGTGCACCTGGAGGACTTGCCTAACACTTTGCAGGCGCAATGTGCGCCCGAACGGGCCGGGGCCGACCCTGGCAGTCGGCGGGCCACTAGTGCCGGAAGTAACTAGGGTTATCTATCGAAAGGTGGGTGGCCCGTGGTATTGCTTAGGAGGGGAGGAGTGTCATGGAGCAGTTTGCACCCGTAAAACGGAGCGAAGACGGCCAACCTGTGCGCTACCTGATCGTGGACGACTCTGTTTTCGCCCGCAAAAACCTCGCCCGGATGGTGGAGTCATTCGGCGGGCAGGTGGCTGGCGAAGCTGGAGACGGAGTGACCGCGATTAGCGAATACGACCGGGTCTCGCCCGACATCGTTCTTATGGATATCACTATGCCGCAGATGGAAGGTATTGAAGCGGCGGAGAAAATCGTGCGCGAGCACCCCAATGCTCGCATTGTGATGGTTTCCTCGGTCGGATACCAGGAGAACATCGTGGCTGCATTGCAACGCGGCGCCCGGCATTTCGTACAAAAGCCGGTCAAACCGGAAGTGCTTTATGAAGTCATCAAGTACGTGATGCGGGATGATGGAGCAGCGGCGCGCAGCGCCGGAGCGGGAGCCTAGCCTCATGCGCATGGAGTTGATCCAGCCGTTCATCAACTCGGCGGATGCAGTCCTGGCCCAGGGGCTACAGGGTCCGACTTCCGTCGAGAACCTGAGTATGGAAGAAGAGGCCTACCGGCGGAGAGGCATCGCCGCCGAGGTCTGCCTCACCGGCGAGATCGAAGGGCGCATCATTTTTGACCTCGCCCCCGAAACGGCTGTAAAAGTCGCAAGCTGCATGGCCGGCGTCGAACTGCCACAATCCGACGACCTGGTCCGCGAGACCGTCTGCGAACTCGCCAACCAGATTATCGGCAACGCCGTTACTACCCTGAACGACCAGGGATTCCATTTCCGCGTTCATCCTCCCAGCCTGCACACCTCCGAACACGGCACCAAGAGCAGCGAAGATACCGAAGCTCTCGTCATGTGCTTCAACACCGCCAGCGGCAACGTCTTTATGAACGTGGCCCTGCGCTATCACCCCAGCGGGGTGGCGGAACACACAGCCGTCGCCGGGTGAAATCAGTGGTTAGTGGTCAGTGGTCAACAATCAATCGTTGCGCTCGCCGGTACTAGTCCAAATCACAAATTGGGTCTTGGGAGAGCACGGCCTCGCGTTCTGCGGACGAACCCGGATTCGTAGGCGGAAAAACCCAGATTCATATCAGGGCATCGCTTCAGCGATGCCGAAAATCACACATTTTTTCAATGCCCCTTTAGGGGCTGGAGTGGGGCGCTCGGACCTTTTCCGCAAGCTGCACGCTGTAGACGCTGCACAGAAGCAGCGCTTCAGCCCGCGCGGTTTGCTTCTTCCGCGCCCAAGAGACTTTCGAATACTCCTTCAACACAACAGCCCACACCTTACGGACCGGCAATCATAAACACGGGATTCTGAGGTGGCGGCTGGTTACCGTTGATCGGCGGGCGGGCGCTCACTGGAGCCGGCAAGTTCAGCAGATAGCTATCGTCAGCAGTGTTGATGATATTGACGTTGCCACCATCACAGCTAGCCAGGTAAACCCGCGAACTATCGCCTCCGGCGGCCATCGTGAAGCGGAAGGGCGTTGTCGCTGCCGTTATCGTTGCCGAGCAGACTGGAACGAAAAATGGGGAGCCCACGATGGTAGCGTCCGGAAAGCCGGGCACGCCAACTGCAGTTTTGAGAGTGTTTCCCGATGTGTTGATCACGGTCACCTGCGGGCAGACATTCCCTGCCCCGTCGGAGTAAAACGACCCGACATAGGCGCGGCTGCCGTCCGGCAAAGCGGCTACTGCAACGGCGGTAACCGCCGGCGGGTTCAGATCGTGTGCGCCGAAGCAAACATCTTGCGCATTGCGGTTCTCGCGCGGAAACGTAGCGATCGGAAGTGGGGCGCCACCATTGCCGAGCATCTTCGGCGGGTCCTGCGACACGTCTACGATGGCAACCTGGCTGTCGGAAGGCACGTAAATCCGGTTCAAATGCCCGTCATACAACATGTACTTCCCCGCGCCAACGTTCGCGAGTTTGGCGATTACTTTGTCGGTTGTGCCCGCAGAGGAAGTCGTATCCAGTGTGACCAGAGAACCGTCGCCGTTCAGCACATATACACGCTGACTGTCGGAGCGAGTAATCACCCATTGCGGCACGTTAAAGGGATTGGGAAAAAGTGTGGCGTCGAACGGCCTCGGTGAGCGGTCAATGGTATTGAAGGCGCTGATTGAATTGTCGTCCTGATTGACGACGTAGAGTTTGCTCTTGTCAGGGGTTACCGCCATCGCAACCGGATTGTTTCCGACTGGGATAGTGGTAAAAAACGAGTTGCTGGTGGTGATGACTACGCCCACCGACGGCACGATCGCGCCTTGGACTGGATCAAAGTAGTTGGGCAAAGTCACATACGCAGTCGTATCCGATGGAGCGACGGCGACAAAGGTCGGCCCGGAACCCGATGGCAGGCTGATGGTGGTGGTCCCATTTATCGTCGTGCCGGAGAAAGTCACCTTCGACAACGAATCGGCGATCGCGCCAGACACCGAATGGTTCACTACCAGGACCTGGCTGGCTGTCTGCTGAACGGCATGCACCGGAGCAATCCCGATACAGGGAGAACCCTCTTGGCAATCGGCAACGCTGACATCGCTGTCGCCGGAGACGTCGGTGACCATGACGCTTCCGGGGACGGTTCCGTTGTCACTGATCGTGACCACCGTGTGCGCAGCCCGCGGATCGGGAAACTTCGGAGGATTCGGGATAATCACCGGGCGAAAAGTGTCGCCACATCCCGTACAAATCAGGAACAGAAACACCACCAGGCACAGCCACAGAAACCGCTTCATTCGCACTCCGTTGAAAAAGGGTCACCGATAGACGGAACGGATATTGTAGCGGGAAGGGCCGAGGAAGGGGAAATTGGGGGAGTTCACCAACTATGGGTCAATGAGTGTATTGGCGATTATCGCCAGTTGGAGACGATTGCTGGCGCCTCGGACAACTTCCGGTTTGCCGACTGACTGGACACAACGGACGAGGGCAGACCTCTAACAATGTGTTTCTGGCTATGCGGTGATTACCGATATGCAATGGCGGCGCTCGCTGGCCGGGCAAGGTGAATCGTCGCGAAGCGTTGGTCGCCAACGTCAGCGGCACTAGCGGCGGAAGTTGTAGTACCAGGTTCTCTAATGGCGAACGGCAGCCTCTCGCCATCCTAAGAATGCGCCGAGCTCTTGGACGAAGACGTTCCAGGCAGGTTCGTCAGCGAGAAGAATGTGATTGGCACTCGACAAAGGAACAAATCGCGCGTTGGGAATCTCCGCCGCCAGTATTCGGCCCTCCTCCGCTGGTACGACTTGATCGCGATCACACTGAAATACGATGGTTGGTACCGAAACGGAAGGGAGCAGCTTGCGCACGTTGATTTCGTCACAAACTTCCATGATGCGCGCGGCGTTTCCTGGCGATGTGGACACACGCTGCAAATCATCCCACCATCTTTGGTGCTCCATCGATGTATTTTCAGGAACAAATCTTTTCGCGATGATTTCAGAGAAGCCGGGAAGATTTTTCCCCCAGTTCCGCCGCACGAGCGTTTGCAACGCTCGATGTTCCTCCAAGTCTTCGGCACCTACTCGATTCTTCCAGCCCTCAGAGTATGCGCCATGGAGGATCAGATGGCTCACGCGCGCTGGGTGGCGCACCGCATAGGAAATCGCAACCGCACCGCCTTGTGAGATCCCCAAGAGTGCAAACCGGTCAACGCGAGCCGAGTCGACAACAGTCTCCAGGTCGCGAACCCAGAGCTCGGGGGACATGTCCCTGACATCCCAATCGGAGAGACCATTGCCACGCTCATCGTAACGAATTAAGCGGTGGTACTGTGTCAGCTGCGCGATCCAGTGCTTCCAGATCGGGCTTTCCCATTCGAAGTCCAAATGATTGAGCCAGTTGGCAGCTTTCACTAAGGGATAGCCCGAGCCCACGCTGGCCCAAGCAAGGCGCACCCCGTCGCCAGTCACACAAAACCGTATTTCCTGGCGCGGTAGCGGCCCGAGGGGCTGGGCTTCTCCTGTTGTTCCCTGCGAGACTGCAGGAGGAACGAGCTTCGCAACTGAAGCAATAAAGCGGTAGCCTCGCCTGGGGATGGTCTCGATATACTTGCGTCCGTCTTCTCTTTCCCCCAGCACCTGCCGCAGGTTGAAGATGTGCCGGGCCAGATTGCCTTCCTCGATAAAAACGCCGGGCCACACTTTTTCCAGCAGCTCTTTCTTTTCAACGATGTGCCCCGCCCTCTCGACTAACACGAGCAGGGTTTCCAGATCCTTTGGCGGGAGGGTAACGGGCTGGCCATCGCGGAGCAGGACCCGCTCCACTCCGTCCAGACGATAAGAGCCAAATCCATACAAGTGCTTTAAGGTCATCGAAGCACCCGTTTGAAGAACTTCTCAAGAACTCTTTCAGAACTTCTCAAAGACATGCCAAGCCAGCGGGTGGCAACATCCCGCAGAACACAAGCGGGCTTGGACTTTCAGCCCCAGTAAATGCGAAACGATTCTAACGCATGCGCGCCTGATTAGGAGCGCAGTGCCCATTGGCAAACTCTCAATCGAAAGGAGTCAACCGTATGTCGCGAAGAGGAAAAATCTCAGTAGGTATAGTGCTCGCTCTAGTGACCATATTGGCTGGTACGGCGCTAGCACTGTCGAACATCATCTTCAAAATAGGAACTGTTGCCAGTTATGACTTTGGCGGCTACGGCCCCGGCTATCCTGTGCCTGGCCTGATCCAGATTCAGGGCTTCAAGATGGAACCTGGCGATACCGTTCCGTGGCACTACCACAAAGGAGTGAGCTATGTGATTCTCGCGCGCGGCACTCTAACCGAGCAGCACCTCAGTGGGCCTGACCAGTGCGCTTCGGAGAATGTGACGGCCGGGGCCGCCTTCGTCGAGCCCCCCGGTCTGGTGCACAGCGTGACCAACACCGGTAACAATGTCGCTGTGATTTGGTGGGCGACAATATTCCCCAAGAGCGATGGCCCCGGCGGCATTTATCCTGTGAACCCACCGAACTGCAACTAAGAGCGATTGGAGGCACTGGAGGTGGACGGCTCGCGAGGGACCCTGCCGTTGTCCTCGGTGTTGTGAGGGGGCAGGGACGGGTTCCTCTATTTTAACCAGAGGTTACCGTTTATTGGGGATGCATCACGGGCCAACCGGCAGTCAACTGTTGTTAACAGGCGTCACTCATTGTTGGTGGTCTATTCCATCGTTTGTTTAGAGTAAGCCCAAGCCGTAATGCGCCAGCCAGCCTGTGTGCGTTTCAGTGCTACGGCGAAAGTGGCGGTTTCCTTCACGGGCTTTCCGTGCTGCTTGTAGGTGTAGGTCGCGGGAGCCACAAAATAGGCTCGATCTCCAGTGATGTCGACGGTCCAGGGCGTACCCAGAGGGGCGTCCCCGTCCGTAATGCCGTTCTTCTCGTTGTAGGCATTCAATGCCTTCCACCATTCCGCGCACGCGGTCGGGCCATGCCACTCGTGCGGTGGAAATTCATCGAGAATCGACACATGCGAGTCACACATTGCCAGCGCCTTCTCTGGCTTGTCCAGATTATCGAGATACCGGTGCACCGCTGCTACTACGTCGTCCTTCTCGGCGGCGAAGGCCGATCCTGAATTGACGGTGAGGGCAAATACGATGGTCATAGCTACGGCAGCAACACGCTTGAAATCCATGGCTTCCTCCGTTTTTAAGTATGGCGATCTCCTTGGAGCCCGTTGCCGAGTCTAGGCCGTTGCGGGGACATGAATCAACATTAACTTATGATGAATGGCGAGAACACGCGCTTAAACCAGTTGAGAAGTGATGGAGGAATCTGGGGATTCCAACGCTTAGCTATGCTTATGAACGCCTTCAACGCCGAGGTCAGTGCGCCAAGGACGCCTCCTCAGCATCATTTCAGTCGCTCGCTAGGCGGGGCGAGCACCGACCGACGCCTCTCTACCCCCGTCCGCGCCGCGACTTCGCCTGCCCCTGCGCCTCGACCTTTTCCGACGCCGCCGGCTTCTTCGTCTGTGCCAGACTCTCTTTCAACGCCGCCATTAGATCAATGACCGGCGCCAGCTTCTTTGGCTTCTCGACTTCCTGCACTTCGCCGCCTTCGAGTTTGGTCTCGATCAGCTTCTTCAGATTCTCCTGGAACGTATCATGATATTTGTCCGGGTCCCAATCGCCGGCGAGTGCTTCAATTAGCTGGTGCGCGACTTTGAGCTCGGCGTCTTTGATCTCCACATCGGGCGCGCCAAACGACTCGACTTCCTTCACTTCTTCCTTGTAATACATGGTGTGGAGCATCATCCCGCCCTTGTGGGGACGCAGGAACACGGTGTACTCGCGGTTGTGCATGGTGAGCTTGGCGATGGCCACGAATTCGCTCTCTTCAAGCGCCTTGGTGAGTAGCGCATACGGGCGGCGTCCGGCCTCTTCCGGCATCATGTAATACGACGACTCGAAGTACACCGGATCCACGTCGCTCGCCTTTACGAATTCCAGGATCTCCATCGTCTTGGCGGTCTTGGGCTCGATCTTCTTAATCTCCTCCGGCTCGATGATCACGTATTCGTCTTTGCGATACTCGTACCCCTTGACGATCTCGGAGCGATCCAGAACCTGATTATCCAACGGGCAAATGAGCTGCTGTTTGACCCGATGGTGGTCCGTGCGATGAAGCTGGTTGAAGGAAATGCCGTTGCTGCGCGCGCCCGAAAACAGACGCACCGGCATGGAGATCAATCCGAACGTAAGATAACCAGACCAGACGGAGGCCGCCATTGTTTAGCTCCAAAAATCCAGGGTAGATGCGAGGTTGCCGTGTGTGGGTCGAACACTCTTGTCCGACGCCTTTGACTTTTCTCACTGCCAAAGCCAAACGCAACAGCGACGGACAAAGCCTGTCCTGAGCGAAGCCGAAGGGAGTGTCCGTCCCACACGGTCCCAAAAACACAATTCTGCCAAGCGTACAGAAGTGTAGCCTAATGTCGTGGGGCTGCTTCCGCCAGATTACGGGGCGTATCCAGAGGACAAGCCCTACAGGAAGCGGTATGCCGCACCCAGGCCCGAAATATAGTATGGCGGAGGTGCGCAATCCGCAACCGCTCGGGCTACATCGAGGTTTTGGATGCTGAAGTTGTTCCTGGCGTATGGCTGGGCATCATCTCCCGACAGACTGGTGGTCGCTCTTGCGGTAACGGTCGGCTTCGCGCTGCTGGCGCGCGTCCTGCGGGGAGTAGACCGGTCCGGGATGTTCGCCGGCGGTGCGGCGTGTTTCCTGCTGTTTGGCGGAGCTGGCCCGTCGGCGTTCGCGGTCCTCGCCACATTGTTTCTATTGACCTGGATTGCCACCCGCTTCGGATATCGCCGTAAGCAGGCCCTGGGCGTCGCCGAGCGCGGTGACGGACGAAACGCCTGGCAAGTGCTAGCCAATCTCGCCGTGGCCGCACTTGGCTCGGTCGCTTTCGGCGTCACAGGAAATCGCATCTGGCTTTTTGCGACGGCGGCAGCGCTGGCCGAGGCTGCCACCGACACCGTAGCCAGCGAAATCGGACAGACTCGCGGCCAGACCGCTGTCCTCATCACAACTTGGAAACCGGTGCCGGCGGGCACCGACGGCGGGATCACAGTCTCCGGCACTATTGCCGGAACCGCCGCAGGGGTCGTGATTGCCGCTATCGCGGCGTGGGGCGGGATAATTCCTCGCGGGCAACTCTGGATTCCGGCCGCCGCCGGCTTCGCCGGGATGCTGGTGGACAGCGTCCTGGGAGCCACACTTCAACGTCGCGGACGAATGAATAACGAATCAGTAAATTTCTTCGGTACGCTCGCAGCGGCCGCGCTAGCATACGCATTCGGCGGCATTTAGCATTTAACCGAAGCAGTCGCGCACTGAGGCACGAGATGGTTTGGCTAATTGCTAAGGGCTAAAATGCTAAGTGCTAAGGCACTACGTCCTCTGCTTCAATCTATCCAGCAGCGCATAGAGTAGGACTCCCAGCAGCGCGTTCGCGACCGCCGAACCCAGTTCGTGCTGCCAACTCCATTCCTGATGCAGACTGACCAGGCCGCGGGCGATGGTGAAGTAGACCACCTCATGCACCACGTAGAAAAACAGCGTGAGCAGCAGGCGCGCTCCGGCGTTTTCCACGTCCAGCTTGATCCCCAGCGACGAAGCGCCGAATCCGACCACGGTTTTTGCAATCCCGTACAACCCGATGGGCTGGTGGGTGAGCGCGTCCTGAAAGAGGCCTATCAGAGCCCCCGTGAAGATGCCCGCCACCTGGCTGCGTCGCGCCATAGCGAAACTGATCGTCACCAGCAACGGGAGGTCGAAGATCGAAAAGAAATGAAGCCGCAGTGGCAACCACGCCTGCAGGAAGACGGCCATCAGCGGAATCAGAATGGTTGCAGGAATACCGAAGCGGTAAACCTCGACTTGCTCGCCAGATGTATAGGTAATGGCCACGTTATTGTGGATTGTCCTGAGCTGGAGGCTGGGGTTTGGGTTCGTCCGCTGGTTCCACGGGTTTTGCAGGTTTCTCAGATACCTTCACCGCAGCGCTTCCGGCTGTGGACGACTCTGCGGCTGTCTTGGTGGAAGGCGTGGTTGTGGCCACTTTTCGTGCGACGGGCGCCGCGACGGAACCATCGCCTGCCGGTGCAGGAGCCTTCGGCTTGGGTTGCGCTGGCTTGCTTTCCAATACCGCGCCAGGCTGCGAGACAGCGCCGGGTGCGGTTGCTTCGGCAGGCTTGGGCGGCACGGTCGGCAGACGCTCGGCCAGAATATCTGCGGCGCGCGCGGGTCCGGCTTGATCGGGAGTGGCTTGGCGCTCGTCAACCTTGGTCACCACCAGCACTTCTTCGAGCTTGCTGAGATTCGCCGAGGGCTTCACGCGAATGTTGAGAAACAAATCGCTGCCGGTCGAAACCTTCGTCACTCTTCCAATCGGCAGGCCCTTGGGAAAAATACGGTCGCCGCCGCTGGTCAGCACCAGTTCTCCCGCGGGTACCTGCTCATCGCTCATTACTCTCTCAAGCGCAACCTCGCCCGACGGCATGCCGCGCAGAATACCCTGCAATCGCGACTTCTCGAGGATGGCCCCCACGCCGCTGGTCTGGTCGCTGATCAGCAATACCAGGGAACTGGAGCGATATACATGCAGCACCTTTCCGACGATTCCGTCGGCGGTGATCACCGCCATGTCAGGCTTGATGCCGTCTTTTTCGCCTTTGTCGAGGTAAATGGAGCGAGACTGCTCGCTGCCGCTCGACCCGATGACCTGCGCCGCCCGCGTCTGCGAGATGAATTGTTCCTGGAAGGCGAGCAGGGCCTGCAACCGTCGCGCCTGGTCGGCATCCTGGCTCATGCGCACCTGCTCGATGCGCATTTGCTCGATCTGCTGCTTGAGTTCGCGGTTTTCGGCGCGCACACCGCGCAGGTAGAAGTAGTTGTGCCAGAGATTGCCGGTGGAGGTCTGGACCCAGACCAGAGCTTTTTCCAAAGGCGAAACTGCACCTACAGCCCAGATCCGGATCAGGCGGCTGGAGTCAGTATCGGTCGTACGCTTGACCTGCACCGCCAGCCCCAACACTTGGACGAACAACACCCCCACCAGCACAATCAGGTTCCGGTAGCGGCCGAGGACAGTTTCCATAAATCAAGCTACTAGCTTCTAGCTGCTAGCTCCTAGGAGCCCCAGGCGCGATCGACCGTGCGACCGCGCGAACCAAGATATCGATCACCACCGCAATTCCGGCATACAACAGGCAGTTAAACGCAATCGATAAGATCGTGATCGTGATACCGTGAAGACTACTGCGCCAGCCCGTTGTCAGCATCACGGAAGAAGGCCAAAACACCGTCGTTAGGTCCAGATTGCGGAGTCGCACGACGCCCGAAACCCCGTACCACAATAGGCTCAGGATAGAGGCCGAGACCATCAGCGCTACAGTAGCTCCAACAATGGCTGAGTGCTTTGTCTTCAACGCAACCTCGTCCTCGATTGCTAGAAGCTAGCAGCGAGCAGCCGGGGTTTTGAACCAATGATCAAGGACGATTTCACTCGATCGAAATCTTCCGCAGCAGCTTGAAGTCGGACAACATCTTGCCCGTGCCCAGAACCACGCTGCACAACGGATCGTCCGCGATCGAGACCGGCAACCCGGTTTCCTCCCGAATGCGCTTGTCGAGGTTCTTGATCAACGCGCCCCCGCCCGTCAGGACGATGCCACGGTCGCTGATATCGGCCGAAAGTTCCGGCGGCGTACGTTCGAGCGCAACTCGCACCGCATTCATGATGGTTGAAATGCACTCGCTGAGCGCCTCGCGGATTTCGCTGTCATCAACCGTGATTGTCTTGGGTACGCCTTCGATCAGGTTACGGCCCTTGATCTCCATGGTCAGTGGCTTGTCCAGCGGATAGGCCGATCCGATTTCCATCTTGATCTGTTCAGCGGTGCGCTCGCCTACCAGCAGGTTATATTTCCGTTTGAGGTAATTCATGATGGCCTCGTCCATCTGATTACCCGCCATGCGCACCGAGCGCGAATAAACAATGCCGCTAAGAGAGATGACTGCAATGTCCGTCGTGCCGCCACCGATGTCCACGACCATGTTGCCGCTCGGTTCAGTAATGGGCAGCCCGGCGCCGATCGCGGCCACCATCGCTTGTTCCACGAGATACACTTCGCTGGCTTTCGCGCGATAGGCGGAGTCCATGACGGCGCGTTTTTCCACCTGCGTAATTTCCGAAGGCACGCCGATCACGATCCGCGGATGTACCAGCATCTTGCGGTTGTGCGCCTTCTGGATGAAGTAGTTCAGCATCTTCTCGGTGACCTTGAAGTCGGCGATGACGCCATCCTTCATCGGCTTGATGGCCACGATGTTGCCGGGCGTGCGCCCCAGCATTTCCTTCGCCTCTTTGCCGACGGCCTCTACCTCGTTGGTGTTCTTGTTCAGCGCGACGATGGAGGGCTCGTTGACCACGATTCCCTTGCCGCGCGCGTATACCAACGTGTTGGCGGTGCCGAGGTCGATGGCCAAGTCGCTCGAAAACATGCTGAACAGCGAGCGCAGGTTGTGGAAGCGCGAGGCTCCGTTATGAAATCCGTTGTTTGACATGGAAATACTTCTCTCTCTTGGGCTGTTCCCCTATTTTATTGGATGTTCAGGCGACCTGCGCGCCCAGTTGCCACTCGGTTGTACTGAACACCAAAACTCTACTGAATGACGACTTTTTCCTGGCGGGTGTTCACACCGCCCTTGGAGTTTTGCGCCGTCACCGTAATCATATTCTCGCCGTTCGGTAATGGCGGCGTGAAATAGTGGAACGAGCCATCGTCGGCAACAATTGGCACTTCCCTGCCGTTGACCATGACTCGCGCGCCCGCCTCGGTCTTGCCCGTCACTTCAATCACATGTCCGTGCTGGATGAAGGGATCGATGTCGAGCGACAGATCCACTTTTTCCGTCGCTCTCGGGATGATGGTGAAGCGGTTCTTCTCGCTCTCGACCGATTCCTTTCCCGCAGAGTCATAAGACTGGATCGCCCAGTAATAGGCGCCCAGTCCCAGGCCGGTCACGACTACGTTCGGGCTTTCGACTTTGCGGTCCAGCAGCAGCGACGAGAAATACGGATTGTGTGAAATGCGAAGCCGGTATCCCGCGGCATTGGCCATCGGCGTCCAGTTGAACTCGACGTCCTTCGATTTCTCGCCGGTGGCGATAAAGATGGGCATCATGTTCCCGGGCGCAATCGGCGTCGGCGGGCCGACTTCCTTGCCTTTCTCCATCGCCTTCGACTGGTTCTGGAAACTTACCTTCTCCCAGTTCGAGAGGCGAACAACCTCGCCGTTACGCACGATCTCGCCACTGCCCTTCTTCATCAGGATTTCATGCTGGTCGGCGCGCGGATCGTTGCGCACCATGGCCGACGAATCTGGAGCCAGCGACGCCTTGGCGCCCGCCACGATCACTTGCGATTTCGACCCTTGCACGTAAGTCGCGGTCGTCAAGTCCACCGTGCCGGTCGTGACCGCGACTGAAACGTTCGTCTGCTGCTGATCGTTGGCCGAGTTCTCTTCGATCACGATCAGCGAATCCTGCTTGACGGTGTAATTCGTGCCGTCGTTGAAAACAACTTTCGCCATGCCTTCCGCGCCCGTCTGGACTACGTCTCCTTTTTCTAGTGGCACGTTGTAATCGGCGTTGATCCAACTGTTGCCATTCGCTTTGCGCACGCGGATCGTTCCATCGAGCGCGGTAAAGTGCGCCTGCTGGGAAACCGCCGCTGAAGTCTTCTGGATCGGGGGCGCGAGGCCCGCAACTTTCTCGAGTAGTTTGCTGGTAAAGCTGCCCGCGGCTTTCACGCCTGAGTCCGTGAATTGCGGAAACGCCAGATGCATGATGACGCCAAAAATCAACGCTCCACCGAGCAGCATCAGGACGACGCTGCGATACGTCACCGTCTTCCAGGCAACGTAAATCCCCGGTTTGGTTTTATTCGACACGAGCCCCGCGAACCTTATTCAAAGTTCTGAGAATATGGATAATTTTCAACTAATGACAATCATATCCCTGCTTGGACCGGTAATGAACTTGGGTCGGGGTGCGGGAAGGTTACGAAAGTGACTTGGCGGAAAGCAGCATCCCCGCCACTGACATTTTCATTCGGGCCATGGGTGGGAGCAGCCCCGGCAGTTCGATTGCGCGGACAGGGAGATTCCTGCCCGCGCACTTGTTACTACTGTGCAAGGTAGCGGGCGAGTGTGAATCCGTTGTTGGGCATACCGAAGACGAGCGGGTTGTCACGCCCCACCGTCACGATCTTGCCATCGGATTGAATGGCCAATGCCGAAGCAGCAGCCGCGTTCTCGCCGTTAGAGCCGAAGGCGGTGGTTACGAGGCCGTTGTTGCCGAAAGTTGGGTCCAGCTGACCGTTAGGACTATAGCGAGCCAGCGCAAAATCGGATGGTTCCTGTCCGAATACAGGATTGTTGGCCTCGGTGACTCCGGCAGCCACAATGTCGCCGTTCGCCTGCACAGCCAGCGCCGCAACCGCGGAAAAAGTGTTCCCCGGAAAAGTTGTAACGACCGCGCCCCGGGTCCCAAAGGTGGTGTCGATCGTGCCATTGCTGTTGTAACGAACCAGAACAAACGCCTGCGAGGCGGTGCCGCCCAACGGGGGAGTCGCGCTCTCCAGGGTGCCAGCTACTATGAATTTCCCGCTGCTGAGAGGTGCAACGGCCGCAGCTTGCCCGAGGCTGGGGACCTGCCCGTTAACGCCGAAGGTAGAGTCAAGACTCCCGTTAAAGTTATAGCGCGTCGCGCTACCGCTGCTGAAATTGAAGGCGCTGGCCACCAGGGCCTTGCCGGTCGAGAGCAACTCCAGCGTCTGCGCGCTGGTAAGCAGCGGCGCCACGCCACCCGTCCCAAAGCTCGGGTCGAGCTGGCCGTTGGCGAGAAAGCGGAGGAGCGTGGTGCCGACCGCCACCATGATTCTCCCGTCCGACAACAAAGCTAGGCCACCAGGGACTGTGCCGATGAGACGCCCGGCGGCTCGGGTTGCCATGACTCCGCCACTGCCGAATGTAGCGTCCAGCGTTCCGTTCGTGTTGTAACGGAAAACATCAAGGCCCAGGCCGGTGGGAGCTGCGGTGACAATCTTCCCGTCGACTTGAATGGCAAGCCCGAATGCCGGACCACCATTGTTTTCGCCGAACACCACGATGCCTCCGCTGCCGAAGGTGGGGTCCAGGCTCCCATTGGTCTTGTAACGCGCCAGGGCGAGTTCCGGAGCGCCATTGTTTTGTGTGGCCGCCCCCGCGACCACGATCTTGCCATCGCCCTGAATAGCCACGACACAGTTCACGACCGTGCCGCATCCGGTGGTTGTGTTTGGCGTGGTGACGATTCCGCCGTTGCCGAAGGTCGGGTCCAGGCTACCCGCTTGGGCCATCAAAAGAGTAGCTGACATGAGGAGCGCTGCCCCCAAGAGGGACGCTACTCGTTTCGAGATAGCACTGTTTTTCATGAGCCTCTCCTTTTCTCTGAATCACGTTCCGGATGGGCGCCAGTAATCCTCAGCTTGACAGGATGGTTGCGCTCCGGCTGAGTCTTTGCCCGCAAGATGATCGAAGTCAGTGCACTATGTGTCAGTCGTATGTAATGATTTTGTTAAAGAATTAATCGGCCTGGCAGATGCTCACTGCGCCGAAAAATTTCCCCCGTCCTTCGTTCCCGCCCACAGGCACATCAGCAAACGAGGGCCACTGACTGTCAGCACTGTTACGAAATGGGCCAGGAACGAACAGGGCTAGTGATGTGTTAAGACGGTTTTCGTCAGATTGGTTCCTGTCGAAGGAACTGAGATCGGCAGGCTCACAAAGGGTTGATGAGGTCGCAGCAGAGAGATTGTTTGGTTTCGTCCTCCAACTGCTCGGCAATTTTTCGCTCCGCCGACTCCGGCCGGCGAGCCCTTTCGTGCATGAGTTTAGCTTGCTGCGGCGTAAACAGTAGAGTTCCCATAGCAATTCGGCGAAGCTCCTCCGCCTCCCAATGAGCTCGCATGATTCCGCTGACAGCGTGAGCGTTTGATCCGAGCAGGAGATGTCCAATCTCATGCGCGATGACGCTTCCCAGAATGCCGCTCAGATCCAGGTTCGATATTGCATGCAGATCCTGGGCACGTTTCCAGAAAACATCGCTGTATCTGCCGCTTCCGTCGGGCGATAGAAAGGCGACTCCGAATGCAGCATCACTCAGGGAGATTGCAGCGTCCGGAATGATCCTCAAAGCGAGATGTCCCGGCTCATCGATCCGGTCACAGGCCAAAGCGTCCTCGGCTTGAGGGCAGTTGACCCAGACAACTTCAAAACCTGCGCGTGCGAAGATGTTCCCAGCCTGCCGTTCGGCACGATGCAGAATGGCCGGAGGAACACCGACGTCGTTATAGACGGAAACAGTGAAATTGAAATATGGACTCTTCCCGGTCTCCTCCGACCATGCCCAACGCAGAGAAATCGTCAGAATGAACATAACAGCGGCTGTGAGTACTCGCTGCATGGCACGTGGCCTCCACAAGAAGGCCCAGCATCGGTTTTGCAGCCGCGTACCTCAACACTCTGCGGGTAACCAGCGGATAGTGTCTGGATAACGAAATAACTCTCTTTGCGTCATCTACTTAGCTAAGGACATCACATATTGAAAGCCGGGAGTATTCTGGTACTCTGCGGGGCAGCGGGAAAAGGCGATGACGGTCATCGGCGAAAACGGAACGCGTACTATTCAGTTCGGGATGTTTGAGATTGACTTGCGCGCCGGTGAGCTGCGCCGAAATGGCTCCAAGGTAAAACTCCAGGAGCAGCCTTTCCAGATTTTGACCATGCTCCTTGATCGCCCCGGCGAAGTCGTTACTCGAGAGGAGCTGCAAAAGAAGCTTTGGCCCGCGGACACATTCGTCGATTTTGATCACAGCCTGAACGCCGCGATCCGCAGATTGCGCGATGCGCTGGGCGACTCGGCGGAGAACCCCAGGTTTGTCGAAACCGTTGCGCGTCGAGGTTACCGGTTCCTATCGCCGGTCAACGGAACGCCGACTGTTTCCGCGCCTCCTGTTCCCTCGTCAACTGTCAGCGGGAAGCAATGGCGAATGATTGCGGCAGCCGCAGTGCTGCTGGTGGGCATAGCTGCCGGCTGGGTGATTTCACACTTGTGGGTGCACCCCGTCGAGATCCAGCAGCGACGGCTCACGGCCAATCCTGAGGAAGATCCGGTAGCGGGAGCCGTTATTTCTCCCAATGGCAAATACCTGGCATTTTCCGACAACAACGGTTGTTACCTGCGCGAGATCGATAGTGGGGAAACCCATCTGCTAAGCCTGCCGAAAGGTTTCAATGCGGCGCCCGAGGCGTGGTATCCCGACGGCACCCATTTGATCGTAAATTGGGTCGAGGGACCAAGAACGCCCCCTAGCCTGTGGCAAATTTCACTCATGGGCGGCGCTCCTCGCAAGCTGGCCGACGATGGCATATTTCCCTCCGTTTCGGCGGACGGCTCGCAAATCGCATTCGTTAGAGGTCCCGTTACAGACCAGCAAATCTGGGTGATGCAAGCAGACGGACAGAATCCGAGACGCCTCATCGCTGGCGACAGGGGCATGTTCAGCACGCCGGTTTGGTCGCCGGAGGGGCGGAGGATTGCCTACGTGACTGGTAAGTACGAGCTAGGCCACTGGCAGATGAGTGCCACGATCGAAGTCTTTGACTTGGCAACCGGACGCCGAGAGACGTTTCTCTCCACCACCAGCATCCATGGCAAGGAGACGATTCTCTCCGCCATGAGCATGCGTCCAGGATTGGTTTGGACACCTGACAACCGGCTGATCTACGCAGTTTCCGAGCCTCCGCCTAACCAGAATGACTCCAACATTTGGTCAGTGCGCCTCGACCGGAGTGGTCACATAACCGGCACTCCTTCGCGCTTGACCGTCACCGCGGGCGACGTGGCGAGTATGAGCGTCTCCGCCGATGGAAAGCGATTGGCTTATACAAAGCACTCTTTGCAACCGGATGTGTATGTCGGCGAACTGAAGTCCGCCGGGAAAGGCCTGAGCACGCCTAAGCGCCTCACACTTGACGAAAGGAACGATTACCCGTTTGCCTGGACTCCCGACAGCAAGGCAGTTCTGTTCTCATCGGACCGCGACGGCTCCTATCACATCTTTAAGCAGTCCATCGACCAGAGTGTGCCCGAGCGCTTGATCGGCGGCGATGAACAGGCCATGTCCCCGCGTCTAACGCCGGACTACTCGGCAGTCGTGTACGTAGCCTGGCCGAAGCTGGGCGAGACCTCCCCGGCCATCAGCCTGATGCGAGTATCGCTTGCCGGCGGACCACCCCAAACTGTCTTGAGGCTGAGCGGGGTTGGCAATGTGCAATGTGCTCGCCTGCCATCGACGTTATGCATTTATGATGTGCGCACCAAGTCTGAGATGTCTTTTTTCCGCTTCGATCCAGGGACCGGCCAAAGCGAGGAAATTCCGCAGCTGAGAATTCTGGACGATCCTGCTTATGCTTATAACTGGACCTTGTCACCTGATGGGAAGACCTTGGCGACGGCGAGAAGAGCGAGCTCCACGATGTGGAACTATTCCGCGCAAGACAGTCCAAGCATCACCTTCGTTTCGATCGCCGACGGCTCCCAGCGCACCGTGGCGGTGAAGGCCTGGGCAGGGATCAGCAGCATCGACTGGGCTGCGGACGGGCGCAGTCTGTGGGCGCCGGTTTATACCAACACTGGAACTTGGGCGCTTCTCAATATCGATCTTCAAGGGCGAACCACGACCGTGCTGGAAGATACCAAGATGACCATCGGCTGGGCCATTCCCGCTCCCGATGGCAAACACCTGGCGCTCTGGAAAGCCGGTGGGAGTTCGAACGTCTGGATGCTCGAAGGGTTCTGATCCGCCGGATTGTGATCATGGCGGTTAGCATGGAAGAACTTGCGTCAGGGTAGGTGGGGTCACGAAAGTGACCTGGGCAGTCAGGAGGTGAGGCTCTAGCGCTGCGCCTGTTCCGGCCGGCGCATACGCACCAGGCCCAGGATTCGGTTACAGGTAGATTGCAGCTTTTCGGCGTCGTGCTGGTCGAGGGTGCAGGTGATGGGGAACGATTCACCCCACGGACTCAGGAGAACAACCAGACTTCCGCGAATGTTGATCAGGTCCCGACGCTGTCCACGAAAAGTAGTGATCCGCGCAGGATATCCATCGAGAGATGTGTTCTCCGCTTCGAGGCTGATGCCCGGCTTGTTCATCATCCAAAGCTGATTCGCCAGGAAGAACTCCGACTGTTTCTTGAGCTCCTCGTCGGACGTGAGGCCTTGATATTTGCGCGGCAAGGCCGGTCCCACCGCCACGGTGACCACCGAACCGGAGGTTTTGGCAAGATAGACCGTTTGCAACGCTGCATCTTCCGCAATCTTGATGTCTCCGGGAAGAGCAACCGAAATCTGGGTGCAGGACCAGGAACTGTCGCAAAACTCCCGGTCCCAGCGCGCGAATCCGCCGGGTGTGAAATCGAGCGTGTCCATCTCCGCGTTGGTGGATCTCTTCCTTTTTGGGACAGCAGCGCGCGCCAGGTCTGCCACTGAGGGACCCGTTCCTACCGCAGGCCGCGCGGTTACGGATCTCGGTTCCGGTGTGGACTCGAAGTTCTTGAGTGCGGCCATCCATTCAATGGAATTCTTGTCGGCGATGAAACGCGCCTTGCCCTGTTCCTCCCAGCGGATCATCAGAACTTCCGGATCCTCTTCCTCTTCGGGCTGCACGCTGACATGGTTTTCCACCTTGTAGGACCGGTTCAGCCATACGATATGGTGGTCCTGAAGGTCGAAAAGCAAAGAAACATCGAGCACTCCCGCCACGACATTGGTAGGTTGCTGGCGTAAAGTGCCGCCGGCGGTGATGGCGCTGGAAGTGCTTTCAGTCGGCGCAAAAACGTATTTGGATGTGATCCAGGCGCAATCGCGCCCGGTGATCTTCGGAGTGCCAGTCCAGCGCATGGTAGCGGCGCTCAAATCGAGGCCGCTCAGGAGATAGTCCTTCCAGTAAGTGAACTGGCCATGCGGCTTCCAGGAGCGGCCCGCGGCAACAGGATTGTCAGCGAGTCGCGTCTGGAGCAGATCGAGGGTGACTTTGCTCAACAGATCCGAGGCCGACATATATGTGAAACGATCGCGGCTGGTGTGGGGAAACCCGACTTCGCCGTGCGGACCGACCTGGTACGTGACGCCTGCAGCGGCGAAATCGCGCAACCCTTTTTCCAATTTCTTTTGATCTAGTTCTCGGCAATTCCAGTTGGTCACTTTCAGGTCCTGGTACTCCGCCTTCACTGGAATGTTGCCATCTGCGCCAACCGATCCCACTGTTAGCGCGAGTTCAGCCGCCAGCGAATACTGGCAGGGGCCGAGAGGCGCGGTCGTGGAGTAACCCTCGAGTACGCTCGCAGAGTACGAGGTACTGGTCTCGATTTCGTAGCGCAGCGTCTCGCCAGACGTCAGTTTGCCCGCAAGCGGAACGCTGAGAGCCGACGATTGGCTCTGCGCCTCGTGGCGTCCTATCAAAAGCAATAAGACGAAAACGAATTGTATAGGTCTGCCCGACATGACTCACCGGTAAGGTTTCTTGAACGGCTTGTACTCCGTCGGAATCTTCACGTCCGCCGAGTTAATCACTTGCTCGCAGATCGGTGACGCCTTCTCCCAGTCCACGTTGCGGTACATGCAGCCCAGGCTCAAAATCTGTTCCGGCACGCTCACAAATAGCGCCATGCCCTCATGGGGGATGCCGTGAAATGCGAAGTTAAAGTGCACCAGCAAGGCACGTTGGCCCCCGACAGACGTGTCCTCTACCCCGTCTAGCTTCAAGGCTGCTCCCCGAAAGCGACTGCGTGTCAACAGCATGCCCAGATATTCCTGGGCCGCTTCGTCGAAACTCGTGCTCCAGATCGTCTCTCCAAACGGAATGTAAACACCGCTGTGTTCGAGCGGGACTTCGATACCATGATCCGCCGGGCGGTTCACTATGGGGACCAACACGGTGAGTTCCGCCGCCGGAATCGTGGCCCAATACGAGGTCGTGTGCTTGACCCAATTTGCGCTCGGCGCATTCTCATCATTCAAGACCCTGCGGGCCACGCTATGTTCTTTTGACGCCTTCTCGGCTCGCGTCTTCTTCACCAGATCGCCCAACGAGACTTGAGGAGCGTCGGCCTGCGCCCATCCCGTCGCCAGATGCCCCGCGATGCAAAACCCGACGAGCAAGAAGCGTTGAAGTTTGCGTGTCCGCATGTTTTCCATGTCGATTACCGATGAGTCCGCCACGATTCCCAGACCGTCGAGCATAGCGATTCCACATCGGCGAAGCGATCCTCGCGGGCTATGCAACCGATATTGAAGTTGATCCCATCCCCCGCAACAATCACGTCCAGCTCGGTCCAAACGTTCATGTTGGCTTTCAAGCGAGCGCGCAACAAACTCACTTCGTGCCCGTTTACCGTGCGATTGAAGTGGATGACGTTGGCGCCCCAATCGCCCTGGGCATGAAGCCACCGCCGGGCTACATCTTGCGCCGTTCCGTATTCGCTGTAGCCGTTGGAAACGTTGGTTTCGCCGAAATAGATCACGACCGAAGTGGTGTCGTCGAGCATGGCGACGTAAACATTGTCGGAGTTCCCACCCTTGACGTGCCGGGCGTTCTCCGGCAGGAAGAACGATTCCTGCCAGCACTCTTGAATGCAGCGTGTGTTGGAGTGAACACGAAAGCCGGGCGGCGGAGTATTGATGGTGTCCTCGGCTTCGACCGAGACCCGGGCCTTTTCCTGCCGCGCGGCATCCATCTTGGCGTGCCGGGCGATATCGCCCAGGGGCGTTCCGCTTGCCGCAACTTCCCGGTAAGGCGTCAGCGAAGCTTTCTCGGCGTGCGCCCGGAGCGCGGCGGGACGCGGGGGTGCATAGTCTTCCTTCAAGCGAATCGAATCCAGGACGGCGCCACAAAGTTGATTGCTGGCATATGCCATGTCGCGCCGGCCCATGTTTCTCAGTCCCTCATCGCGCAGGTTGTCCAATTCTTCCCGGGTTCGACGGCGTATCGAGTAGTCGAGGTTGTTGTTCACCAAGCTCGTCGCAAAACAAATTACCGGGATAATCCGGCGGTCGCCCTCGACGAAACGGGCTTGCCCAAAGAACTGATTTCCAAGAAGGTTTCCGCCCACCGTGCACGCGTGCCCCTGGACGCCAGGTTTCGGTTTCGCGCAGTTGACCGAGCCATAGCGCTGCCAGAAGCGCCGCGCCAGGTCCAGGAACTCAAGTTCGCCGAGCTTGCCGTTAACCGCGATCGGAACCGCCGCGAACACTTTGGTCGTAATGCCGGTAACGTCCGCCGTTGCCAACAAGACGCCGGCATCGTCACGTCCTTCGACGGTAAAAGGAGCCGGCACCGAAACTCTGTAGCCTTCACCGCTATACCATTGAAAGCCGTCGGGAGCGGCGCCAGCCTCTTCCTGTTCTTGTTCGAGTTCAGCCGCGAGGCGGTTCGCGTCCGATGCTGCGGGCGTGGTCCCCTGCTCGCTGCTAAGAGCGTGTTGCTTGCGAGTTTGGCGGGCTACGTCGCCCAAGGACGGTTCGTTCTGAGCCCTGGCGGTGAATCCTGCAAGGACAAACGCTGCAACCAGTGCGACCAGCGCGATGCGAGCGCGTGGCTGGACCCAATTTCTGGCAGCCCCGCTACGCTCAATTTTTGTCATCTTTATCATCCGAGAGCGTTAAGCCGGCAGGGGGTGGCCGGTAGTCGTCGTGAACCGGCACCGGTACCAAGTCGGTAGGTGTTTCGATCTTCACAGAGGTATCGAACGCGTAGGTCCAATGTCCCGGCCTCGCGGTGGAGGTCATTTCGCGGGGAAGGTGATCGTCAACACCCAGACAAATGGTGCGATGCTCATAGGCTGCCGGTGATTGCGGCAGTAGCGGTCCCAGCCCGTTAAGAAGCGTGACCCTCCACTCCCGGCAGACGTCGCCATTCACTGTTTTCTTGTCACCCTTTTCGATAATGCCGTGCTCCACCATTCGACCAAACTCGGGCAGGATCCAGGTGCCGTCTTCCGTGCCGAGCCGCTGGCACATCACTCGCGCAGATCGTCCACCGGGGTAGCCGCGACTCCATAGTCCGCTGGGCTGAAGTGTGTATTGCTGGCCGCCCACGTGTCTGACTTCGGTATCGAAGGATGTGTCCTTATCGCCCTGATGTATGACGACGTGCGTTGCCTCGCGCAGTGCGTCGTCGGAACAGACGAGGTCGCCGTTCTGCTCGGTATGCTGCGCAGGCAAGTCCGACACCATTTCGTAGTGAAGTGAGTTGACCTTCTTTAACGCTTCAATGGACCGGCGAAACTCCCGCTCCCCCGAAGCAGGCATGCGATACCACAGCGCCATGCCGAGAAGCACTGCAATAGCGATCAACCGCGCCAGGAGCCAAGTCCAGAATCTCATCGCGTTGAGGGTCCTCACCCACGGGAGGGTCTGGCGGGCGAATCCCGCCAGAGCGGAATCCCGCCTCTCGCATAATGATAAGTGCGCGCCCCGAAGGCTAGAAATTACCGAGGTAATTGTGGAGTACCCGGCAGGAGTGTTATGTGCAACCTGCTCGCTACTCTCCGTGGGCCCTCGCTTGCCCGTCTCCACCCCGGTTGTTAGCATGGAAGATCTGCACTATTCCAGGAGGCTTTATGGCGACCGATACCATCACCGGCCCTGCAATTTTGGGCGGCACAACCAGAACCCGGGTTTACAAGAACTTTATTGACGGCGAATGGGTCGAGTCCCAGAGCGGACAGACGTTCGAAGACCGCAATCCGGCCGACAATCGCGAAGTGGTCGCCATCTTCCAGCGTTCGAACAAAGCCGATGTTGACGCCGCCGTGGACGCCGCCAAGCGCGCCTTTGCCAAATGGCGCCTCGTGCCTGCGCCCCGCCGCGCCGAAATGGTCTTCCGCGCCGCCGAGATCCTGATCGAGCGCAAAGAAGATCACGCCCGCGACATGACCCGCGAAATGGGCAAAGTCCTGAAAGAAACCCGCGGCGATGTCCAGGAAGCGATCGACGCCGCTTACTACAATGCCGGCGAAGGCCGGCGCATGTTCGGCCCCACCGTCCCGTCGGAGCTGCCCAACAAGTTCGCCATGGCGGTAAGGCAGCCGATCGGCGTCTGCGGCATGATCACCCCCTGGAATTTTCCGATGGCGATTCCGTCGTGGAAGCTGCTGCCCGCAGTGGTCTGCGGCAACGCCTGCGTCATCAAGCCCGCCCAGGACACTCCACTTTCCACGTTCAACCTGGTGCAAGCATTGACCGACGCCGGCGTGCCCAAGGGCGTCATTAATATCGTCACCGGCTTCGGTACTGAAGTCGGCACGCCGCTCACAGAGCATCCCACGGTGCGCGCCATCTCTCTGACTGGTTCCTCGGCGGTCGGAAAGATTGTCGGCGCAACCGCGGCCAAGAGTTTCAAACACTGCTCGCTCGAACTGGGCGGCAAGAATCCGATGATCGTACTCGACGATGCCAACCTCGACCTCGCCATCGAAGGCGGACTCTGGGGGGCATTCGGCACTACCGGCCAGCGCTGCACCGCCACCAGCCGCATCATCGTCCAGAAAGGCGTGTACCGCGAGTTCGTGGAGCGTTTCGTAGCCCGCGCCAGGAAACTCAAAATCGGCAACGGACTCGATGAGACCGTCGAGATGGGCCCCGCAGTCAACGAAAACCAACTCAAGACCGACCTGAACTACATCGAAATCGCGAAGCAGGAAGGGGCGAAGATGGTCTGCGGCGGCAATCGTCTGGACAAGGGCGACTACCAGTACGGATGGTTCCTGGAGCCGACCGTGTTCATCGACGTCGATCCCAAAATGCGCATCGCGCAGGAAGAAGTCTTTGGCCCGGTGGTCGCGATTATCCCGTGCGACGGCCTCGAGGACGCTATCGAGATCGCCAACAACATCGAGTACGGCCTGTCGTCGGCGCTCTACACGAAAGATGTAAACCGAGCCTTCAGCGCCATTCGCGACCTGGACGCCGGCATCACCTACATCAATGCTCCGACCATCGGCGCAGAAGTACATTTGCCCTTCGGCGGCGTGAAGGCCACCGGCAATGGCCATCGCGAAGGCGGCATTGGTGCGATCGACTTCTATACCGAATGGAAGTCCGTATACGTGGACTATTCGGACACGTTGCAGAAAGCGCAGATTGATCGGCCGGAGTAATTCTTAACCATGGAATACGGGGGACACCGGAAAGCGATTTGCCCCGTGATCCTCCCTGACCCCGTGGTTAAATACTTTTGACTTTATGCCCACTACTCAGCTCCGCGAAATCACCGCCGCCTCCCGCCTGGAGCAAGTCCGCTACGCCATCCGCGATCTGGCGTGCGTAGCCGACGAAGTCACGAAACAAGGCCACAAAATCCTCCCGCTGAATATCGGCGACCCGATCACCTTCGACTTTGAAACACCCGCGCACCTGATTGAAGCCGTCCACAAAGCTATGCGCGAGGGCAAAAACGGCTACGCCCCTTCATCCGGCGTGAGAGAAGCGCTGGACGCGATTCGCGGCGAAGCCACCCGCAAGGGCATCACCAGTGTTCAGGACGTCTTCGTCACCTCGGGTGTAAGCGAAACCGTGGACATCTGCCTGGCCGCGCTCCTCAACCCGGGCGACAACCTGCTCACGCCCTGCCCCGACTATCCGCTCTACTCGGCCGTTCTGGCGAAGCTGGGAGTCACACTGAACACCTATTACCTGAACGAAGAAGACGCCTGGCAGCCCGATCTCGACGACCTGAAGGAGAAGATCACACCACGCACCCGCGGGATCGTGCTCATCAATCCCAACAATCCCACCGGCTCAGTGTGCACGGGAAAGATGCTGGAGCAAATTGCGGAACTCGCCCGCCGCCACAATCTTGTAATCTTCGCTGACGAAATTTACGACAAGCTGATTATGGACGACGATCCTCACGTCGCCATGGCTGCCGTCGCCCCCGATGTTCCCGTCATCACCTTCGGCGGCTTGTCCAAAAACTATCTCGCGCCTGGATGGCGCATCGGATGGGGCGTTGCCAGTGGCGAAGCGTCCGTGATCAAGCCCTACCTGGAAGGCGTCAATAAGCTGTTGCGGGCCCGCCTGTGCGCGAATCATCCCGAGCAGTACGCCATCAAGCCTGCGCTCGAAGGCCCGCAGGATCACTTGCCCGAAGTGAAACGCAAGCTGCGCGCGCGGCGCGATCTGACGATGAAATGGTGCGCCCAGACTCCCCGCGTGAGTTGCGTCGCGCCCCGCGGCGCGTTCTACGCGTATCCCTCACTCGACATCCCCGAAGGCGATGACGTTTTCGTCGCTGAACTCATCCGTCAGAAGCACGTGATGGTCGTACATGGCTCGGGCTTCGGCCAGCGCCCGGGAACACAGCACTTCCGTATCGTCTTTTTGCCGGACGAGAAAACGCTGACTTCAGCCTACTCGGCGATTGGCGATTTCCTGCGCGAACGGTACCGCTGACGTTTGTCCATCAGGCCAGCCAAAGCCATCGGCTTTCGACACACCGCGCCACAACCTTCGTAACTGACCTACCCTTGCGGTGCTTTCCTATACTTGTACTGTCTGAGGAGCACCCGCCATGCGTCGAACCATTTTGTCAGTCGTCGTCGTTTTGATGAGCGCGCTAAGTTTTGCTCAGAGCTCCACCCCGGATGCACTCTACGAGCGGGGTATGGACGCCATTTCCGGCGCTGGCCCGTCGCGCAACGTCCGTGATGCCGTTGAGTACTTCCGTCGTTCCGCCGAGCTCGGCTATGCCCCGAGCCAGGTCGCTCTCGGATACCTCCTCGATACGGGCACCATCGTTACCGGCAGCCAGACCCAGGCGATCGACTGGTACAAGAAGGCTGCCAATCAGGGCGATGTGCTGGCCGCGTGGATGATCGGACGCCGCTACTATCTAGGCGGCGGTGTGCCTCAGGATCCGATAACGGCTCAGAAGTGGTTGCAGCCTGCGGCTGACCTGAACAATCCCTTTGCAGCGTACTATCTCGCGCGCATCATGGCCGACCGCGACTACAACAAGGCTCCGGCGCTCTATAAAATCGCCGCGGATCAGGGGCTGCCGCCCGCCCAATATTTCTATGCCCAGGCACTGAAAGAGGGCCGTGGCATTGCGCTCGACCGTTTTAACGCTTACGTCTGGTTCATGGTCGCGCTGGATGCCGGCTACTCTAGAGCACAGTCTGGCCTTTCCGAACTCGATGGCAGCGGCTATCTTACCCAATCCCAAATTGCCGAAGCTAAAGCCAAAGCCCGCGAACTGGAGCAGACCGTCATCCGAGCAGTCAATTCTCGAGGCTGTTCGGGGTGGGACGGCGAGCTCGACGAATGGCCAAGCCCGCCTCCGCTGCAACTGCAGCGCTTCTGCCGGTAACCGGCTCGCGAGAAAACCCGCAAGTTGTCCACACCGCCGTGGGAGAGCAGCCCTTCAGAACCTGCCCTGAGCTCCCCGAAGGGCTCTCGTAAATCTCCATAAACAATGAGCTTTAGTGCGCTGTGAAAACTCACGAATGTCAGCACACCGTGGAAGAGCGGCCCTTCAGGGCCGCGTAAACCGTTCGGATGCGGGGGCTTTAGCCCAGGTGGTCGCCCTTCCTCAGCAAGTTGAGTCCTCTCCGCGACTCGCGAGCCGGCTATTGACGTCACTCCAAATTCGTAATATATTACGTCCATGTTTGGAGAATCTGCCCTGGGCGCGTCGAGTGTCCGCATTCCCGGCATTGCCCTCGATCGCCCGCTGGACCTTTCCAGCAAGGCGGTTCAGGAAAAATTGAGTCCGGCGTCGATCCGCGCCTTCTTCAGCCTCACCGCCCACTGGAAGCTACGTGACGAGGACGCCCGCAACCTGCTCGGTGGACTCTCGAACGGCTCTTTCTATCAGCTCAAGCGCAGCACTGCAAAAACGCTCGACCAGGACAAGCTCACTCGTATTTCCCTGCTGGTCGGCATCTTCAAAGCGCTGAACATTCTCTACAGCCCCCGGCTCGCGGACGCCTGGGTGCAGTTGCCGAACGCGAATCCGATTTTCGCCGGCGAGACTCCGCTGGCCTACATGCGCAAGGGCGGAGTGCCCTCCATGATGCGAGTCCGCCAGTTGCTGGACGCGCGACGGGGCGGATCGTAGAAAACCAATGCAACGCAGAGATCGCAGAGCCCGCAGAGTTTTTAATCGTTTTTCTCTGCGAACTCTGCGATCTCTACGGTTAAATACTCTTGAAAGTGCCTGTGCTCCCCAAGACGACCCATCTCGAGCAGGACAACACGCATCGGCTGATCCCGAATCGCTTCTTTGATGAGGGCGAAAGCGTGTTATCGCGGTTGGGCCTTCCCCCGGCGCAAATGGCGCACCTGTATCAACTCGACGACGCCACTAACGAGCGCCTGGCCGGCGAAGCCAACCTGCTGCCCGGCATCACGGTCCACGAGTTGGTGTTCGGCGTGCCCCACTCCCACATCATCAACGCCGCTTTCACTCATGCGCAACCGAACGGCAGCCGCTTCAACGCACCCGACCGTGGCGTGTGGTATGCGAGTTTTTCCATGAAGACCGCGCAGGCGGAAGTTGCGTTTCACTATTCCGAATGGCTTCGCGAGATCAATTGGCAGGAGGAAGAAACGGTCGCCTACCGCGAGTTTCTGGCCGACTTCCGTGCCGACTTCCACGATCTCCGCGACGATGCCGCCCACAAAAAATATCTGCAGCCCGATAGTTATCGCGCCTCGCAGCGCCTGGGCCGCCAATTGCTGAATCGCGGATCAGTGGGCGTAGTCTACCCCAGCGTGCGGCACGCCGGTGGGACCTGCATCGCGTGCTTCCGCCCCGCGCTGGTAGGCAACGTGCGCGAAGGAGCGCTCGTCACGTTCACGTTTCCAGACGCATCCCATCCTCCGAAAGTGCGCGTTTCACGCTGAGCCCCTTGACTCTTTCTGAAAGAGTCTGCCTTGCGGTGGCACGCGATTCCTAGCTGCAGAGAAACTCACGAAAGTGAGCACCACTCTGAAAGTGTGCACCACCGTGGAAGAGCGGCCCTTGAGGGCCGCGGAGGCGTTTGCAATTACTGCGCGGGCTTCAGCCCCCGGGCGTAGATTTTGGAAACGGATCCGCTGCCCGCAGCACCCACGCACTCGGATGCTGCGTGAATCCGACGCGCGGATAATACTCTACCGCCTGCGGCGCCGAGAGCAGCACCAGCGTGGAGCGTGGCCCCATCTTCTCCCGCGTCTTCTGGATCAACTCGATTCCGATGCCGAGTTTCTGATGCGTTCTCCGCACCGCTAGGTCGGAGAGATATCCAACATAAGAAAAATCCGTCAGCGTGCGTGCGATGCCGACCAACAGGTCTCCGTCCCAAGCTGTAACCGTCAGGTTCGCATGCCGCAGCATGTCGGCAAAGATCTTCGGATCGTCCACTGGCCGCCGCTCGCCCAAGCCGGAAGCGTTGTAGAGTTCAATCACACTCTCAACGGCAAGATTGGTTCCGTAACGGTATTCAATGTTCTTCATGGAGTGAAAGGCTACGAGCTTCGAGCTACGAGCCGCGAGCGAACCGAACCTGCTTGCCCGAAGCTCGCAGCTCGTAGCCCGCAGCTCTAAACCATCTCCGTTCCCCACAAATCATGGAGGTGCACGATGCCGCGCACACTCCGATCGCCATCCACGACCACGAGCGAGGTAATCTTCATCTCTTCCATGCGCGCCAAGGCCGTCGCAGCAAATTCCTGCGGACCGATCACCTTGGGCGTACGGTTCATGCAATCTTCGGCGCTGAGATCAAGCGCATCTTTGCCGCGATGTTCGAGCAGCCGTCGCAGATCGCCATCGCTGATCACTCCCAGGAGTTTGTCGCCATCCACCACGGTGGTCACGCCCAGCTTCTTGCGCGACATTTCATAGATCACGTCGGGCATCTTCGTATTGGAGCTCACGCGAGGCAGAGCGTCGCCCGAGTGCATTAGCGACTCGACCCGCGCCAGCTTCTTGCCCAGCTTCCCGCCCGGATGCAGATTGGCGAAATCTTCTTCTTTAAATCCACGCTTCTCGGAAAGCGCAACCGCCAGAGCATCGCCCAACGCCAGCATAGTGGTGGTCGAAGCCGTAGGAGCCAGCCCCAGCGAACAAGCTTCTTTGGAAATCGAGCAGTCAAGCGCAATATCCGCCGCCGCAGACAGTGTCGAAGGCGCGCTTTGCTTTCTCGAATTGTCATCCTGAGCGCTGCCCGAGCCGCTCCGCGGTGGGGGCAAGTCGAAGGACCTGCTTGCGGCTGCATCATCACAAGTCATGCTAATAAGCGGCACTTGCAGCCGCTTGATAGTAGCCAGCAGCCGCAGAATTTCTTCCGTCTCGCCGCTAGCCGAAAGAGCCAGCACCACGTCCCCCCGCACGATCATCCCCAGATCGCCGTGTAACGCCTCCACAGGATGCAGGTAAAGCGCAGGCGACCCCGTCGAATTCAAAGTTGCGGCAACCTTGCGTGCGATGATCCCGCTCTTCCCCATGCCGGTTACAACCACTCGCCCCGGGCAGTTGAACATCAGGTCGACGGCGCGGTGAAAATCGGCCGCCATCGGACCCGCAAGCCGATCCGCCAGCGCCCGCAGGGCCTCGGCCTCGATGCGCACCACGTTTTCGCCTACATGCTTCATGAAAGGGGAAATGTTAGCAGAAGCAAGGAAAGTGCGGAGAATCGGGTCTCTCAATTGGTACTATCGCCCGTTTACATC
>JACXTT010000153.1_pt1 | contig 106285 bp, 99 predicted proteins | sample 9270951 | NCBI WGS metagenome assembly JACXTT01 (sample SAMN15532306, study PRJNA645909) | rock metagenome | isolation source: weathered quartz diorite | place: Puerto Rico | collected 2017-06-21 | reverse complement strand
GTCTCCCACGCCCCCCTGAGTTTCGGCGGCGTGAAACGACCCACTGGCTTTTCGAAAGAACGATCGTACCCCATGGCGCTGGTACTGGAGGGGTGTGGCGGATAATTCAAATCTTCCTTGCGCCCCCAGCGAACTCCCGCCGAGAATGACGTAGCGGAAGGCGTAGCCGTTTTTCATTCCCAAAGCCAGATCGGGGTCCAAGAGATCAGCGGCCTGTCCATTGATCTGGCCGGTGCGGGCCGGGCCTAAACTCGAAAGTGATTCGGGAAGCCGGGTGTAAAGTTTGCGGTACGTCTCGATGGCCTCGGCGATTTTCTTCAGGGCATCGAGGGCACTGGTTTCGTTGGGAGAAATCTCCGCTTGGTCCCATTCAGCTTCCAGGGAGGGAAGATCCAGGAGGAGCACACCGAGGGACAAGAGTTTCCATTCTCCGCCTTCGCGCACAAACCCCAGGGTCACACGGCGAACCGTGATGCCGGTGGAGTCGGTGGCGTCGCGCAACTCGATGGGAAGAAAGGCGAGGTTTTCGCGGATCTCCGCGCCGCCGATTTGCATCTCCGTGGTGACATCGGGCGTTTCGCAGCGTACCGTGGGGCGGCCAACGGGATTCGTCGTCACGGTGGCTTTGCCAGGCTCGTTCAGGAGCACAAAGCGCTTCATGAACGCCACTCGCGTGACGGGTGTGAGCCTCGCGAACGACTCCTTGTTGCGCGCGGTCAAAAAACGCACAAACTCCTGCTGTCTTTGGCTGCACGAGGCGAGAAGAAGATCACGCAAGGCCGCGGTCGGGCCGCTGGGCGCGGTGATAGAGGCTGCAGGTTTCTCCGTGCTGCTGGAAGAAGAGTCCTGGGCGCTGGCATGGGCGGCAGAAAAAGAGAGGAACCCGGCCAGGAGAAACAATGGCTTGCGCAATCTTATGGACGATTTCGTTGCCACGTTGGGTTTAATCCTTGGCATTGCCGAGGATGACGGAGAGATTTTGCGTGAAGCTCGAGCGCGGCATCACCTCACTGCATCCCGCCTGCTGCGCCTGCGCGGCAAGCTCGCGTTGAACGTGCGACAAGAAACCCACGACGCGCAAATTTGGATGTGTCACTCGCAAGCGCTGGATGGCCAGCACCGGCTGGTTCCGGGCGTTCAGGTCCACGATCACCAGTTTGGGTTCAGGCTGCAGCAGTTCCTGAAGTGCATCGCTATTCGTGGCTACTTTCACTTCCACGCCAAGCTGCTTGGCGGTCTCCGCCAGCTTCATTTGAAAAAACAGGTCGTCCATGAGAGCAACTACTCTTCCCATCTTTGCCGCCTCGCGCTTTCTTGTTCCGTTGGTATTATGCACTTGTTCTTCCGCCATTGCTTTTTGGGAGTTAAGATAGCTCTTTCCACGGAAGGTACCGCATGCATCCCGTACTTGTCGGCTCCATTCAGCCCGCCATCTCGCTTCTTGAGAAGACGCCGAAAATCCTCGAAATGATGCTTCAGGATTTGTCAGGAGAATTGCTGCATTGGAAGCCCGCACCGGATCGATGGTCGATTTCGGAAGTGTTGGCGCACGTTGCGGACCTGGAGCAGCTTTATGCCGAGCGCAGCCGCCGGATGGTTTCCGAGGAGTCGCCGGCTTTGCAAAAATATGATCAGGCGCAGTCACCCGGCGGCGATTATTCGCGGGGCTCTGCCGGCGAACACCTGGCGCATTTCGTGCGCGCCCGCAAGGCTACGACTGCTTTCTTGAAGGGGCTACCCGCTTCCGCAGGAGAGCGCACGGGAATCCATTCGGAGCTTGGCAGCGTCACCTTGGCGCAGATGCTCAACGAATGGGCCTCGCATGACCTCGGCCACATCCGCCAGATCGCCGAGATCTACCGCGCGCATGCATTTCATCCGCACGCCGGCCCGTTCCAAAAGTATTCGAACCCGCGCCCGTGAACTCCGCTTCCCAGTTGCATCCCGAGGACGAGCGACTGGCGGCTTTGGGACCCCGCGAAGTGACGTTGTACACGCGCCCCGGCTGCCACCTTTGCGATGAGGCCAAGGCGGCGATGACGCCGCTCCTTCGGGAGGTTAACGCCACGCTACGCGAGGTGAATATCGACGAAGACGCCGTGCTGCGGGAGCGCTATGGGTGGGAGGTGCCGGTGATCTTCCTGGGTGCGCGCAAAGTGGCGAAACATCGCCTGAACGCGGAGCAATTTCGTCGGCAATTGCAAGAAGCGGAATGAGTCTGGGGTGTAATTTGAGTGGCCGCTGGCCACAGAAAAATTCCGCTAGTGCCCGCTAGTGGGGCTGTGCGCGCCCACGGTGGCGTCCGGCACGTCGCCTTTGCGGCCTTTGACGCGGTCGTAGACGCTCACCTGGCTCACGGAACCCAGCGCTTCGTTATAGAAGGTGGGAACGCCCAGCGCGGTGCGCAATTCTTCGTTAAATTTGCGCAGGTTCTCGAGATGCTGCGCGAGGGCCGGGAGCTTCAGTCCCTCGTCGGTGAGGAGAAATTTTTGGTAGCCGGCGTCCCACAGCCGCGAGAATTGCCCTTTCACCATAATCGTCGGAAGGATGGTCATCTGAAAATTGCCGTCGGTGCCTTTGCGAAATTCGGCGCCGCAACCGTATTTTTCCACGCGGATAACTCCGCGGGTGCTGCCGACGGAAAATCCCAGCGCGGCCAGGCTTTCCATGGCTTTTTGCGAGAATCGATCATTGACATTCCACATGGCGTAATCAGGGTAACGAATGCGCGGGCATCTGTAAAGGAGCGGGTGCTACGGATGAAATATTTGCATCTGCCGATTGAAATTTTGAGGGCTAGCTGGTAGCAGATGCACCGAACTGCAACAATTCGTTCGGTTTGTGTTTACCAGAAATTCCTAGAAAGGCCGCCGTGTCCTCCGGTATTCAATATCCACAGGAAAGCAGTCGCCTTGCGCCGTAAGACTGTGATATATGCACTTGCAGAATTTATGTCGGGGGAAAAGGGATACTGAGATGCCAAAAGTAATGCGGTCCGCTCTAGTTGTAATTGCAAGTCTGTTACTGGCTGCCTCGCCCGCACTCGCGCAGCAAACACTTGGCTCGATCAACGGCACGGTGAAGGACAGCAGCGGCGGCGTCGTTGCCAAGGCCGCGGTGAAGGCCCGCAACCTGGGCACGAACCTCACGCAGGCGACCACATCGAAGGACGATGGATCCTTCAGCATCGTGGACCTGCCCATCGGCACGTATGAGGTAAGTTTTGCCAAAGATGGCTTTAAGACGGAAGTCCACTCGCAGATTATTGTGCAAGGCGGAACCACCGCGACGGTGAACGGCTCGTTGCAGCTCGGGGAAATCAGCACATCGATTACCGTGTCCGGAACTCCTCTGCTGAACCAGACAGACACCACCAACGGCTACACACTGGGCACCGAGCTCATCGAAAGCACGCCTCTCGGCACGGGGAGCTTCACGCAGTTGGCGCTGCTGAGCCCTGGCGTGAATGCGGACTTTCTGACGGGTTCCGGCAGCAACGCGGGCCTGGGCAATCAGAACATCTTTGCCAACGGACAGCGCGACACCAGCAACAGCTTCATTGTGAACGGCGTGCAGGCCAACAACATTTTTAACGGCAAGTCATCGAGTGGGGTCGCCGATAACCGGGCGGTGCTGAATACGGGAGAAGTTTCTTTGAGCAATACGCCTGGAGGAGAGGTTCAAACTGCCACCTCGGTCTATAGCGCCATCGGCCAAGCCCTGCCGTCGCCGCCTCCCGAAACAGTCGAAGAAATCCGCGTGAACACCTCAATGTACGACGCGTCAGAAGGCGCCTACAGCGGCGCGCACGTTACCTTGCAAACGCGCAGCGGGAATAACGAGCTGCACGGCCAGGCCTACGAATTCCACCAAACGAGCGCCTGGAACGCCTCGCCTTTCTTCTTCAACCAGGACCCGACACTGCGGCAATTGGGGAAAACGGTTCCGGAGCTCAAACGCAATACCTTTGGCGTCACTCTTGGCGGGCCAATACGCAAGGACAAGCTCTTTTTCTTCGCGTCCTATCAGGGCCAGAGGGTTTCCGACGAGGACAGCTCCATCTCGGAGGTGAACACGCTGCCGGGACTGACGGACACAAACAGGGATGCCGGCAGCCTCGCGGCCTTGGCCAATGCAGCTTTTAACCCTACCTGCGGCCCGGGCCAGACCCCGCCCAACCCCTGCATCGGCGCTGGCGATATCAGCCCCGTCGCTTTGAACATCATGAAGTTAAAGCTACCGAACGGGCAGTTTTTCATTCCTTCGGAAACGCTTCCTAACGTGGCCGACCAGAACAGGCTCGGGTATAACGCGCTCATCTTCGGGCCCAAGACAACCTTCAAAGCGGACCAGGTGAACGGGAATATTGATTACAACTGGAGCTCGAAAGACCGGCTGGCCGGGAAATACTATTTCCAAAATGATCCTACCTTTGCGCCGTTCGCTGTAAGCCAGGTTGGAAATTTTCCACAGACACTGAGCGCCGGCTCACATGCCTTCTCTCTTGAAAACACCACGATGATTTCATCCAACGCCGTGTGGACGCAGCGGTTTGGATTCATCCGGGAAAAGGCTTTTGCGCACACAACCGATGAATTCACGAATACGGACTACGGAATAAACATCTTCGGATTATCTAATGTGCCCGGTATATCCATTACTAAACCCAATCCGAATATTGGAAAAGGTGTGCTCATAGGTCCGGCAAGTAATTTTGCGGATGCGGGTATTTTCCAGAATGAATTCGAAGGATCCACGAAATACTCCTGGACCGTGGGACGCCACACGCTGGCCTTCGGCTTCCAGTGGGACCACACGCAGCTCAACGTCGTCAACAAGAACAATCACCTGGCGCTTCTGAACTTTTCTGATTTTTCGACATTTCTGCAGGGCCAACTCTGCACTCCCAACTCCTTCTTCTGCGGTGAGACCGGTGCCTCCACTTTTATCAATGGGGAATCCAACCGCTATTACCGTTCAAATCAGGTAGGCACCTTTGCCGCGGACACGTTCCGGCTTAAACAGAACCTCACGCTCACCCTGGGCCTGCGCTGGGATTGGGATGGCCCGCTGGTGGAGAAGAACGGCTTGCTGGCAAACTTCTACCCGCAGGATTATCACTATGACTTCGCGAGCGACACCATTACCAATATCGGTCTGGTAGTGGCCGGAAATAACAAACAATTTGGCACCAAAGGGGTTAGCGACTCCACACTCACCGGGCGACAGTGGGGCTTCGCTCCACGTATTGGATTGGCCTGGACGCCTTCCTTCATGAAGAACTTTGTGATTCGCGCGGGTTTTGGAATGTATTACGATCGCGGCGAGTACCTTGCCGAACTCTCGCCCAGCGCCGGTGGCGGCTTCAACGGTCCCTTCGGTGTCACGGTGGAACCACCTTTCGTTGTGCCTATCTTGGCCCAGCCCAACGCATCATTCGCGACTCCTTTCGGAACTATACCCCTCCCGCCCGCACCTTCGAGCTTCGCCGGAGTCGCTTCACTGCTGCCCAACATAAACGACTTGATCAATGATACGACGCCGTACTGCAGTGCGAACCCACCTCTTGCGAATTGTGGCCCTCTTCAGTTCGCCGCTTACGATCCCAGGAACAAGCTGCCTTACTCCGAGAACTGGGTGCTCGATTTGCAATGGCAACCGAAGAATGATCTGGTTTTGACTCTTTCCTACGTCGGCAATCACGGCGTCCACGAAACGATCCCAGTTCCCTTTAACCAGCCGAACATTGCCACCCCTACCAATCCGATCAACGGTCAAATCTATTCGTATGGATATACGGTGGTAGACTCGAACTTCAACCCTTTGATCGGCGCGGCTTCGTTGAACACCTTAGTAGCAGGGTTCGGCTCGGGGAACACGGATCTCCGGGTTCCCTTCATCGGCTTCGATCCCAATTCTCAGTACAGCAAAGCCGCTGGCATTTCTAATTACCACGCCTTGCAGTTCCATGTAACCAAACGCGCCGCCCGTGGCCTCACCCTTTCCGGCTCGTATACTTGGTCGCACGCCATGGACGAGGAAAGCGGCGAGCAGCTTTTCTACAATGGCGATAACCCGCAGAATCTCCGCACCGGGTATGCGAATTCAGATTTCGACCGGCGGCACGTATTCATCGTGAGCTACCAATACGAATTGCCCAAGGTGAGCAGGCTGCGTGGGTGGACGTCCCAGCTTATCAATGGCTGGGGTACCAGCGGCCTCGTTGCGGCGGAAAGCGGACAACCTTACAGCGTCATTGACTTCAGCGGCGGACTCGCCAGCCTCTATTTCGGTGGTGGCAACGACTTTGTAACGAATCCGCTGGTGCCGATTGGCGGTGTGGGCAGCACACCTGGTGCTAAACCCGTCTTGCAAGGTACGCTCGGTGTGGATCCCGGAAAGCCTGTTTTGAATCCCGCTGCGTTTGGAATTCCCCTTCTGCAGCCAGGCGACCCGAAGTTCGGTGTTCCGCCTTGCGATCCGGCTCCGCCCATAGGAACAGGAGCTTGTGACATCTATGAGACCGCATTTGGCTCCGCCAGCCGCAATATTTTTGTTGGTCCCTTCCAGTCCCGAGTGGACATGGCGCTCTTCAAGAATTTCCGTATTAGTGAACGTTTCAAGCTGCGCTTTGACGCGCAGGCCTTCAATGTATTCAATCATCCGAGCTTTGATACGCCGAACAACAACATTGCATTTAATCCTAACTTTGCCGATCCAGCGGACTACGGTCCGACAAGCGGTTTCACGCCGTGTGTTACACGGACGACCGGAATCGGAGTGCAGAGTGCCTATGCTTGTCCTCCCTTCGGACAGCTTGGCCTTATCCAGCACACCATCGGCAGCCCGCGCTTCATGCAGATGTCTCTTCACTTGATCTTCTAGCTGACGCTGGAATTGCCGGAACGTGAGTTCAGAACGGGGCCGCAACAGCGGCCCCGTCTTGTGTGGGCCAATTCCCTGCACGCAAGGGTGCAGAGCTGAAATTCCACTAAAAGTAGGGTGATTTGCCTAAGTTGAGGTAAAATAAGCGCATACCGGCGAGATTGGCTGACGCATCCAATTAAGAGTAAACTGGTCACCTTTCTCAATGGCTGCGCCAAAAGTGATGCCGGGCGATCAGCCAACGAGAGAGAACTGTCAAGGATTCAGAGGCATGGCAACGACCGAGCGCATCGCTGCTGCTTCTCTTCACTCCTCCGCCCTGCCGGGGCGGGCAGGACAGTCTGTGCTCGAACGCATCGGCAACACGCCCCTGCTGAGGCTTGAGCGCATCGCCAAGGAATTTCCTAACGTTGAATTTTGCGCGAAAGCGGAATGGTGCAATCCCGGCGGCTCGGTCAAGGACCGCCCTGCGCTCAGCATGATTCAGGCGGGGCTTGCCAGCGGCAAGCTGCGGACTGGCAAGACCATCATTGACGCCACGAGCGGCAACACTGGCATTGCCTACGCGATGATCGGAGCCGCACTTGGTTATGCCGTGAAACTTTGCTTGCCGGATAGCGCTTCCGCGGAACGGAAGCGAATACTGACAGCGTTTGGCGCGGGGTTGGTCATCACGCCGGGGGACGAAGGCACAGACGGCGCCATTCGACGAGTACACGAAATTGTGGCTGCCGACCCGGAGAGCTATTTTTACCCCGATCAGTACAGCAACCCGGCCAACTGGGAGGCTCACTACCACACGACGGCGCGCGAAATCTGGGAGCAGACTGGCGGCCGCGTTACTCATTTTGTCGCCGCACTGGGCACCAGCGGCACTTTCGTCGGCACGACGCGCCGGCTGAAGGAATTGAATCCTGCGATCCGCTGTATCAGCTTGCAGCCAGACGCTTCCTTTCACGGGCTCGAAGGCTGGAAGCACATGGACACGGCGATTCGTCCCGCGATTTATGACGACACGCTGGCGGATGAGAATTTGGCCATTCCGACTGAGGAGGCCTACCGCATGGTGAAGCGGTTGGCGCGCGAAGAAGGATTGCTCGTGAGCCCGAGTTCCGCCGCGGCGCTGCTCGGCTGCTTCCCTGTTGCCGCGAGTATTCCGAAGGGCGAACGTGCGCTCATTGTCACGGTTTTTGCCGATTCCGCGGCAAAATATCTCACGGAACGCTTTTGGGACGAAGTTTAGATGTTAAATGACACAGCCATTGCGATCAGCGATCAGCTCGCCGAAAGAATCGGCCAGCATGGCATGGAAACGTATCCGCACGAATGTTGCGGCGCCCTGCTCGGACATGATTTGGATGGCATGAATCCGGATTCAAGGCGCGAAGTACTCGGCTTGCATCCGCTGGTCAATCGTCGCGACGATTCGCCGAGCAATCGTTTTTCCGTTACCGCCGAGGATGTGCGCGACGCGGAGAAAGCGGCGGCGCAGCAGGGCCTGGAGATTGTCGGATGGTATCACTCTCATCCGGATCACCCCGCCAGACCGAGTGCCTATGATCGCGAGCATGCCTGGCCGTGGTACAGCTACATTATCGTCAGCGTGAACAGCGGCGTAGCGCAGGATATGACTTCCTGGCGATTGAACGACGACCGGCAGGAATTTGCGCCTGAAACCGTCGAGGTACGCCGGCGCGCGGTGGTGTGAGGCGCATGACGCCAAATTGACACTCGCGCATCCAATAGTGGGTGGACGGTCTAGGCGAAATATTATGAGGAGAGTCGAAATGGCAGTAAAGGTCATCATCCCCACGCCGCTGAGGCCCTACGCAGGCAAAAGGGATTCCGCTGAATTCAAGGCGGCGACGGTGGGCGAAGCACTCGGCCATCTCACCACCCAGTTCACCGATCTTCGCAAACACCTGTTCACGGAAGACGGAAAACTGCGCAGCTTCGTGAACGTGTACGTGAATGACGAAGACATCCGTTACCTCGCAAAGGAGAACACGCCCACAAAGGACGGCGACACGATCAGCATCGTTCCATCTATCGCGGGAGGCTGCCGGTAAGCCTGGGGATTCGAACGAGCAAAGAGCTTTTGATTTGTGAGGCGGTGATTTTCAAGAGTACAGAGGAGCAAGAAAACGAAATGGCCACGAAAGTACAGCCGCTGACGAGCACGCAAAACGCGGCGACGTTATCGAACGAAGAAATTTTGCGCTACAGCCGGCACCTGATCATGCCCGAGGTCGGCATGGAGGGCCAGCTCAAGCTGAAAAACGCGAAGGTGCTGTTGATCGGAACGGGAGGACTTGGCGCCCCACTCGGCTTGTATTTGGCCGCCGCTGGCGTCGGCAGACTCGGGTTGGTTGATTTTGATGTCGTGGACTTCACCAATTTGCAGCGCCAAGTTACCTTCGGGTCGAGCGATGTGGGGAAATCAAAAACCGAAGCTGCCCGCGCGCGGCTATCCAACCTGAATCCGGACATCGAGATCGAGTCGTACGAGACGAAGCTCACCAGTGAAAACGCGCTGGAGCTTTTCAAGGATTTCGACATCATCGTGGACGGCACGGACAATTTTCCCACGCGTTACCTCGTCAATGATGCCTGCATACTGCTCGGCAAACCCAACGTCTATGGGTCGATCTTCCGTTTCGAAGGGCAGGTAACGGTTTTCGGTATGCCCGATGGCCCTTGCTACCGGTGCTTGTATCCCGAGCCGCCCCCTCCCGGGCTGGTTCCTTCCTGCGCGGAAGGCGGCGTTCTCGGCGTCCTGCCGGGCATCGTGGGTTCGATCCAGGCGATGGAGACCATCAAATTGATTCTGGGCCGAGGAGACAATCTCATCGGCCGTCTGGTGCTCTTTGATGCGCTAGGAATGACGTTCCGCGAACTGAAACTTCGTAAGAATCCCGATTGCCCGGTTTGCGGCAACCACCGCACGATCACGAAGCTCATCGATTATTACGAGTTCTGCGGCGTTCGCGGCGAAGAAGCGCCCGGGCCCAATGTCCAGGTTCCGGAAATCACCCCGCGCGAACTGAAATCACGCCTGGATAACGGCGACGATCTGTTCATCTTGGACGTTCGCGAGCCGCACGAATATCAGATCTGCAATCTCAAAGGACATTTGATCCCGCTTGGCGAGCTTCCGCGGCGCGTCCACGAACTCGATTCGTCGCGCGAAATTATCGCCCACTGCCGAAGCGGCAAGCGCTCCGCCGAAGCTGTCGATTTCCTGCGCAAGGCGGGCTTCCGCAAAATTCTCAATCTCAAGGGAGGGATTCTCGCGTGGTCAGACGAAGTGGACCCGTCGGTGCCGAAATACTGACCATGCCACAAACGATCTCGCGCGAACGACCCACCGCTTCCCGCTTCATTTTCTGCGAATGTTGTTGCGGCTCCGGTGCGGTGTATGGCGCGGGATAGTCTCATCCTCATCCCAGCTTTTCGACCGCCGAACTGGTTCGGCGGTTTTATTTTTGAGTGGTCGAGATCCAAAATCTACCAAGGAGACAATCATGGGAGTCTACGAAGAAAATCTGGCAGCCAATCGAGAGTACGCGGAGAAATTCACTCTGGGACATCTGCCAATGCCGCCGGCGCGAAAACTTGCCATCGTGGCCTGCATGGATGCGCGATTGACAGTCGAGCAGTTTCTTGGCCTTAAGACTGGGGACGCGCACATCATCCGCAACGCGGGCGGGCTGGTGACCGAAGATGCCTTGCGCTCGCTTATCATTTCATCGCACTTGCTGGGCACGCGCACTTACTATGTCATTCAACACACCGATTGCGGGATGCTGACGTTCACGGATGAGAAGCTGCGCGACAAACTGAAAACCGAAACGGGGCACGATACCTCGCACCTGCACTTTCATGCCTTTTCCGATGTGGAAAAGAGCGTGAAGAAACAGATTCAGACCATCCGTAACAACGCATTTCTCCCGCGCAACATTGACGTTCATGGTTTCGTCTATGATGTGCAAACCGGGAAACTGCAGGAGATCAGTGAAACTGCCGAGGAGGCGCGCGCCGCTACCTTGAGTTCTCTCTGAACACTGAGTACCCTGGAGAGCGCGCCGGAGGTTTGGCGCGCTCTCACTTTTTCCGGAGGACAGAATGGCTGCGACGCGCATCACGGTAAACAACAACGGGTCAATCCGTGTGGAAGGCGATTTCGAAATCGTGGACCCGGAAGGTCGCGCCTTTGGCCTAGCTGGACGCACAGTCATCAGCCTGTGCCGCTGCGGCCATTCGGCAAACAAGCCCTTCTGCGACGGGTCCCACAAGACATGTGGTTTCGCGGATGCGGTTTCAGCCCGAGAGCTCCCACCTCCAAAGCCAAAGATCTGATCGCAATCAAGGTTCTCAGCCGTGAGACTGTTTCAAGGTGAGACTGCCTTGCTGCATCGGCATATACTGGCCATCTATTCCGGTAACTATCAGGTATCAAATACCTTAGCTTCGACCTTAAGAATTTTCCCATCACCAGGGAGTGTCTCGCACCTATCTCGGCAATCCCCCCAGCTTCTACCCAAAAAATAAAGTCTGTAGATTCAATAATATAGGCGCGCACTTTTTGGACAAGAAAAGGGCACAAACTTGCTGTTTATGGGAGTTGTAGGTTTTTGTTGGCAGTTGGGGGTTTTTATGGGGTCCTGGGACCAAATCGGGGGATTTCTCGGGATGGGGCAAGTTGAGGCCGACTCCAAGAAGCTACGGTCGCGCCTTTGGGTCGCCCTGTTCATCGTTTTGGTTGTCTTCTACTTCGCTCTCATTTTTTCGCTTCGCCACATCGATTCCGCGGGCTCGCCCCAAATTTACCTGTACATGGAAGTGGGGGGGACGCTGCTTTGCTTTTGCTACGCTGCCAATGCCCTGGTGCGCTTCCGCGGCACACATGATCGCACCGCGCTAATTCTGGCATTTGGTTTCGTCCTCTCGGGAATTATTGAGACGTTTAACTATTTTGGCTTGAGTGATCTGTTGGCATCAGGTCCGGCGGCGCTCTCGCACGTTCCGATGGGCTGGATGGTGAGCCGGACACAACTGGCGGTTCTGTTGCTCGCGGCCATTGCGGTCGAGCGCTACATACCCACGGCGCGGCAGCCCAGCAGGGAAACTGCAGGCGCGATGCTGGTGGTCACCCTGGCCACTTATCTGACCAGCGCCGCATTTCTTGCAGCTCCAACCTCACCGAATACTCATGTGGCAAACCTGCTCTCTCGTCCCTGGGATTTGCTACCCGGAGCTCTGTTCCTATTCGCCGCACTATTGTTCCGCCATCGTCTGCGTCTCGACAGCAAAGCAAAGAATCCTTCGTCGATTTATGACTACTCGCTGTTCATCGTCGCAGCACTGAATTTTGTCTGTCACCTCTCCGCGACTTTCTCCAGGTATCTTTTCGACGGCCCGTTTTTCCTGGCTGAGCTGAGCAAAACCGCCAGCTACCTCGTCATGCTTGGCGGCGCATTGCTCGATCAGGCGCGCCTCTTTGACCAGGTTCGAACCATGGCCGTCAGCGATTCGCTCACGGGGCTTGCCAATTACCGCCGCCTCATCAGTGTGCTCGAAGCGGAGCTGGACCGCTCGCGCCGCACGCAGCGCCCGTTCAGCGTTGTTCTTCTCGATATGGACGGTCTGAAGGCTATCAACGACCGCTATGGGCATCTCACGGGGAGCCGCGCGATTGTGCGGCTGAGCAAGATTCTCCGGAATCATTCCCGCGCTATTGATACAGCCGCTCGCTATGGCGGGGACGAATTTGCCCTGGTCCTCCCGGAAGCCGGGCCGGATATTGCCGCACGCGTTGTATCCCGGGTCCGTGAGCGCCTGGCGGCAGAAACGGAGCCGCCCGCCCTCTCCGTTAGCGCAGGAGTCTCTGCCTACCCTGCGGATGGCGATACGCCGGAGAAACTCCTGGCTGCCGCGGATCGCGCCCTCTACAGCATGAAGAATCGCCACAGTGGGACCAATATCCAAAATCTCGCGCGCATTGCCGCGTGCTTGTGAGGACTAGCGGCAATCATGGCGATTAGCAAACTCCATCCTTTTAATCGTGCCGAACGTCGCATCCCCATGGAGATCGGGGTATTCCTCGACGGCCATCGCGATTTTCCAGGCGCGGAATCGACTTTTACAGAGAACGTAAGTGCGCGCGGCGCTCGTGTGGTCAGTTTCCGCCGCTGGGAACAAGGCGAGCGGTTGACGTTTGTATCGCGCACAGGTGAGTTTCGCTCCCCGGCCCGGGTAGCTTACTGCCATCAAATGCAAGGCGAAGGCTTTGCGATTGGCGTGGAGTTCCTCGAGCCAAAAGGGCGATGGGTTGTTCAATCCCCACAGAGAGCTTGACCTGACGGTCGGGCGGAAGGAGGAAACGGCTGGAACAAGGGAAATCAGAAAACTGGTGCAAAACAAAAATTTAAGGAAGATGAAGCGCCGTACGGAAGAAGAAGGAGCCGTCCGGCGCTTCATCATTTTCCAGAAGGTTTTCCGCTCTATCGTACGAAAAAGTGGAGGCCAATAGATCTTCTGTGCTGTTTCTTAAAGCTCGGAAATCCGCAGCTTGCTGTCAGCGCCTCTCCAAGCGTCCTTGAACTGCCGTTCGACCCAGGCCGCATCTGCTTCCTTTAGCTGCGCTCTCAGGCACTGCATCAATCCAAAAAGCGACCGCGGATTGCGCGGATTGTGGCGCAAGTCCTCGCGAAACACTTGCTCCGCTTCCTTCGCCTGGCCCGCCGCAAGTAACACGGCGCCAAGTGATTCCCGTATCGGATAATACCAGTCCGCCGGCTCGTCATAGTTCAGGGCGTCCTGTGCCGTCACGGCCTGCTTCAAATGTTCAATGGCATCTTGTTTCTTTCCTTGCGCCATCGCCATCCGCGCGTCGAGAATGTGCCCGGCAATTTCCATAACGTCCTTGGCGCTGTTTTGCTCCCCGAAATTCATATCTGCCGGAACACGCGCCGCTTCCGTGGCAAACTCTCCGCGCTCGCCCGAAGCCTTGTCCACATTTCCTTTCTCAGCGTATGCAAGCGCACGCGTGTAACGCCACATCACGTGTGTGGCTAGCAACTGTTTCGCGGGTTCCGGGCGGGCAAGGATTGCATCCCATTTGCCGAAGCGCGCGTCCACCCACAACGGAGTGGACATAAAACCGTCCAGCATCAGCATCGTCTTGGCGTGCGGCGCGAGCCTCTTTGCCAAACCGTCGGCTGCCGCCTTTGCCTGGGCGTAGTTACCCGCCATGCTCGCGGCCATCGCCAGGAAATGTTCATTGTGGCTGTGGTACATCAAGTCGTAGATGCTGCCTTCTTTTTCCGCTTTTTGTGCGTAGGCGCGGTCCACTTGGGCTGCCAGGGCGTTGTTTTTCGCGGCGGCCAGGTAGTCACCTGTGCGGATGTAGGTGTGCGCGGGCATGTGTACCAAGTGCCCCGCTTGCGGCACCATGGTGTCCAGCCGGTGCGCACAGGGCAGCGCCCGCTCCGGATGGGGAGACGCTTCGACGGCGTGAATGTAGTAGTGATTCGCTCCCGCGTGATTCGGGTCGCGCTCCATCACAGACTCCAGAACCCGCACGATCTCCAGCGTGTTCTCCCCGGGCCGGCCGTCGTGCGACCACAACTTCCAGGGAGTCAAATCCATCAAGCTTTCCGCGTACATCGTGGCCGCGTCCAGATCGTCGGGATATTTTTGCGAGAGTTCTCTCATCGCAGCGGCAAAATCGCGCGAAAGCTTTTTGTAATCGGGATTTACATCCCCGGAGTAGCGCACCGCGAGCGCAGCCACATAGTCCTTTTCTACTTGCGGGGAATTCTCAGCCAGCTTTTGGGCCTTTTGTACCGTTTCGAACGCCATTTTCTCGCGCTCCGCGTCAACGTCCATGTTGTAGTTGGGTCCCACTGCCAGCGCGATGCCCCAGAGCGGCATTGGCGACTGAGGATCGAGCTCCCCGGCGCGGCGAAACGCCCGCGCGGCTTCCTCATGATTGAAGCCGTAAAGGAGCGTGATTCCCTGGTCGAAGTAGGCCTGTGCCGCGGCGCTCTTTGTTTCGATCGCATGATGCTGGCGTCCCACTGCCGTCAGCGACAGATCCGGCGGGTGTTCTGCGGGTTTCTTCTCCTGAGCGGAGACACTTCCCGCGCACATCATTACGGCTAGCAGGCATGGCGGAAACGTGCGCATATGGCCCTCGCTGACAAGAAATTTAAAGCCTGGTTTGATCCCGTAATGCGGTTACATGTAGTTCGTTGCCAACGAGTATACCGGAGAATGGTCGGCTAGTTCTTCTTGGCAATAAGCAATAAGCACTCGCCGAACAGCGCCGAGGGCGAAAGTAGCGCTGCGAGAATTTCCTTGTTTCTCTCGCGTTGCGCGCCGTCTTTTTCTTTCCGAAACGCTATCCGCGTGTAGAGCCACATCCACGGCGCAAAAATGACGTAAAGATAGCTGATGAGTTTGCTGTGCGTGTGACTCACTTCCACCAAGCGAAAGCCCGAAACGTGCAGCTCATACCGCAGTTCGGGGAGCGTCACCAAGCCGATGTGATGCAGGGGATGCCGAGCGGCTTCGTTTAGCGGCCGGGAATCCCGGCCGAAGAACCCGCTGCCGAAGAAACGAACCCGTGAACGCAACGCGGTAATATTCGGTGTCGTCAGTATCAAGAAGCCTCCCGGCTTCAAGATCCGGCGAATTTCACGCAAGAATGAAAAATGGTTTTCCAGATGTTCGATACCTTCGGTACAAAAAGCAGCGTCAAAATTCTCGTCTGGCCAGGGAAGCGCCGCATCCAGATTTGCCTGCGTAAACGAAGGCCCCAGCAGCGCAGCGGCTTCTGAATCCAGATCGGCCCCTGTTGCGGAAAATCCTTGCTGTGCGAATGCGACGGTCAGCACGCCGTTCCCGCAAGGTGCGTCGAGCACACGCGCTCCCGTGGGCAAGTTCAGCGAGGGGATGCGCGCCAAGGCCGCTCGCTGGATGATTGTCAGCTCAAGACTTTTCATCAAGGTCGCCAATTCCGCAAGACGTCTTCGTAAACGCGAATTGTGCTCTCCACCATGTGCTCCGCGGAAAGCCGGGTCTCGATCTCGCGCCGGCCGGCATTGCCCAATTTTTCTCGCAGACTTGCATCACCGAGCAATCGCAGCATCGCCGCAGCAAATTCCTTCCCACGCGGTTCCACCACAATTGCTGTTCGTTCGTTGTCTACAATTTCCTTCAAGCCGCCTCGCGCCGTGGAAACGCATGGCAGCCCCCACGCCATCGCCGCTTGAAGAGCTGTGCCCGTCCCTTCGAACTCCGAGGGGAATAGGAATGCGTCAAGGGCGGCATAGACTTGATCCACATTGTCCACGAAGCCGGCAAAAATGACTGCTGCATTCAACTGAAGCTTTGTGCTCAGGGCTTCGAGTTCCGCCCGGCACCTTCCCTCTCCCGCAAGCAACAAACGAGCTCCGGGATTTTTTGCGCGCACTTCCGCGAGCGCTTCGATCGAATGCCGCTGACCCTTCTCGGGAACAAATACGCTTGTACAACCAAACAGAAAATCAGTGTCTCCAACTCCCCAATGTTTTCGCGCGCTCTCGCGCATCTCCGCCGTCAGACGTGGTGGGAGTTCTACGCCTTCGTACACAATGGACATTCGTTCCCTGGCAATACCAGCATCCAGCAGGCTCTGCGCCACTTCTTTGCAGTTGGGCACAAAGCGATTCACCGCGCGAAATCGCCGCCGCGAAATCCAGTTCTTCTGCAGCGGGAAACCAATCCTTCGGGAAAAGAGGAGGGGTAATCGATTTCCGGCGCCCGCCATCCACGCCGCGGTTACACCGTGCGGTTCGTTCAGATGAACCAAGTCAAACGCGCCCTTGGCGATCAATCGGCGCAATGCCATTGCCGCCCAAGCTCGCAAGCCCAGTCGAGCAACCTCATGTGTTGGAATTCCCAGCCGCGCGACACGCTGCGCCAGCGGAGAACTGCGGGCAGTCAGGACTTCCACCTGGTGCCCCTTTTCGCGCAATCCCCGTAGCGTCAGGAACGCCTGACTCTGTCCGCCTCGCCATTCGCGCTCCAGGTCCACAAAGAGAATTTTCATCCGCGTTCCTGCGTCCTGGAAGCGGTCGCCAGTTGTCCTAGTTTCTTGTATTTCAAACGGACCGATCGCGCCGCCATCTGCGCGATCAGCGCCCCGCGGTAGCCATCGAGAAATCCGCCGCGCAAAAAGAAATTCTGAAACCAGCTCCACGGAGTCGCCAGCCACGCAGCCGCGCGCCAACTGCGCTTGCCCGCTTCGTACATTTGCTCGGCTGCCAGAGCGGTATATTCTTCGACTTTCGCTTCGTGTTCCTCAAACGATCGAACCGTGTAATGGAGCAAGTCTCCGTGGAGGCGTCCCGGCGGCCCTGCAAACCGCAGCGCCTCATGAATGATTCCGGAAAATTGCGCGGCATCGCGCCGGTACAACCGGCTCTGAAAATCTGGATACCATCCGGAATGCTTGATCCACGCACCCAAATACCAGGTGCGTCGCGCCATCTGATAGACACAAAATTCCGGCGCGCGTTTTTTCCAGTTCAAGAGGGAAGTCTGCAGCACGCTGCTCAACTCCTCGTCGGCGTCGATCGACAGAATCCATTCGTTCCTCGCGCACTCTGCAGCATAATTTTTCTGCTCCGCGTAATTTGTCCATGCGCGAACGCGGAACTCCGCCCCGTGTTTTCGTGCGATCTCTTCCGTGCCGTCTGTGCTTCCGGAGTCGACCACGATGATCTCGTCGGCAATACTATCGAGCGAACTCAGCGCGCGCGGCAGGTTGCGCTCTTCATTGAGCGTGATCAGGCAAGCGGAGAGACGATTCATCGGCGGTACAAGGCGGTAGACGAACCGGCGTCAGTATCTCACAAACGCGACCCACGGCAATTGCGCTCGCGGGGGAGTAATTTACTTCGGTTCGAAAGTGACGCGGATCAGGCTGCCCCCAACGCGAAATTCCGATCCGTCCCGAAGCATCGCGGCGCGCACACGCTCTTCGTCGTAGAACGTCCCGTTGGTGGAATCCAGATCCTTGAGGTTGATGTGTGTCTCGCGCACTTCCAGCAGGCAGTGATAGCGCGAGATCTCGGGATCATCCAGAGGAATATCGGCGCCCTTCCGGCCCAGGACAACACGCGGTTTGGTCACTTTATGGAGAGTGCCTTTCCCGGGGCCAGACATCACGGTGAGTACAATGTTTGCCTTTGGCGGCAACTTCAACCCCGGGTCCATGGGAGGCAGCTTCAGAGTGGAGCTGGCAGCATCTCCTCGGGCAAAGGAAGGAAGCGGAGACATCACTACGGTTTCATCGGGGCGCAGCTTCAGCTCGACCACCGTCGTTTTCTTGCACTTCGAGCAGCGGAATTGCACCTTGGAATGGCTGCCGAGCTCAGTGTCCTTGAGCACATGCTGCGTCCCGCAGTGGATGCACGTCGCTTGCACACTCCGAAAATAGCACGTTCCCGGTGTGCCGTGTCTGCCAACGAGACGCAGCATGCTGCAAGGGTAAAACGACTTGCCCTGCGGATGAACTTGGCCTTTCGCGCCTGCAGCCTGTGCGCCTGGTATGCTAGGATTACAGTTTCCTGTACCACGCAGAGGAGCCGCAGTGTCTGAACACCTTTCTCGCAAAGAACTTAAGCAGGACAAGATCCGCGATTCCATCGAGCATGGCGCCGAGGCCGTTTATTCCCATGGCCGGCTGACCGGCGTCATCCTTTTGGCGGTCCTTGTCGTTGGCGGCGCCATTGGCGGGTGGAAAATTTATAACGACCGAAAAACCGTGGAAGCCTCGGCGGCATTCGACGGCGCCATGAAAGCCTTCTCCGCGCGCATCCGCACTCCGGGCGAAACCATTGAGCCAGGTGAACTGACGTACAGCGACGAGGCTTCGCGCGCGCAGGACGCCGCCACAAAGTTCAGCGCCGTGGCCGACAAGTACGCCGGCACAAACCCGGGCAAGCTCGCGCGCTACTATGCTGCGCTCACGCTCGAGGATCTCGAACGCCACAATCAAGCACTCGAGGAATTGAAGAAGCTCAATGCGGGAAATGATAAAGAACTCGCGGCGATGGCCCAGTTTCAGATGGCCGTTATTAATTCGCGCATGGGGAAGTCCGACGAAGCCGTCAAGATTCTCCGCGCGCTCGCCGGCAAACCCTCTGTGCTGGTCCCCCGGCCCATGGTCCTCTTGGAGCTAGCCAATGAGCTTCGCCAGACCAATCCGAAGGAAGCCGCCGGCGTATACCAGCAGCTCAAGAAGGATTTTCCAGACTCCGCAATCGCCGAAGCGGCGGACCGAGGCCTCGACACCATCCCGCCAAAGTCCTGATCGTTCCCGGGCGGTTGCCGCTTCGCGCTGCGGCCCGGTGCGTATCTCATCGTGAAGGAGCGGCTCATCGAACGAGCGTCGACACCCGCACATGCGCCGCTTCGCGCTCCCTGGGCGATGACCGCGGAAGAATCCCGTGGGCGCCGCCATCCCGAAACGCCGCATCCTTACCGCAATGAATACGCCCGAGACCGCGACCGCATTATCCACTCGCGCGCTTTCCGCCGCCTGGAAGCAAAGACCCAGGTATTTACCACTCGCTTCTCGGATCATTTTCGCAATCGCCTGACGCACACTCTCGAGGTCTGGCAGATCGCCCGTACCGTGGCCGGCGCGCTTGGACTCAACACCGATCTCGCGGAAGCTCTCGCCCTCGTCCATGACATCGGCCATCCTCCGTTTGGGCATGCCGGCGAGCGCAAGCTGGACGAACTGATGCGTCCGTACGGTGGCGCGTTCAATCACAACCTCCACGCTTTGCGGATCGTCGAGCATTTCGAGCAGCGCTATCTCGATTTTCCCGGTCTCAATCTCACGTTTGAGGTGCGCGAAGGCATCGTCAAGCACTCTCGCGACTACCGCGCCGATGAATTTCCAAAGTTAGTCGAATATCTTCTCGAGCTTCGTCCGCCGCTTGAAGCGCAGCTCATCGATTGGGTGGACGAAATTGCCTACAACACCGCAGATCTCGACGACGCACGCGAAGCGCAACTGCTCGATGTCGAAGCGCTCTGCGAGGAGGTGCCGAGCTTCGGCAAAGCCTATGACCAGCTGAACTCCTCACATCCCGATGGCCCCGCTAAGCTCAAGTTCAATGAAGCGCTGAAGCGCATGGTCGATCTCCTTGCCACCGACCTGATCGAGACGACCGCGGAAAACGTCCGCTCCCTCGCCATCGAGACACCGGAAGATATCCGCCGCGCGCCTCGCCGGCTTGCGGGCTTCACCAAAGTGCTTGGGGCGGAGAATGCCCGGCTCAAACGCTTCCTTTTTTCCCACATTTACAATCTCCCGGCCATAACCGAAGATCGCGATCGTTCAGTGCGCTGCCTCGAAGAGCTTTTCGCGTACTACCTTGGCGCGCCGGATTCGATGCCCGCTTCCTATGAAGAACAGGCGCACGTTGAGTCCCGGCACGCCGTGGTTTGCGATTACATTGCAGGCATGACCGACCAATTCCTTCTTCGACAGCACGAGGAGCATTTCGGCAAGGATTCCGGTGGCCGCTGATTATGTATGCCCAGAGATTTAACGTGGAAGTAGTGATTGACGGCGAGCGCAAGGCGTGCCCGCGGGAATGGCTGGATCAATTTTGCATGCGGAACTTCACGAACGCCGCGGAATTTGACGACACCCTGCCGGTCGGCGATGGAAAAGTGGAGACAAGCTTTCGTCTCACCCCTGAGCGTTTTGCGGAGGGATTAAGCGCGTGGCTGACGCAGCGAGGAAAGGGCGAAGGCCGGCCCGTTATTGTGGAAGTCACTCGCGCTTGAGTTGAAGCTCCAACAAGCCTGTGCGAAGGATTCCCGGACGAGTCTTCAGGCGGCGGAGTCGCGTTTCTCGCCGCTGATGGCCGCTCGGATTTCCGGCAACGCCTCGAGCGTGGCGGCTTCCCCGGCCGCGATCATGTCGGGTGAACGTGAGAAATCGTCCCAAACGAACGGCTTCACGTCCGGTTCGATGATTACGTCCGCCTGCTGCCGCCAAGCCAGGTCGGCATGACGCTGAATGATGGTGAACGACCGGCTCAGAACGTCGGTAAACGTGCGCGGCTGCTCGACATTGCCGGCTTCCAGATAAACCGCAATTATAATATCCGCGCCCAGCAGCATCGCGCCTTCAACCGGCACCGGCGCCGTAAGGAAGCCGTCGACCAGTGTGCGTCCTTCAAACTGGATGGGAACGAACAGGCCGGGATACGCGCAAGAAGCACGGAGGGGCGGCACGATCTGTCCTTGCGTGTAATAAACGGACACGCCGGCGCTGATATCGGTGGTCGCGATGGCCAGCGGAGTCGTAAGCTCTTCAAAAGTCTTTACCGGCGTCATGCGCTCGAGATATTTCTCCATTCGCTGATTAGTCGCCAGGCCGAGCCAGGATGGTGTCCAGCGCCCAAAATCGCTGAAGCTAGTCGTCCCAGCGATCCTTTCCATCTCTTCAAGCGGAGCGCCAGCACAGTGTAGAATCCCGATCAGCGCTCCGACGCTTGTGCCCGAGACGCAATTGATCGGAATCCCGGCTTCCTTGAGCACGCGTAGGACCCCGATGTGGGCAATCCCGCGAGCGAACCCTCCCGCAAGCGCCAGCCCGACGCGTGGACGCTCGAGCCGCGGGTGCTCTTCGCCGTAGGCAAACGTCCGGAACTTATCCTTGGCGTTTCGCAGCCATTCCAACGGGCTGTAGACCTTGTATTCTCTCATCCTGCTCTTATTCTATCGTGATGCGGCGTACTCGTCCCATGGTTTGACCGGAGCATGCCGGTTTTGTAACCTGTCCTACCAACCTAGCTTCTGGAAAGGTGCGGAATGAAGCCCCGAATCGAGAAGGCCGTCGTACTAGGCGCAGGAACCATGGGGTCCCGGATCGCGGCCCACTTTGCAAACGCCGGACTACCCTGTGTTCTGCTGGATATCGTGCCGCTTGACGCGCCGGCGGTACAGGCGGGTGACCGCAACAAGATAGTGCGCGCCGGCCTGGAGGCAGCGAAAAAAGCAAAGCCTGCCGCGTTTTTCAATGCGTCCCTCGCGGACAAGGTGGAGATCGGAAATTTCGAGGATGACTTGGCGCGGTGTGCCGAAGCGGACTGGATCATCGAAGTCGTCGCGGAAAATTTGGAGATCAAGAGAAATCTCCTGGCGCGCGTCGCGCCATTCCGCAAGCCCGGCGCGATTGTGACCACCAACACTTCCGGACTGCCGGTGCACTTGATTGCCGATGGAATGCCCGAGGATTTTCAGCAGCACTGGGCGGGAACCCATTTTTTCAATCCGCCACGCTACCTCAAATTGGTGGAATTGATCCCTGGTCCAAAAACCTCTCCCAGCGTGATCGAAACTCTGACTGATTTCTGCGACCGCCGGCTCGGTAAAGGGGTGGTGATCGCGAAAGACACTCCCAATTTCATCGCCAACCGCATTGGAACATTTTCGATGTTAAATGCCCTTCGTCTCATGACTTCGCTGGGCATGACTATCGAGGAAGTAGACGCGTGCACCGGGCCGGCTGTTGGCCAGCCGAAGTCGGCGACCTTCCGCACCGCGGATATTGTGGGTCTCGATGTGCTTGTCCATGTCGTGAAAAATATCTACGAGACTGTTCCGAACGATGAGTCGCGCGAAATCTATAAAATCCCGCCCTTTGTCGAGGAGATGGTCCGGCGCGGCTGGCTCGGCGACAAAACCGGGCAAGGGTTTTACAAGAAAGTGAAAGGTGGCGGCGAAAAGGAGATTCTGACCCTCGACGTCAATACTATGGACTATCGCCCGCGTCAAAAAGCGAAATTCGGGTCCATCGAAGCGGGCAAAGCGGTCGAAGATACACGGGAACGTCTCCGCGCGTTGGTGGGACCCCTTCTCGAGGGCCAAAAGGGCGACAAAGCTCAGCAATTCTTGTGGGGCGCTCTTTCCGAAATGTGTTTGTATGCTGCACGGCGGATGCCCGAGATTTCCGACCACGTCGAGGATGTGGACCGCGCCATGCGTTGGGGTTTCGGTTGGGAGATGGGCCCGTTCGAACAAATGGACGCGCTCGGTGTCGCGTCGCTCGCGGCGCAGGTGCGGAAAGAAGGGCGCGCTTTGCCCCCCGTCATTGAGAAGCTATTGGCGAGCGGGCGAAAAAGTTTCTACGAATCGGAAAAAGGCAAGACCTCGGTGTTTGAATTCAAGACGGGCGCGATCAAGCCCGTGGAAGAGCCGAAAGGCGTGATTATCCTCAAGTCCCTCAAAGATGCCGGCCGCGAGGTCGAGCGCAATCCAGGCGCCAGCCTGCTTGATCTGGGCGACGGCGTGGTGTGCTGTGAATTCCACGGGAAAATGAACGCCATCGGCGCGGATCTGATCGCCATGCTTCACAAGGGTTTGAAACGTTTGCAAACCGACTTCGATGCGATGGTGATTGCCAATCAGGCGGTGAACTTCTCTGTCGGGGCGAATCTGATGCTGGTGTTGGTCGGTGCGCAAGAGCAGGAGTGGGACGAGCTGCACATGGCCGTCAAGCAATTCCAAAATGTAAATCTCGCTTTGAAGTACGCGCCGAAACCCGTCGTGGCCGCGCCTCAGGGCATGGCTCTCGGCGGCGGCTGCGAAATCGGTCTGCACACCGCCAAGATTCAGGCGGCTGCGGAAGCGTACATCGGACTGGTCGAAACCGGCGTGGGATTGATCCCCGGCGGCGGCGGCACGAAAGAGATGCTTATTCGCGCGAACGAACACGCTGCCGGCGGCGAGGATCTGGATCTGTTCCACGCGCTCAAGCCGGTTTTTGAAACCATAGCCATGGCTAAGGTGGGAACGAGCGCGGAAGAGTGCCGCGAGTATGGTTTCTTGCGGCGCGATGATGGCGTTTCCATGAATCGTGACCGCCTTGTAGCCGACGCAAAAGAAGCCGCACTCGGGCTTGTTCGCGGAGGCTGGAAGCCCCTGGCTGCAAGCTGGCAAGAAGGTGCCCGGACCACGCAGATCAAAGTGCTCGGCGAAGCGTTTCTGGCCCCCGCCAAGCTGGCAATTCATTTGCTCCAGCGCGGAGGTTACGCCACCGAATACGATGGACAAGTTGGCCGGAGGCTCGCTAATATTCTCGCCGGCGGGCCGCTATCGTCCTCGCAGACCGCGACCGAACAATACATTCTGGACCTCGAGCGCGAAGCCTTCGTGTCGCTCTGCGGCGAAAAAAAGACCCAAGAACGCATGGCCCACACGCTGAAAACCGGCAAGCCGCTCCGGAATTAACCGCAATATCGTGATCCTCTGTGCCGCTCTTCCAAAATTGAGGGCCTTACACTTGCGAGCAGGCCGACAGAACATTTGAACTCTAATCTTGCGGTGGTGGCAGGGCCTTGGCGCGTTCCATGATCGATGCGGGGATCACCGGGAATCCGCGGGGGGGCTGGCCACGCGTGATGGCCCAGTGTTCGAGCCAGCCTCTTCCTTCTTCTCCGATGTAACTGTCAGGCAGGCTATACACATCGTCGCCCAGCGCATCTTCGAGCGTGATGAACCGGTAGCCCCTCTTGCGCATCAACTCCAAAAGCTCATGGATGTGTTCGGCCTCCAACAGATTGGCATGCAGAAGCAGGATCTGCCTAGGTTCATAACCCACCAGATCTTTCGACAACTTCTCGCAATAAGCAAACACGGCGTCCGATTGAGAAAGATAAGCGCTGACGATTTCCTGTTGCGCAGCCGCGTCTTCGCGCTTCTTCGCATCGTCATAAATCCGGGCGAAGAACCAATCCCAGGCGTCCAGAGTGACCGGGGCGATACGGTAGCCGCGCGCGACAAGAAAAGCTTCGACATCGCGTCTAGTCTGCAAATCCCGGCCGGTGTCCAGATACGGATGCCGGAAATATCGCAACTTCATGTTGTGCTGGGCAAGCAGGAGCGAGATCACTGGTTCGCCTTGTACGACCGCGTCTTCAAACTCTTTCAGCCCGGCCCTGTTCAGCGACGTATGCGCGAACGTGTGGTTCCCCAGCTCAAATCCGGCGTCAAGCCACATCTGGAGTGCCTTTATTCTTTCGTCCACTTCTCCCCATTTGTATAGCTTTTTTTCGTTCACGAATCCCACCACCGGAATTTTTTCTTCGCGAAGCGCCGCAAGCAATTTGGCGGTCATCTCCGTGATGGCTGCGGCGGACATCGAATTGGCGGCGCCCGCAGGCAGATCGTCGATGGTGATCGCGACCTGGCGCCCGGGTGTAGCAGGCATCTGGGACTTCAAATTGCCGCTCGCAAGGAACGATGCAACGATCACCAATAACACTCTGCGCCCTGACTTCATGGAATCTCCCCTCCTGCCGGAATGTAAGCGGTGAATTCTAACGCAATTTGGTTTGGTGCGCTCCCCGCGCAGATAACCAGGAATACCGTATAAAAACATATTGTTCATACGTTTCTAGATGTAGTATTCTACGCATTCGCAGGAGGCTGTCTTGCAAAAATTGCTGCCCCCGCGGGAAGCGGCCAACATTCTGGGTGTCAGTTACCCCACCCTCAAGCAGTGGATCTACCGGGGAAAGATCAAGACGGCCAAGACGCCGGGCGGACATCACCGCGTCCCGGAAAGCGAAATCGACCGTCTGATTCCCAGAAAACTGGAACGGGGAGACTTGTCTTCCCGCCGCGGGAGTTTCCGGAAGATCAGCGGCAGAAACCAGCTCATCGGCCGCGTGATGGAAATCAAGTACAGCGGATTGCTTGCCCAAGTCCGGCTCGCCATCGGCGAACAGCAGATTACCGCCATCATTACCGCGGATGCGGCAAAAGAAATGCGGCTGAAGCCCGGTGAACGCGCCGCAGCGCTCGTCAAGTCTACTGAAGTGATGATCCTCCGGGTGTGAACCGGGAAGGCTTTGCAGCGGAATAGTGGAAAGTTCGGAGCGGGGCGAGAGACTATTGGAAATCGATATGTATTTGATTGAAAAAATGTTCATTCTTACTCTCCTGCTCGGCATTTCCCCGGCTGCACGTTCGCAAACCCCGGAGATTCGCGTCGCGGCCGCGGCGGATTTGAAATTCGCCATGGACGATTTAACCGCGCAGTTCGAAAGGCAAACAGGGACAAAAGTGAATGTGACCTATGGTTCCAGCGGCAATTTTCTTGCCCAGATCCACAATGGTGCGCCCTTCGATCTCTTCTTTTCAGCGGACATCGAATATCCCCGGAAACTCGAAGCCGCGGGACTGGCCGACCCCGGAACGCTCTTCGAATACGCCATCGGGCGGATTGTGATTTGGACGCCCGCGGATGCAAATGTGGACGTCGAAAAAGAAAAATGGGCCGCGCTCCTGAAGCCGGAACTCCGGAAAATCGCCATCGCGAATCCGGATCACGCTCCGTATGGACGCGCGGCCGTTGCGGCGCTCAAAAATGCGGGCATTTATAACCGTGTGAAATCGAAGTTGGTCTACGGTGAAAATATTTCGCAGGCCGCGCAATTTGTGCAGTCCGGAAATGCGCAAGCCGGGATTATTGCGCTTTCCCTGGCAATTGCGCCAGGAATGAAGGATGGCAAGAGATGGGAAATTCCTCCCGATGAATATTCTCCGCTCGAGCAGGGCGCCGTCCTCCTGGCGAGTGGCAAGAACAAAGAGCAGGCCCGGCAATTTCTCGACCTGGTGAAGAGCGCGGAGGGCAGGGCGACCCTCGAGAAATTCGGATTTGCGATTCCCGCCGTTCAACCACCGCTAGCAGGGAAGCGCTAAATATGGAAGCACTCTTTTTATCAATCAGGCTCGCGGCGTGCGTTTCCGCGATCTTGCTCGTGTGCGGAGTCCCGCTGGCCTATTGGCTGGCAAACTCGCAGTGGCACGGCAAATTCTTGCTTGAGAGCATCGTGGCCCTTCCTCTCGTCTTGCCTCCCACTGTCCTGGGATTCTATTTGCTGGTAGCTATGGGACCTCGCGGCGGATTGGGCCGGATTTGGCAGGCGGCATTTGGCCATGGTTTGGCGTTTACTTTCGGTGGGTTAGTGATCGCTTCTGTGATTTACAGTTTGCCCTTCGCCATTCAGCCGCTGCTCTTCGCGTTCGAAAACGTGGACCGCGAATTGCTCCACGCTTCCGCGGTGCTCGGCGCCGGGCGGCTGCGAACTTTTGTGCGAGTGATTCTCCCCCTCTCTGTTCCAGGAGTGATCACCGCCATCGTGTTCAGCTTCGCTCATACCATCGGCGAGTTCGGCGTCGTGCTGATGGTTGGCGGAAATCTCCCCGGCATCACTCGAACCGTCTCCATCGACATTTACGACCACGTGCAATCTCTCGAATACGCGCAAGCGAACCGTCTGTCCTTGGCGCTACTCGCAATTTCGTTCACCGTGCTCGCCATCGTTTACGGGATGAACCGCAAAGTCGGCCGCCGCCTCTGGGCGCCTTGGGCGGCGAAGTAAATCGCGCGATGCTGAGCGTTCAGATCCGCAAGGAGCTTCACCGGGCGAATTCGCCCTGCTTTGCGCTCGATGTTGATTTCGAAATTCCGCCGGGAATTACCATTCTGTTCGGCCCATCCGGAGCCGGAAAATCCACACTGCTCGACTGTCTGGCGGGACTCGCGAGGCCCGACGCAGGGCGAATCTCAATTTTCGGAGAACTCCTGTTCGATTCCGCCAGCGGAGCCAATCTGCCGCCGCAGAAACGTCGCATTGCCTATGTCTTTCAGTCGCTGGCGCTTTTTCCGCACATGGATGTGGGGGCGAACGTAAGCTATGGTCTCGCGAAGTTGCCTCCCGAAGATCGCGGCGCGCGCGTGGACACTGCCCTTGCCGCATTTCACGTGGAGGAACTGAAAGCGCGGAAGCCCGCGGCGATTTCGGGCGGCGAAAGACAACGTGTAGCGCTGGCAAGATCCCTGGTGACGTCGCCCCGCGTCCTTCTTCTCGACGAACCCCTGACTGGATTGGACGCCCAGCTCAAGTCCTCCATCATCGACGACCTGCGCGTCTGGAACTCCGAGCAGCGGATTCCCATTGTGTACGTGACACACAGCAGGGAAGAGGTGGACGCGCTCGGCGAGCGCATGATTGCGATCGATCATGGCCGCGTGATCGACTCCGGCCCGCCGCAACAGGTATTGGATGCCCCGCGCCACAAGCGCCTCGCGCAGGCCGCGGGCTTCGAGAATTTGCTCCAGGGAAAGGTCATGGATCTTCGCGAGACTGACGGCGTTATGCGCGTCCGCTTGGAGGCTAGCGAATGTGAAATCGAAGTTCCGCTCGGTTACGCTGTGCCGGGCGATCTTGTTCGCCTAGCTGTCCGTGCCGGCGATATTCTCCTCGCCACCGAACGGCCCCGCGGTCTGAGCGCGCGGAATGTCTTGGAAGGGCGCATCGATTCGGTCGAACAGCGCGGCACGATCGTTGTGATGGGTGTGGATTGCGGCGTGATCTTTACCGTGAACGTAACACCGGGAGCCGCACGGGCGCTCGAGTTAACCCCAGATCGCAAGGTCTGGCTGGTGCTCAAGACGCATTCCTGTCATTTAATCGCCGATTAGCGAGTGCAGGCAATCCTCCGCCACCTGCATCCCTTTGTTATGCACTGCAAGATGTTTTGCACCCTAAGATTATCGAGGAGGTTCCTTGGGATTTGGCTTTGTTCCAGTCGAGGCGGCGGCGTGCGCCGCAGAACTCGGAGAAAACTTTATCTCTTCAGCCTCCAGCGTCTCGCCTTTCGGGGTGGTGTGAGAAGTGGCGTGAATCACTACGCGCTGTCCCACCGCGAGATCGGCCGCCTTCGCCGGCTTGTCGGTCTTTTCGATTCGCAAAATGTACGAGGTCGTTGCCACCAGCTTTACTTCAACGGACTTGCCTTCGGTCGTTTTCACTACTACGGAATCAGGATTGATCTGTTCGATTGTTCCGATGACATGTTTCTTGTTGCCGTGTGCGGCGCCAACACTGGCCGCAAGAAAAAGCAAACCAAGAAATCCCAGGAATCGCAGTCCCATCAATTTCTCCTCGCCGCAAGCTGCCTTACCGAGGCCTCTGCAGCATTTTCGTTTTGGTAGCTCCGTTGCTCGGCACAAATTTAATTTGCTCCGCGACGCTCTCGTCATTCTTTGACACAAACGGATGGCCACTTGATCCCACGCCTAAGTCCTGAGGTCTCGCGGGTTTATTCACGCTGCTGTCGGAGTATGTGGTCGAAGCATCGATCTTCAAAGCAACGATTTCTTTCGCTTGCACTTCCACTTCGATGTAGTCTCTTCCGATCCGGTAAACGGTGCCCAGGACAGACCCTTGCCGGTGTCGGCTCGCGCTATGCCCGGCCCAACAAGCAGGAGCATGCTGGCAAGGTATCCCAGACGCCTGCGCGAGATGCTCGGTCACTTCATGTCTGCACTAGTGGTGATGCCCGGTCTTCGGATTTGGTTGCGGTGGCGCTCCATTCAAAAAATCTTCTTCCTGCTGTTCCTCCGCGCGATCCTCCGGCCCCTTCGGATTATAGCGTTCCATCTCCGTGCGCTCTTCCGCGCTCAGTTGGGAAAGGTGTCTTATGAAAAGGACCAGTCTCCAGCTACCGTCTTCCGCTCCTGGCGATCCAAATCCTGGCATGCCGGTGAATCGCACGCCGTTTTCGATGATCCAGAAAAGTTCCCCATCGGAAAGTTTTTGTGTCTCATGCAATCGCAGATCCGGTGGCTTGGGATACAAGCCTTTGCCAACTAGCGTGTCTCCGCTGCCGTCATTCGCATGGCAAATCGCGCAATGATCCGCAAAATGTAGCCTTGCCTCGCGCAAATTCTCCGGATTGCCCATTAGGGGATTGCGCGCTTGCCGGGCGGTCTCCGGCATGACCATGTGCCTCACTTTGCGCGCGGCCATCGCTTCCAGATGCGTCGGCGTCGCTCGGGCGCTTAGGCCGTCATGAAAAAAATGCGCCCTTAGCGCCAAGCCGAGTCCTGCGATCGCAAGCAGAATCATCAGAACATAGGTTCCGCGTTTCATCACGTCAGGATTCACCTGCACCAATCATTGAACGAAACAACATTTTACCCGACCAGGAAGAATCCCAGCTAGATTGAAATCCATATTCGGCAACCCTTAAGTCGGCGTCCTGGCGTTTCCTCTGGTAGGATAGTTTGCGATGAATTTGACGGAAAATCCTTTGCGGCGGGCGCATCCGGAGTGGCGTCTCGCATCTTCCCCCAACATGCAAGACGTATTAGCCGTGTGTGTCCCCGAGGTGCGCGACATACTGGAATCTCTCTGTGGCGGCGCAGAACCGGACTTCGCCGAAGGATTGACGCTGGCCACCGCGCAAAATAATTCCCTAGAAGCTCTCGTAGCCGTCGCTGACGCGCTGCGCCGCGAATCGGTCGGTGACACCATCACTTATGTCGTGAACCGCAACATCAATTTTACGAACGTCTGTTTTGTGGGCTGCAGTTTCTGCGGCTTCGCTCGTGGCGCGGGTGCCCCCGACGCCTATTCTCTCTCGCTCGATGAGGTTGTCCGCAAAGCGCGCGAAGCTTGGGAACGAGGTGCCACCGAGGTTTGTATCCAGGGAGGCCTGCCTCGCGATCTGGACGGGTTTTTTTATCGCGATCTTTTGCGCGCCATCAAGCGCACCATTCCGGCAATGCACGTCCACGCCTTTTCCCCGATGGAAATTTCCTACGGCGTCGACAAAACGGGCATGGCTCTTCGCGATTATCTCCGGATGATGAAAGACGAAGGCTTGGGCAGCATCCCGGGCACTGCCGCGGAAATCCTCGACGATCGCGTGCGCCGCGAGTTGAGTCCGAACAAGCTGCCGGTCGCCCGCTGGGTCGAAATCATCACCACCGCGCATGAATTGGGAATTCCCACGACCTCCACCATGATGTATGGCCACGTCGAGGAACCCGCGGACTGGGTGCGTCATATTTTGCTCTTGCGCGAAATTCAGAAGCGCACCGGAGGCTTTACCGAATTTGTGCCTCTGGGTTTCATTCACGCGAACACGCGGCTTTACAAGCACGGCGGCGCACGCGCCGGCGCCCAGCGCGACGAGCATCTCCGCGTTCATGCTCTTTCGCGCGTCCTGCTTCATAACGCAATCAACAACGTACAGGTCAGCTGGGTAAAACTTGGATTCGAAATGTCCTTGGCCTGCTTGAACGCCGGCGCCAACGATTTCAGCGGCACCTTGATGGAAGAGAGTATTTCCAAGGCTGCCGGCGCCACATTCGGAGAATTCGTGCCGCCCGAAGAATTTCGCCGATTGATCCGCTCCACCGGGCGCATTCCCGCCGAACGCACCACCACCTATAAAATTCGGCGTCTCTACGATCAGCCGGAAGAATTCCCGCAGCGGCAATCCGTCCAGTTGCAGCTCGCGCCCGCGGAAAAACATCTGCCGTACACTGAAGGAAGCTACTGAAGTGGCTCGGGCTCAGAAAATACGCGCGCTCCTGTTGCCGGTTAAGGATCTCAACAATGCCAAGCAGCGGCTCACCGGCCTGCTCGCGCCGGACGAACGATTCTCGCTTGCGCAGGCCATGCTGCAGGACACGTTTCGGGTTGTCCGGGGTGTTCGCGCCACCGAAAGAGTTTTTGTCGTCACAAGCTATGAGCCCGCGGCGCGCGCCGCAATAGCAAATGGCTGGGAAATCCTGCGGGAGGACTTTCAAGTTTCCGAAAGCGCTTCCGTCGATTGGGCCTCGCGCATCTGCGCAGAGAGAGGTGTGACCTCACTGCTGCGATTGCCATTGGACCTGCCGCTTCTGCAAACAACCGACGTGGATTCGTTGTTCGATGCAGAATCCTCCGCGCCCGCCGTCGTCATCGTTCCTTCCCGCGACGGCACCGGGACAAACGCGATCTTGCGCACGCCCCCGGCGTTGTTCCCTTCGCATTTCGGCGATGGAAGCTTTGCGAAACACTGCGCCGAAGCGCGCCGCGTCGGGGCGGCGATCAGTATCCGGCGAAATCCGCGCCTCGAAATGGACGTGGATGACGAAGCCGACTTGCGGGCCTTGCTCCATCACGATTTGACCGGCACGCTAACGGGCCGCTGGCTGCGGACAAGCGGCGTCGGTTCACGGTTCAGCGTAGTCCCCCGGGCGCGAGCGGGCTTTGCCGGGCATCGCTGAGCGCGGTTGTACGATGTCTGGGTTTCGTCCCTAATCGGTGCGCTTGAATCCCAGGTATGCATCCACGGGAGCTCGATGAAGCAGAAAATTCAGCCCAGCCTCGATGCCGCTGTCGCGGACATCCCCGATGGCGCCACCATCATGTTTGGCGGCTTCGGGGGCGCAGGCTTTCCGAATAATCTGATCCAAGCGCTGGCCCACAAAGGCGTCAAGAACATCACCGCCATCAGCAACAACTGCGGCACCAAGGAAGGCGAACTTGGCCTGCTCTTCAAGACCAGGCAGGTTAAGCATGTGATTGCTTCGTTTCCCGGTCCGCACTCGTTTTACTTTCAGGAACAATTTGCCAAGGCAGAAGTGACACTGGAGCTCGTCCCACAAGGGATTCTCTGCGAACGCATGCGTGCTGCCGCCGCTGGGCTCCTGGGCTTTTACACCGCAGTTGGCGTTGGCACCGAAGTCGCGGCCGGCAAGGAAGAGCGCGTACTAAATGGCAAACGCTGCATCCTGGAGATGGCGCTGCACGCCGACTACGCGCTCATCAAGTCGCAAAAGGCCGATGGCTTGGGCAATTTGACGTACCGGCTCGCAGCCAGAAATTTCAATCCCATCATGGCAATGGCCGCGAAAACCACCATCGTGGAAACGGAAGAAATTGTGCCCGTCGGCGCAATTGACCCGGAAACCGTAATCACTCCCGCGATTTTTGTCCACCGCATCGTGCAAGCGAAAGGACTTCGCTATGCGGGATAAACCGCGTCTCACGCGCGAACAAATCGCTCAGCGCGCCGCGTTGGAACTCCCCGAGGGTGCCTGCGTCAATCTCGGCTGGGGAATCCCCAATCTCATCGCTGACTATTTGCCTAAAAACCTCACCGTCTTTTTTCACAGCGAAAATGGAATTCTCGGCATGGGTCCCCGCGCCAAAGCTGGCGAAGAGGACTTTGACTTGGTTGACGCCATGAAGGTACCGGTCACGCTGATTCCGGGCGCGTCCTTTTTCCACCAGGCGGACGCGCACCTGATGTCGCGCGGCGGCCATCTCGATCTCGCCGTGCTCGGCGGCTTCCAAGTTTCCGAAAAAGGCGATCTCGCCAATTGGAAAGTGCCTGGCGCCCGAGGTTCTGGTGGAATTGGCGGCGCCATGGACATTGCCGCCGGATCGAAAAAATTAATGGTCTGCATGGAGCACACCACCAAGGAAGGCGCGCCCAAAATTGTCAAAAACTGCACCTATCCGCTCACTTGTCTTGCGTGCGTGACCACCATCGTCACCGATCTGGCGGTGGTCGACGTTACGTCGGAAGCCTTGGTTCTTCGCGAAACCGCGCCGGGCTGGACTGTTGAAGAAGTCCAGCAACTGACCGAAGCGCGCTTGGTCACGCGCGGTCGCATTCGGGAGATGCGGTTCGCCTAATCGCGCTCGCGTGCTAGAGTTTCCCTGTATCTGAGTAAGAACGCCTAAACAGGAGCTCTCCATGGCAGAACAAATTCCCGAAAAATACCTCGATCTCCTAAAGAAAAAAGCTTTTGCCAATCTCGGCACCATCATGCGCGACGGCAGCCCGCAGGTGACGCCCGTCTGGGTGGACTACGACGGAAAGTTCGTGCGTGTGAATTCGGCCCTCGGCCGCGTGAAGGACAAAAACATGCGCCGCGATCCGCGCGTCTCTCTTTCCATCCAGGATCCGGAAAATCCTTACCGCCATCTGGAAATTCGGGGAAAAGTCGCGGAAATAACACAGAACGGCGCGGACGATCACATCAACAGTCTCTCGCAAAAATATCTCGGCAAGCCCGTTTATCCCTTCCGCCAACCGGGCGAAGTGCGTGTCACTTACAAGATCGAGCCGCAAAAAGTCAGCTCGATGGGGTAGCCCGCAATTGTCACAGCAAAATAACGGGAGACATCGAGTTGGCGGCAGACCCAGAAGAATTCGCGTATCGCAAGCAGTTGTAGGGGCGCAGCCCTGCTGCGCCCCTACTCGGCAACCAATTCAAGTAGCAGTCTTCGACCGTCAGCACTTCGTCCGTCCTTTAGCGTTGCTCACAGCACTCGTCTTTTTCCCCGCGTTCGTTTTCGCTCAGAAGCCTCTCGAGTATCGCGTTGAATACGCTCACCCGAAATCCCCGCAAGTTCACATCTCGTTGCACGTGCCCGGCGGAGCGGATGCGCCACTGACTTTAATTATTCCGCGCACCATTCCGGGTGGCTATGCAGAGCGCCCTTACGACCCCTTCGTGGAAAATGTCCACGCATTCTCGCTCGTTGGCTCCTCTCTGGAAGTTCGCCGCGAAGAACACGGGCCCCGCTGGAAAATCGGCAAATTGGGCGACCGCCTCGACCGCGTGGAATATAACGTAAACATTTCTCGCATGGAGCGCGAAATCCTCGCCGTCTCGGATTCTTCCAAAATCAGGGATGGCTACGTCGGGCTGCTTGGCTATTCGATTTTTGCGTTTTTCCTGGGTCGGGAAGAGCAACCGATTCGCGTCGAGGTGAATGGACCCGCGGACTGGCCGGTGTTTTCGACGCTCGTGCCACAAGTTCCGGCAAACGTCGGCTCGCTCGTCGCGAGCGCGTCCGATTACTACGCGCTCGCCGATTCGCAAATCGTCATGGGCCACAGTTTGCAACTGCGACGAATTGAGGGAACCGTTCCGCTTTTTCTCGCCGTGTACGCGGAAACGGATGAGGATCTTTGGGAAGAGGGCGCCCTCGCCCGCGATGCGTTGGATAAAGTAATCGTCTATTTCGGCAAAGCGCCTTTTTCGCATTACACCGTGCAGCTCGAGCTCTTGCGGCCGATCTCCGAACGCCACGAATACGGTTTCAGCATGGAGCACCTCGAGAGCGGAACATTTTATTTTGGAATCGACCGCGCTATCAGCCCCAAATCCGATGCGCACGCGCGCGATACCCAGCGCTTCAATTACGCCCATCACATGGCGCATTCCTGGATTCCCAAGCATGCCTACGGTTCAGGCTATCTTCCATTCGAATGGGAAGCGGCGCCACTGATCGAAACAATCTGGTTCAACGAAGGTTTCGCTCGCTACGCCGTCATCGAGGCTTTCGCGGAAGCGATGCCCAAAGAACAGCGCGATTCCTACCGCCAGCGACAACTTGATGCCCTGCGCAAGATCCTTGACGAGGCGCCGCCCTTCATCCGCCGAATGTCCCTGCTCGATCTCTCGCGCGCAGGTTCTTTTCTTTATGGCGACGACTTTCGTGTCGGCATGAATCTTTTCTCGCGCGGCGCGCTCATGGCCGCGGAAATGGATGAGCACATCCGCGCGCAAACCCGGCAGAAAAAATCGCTACGGGATGCTCTTCGCTACTTGCTGGACTGGAGTGAAAAAAACCACCGCGCATTTCGTGTTGAGGAGCTGCCCGTCATCTTTCGCGATGCCACGGGAGTGGGCACCAGGGACATTCTCGACCATTGGCTGCAGCCACTCCCAGACTGAACCCGTTCGCGCCGTCGCCACACCGCAAGCCCCGCAAGATTTGCCGCGCTGCTGTATAATCCCCGCGCCTATGCCGCTCCGTTTCAGTCCTTGTCCGCTTCGGCGAAGTGTAAGTGCGCATCTTTCAAAGGAGCGAGAGGCTTTTTCCGATTTTGTGAATCTTAATTTATTTACAGAATGAGGTGCTGCATGAATCCTCGGTTTGTGAGAATTGTTTTTTTGACTATCAGAAATCGTGCGCCGCTTTCCGCGCTGGCATCTCTCTTATTCTGCGTAGGCGCAATCTCGCCCGCGTGGGCCGCGCACGAGGAAAACGGCAAGACCTTCGACGGCCCTGGTGGGAAAATTTATTACGAAATTTTCGGCACCGGCACGGGAACTCCCCTCGTGATGGTGAATGGGGGCCCGGGTTTCGATCATCTCTATTTCCACACTTCGAGCGCGTGGGACAAACTGGCGGAGAATCGCCGCATAATTTTTTACGACCAGCGGGGAAACGGCCGGTCTTCTCCTCTCAAATCCGGTCAGTCCTGCACGCTTGCTGATCAGATCGATGATCTCGATGCGCTGCGCGCGCATCTTGGCATCGAGAAAATGGATCTTCTCGGCGGCTCCTGGGGCGGATTTCTCAGTATGGCGTACTCCGCCCGCCATCCGGACCGCATCTCGCACTTGATTCTCGTGGACTCTGCCGCGCCCAAATGGACCGACACAATCTTTCTTTTCGACAAGGTCTTTCCAGAAACCGTGGAACGCCAGGCCGGCCTTGCCTACGCCATTGAGTTCGGCGACAAGCCCGCTGACGACGAAAATATCCGCGAATATCTTTCCATGATTTTCTATTCACCGGAGAAACGCGAAGCTGCCCTCAAGCTGCTAACGCCGGGTTCCTACACGAAGGCGGTCTACGAGGCGGTGACGCGTGATGTCGCGCGCTTTGATCTGAATCCGGAAATCAGAAAATTCCGCTTTCCCACTCTGGTGATCACCGGGCGTTATGACATGAACGTCGCGCCGCTGATTGCTTACCAGATCCATAAAGCCATTCCCGGCTCGCAATTCGCCGTGTTCGAAAAGAGCAGCCACCTTCCGTTCACGGAAGAACCCGAAGCCTTCGCGCGCACGCTGGAAGAATTTCTTCGCGCAAAATAAGTCTGCGTCTTAACGGCAACGGGGGCGACTCTACAATCGCGCGGCGACACGTGCGGCGATTTTGCCGTCAGGCGCGCGCAAAATGAGAACCAAATCGTCGGTGAGAGGAACCGCGGCGCTGGGCACCGTCATTTCATACGACCATTCGTAGCGCTCGGGGAGCTGGCCGGCAAGCTCGACCGCGTACGGAACGATCGGCGCGACGGAAGCGTGCTCCAGCTTGACATTTTTAACCGCACGGAGGTCGACGCCGCGTTTCCAATATAAATACAACTGCATCGAGCTCATGACGGATCGCGTAAGAACCGTTCTAGTGTTGGTCTGTTCGAGTTGCGGCGAACATGGAAAATCACGAATGGTGAAATGCAAGTGAAGTTCGCCGGGGAACTCGGTGAGCGTTTCCGTTCCCTGCACGTACCGCGTGCCATGCGCGTCATCGATGCGTTTCAGGTTGTCGAAAAAACCTGACGCGGTCATGCGGCCGAAAAGACGGAAGCACGCGCCACCGGGGGCGCTTCCATCTGTCGCAAATAAAATACCGCCATCAAAATTCCATACCGTCCGGGGAACAGGTTTTTCTTCCTTCGGTTTTTTGTGCGGCACCTGGCTGTTTGGGAACAACAGCAAAAGTCCGCCGAACACGTAATAAAGAAATCTGGAACGAGGAATGCCATGAGAGGTCGCAAACAAATTCAGTGTACTCCTTGCGGCCCGGCGCGGAGAAGAAACGAAATGTCATCCACCTCGTAAATCGCTTTGCCGCCTTCTTGCGGCTTAGCCGGAACTTTGCCGGCGCGGACGGCTTCGATGGCGGCGACCAATCGCGGGAGCACGGACGGCGGCGCCACGGGGACGTTGTGCGCTCCCAGAACCAGCTTTAGTTGCGGCGCAAGCGCTGCGAGGCGCTTGACGGATGCGACATATGCGTTGAGATCGGTTTCCGGGCGGAAAAGCCAGATAGGGGCGGGATAGTATGTGTCGCCGGTGAAGAGCAAGCCGTTGGCGCGATCGAAAAGGCAAATCGCGTCGGTAGTGTGGCCGGGCGTGGATAATATTTCGATTGTGCGTCTGCCAAGATTGATTTTGTCGCCGTCGTGCACGAAGCGCGAGATGTGCCACGGCTTGGTGGCGTAGGCCCTGGCGTCAAAGCCTTTCGGCAGGTCGCCACAGATAGAGCCGGGCTGGAGTTCCGCCTGCGCATCTTCACGCGAGCCTTTGGCGTTCGCGCGCGTGAAATCGGTGTCCATTCCGTAGATCGTCGAAAATTGCCAGTTGCCGCCGACGTGGTCGTCGTGGGTATGCGAATTAAGAATGATGACGGGGAGCTTCGTGAGTTCGTCCACGACTTTTTTGACGTCGCTGATGCCCATGCCGGTGTCGAAGAGCACGGCCTGTTTTTCTCCGGTAATGAGGTAGCCGATGGTTTCCTCCGCCTGGTGCGGCTCGTAGATCGCGTACACTCCGGGCGCGACCTGGTAGACCTCGAACCAGGGGTCGCTAATGTTGATGCGCTCGAGCGTTTTGTATTCAGGGCGTGGCAGCGCCTTGCACCATTCGGTAATCTGCGCCTGCACGGACGGGAGAAAGGAAAGAGTTAACACAGAGAGCACAAAGGTCGGCGCAAAGAGGGCACGGAGAAATCTCTGAGGCACACAACGGGTTCTAGGATGCACAATCGCCAGACTAAGAGAGAGTGAGTTCATTTTGTGGGCGCGGAGACGAAGATGGATTTTGGGATCATCATGTGGACGCCTTTGTTGCCGTCGACTAGCTCGGTGATGCTGAGGTCGGCGGCGACGCTCGAGAGCATGTAGGAGTCGTCGCGGCTGAGATGTTTTTCAGTCATAAGGAAATCAATCATTTCGCGCACGGCCATCTTGGTGCATTCGTTCAAATCTTCATTGAGGCCCATGGTGATGAAGTGAGTTGGGGTTTCGGCGCGGGGCCAGCGCAGGTGCATGTCCTTGCGCACAATGAATTGAAACGTGCCGATGAGCGAGGTTTCGAGCGCGGTGATGTCCACTTCGCCGTTGCCCTGACCAGCGTGGCCGTCGCCGACTTCAAAGAGCGCGCCGGGCGCGTGCACCGGAATGTAGAGCGTCGTGCCGGCGACGAGATCTTTATTGTCGAGATTTCCGGCCTGAATCCACGGAGGATTGCTGCTGATTTTTCCTGAAGTTTCCGGCGGGGCGTCACCCATGCTGCCGAAAAAGGGATGCAGAGGAATTTCGATTCCGGGAGCGAACCGCGCGACCATGCGCTTTTCATCGAGCGGAATGATCTTCATTTTCGGATAGGGATAATCGTCGGGCAGATAGCCGCGGCCCGGACCGAAGGCGTTGTAGGCATAGGGAATCGCGAGTTTTATTGCGACGATGCGCACTTCGAGCACGTCGCCAATTTCAGCGCCTTCGATGTAAACGGGTCCCGTGAGGATGTGGCCGCCAGGGCCTTTGTCCTTCACTTGATCGGTGATGTCACGCAGGGATTGTTCGACCTGCTCGGGCGGGACGCCGGCCTTCTCCAGGCGCTCAGGAGTCGAGGTGATGAGCGTTTGGATTTCGACCGTGTCGCCCGGCTTGACGCGCAGCACCGGCGGCGTCTTCGCGTCGTAGTAGCCCCATGCGACGGTCTTGGGCGTCGGTTTTAGCGTGTACGTTGCCTGCGCCCTCATTTGCTGCGCATATAGTGAGTGAATGAAAACGAAAATTCCCAGGCCGAGCGATAACGAACGACACCTCATTTTGTTCCCCCGTTGCTCGTGCTTGACCAGGGCGTCGCGGCAGTCGCAGTGATGAAGTCAAGCCAACTCCTCCGACAGAAGAATAAGCTGATGTCCTCCGTCATTTTGGCTTTACCGCCCGGCAGAATCGTCGCTACCGCATTTCCGCAATAGCCAGACTCCACGTAGCCCGCCACCACCTCGACATGCGGCCTTCCACTGGCGTCCGTAAATTGGACTTCGATGCTTGATTCACCCACTGGTTGCACAAAGATGCGTCTACGCTCGTTAGCCACCAGGTCGGGCATGCTATACGTATTCCCTCTGGAATCAAATTTCACGCTTACTTGTCTCAGCGTTTCCTCGCTTTTGTTCAGCACGACAACACCGATTCCGTATTGCTGGCGGACGATAATTCCTGCCACATATAACAGCACTAGGCCGGTCACTGCTAATCCGAGCCTAGTCCGTCGTGAGCGAAGAAACTTTGTCATGGATGGGTCATGTCCTCGGGCTTGACGAGGGCGTCAAATTCTTCGGCGGTGAGGAAGCCGAGCTTGATGGCGGCTTCGCGAAGACTGATGCGGGCGTGATGGGCGGCTTTGGCGACCTGAGCGGCGTTGTCGTAGCCGAGTTTGGGAGCGAGGGCAGTAACGAGCATCAGGGAATTGCGGAGGTAATGATCGATCTGCTCGCGGTTGGCCTCAATGCCGACGACGCAATGGTCCACGAAACTGTTGCACGCGTCGGCGAGAAGCTCGACGGAATGGAGATAGTTGAAGATGATAACGGGTTTGAAGACGTTCAATTCAAAGTTGCCCTGAGAGCCGGCGATGCCGATGGCGGCGTCATTGCCCATGACTTGCACGGAGACCATGGTTAACGCTTCGGCCTGCGTGGGATTCACCTTGCCGGGCATGATGGAGGAGCCGGGCTCGTTTTCAGGCAGGGTGAGCTCGCCGAGACCGCAGCGCGGGCCGGAAGCGAGCCAGCGAACATCGTTGGCAATTTTGATGAGCGAGGCGGCGAGGGTTTTGAGCGCGCCGCTGGCGAAGACGATTTCGTCGTGCGCGGAGAGCGCGGCGAATTTGTTGGGATGGGAGCGAAACGGCAGGCCGGTCAATTCAGAAATTTTTCGGGCGGCGCGCTGGGGAAATTCGGGCGGCGCGTTCAAGCCGGTGCCGACGGCGGTGCCGCCGATGGCGAGATCGTAGAGTCCGTCGAGAGCGACAGCGACTCGGCAGCCGTCGCGATCGAGCAGACTGACCCAACCGGAAATTTCCTGACCCAGCGTGAGCGGAGTGGCGTCCTGCAAATGGGTGCGGCCGATTTTGACGATGCCGGCGAATTCCTTTGCCTTGGCGTCGAGGGCATCGCGGAGTTTCTTCACTGCGGGAAGAAGGCGGCGAGCGGTTTCCGTGGCCGCGGCGATGTTCATGGCGGTGGGAAAAGTGTCGTTTGAGGATTGCGACATATTGACGTCATCGTTGGGATGAATCGGCTTTTTGCTGCCCATGACGCCGCCAGCGATTTTGATGGCGCGGTTCCCGATGACTTCGTTCACGTTCATGTTCGTCTGCGTGCCGCTGCCGGTCTGCCAGATGCGCAGAGGGAAGTGGTCGTTGAGTTTTCCGGAGATGACTTCGTCGGCGGCCTGCACGATGAGTTTCGATTTTTCGTTGGACAGTTTGCCGAGATCCTGATTGACGAGCGCGGCGGCCTTTTTCAGGATGCCAAAGGCGCGGATCAGCTCGGACGGCATGGTGTCTTTGCCGATGGCGAAGTGGATGAGCGAGCGGGCGGTCTGCGCGCCGTAGTAGCGGTCGACGGGAACCTCGATCTTGCCCATGGAGTCGGATTCGGTGCGCGTGCGGATCGCTGCGGCGGGTTTGGTGGCTTCGGACATGGAGAGCTCCTGAATGTCGCAACTCAAATCTTACCCTGAATCCCTGCGGAGGTAACTGCTGGTTGGTGACTGGTTGGCTAGTGACTGGGCCCCTTACCCCGATGATTTTTGTAAGTGCGGATTCTAAAAGGCTTACCTCTTTTGTAAGTCTTTTGGAATGAAAACTTCCATGGCCTTGTAAGTGTGGATTCTAAAGGGGTTGCAGGCGGAGCGTGTTTATAGAAAGGCAACTGGCTTAGGTAGGTGAGTTCTTAGGGAGTTAGAAGAACCTCACAGGGAGAGGTCATTTGAGCCAAGCACTAAGCCACAGTACGAGCTTTATGCCTAAACTATAACATAGGAGTTCTGTTTATACAGTAATTACTGTAAGTCGTCTGTTCGCTGAGGGATGGCCGGAGGGTGCGATGGCGAGTAGCGGGAATCAAGGTTGGGTGATAAAAGGCTTGTGCGCGCAAGGCGTTATTGGAGAAGGAGTTGGCCAGAGGCCAACCGGAAGGTGTGGATGAACACAAGACGAGTTTGGCGAGGCGCGATTGCGGCTTTGATGGCGGCGCCGTTTGCGGCAGGATTGCGAGCGCAGGCGGGCACAGAGAGCAAGGGCAAGTTTGAGGTGACGGAGACGACGATCGTGGAGACGCTGGGAGCGATCCGTTCGGGGAAGGTGACTTGCCGCCAACTGGTGGAGGCGTATCTGGAGCGCATCCGGCGGTACGACCAGTCAACGCGGCTGAACGCTATCGTGGTCATCAATCCTGAAGCGCTGGCGGACGCGGACCGGCTGGACGAGGAATTTGCGCGCACGCACAAGCTGCGCCCGCTGCACAGCATCGCGGTGATCGTAAAGGATAATTACGACACCAAGAATTTGCAGACGACGGGCGGCTCGTTGGCGATGAGAGGATTTCTTCCGGCGGAAGACGCGTTCATGGTGAAAAAGCTGCGCGAAGCGGGAGCGATCGTGGTGGCGAAATCCAACATGGCGGAATGGGCGTTCAGCCCGTACGTGACGATGAGCTCGATCGCGGGTACTACACGCAACCCGTACGACTTGGAGAGCGTGCCGGCGGGATCGAGCGGGGGAACGGCCGCGGCCGTGGCGGCTAGCCTCGCAGAAGTAGGACTGGGGACAGACACGGGCAACTCCATCCGCGGGCCGTCATCGCACAACAGCCTGGTGGGAATCCGGCCGACGATAGGATTGACGAGCCGGGACGGAATCATTCCGCTGTTTCTTGGGAACGACATGGGCGGGCCGATGGCGCGAACGGTGGCGGACGCGGCGGCGGTGTTGAGTGTGGTTGCGGGCTACGACCCGGCGGACCCCATCACGAAACTTTCCGAAAGGAAAACAGCGCCGGATTACACAAAATTTCTGGATCGCAACGGATTGCGCGGCGCACGCATCGGAGTCTTTCGAAAATATATCGACGATCCGAAAACCGATGGGGAGATCAAGACATTGACGGAGAAGGCCATCGGCGATTTGAAGGGGCAAGGTGCGGAAGTAGTCGATCCGTTCGTGATTCCCGATTTCGACAAGCTGACGGAGAACATCTGGTGCGGCGATTTTCAGACGGATTTAAACAACTACCTGGCGACGCACGGGAAGAGTGCGCCGTATAAGAGCCTGGCGGAAATCGTGAAGTCCGGGCTGTACCTGCCGTCTATCGAGGAAGAGATCAAGGGAGCGGTGAGTGACAAACCGGCCGCGGGAGAGAGAAGAGCGCCGTGCCCGGATGTTTACCACGACGAGCCGAAGATCGTGTTTCGAGACACCGTTCTGCGCGAGATGGAAAAAGACAAGCTGGATGCGGTGATTTATCCCACGTGGAGCAATCCGCCGCGGAAAGTGGGAGACATGGAGAGCCCCGCGGGAGACAACAGCCAGATTCTTTCGCCGCAGACTGGATTTCCGGCCATAACGGTGCCGATGGGATTTACGCACGGTTCATTGCCGGCGGGATTAACAATTCTTGGGAAGGCATTCAGCGAGCCGATGCTCATCAAGTATGCGTACGCGTACGAGCAGGCGACGAAACACCGGCACCCCCCGGCAGGATTTGGGCCTTTAAAGCGAAACTACAGTGCGAAGCCTTCTATGGTGAAACTTGGTGGTAGGAGAGGATTTTGAACGTAGAGGGGGCCTGGGCGGCCTTGATCCAGCAACTGCTGTAATAAATTCCCAAGCCGCCGCCCGAGTAGTCGACCGTGGCGGCGCCCAAGTTCGGGTCCGGCAGCAAATTTCCTGAGCTATCTCGAGTTTTGGCAACAAGGACGGCCCCGTTGATCTGGCCATTGCCCTGCTGGCTGGCAATAAGGTTTCCCTGCCCGATCACCAGAATGACGCCGTTCCAAGTCGCGTTCGGATCGTAGTTAAAAGTTCCGGTAACAACGAGGAGCCCGTAGCCGCTATTGTGCCATCCGTTAAAGGTCAAATCGCCGTTGACAACAACGGTCACGGGATTCGAAGCGGACATGCCCGGAGGCATAATGTTGTTCGAGTCACTTTGCGTCACCGGGCCGGTGATGACCGCATCGGCGTTCTGGGTGACGGATTGGACCAAGGCATCGAGCCCGCTGGGAGTCTGCAAATTCGGTGGCAGCCCATTCACGCCGACCACGCTGGGGGTCGATTTCCCGGCGCCAAAATAAGAGTTTCGATTGGGGGGAGCAATGCCGTTCATAATGTTCGTAAAGCTGTTGTCGCTGGAATTGGTGTAGCCAATGGCGGAAACGGCAGCGCTGGAAGACCCCGGAGTACACGAGCCGACGCTAAACTGGTCATTTCCATTAACCTCGAACGACTTGTTGCTCGGCCCGAGAAAATTCACGTCATTGCCGACGAGCGTGAGCGCCGCGGGAAAACTTTGCCCCGTGGAACCCGGAGGGACAAAATTCAGATTGGAGGAGATGGGAGCGACGACGTACTGCATGAGCTTCTGGCTGCCGTCCGGCAAGGCAGCGAACGAAGTGATCTCGAGCGCCTGCGTGGCGGTGTGAGGAAGAGTCGAGGGGTCAACAACAATCAGGCTAGGCTGTGGTTTGCCGCCGGCGTCCACGCGGGCGGAGTCGTAGTAGAGAGCAGTGGAGGAATCCTTAGTTCCGTCGCCATTCACATCGAGATTGAGAGATTTTTCGGTAGCCGCGTTGACGCGCACCCATTTGTAAAGAGCCGGGGGAAGGCCCGCGACTGGGGAAACGGAATTGGTTATGGTGACGCTTGCGGCTGCAAGACCAGCAGGGAATTCTTTCCCGTATTCCGTGTCAGGGTAGGAAGGACTACCTGCCGGATCGGTGGGCGAGACAACTTCGCCAGGGGCGGGATTCACGATGTAGAGCACCTTATTCAGCGGAAGGGGGGTGGGAACGGCGGCGCCCAGATAGTTGGGATTTTTAGCGAGAAGACGCCCGCGGCCTTCTTCCAGGCCGGCGAGTGCTGCGTAATAAACATTCGCAGAAGAGCGATAATTGCCAGCGAGCGCGGTCTCCGTCCCCGAAGCGAGAATCAAGGAGAGGGCCATCACGCTGATGAGCATGAGGACAAAGATGGAGATCAGGAGAGCGACTCCAGCTTCCGAGCGACGCAAAGGCAAACAATGCAATGCTTTCATGGCGAACCCTGCGCTTTCTGAATTTGGCACTCTTTGCGTCCGGCTCCCTGCGGGGGGACTTACGAAGTGGACGGTAGTCACGTAATTGGATACACCCGTCGTCGCTGCGGCGTCAAGTGTAGAAATTCGCGCCGCAAGGCGCAATACACAAGGCGATGAGAGTTTGGCTACAATGTGCGCCATGAACGCAAAAGAGGCGCTGGAGGTCCGGATTCGTCCGGCGGTCGCGGCGGACATTCCCGTTCTGCGCGAGTTGATTGAAGCGTCGGTCCGTGGATTGCAAGCGCAAGACTACACGCCGGCGCAACTCGAAGGGGCGCTAAAGGGCGTCTATGGTGTTGACAGCCAGTTGATCGCCGACGGAACGTATTATGTCGCGGAGATTGGAACAAGGGGGACGCAGCTTGCAGGATCGTCAACCGTCGGCGGAGGATCGACTATTGTCGGCTGCGGCGGCTGGAGCAAGCGCAAGACGCTTTTTGGCGGAGATCACTGGACTGGGCGGACGGATGACCTGCTTGATCCCCGGCAAGATGCCGCAAAAATTCGCGCATTTTTCATCCATCCAGATTGGGCGCGAAAGGGTATCGGCAGCCTGATTTTGACGACGTGCGAAAATTCCGCGAGAGAGGCGGGCTTCACCCGCTGCGAGATGGGTGCCACGTTGACAGGAGTGCCGATGTACCGGGCGCGAGGCTACACGGAATTGGAGAATCTGGAGGTTCCCCTGGGAAACGGTGAGGCATTACCCATCGTGCGCATGGGAAAGCGCATTTGAAAAGTGCAGAGCAGCACCGTAAGTTTTCTAAACGAAGCCGCTGGGACTAGCCTTGGGTGTGCGCGGACCACCAGGTGCGCCAGGCGGCGGAATCGTTGCCGATGGAAGCGCCGGTGATGTCGCGGAGGGCCTGAAACGCCCAGATCTGTGTCGCGCGATCGAGCGAGGGATCGTCGGTAAACTTGAGAATTTCGGGGACGGCCGTCATCCGCTGCTCTTTGGTGAGCATGCCGGATTGCGCGAGCCCGCAGGCGGCGCGCTCGCGCACGGTCGGAGACGCATCGTGGCGAAACGCGTCGAGAAGCGGTTCAATGGAAGCGTTCGTTCCGAGTAGGGCAATTCCCTCGACCGTCCAGCGGCGGGTATTTTCGTCGGGGTCATGCAGGTGGTCGAAAAGAGCGGTTTGGAGGCGTTCCGGTTCCACGCCGCGATTAGCGAGGGCACCGAGCATCCACAGGCCGAAGGGTCGCCACTTGGGATCCTGATCGATGCGGTCGAGAAGGTTCAGCGCGCTTTCCGTAGTCTTTGGCAGATTGTAGGCGGCGATATAAATCTCGATGGCAGCGGCGCGGACACGCAGGTCGTTTGAATTAATGGCGGCTTCAAGGAGCGCGTTGAATTCGGGGTCGAGCTTCAGCCGGCCGTACCAGGCGCCGACGCGGAGGTCGATGAGCTCGATGGCGCCGTCATAGTGATTGACGGCGCGTTCGAGAAGGCGCTGAGCCTGCTTCTGCGGGGTCATGGAATCCAGCGCTTCGCTTTCGTGTTCGGAGAGGCGCGCGGGCGAGGCGGGAAGGGGCGCGCTTTTCAATAGGATGACACGTTCAATTTCTGCCCAAGCTGCACGGATGGAGGCGGGGTGTGATGCAGCGAGCAAGAAAAGGACCGCAGGCAGTCCGAGCATGGCCACAAATCGGATGCCGATTTGCGGGGTTTCGGGGCGAATTTCGCCTCTTGAGTTGGGTTGTTCCTGACTCATGGACATACCTCGGGCTGAAAAACCAGATTAGCTGGCAGACCGGATTGTCGCAATGGTACCAACTGTCTAATGCGCCCGCCCGATTAACCTGGGTCATGTATAATTTTGACGGGGGATCCAGACACATTTTGCCATGGCAGTAAGTGGACAAAGGGTGGAGGCGTCTCTGCCGGTGCGAATCCGGCGAGGAATACGGTTTATGCGGACGCGACTTCGCGAATTTCGCATGATTGCCAAGGCGCTGGTGTCCACTAAACACCCGATCCTGGTCCACATCATACCCATGCGGCAGTGCAACCTGGCTTGCGCCTACTGTAATGAATACGACGATGTATCCAAGCCGGTTCCGCTGGAAGAGATGAAACGGCGGTTGGACACCTTGGCCGGAATGGGGACTTCAATTCTCACCATCAGTGGCGGAGAGCCGCTGATGCACCCCGAGTTGGATGAGATTATCCGCCATATCCGCCGGCGGGGAATGATCGCCGGGATGATCACGAACGGCTTCTTCCTGAATCGAGAGCGGATCGAGCGATTGAACGCTGCCGGCCTGGAGCACTTGCAGATCAGTATTGATAACGTGGCGCCGGACGAGGTGTCCAAGAAAAGTCTGAAGACGCTGGATGGCAGGCTTGAATGGCTTTCGCAGTACGCGATTTTTCAGGTGAACATCAATTCCGTGCTGGGCAGCGGAGTAAAAGATCCCGAAGATGCATTAAAGATTGCGCACCGGGGGGTAGAACTGGGATTTACGAGCACGGTGGGAATCATTCACGACAACAACGGCCAACTGAAACCGCTTGGTACGCGCGAGCTGGAGATTTTTGAGGAAATCATGACGCTGGGGAAGCGGTCCTTCTCGCGCTTTAACGACTTCCAGCACAATGTGGCGCGCGGGCGAGAACATAACTGGCGGTGCCGGTCGGGCTCGCGCTATTTGTACATTTGCGAGAATGGCCTGGTGCACTGGTGCTCGCAGCAGCGGGGGTATCCGGGAATTCCACTGGATCAATACACGCCGGAGATGCGCAAGCGCGAGTACTTGACGGACAAATTCTGCGGGCCGCGCTGCACCGTGTCTTGCGTGCAGCAGGTCGCAATCCTGGATAATTGGCGCGACCCGCAACCACTGAAGCCGCGGCCGATGGCCCCGCCGCCAGCGCAACCGGAGCTGGTTCAGATCGGGTCAGCGCGCAGTGATTCCTAAGGCGCCCGGAAATTCAGCGCGGCCTAGTCTTTCGTATTTTCTTTCCGTGCACATCAATGGGTTCACCTGGTTGACGCCTGCCAACGCATTCCGAAAAATAACACCATGAGCTCACCAGCGATCGAAACGGAAAACCTGACCAAGGATTATCCGGTCGGATTCCTCGAGACGAAAAATAAGAGATCGCTCGAGGGACTGACCATGCAGGTGGAAACCGGGGAAGTCTTTGGTTTCCTCGGGCCGAACGGCGCGGGGAAATCGACGACGATCAAACTCCTGGTAGGGCTCATATTTCCGACTTCGGGAAGAGCACGCATCCTGGGAAGATCCATCGACGATATTGAAGTGCACCGCGACATCGGCTATCTGCCGGAGCAACCGTACTTTTACGACTACCTCACAGCGACGGAACTCCTGGATTACTTTGCGAGGTTCCACGATTTGACGGCAGGGGACCGGCGCGAGCGAATAGCGCAAATGTTGAGGAAGGTGGGCCTCGAGACAGCCGGGAAGATTCAACTGCGGAAATACTCGAAAGGCATGCTGCAACGCGTGGGGCTGGCGCAGGCAATTCTGCACGATCCCAAAGTCGTGATCCTCGATGAGCCGATGTCGGGACTCGATCCGATCGGGCGGCGGGAAGTGCGAGACATCATTCTGGATTTGAAACGCGAAGGCCAGACAGTGATGTTTTCGACGCACATCTTGGCGGATGCCGAAATGCTGTGCGACCGGGTGGGCGTGATCGTGGGAGGCAAGCTGCGCGGGGTAGGTGCGCCAAATGAAATCGTGGAATTGAAGGCGCACGGCATGGAAATACTTTTCGAATACTCGGGAAACAACACAAATGCCGCCGCGTTGCTGAGCAGGGCGTCAAAGACTGGCAACCGGTACCGCCTGGAGGTGGGCGAAGGGGAACTCTACGCGGTGCTGGAACAGCTTCACGCGGCGGGGGCAAGAATTCTTTCGGTGACGCAGCTCAGGCAGACGCTGGAGGAATACTTCATGCACTTGGTTGACGCGGACCGTGCGCAAGCGGCGGCGATTGAAGTGAGGGGCAAATGAACCGCGCGGGTGTGGTAGCGCTGAATACATTTCGTGAAGCTGTGCGCGACCGCGTGCTGTACAGCCTGGTGTTCTTTGCGCTGCTGATGATGGCGGCGGCGATCCTTGTGGGGCAGATCTCGATCGGCATCGAAAATCTGGTTATCGTTAGCTTGGGGTTGAGCGCGATTTCGGTGATCGGACTGCTGATTGCGATATTCATTGGCGTGGGTTTGGTTTACAAGGAGATGGACAAGCGAACGCTGTATGCGTTGCTGGCCAAACCGGTCCAGAGATGGGAATTTCTGCTGGGAAAGTTCGCGGGGCTGGTGCTCACCTTGGCCGTCAACACCGCGGCCATGGCGGCCGGTTTGTTTCTTGTGCTGTTGTTTGTAAGACATTCGTTGGAACGGACAGACATAGCGATAGTCGTTGCGGTCTATTTCATTCTGCTAAAGCTGGCTTTGATTGTGGCGCTGGCGATGTTGTTTTCCTGCTTTACGACCCCGCTGCTTTCGATCCTGTTTACCTCCGGGCTGTACATTGCCGGATTGTTCGTTCAAGAAATGCGGACCTTTCACACCCGGACGCCCAACCCGGCGCTGGAAGCGATTTTGCGGTGGCTTTCCTACGTTTTACCTAATTTTCAGAATTTCGACGTGATGGCAGCGGCGACGCACGGCCGAACCATACCCGCTAGTTTAATCCTGGAGAACACGATCTATACGCTCTTGTATTGCTTGCTTGTTATGCTGACCGCCGCGGCCGTCTTCTCCCGGCGAAACTTGAAATGACACCGCGGATATCCATCGGAAAATTGCTCTTCATCGCGCTGCCGCTGGGGTTCGCAGGGCTCTGGCAAACTCAGGTGCGAATCGACAAGAATCTCGCGGGCCTGCACCAGGAGCAGGACGAACTGGTATTGCGTTCCGGGAAGATGTTGAAGGCTGTGAGCCTCGAGTATGCGCCGCTGATGGCGGAACTGTACTGGACGCGAGCGGTTCAGTACTACGGTGACAAACAAGCGCACGACGACCCCCATTTCGATCTTCTGTGGCCCCTGCTGGACATCACGTCGACACTCGATCCGCAATTACTGGCTGCCTATCGCTTCGGCGCAACCTTTCTGAGCGAGCGGCCTAACGCGGGCGCGGGACGCCCGGACCTGGGAGTGGAGTTAGTACAGCGAGGCATCAAGGCAAATCCGGAATACTGGCGTCTCTATGGAGACCTCGGATTTATTTATTACATCCACATGAAAGATTACGCCAAGGCTTCCGCAGCGTTCCTGGAAGGCAGCAAAAATCCCCAGGCTTACGATTGGATGAAAGTGATGGCGGCCCGAATCGCGGAAAAGGGCGATTCACGCGCGACCTCGATGTTTCTTTGGAACGAGCTTTACCAAACGACGCAAAGTCCCGACATCAAAAAAAATGCCCTGGCACACTTGCAGCTTCTGCGCGCGGAGGCAGACTGCGAACAACTGGATTTCCTTGCCGCAGAATACGAGAAACGCACCGGGAGGCACCCGGTGACAGTGCGTGAGCTAATTAACGCCGGAATGCTTCCACAGGCGCCGCTGGATCCGCTCGGAACGGTCTATCTGTTCGGTAAGAACGGGAAAGCGGAGATTAATCCCTCGAGCCCGCTACAGGAAGTCAAAAATCGCTACGATAGGCCGCTTTAACAGGTGCGCGGATTGCTTTGGACGCCGCGCAACGTTTCCGCTTATTCGGGGATACACAGCAGCGTCATCTGAGGGTCGATAAGAATCCGGTGCGGGGCATCGGGAGTGAAGAAGCTAAACGATGTCTCCGGTCCCGTAGCAATCACCGTGCCGAGGAAAACCTTATGGACTGCACTGCCTCCGGCGTAGAGCGGAACTGGAGCCAGGAACGAACGAGGCACGCCCGTTTGAAATAATTTTCCGCGCACGAGGTAGCCTTTCTCGTTGTGGTGTGCTGTGAATTCTACCCGGTAGTGGGGAATACCTGTGCCTCGCACCCACTGTTCGAAAAACCACTCCATGGAATGACCGCCCTCGAGATCCATGGAGGGAGTCATGACGCTTTCGACTTCGTTTTGCAGGTCGTCGGTTGAGAGTGCGCGACTGGCATACTTCCGGCAGAGGGTCTGGAGCAGGGCTCCAAATCGAGCGTCGGCATTGTTGCTTCGAGGCTGGCGCAGCATTTCGCGGAGCATGTGAATGACCCATGCGCCCTTGCTGTAAATAACTTCGTCGAAGCCTCCGGGAGACCGCGAAGAATTCAGGCGGCCGCCCAGAGTCAGGGCGCCAAGATCGGCAACGCACTGGTCCGAGTGGGGAGACTTCTCCGCGAGCTGTTTGCGGTAACGTTCCAGCCAGATGCGCAGTTTGTGATTGGGGTTTTTCTGGCTGTCGGCAAAGAGGAGAGCAAGGTAGTTGGCCATGGCCTCGTTAATCCACTGGTCGCGATAGCTGGACCAGCCCACGATATTGCCCCACCACTGATGCGCGACTTCGTGAAAGGGAACAAGTTCGGTGAAATGTTCCTGCCCGGTGGTGGAAAGCCCCGCCCTGTGTTGAGCTTCGGCCGGCAAGAAAGAAAAGGTGGAAAGATACAGAAGTCCCGGCCAACCCTGCCCAAAGGTGCCCGGTATTTGTGAAACGTTTAGCGTGCGGAAAGGGAAAGGTCCGCTGAACGTTTCGTAGAAGCGAATGGAGGAATCGATTTCCTTCCCGAGTTGTTTGAGAGCGTCGGCAGGGCTTGGCGGGGGGAGAGGCATGTCCATTGGATTGCCGGGTAGCGGCATGGCGATGGGTGGGGTAATTTGAGAAAGAATGTTCGGTGTAGTCTGTGCCAGATGGCTGCGCAGGGCCTCCTCGAGCTGGCGGTTGGCGTAGACCTCGACGGTGTGCTTTTCTGAGACAAGGGATGCTGAGACATATTCGCCGAGATTAAAACCCGCCACGGACACGGGCCGCTCGGTCCTCCAGTGCCCGGAGCGGAATTCGCCTTCTTCGTGCTCCTCAAGCTTGACTCCCGTGGCGGCAAGGCGCAGATGCCGCGGCCAGCGCATCTTCAAGTCATATTCCGCGAAATCCGCGGCGTCACCCAGATGGGGATACCAGCTCTCCCGTGCTCCCACAAAGAGCACACCGTTGCCCGCGTCCCTGATGACATTGCCACGGTAGCGGAAACGCAGCGTAAAATCCCGGCCGGGCGGCGGCGCTTCCGGAAGAATTACCTGCAGATAGTCGCTTCCGTGCACGCTGCGTTCGGGGAGGCTCATGCCTTCGTTTTGAAAAAAAACGAGAGACTCGCCGCGTTCATCGGTCACGGATACAAGGTCCAGCGCACGCGAGAGTTGAAAGATGAGCAAGCGCTCGCCCCCCGATTCAGCGCGGAGGCGGACAACAGCGGCGGCATCCAGAGAAATATTATTCAGAATGGAGGCTTCGATGGCGTATTGCGAAGCGCGAAAGGCAACCGGCGGCGGGGAAGTTCCGGGGAGAGAATAGGAGGCCCATACATCGTAAAAGTTAGAGTTGTCGGCTGTGCGCGGCTGGCCGAACAGCATCTGCTCGGTGCGCATGAAATCCAGCGCCACATCGAAATTGCCGGTGGTTATGCTTTCGAGCCCGGCGAAAAAGAAACGCTGCGGGTGTTGCGAAAGAGTCTCGAAGAGGATGCGGAGTGAAAATTGAGGATTAAGCCGAGTGACGTGAGGTTCCCAGCGGTCAGCGAGTCCAGCGTCGAAATGCGGACTGACATTGGCAATTCTCAGCTGGCGCAGAAGTTCCTCTGCCGAATCGTCGCTGAAGCGCAGGTAGGCGGAGATGAATTCCTGATCGAGGACGGGGGCGCCGAGGAAAGAGGCCATTTGTTGTTTTTCGACTGTGGCCCGCGGAAGAGCCAGGGCGTGGCCGCGACCTGCGAACACGGCGCCAGAAACGCGGCCCTCGAGGGGAGCAAAAAAAGCCAGCACGCCATCATCAAAGGAAAGTTTCGCATCGCCACGGCGCAACGTGATACGGTTTGCTGCAGCGACGGTGTAGACCGCTGCGGGATCGACACGCAGCGCATTCAGCGACTCGTACAACTGGCGCGGAGATTGGTCCGCCCCTGACGCCGCCGCGGGCAAAACAACGCTGCACAGCGCGAAGGTGGCTGCGCACAGCCTCATGCAAGCAGTGTAGTCATTTTCGGCATACGGGAACAAGGCGGCCAAGCCTGCAGACCGACTCCGAATTAAAATGGAATGATGCGGCGACATGACATCTTGCACCGATTTCTCCTTGCTGCCAGCTTGCTCCTTATTTTCAGTGCCGCAGCGCGCGCCGACACCATCGTCTTGAAAAACGGCCGGCGTATCACGGCGTTGAACGTCGTCGTAGAGGGCGACAGAGTAAAGTACGAGACCTCGGCCGGCCAACTGAGCCTGCCGAAATCCATTGTCGATCACATCGAACACGGCGGCATCGCACCGGCGGCGGAGTCCCGGGGTGGCGCTGGGGCGGAACTAACGATCACACCTCCGCTCATGGAGCTCAGCGATCCCGAAGGGGCGATCGCGCGAGGCGCGGTGCACGACGGCGTCATCGACCGCGATTTCATCACCAGGCTGGATGGAGAGGCCAGATCCGGCTCACCCGAAGCAAATGAAAATGCGGCGTTGGCCCACCATGACGCAGCACAATTCGAACTGCAGCACGGCGACATGGAACATGCGCTTGCGGACGAACGCACCGCGCTGACCTATGCGCCCGAACAGCTCGAGCTGCTTCTTGATGTGGCCTATCTGTATTTGCGACGGGCCGAATACAAGCAATCGCTTGAATATTTGGATCGCGCGCGCCGAGTTGCGCCCCAAAATGCCGATGTGGCGAAACTCTCCGGGTGGGCCTACTACCGTTTGAACAAATTGGATCAGGCGGTTGACGAATGGAGGCGCGCGCTGGCGCTGCGGCCCGATCCCGAGGTGCAGGCCGCGCTGGATAAGGCGCTTCGCGACAAGCAAGAGGAAGAAAACTTCCGGGAGAACGAAAGCAGCCACTTCATCTTGCGCTACAGCGGGACCGCCCAGCCAGAATTGGCGCGCGAAGTTCTGCGTACCTTGGAGAATCATTTTGCGACCATCGGATCAGAGCTCAATTTCACTCCGCCGGAATCGATCGGCGTCGTGCTTTACACCCAGCAGGATTTTGCGGACATCACGCGAGCCCCAGGATGGGCCGGGGCAGTCAATGACGGTAGAATCCGCGTGCCTGTCCAGGGATTAACCGGTGTGACGCCCGACCTATCCCGGGTGCTCAAACACGAACTGACGCACAGCTTTGTCCAGCAGAAGACGCATGGCCGCGCGCCAACCTGGCTTCAGGAAGGGCTGGCGCAGTGGATGGAAGGCCTGCACAGCGAGGGTCCCGCCGCGAATCTTGTGCGGATTTACGAGCAAAAAGAAGCTGCTTCGCTGGGCGCGCTCGAGCGTTCGTGGACACGATTGCCGAGCGACGAGGCAGCATACGCGTACGCCTGGTCGCTCGCGAATGTTGAATACATCGTGCAGACGAACGGAATGACCGATATGGAACACATTCTGGATCGCATTGCAGCGGGAATATCGACCGAAGAGGCGATGCACCAGGTCCTGCATGAAGACTACGAAGAAATTTCGCAGGCTACGGTTGAGTATCTGAAGAAGGCGTACGTCCACTGACCACTTCTCCTCGGAACCTGCGGCGATTAAATTCCTGTTGATTGCGTTTCTCGGGAACAGCTCAGCAACGCGGCCAGGAGGGCGGCGCGGACGGGCATGGTGTTCACAATGAGGTGTTCGTGGGCGGAGTGCGCGCCGTCGCCCACAGCGCCGAGGCCGTCGAGCGTAGCAACGCCAAGCGCGGCGGTGAGGTTGCCGTCGGAGCCGCCGCCTGCCGTACATTCGCCGAGTTCGAGGCCCATTTGCCCGGCGAGGGACTTGGCGCGGGCGAAAAGCGCGGCGCTGCTCCTGCGTTCGAGAGGGGCGCGGCTGAAGCCGCCGCGAACTTCGAGGCGGGCGCCTTTAAGAATCGGCCGAAGAGCGCGTAGACGGTTTTCGATGAGGCGGATGTCCGAACTCTGCAACGCGCGGAGATCCAGCACGGCTCGGGCACGCTCGGCGATGACGTTGGTGCGCGTGCCGCCCTCGATGATATCGGCATTGACGGTGACGCCGCGGCGCAGGTCGTTCCACTGCTCGATTCGTGAGATCTGCCTTGCCAGCTCGTGAACGGCGTTGACGCCCTGCTCGGGCGCGAGGCCGGCATGAGAAGCGCGGCCGTAAACAATGATTTCTGCTTCCCCAACCCCTTTTCGCGCGGTCTTGAGAAGCCCCTTGGGACCCAGCGATGGCTCAAGGACAAAGACGGCATCGCTGTGGCGCGCTTCCTCCTCGATGAATTTTTGCGCCGATTCGCTTCCAATTTCTTCATCGGAGGTCCACAGAAACACGAGCCGCTTGTGGAGCGGCGCGCCAGAAAGCTTGAGCGCGTGGAAAGCGAAAAGGGCCTGGACGAGTCCGCCCTTCATGTCAAATGTGCCGGGCCCGTAGGCTTTGCCGGCGGAAATACGAAATGGCATTTTGTGAAGTGTGCCTGTCGAATAGACCGTATCGTAGTGTCCGAGAACGAGGAGTTGGCTCGCAGGACGGGGCTTTCCCGGCCACCAGGTGATGCGGAGATGATCCCCGCGATGCTTCTGTGCCAAACGTTCGACACGCGCGCCACGCTTGCGCCATTCCGTTGCGAGAAGAGAGCAGCAGCGATCCGTAGCCAATTTTTCGAGGCTGGGCGATTCCGCGAGCACGAGCCGCCGCAAAGTGGCGATCATTTCCGCTTGCCGAGGCTTCAGTATTTGGAGTAATTGTCTGGGAAGATTTGTATGAATCATGGTCGGCACATGCTAACAATGTGACGAACGGGCAGCAACCCTGCCCGGATCGGGGTTTCCTCCGAAATGCTGCGTTGACCGTATTCCGGCCCGGCACTCGTATCGCGGACAACGCGGTTCGCATATAATCAGAGTTTCCAAAGGAAGGACTGTGCGCTGCAGGGCGGGTGTGTGGCGCGATGGGGAGCCTCGATGATTCTTGACGTTTGCGAAATCCAAAAATATCTGCCCCACCGGTATCCGTTCCTGATGGTGGACGGCATTGTGGAGATGGAGCGGCTGAAGCGCATCGTGGGCGTGAAAAACGTCACCATCACGGAATCTTATTTTCAGGGTCACTTTCCCGGAAAGCCCATCATGCCGGCCGTGCTCATTATCGAAGCAATGGCACAGACCGGCGGCCTGCTCCTGCTCCTTGAGGTTCCCGACCGCGAAAGGAAGCTGCTGTACTTCGTAGCTGTTGACGGAGCGCGCTTCCGGCGTCCCGTCGTTCCAGGTGACCAGCTGCGACTGGAAATAAACGTCATCTCGTGGCGAGGCGATTTTTGCAAGCTGGAGGGAAAGGCGACGGTAAATGGGCAGCTTGTGGCCGAGGCCACATTGATGTGCAAGATGGTCGACCGCGAGCCGGCGGTGAAGCCGGAAGATACCGCGAAATGACAGTGCAGGCCATCCATCCGCAGGCAGTCATCGCTCCGGGCGCGAAACTTGGCTCGGGCGTTGAAGTGGGCGCTTACGCGGTGATTGGAGAAGAAGTCGAGCTTGGCCAGGGCTGCATTCTCCATCCGCACGCGGTGGTGCAGGGGCCCTCGCGCTTTGGAATAAAGAACATCTTTCACCCGTTCTGCTCCATTGGAGCCGCGCCGCAGGACTTGAAGTATCGCGGCGAAAAAACCGAACTGATTGCCGGTGACAACAACGTGTTTCGCGAGAATGTTACGGTCAGCCGGGGCACGGCCGGCGGCGGGGGAAAGACGACTATCGGCAGCGGGAGCTTGTTCATGGCCAACGTCCACGTGGGGCACGATTGCCATATCGGCGACGGGACGTTGTTTGTGAATGGAGCGACTCTCGCCGGCCACGTCGACATCGAGGATTTCGCAACAATCGGGGCATTTTCCCCGGTGCACCAATTTTGCCGCGTGGGACGTTACGCCTACGTCGGCGCTTGCACAGTGATCACGCAAAGCGTGCCACCGTTTTCGCTCGTCGTCACCAAGCGCGAGACGCAATGCTACGGCATCAACAGCATCGGCCTCGAGCGTAAGGGCTTTTCGCCGGAGAGATTGAAGATTCTCCAGCGGGCCTTCCGATTGTTGTCGCGCTCCAAATTGAATACCTCGACCGCGGTCGCAGAGATGCGCAAGACGCTGGGTGATTCGGCCGACGTGCAAGAGTTGATCCGATTCATCGAGGCCGCCGAGCGCGGCATCGTGAAATAGCACGTCCCTGAATGTTCTTCTGATGCCCGACACTACAGAAAGCACGACGGCAAAGACGGCCCCCGACGCGGCTGGCTGGGGGCTCATCGCTGGAAATGGAAGATTCCCTTTTCTGGTCCTCGAAGGAGCACGCAGCCAGGGTATCGACATGGCGGTCATCGCAATTAAGGAAGAAGCTTCGCCGGAGATTGAACGGGCAGCGAAGCGCGTCCACTGGGTGAGCCTGGGGGAGTTGAGTAAGACGATCGAGCTCATGCACCTGGAAGGCGTCTCGCAAGCAGTGATGGCCGGGCAAGTGAAGCACAACAAGATTTTCAGCTCGATCCGGCCGGACTGGAAGCTCGCCAAACTGCTTCTTTCCTTGCCGCGGAAGAACACGGACACGCTGATCGGCGCGGTTGCGCGGGTCCTGGAAGACGACGGCATTCAATTGGTGGATTCCACCCTTTTCCTGAAACCCTTGTTGGCGGGGCCCGGGGTTCTCACGCGGCGGGTCCCGAATGAGCACGAAGCAGAAGATATTGCCTACGGCCTGGGCGTGGCGCGGCAAATAGCGGGAATGGATATCGGACAAACCGTGGTGATCGCCGACCGCGCGTGCGTGGCCGTCGAGGCCATGGAAGGCACGGACGAAGTGATTACCCGCGCAGCGCGCATTGCTGCTGGCCGCCCTCTGGTGCTGGTGAAAGTGAGCAAGCCGGGACAGGACATGCGCTTTGATGTACCCGTAGTTGGTTTGCCGACCATCGAACTCATGAAGAGCGCTGGGGCGACAGCACTCGCCGTCGACGCCGGGCGCACCCTTCTGTTTGACCGTTCACAATTGATTGAAAGAGCCGAAGCGGCGGGAATTGCGATCCAGGCGGTTTCTCCCGCCGCTACGGAACCCGCGAGCGCTTCCAGGGGAATAAACAGCGAATGAACGCGATGGCGGGGCAAACCAGGATAGTACGCGTCGCTGTCGTGGGAGCTGGCGAATTCGGGCGAAATCACACCCGGGTTTACCGCGAACTGGAGGGGGTGGAACTCGCAGGCATATTCGACACGGACGAAAGCCGCGCAAAGGCCGTGGCGACGGAATTTCAAACGCAGGCGCTTGGCGGTCTTCAAGAACTGAAAGGAAAAGCTGATGCCGCGAGCGTGGCCGTGCCCACGGTGGATCACGCCGCCGTCGGTTGCCAGCTCATGCAGATGGGCCTCGATGTTCTCGTCGAAAAGCCCATGGCCGTCAATTTAACTGAAGCAGATGCACTGCTCGACGCAGCGAAGCAGCACCAGCGAATCCTGCAAGTTGGCCACGTGGAACGCTTCAACCCTGCGGTGCTCGCGGTCGAGCCGATTCTAAACCGCCCGCTTTTTTTCGAGGTGCACCGCCTGGGAGTGTTCACGCCGCGCAGCCTCGATGTGGATGTCATCTATGACCTCATGATCCACGATCTGGACATTCTTCTCGCGTTGATGAAAGAGCCTGTGGACGAACTGAAGGCTGTGGGCATTCCCGTCTTGACGGACAAGGTGGACATCGCACACGCGCGGCTGGAGTTTTCCGGCGGGGCGGTCGCGAACATTACCGCCAGCCGCGTTTCAACCGAACGTGTGCGCAAGATGCGCTTCTTCCAGCGGCACGAGTACATCTCGCTCGATTATGCCCGGCGCGATGCCCTGCGCATCGGGGTGAAAAAGCCGGGCCCGCAGCCGGAGTTCGGTTTTGAAAAGCTGCCCGCGCCAAACGTCGAACCGTTGCACGCCGAACTGGAGGCCTTCGTGGATGCGGTGCGGACGCGCCGCGAGCCATCGACGAGCGGGGCCGCGGGAAGGGCGGCGCTGGAGCTGGCGGAGCGGGTGATGAGAAGCATCCAGGAACATGCGGAGCGCGTCCAACTGAGCGCGCACGCCGCAACGTCCAAGACAGGAAAATGATCCCAAGATTCCTTGTTCCCGAGAATTCCCGACCGCCCGCTGTGGATGCCACCGCGACGCAGCGCCGGCGTCCGACCACGTTGGATGAACGCACGCTCGTTCCGGCGATGCTCCCGATCGTGGTACTCGATGGACACACAAAAATACCGTCCTCTCTGCCGCTCGAATCGATTAGCGCGCGGACGGTGGTTCCACGCGATTTGAACCCAGAAGCATTCCAGGTCGAAGAAAGCGATGCTCTGCCGCTGCAATCCACGGACATGGATTCGCGGATTGCGGTGCCGCTGGGCGCATCGCGTCCCGAGACGCTCGAAGCGATTGAAAATGTTCCGCTGGACCTCGTCGAGGCCGATATTTTCCTGACGGGCGAAGTCAATCTGCTGGCAAAGGAACCCGCTGAAGGAAAATCGAAGAAGGAAGCCATCATCCGAATCTCTTCGGTGATTTTTCACATGCTGGTAATCACGCTGATCATTCTTCAGCCGAAACTCTTTCCCTACCGCCCGCCAACACAGGAGCAGCTGGACCTTGCCCGGCGACAAATTACGGTTCTTCTTCCGCCCGGCGCTCTCGATGACCTCAAAGCTGCCCCACCTCCGAAAAATTTGAGCAGCGAAAAAATGCACCTTGACCCTCGCATTCTGAAAAAGATTGCGCCTCCCGAGCCGCAGCCTCTGCCGAAGCCGCCGGAACCCGAGCGGGTCGTGAAAGAGTTGCCCAACGCCCCCGTGCCAAAAGCGAATGTCGCGCCGCCTCAGCCGAACGAGTCCGCCCCGAAAACGGATGCGCCCAAGCCGCCGCTGAAGTTGGAAGCTCCCGAGGAGCAGCCCAGGCAGAACAGTTTGCTGCTGCCAAAAAGTTCTCCCGGGCGTTCGATTCAAGATTCCGTGCGAGAGGCCGCGAAGATGAACGCCCCGCGTCCTATCGGTGGCGGCGGACAAATCCCCACTCGCGCTGCCCCAGGAAGCGGAGGACGGGGCAGCGCGTATGCCGGGATTACGATGCTCACGCCGACCGAAGGCGTGGATTTCAACGACTATCTCGCCCGCGTGTATCAGAGCGTCAAGCGGAACTGGTTCGCGGTGATGCCGGCCTCGGTGGAGTTGGGCGACAAGGGCGTCGTTTCTTTGCAGTTCAGAATCATGAAGGATGGTGGCGTTCCTACAGGCGAACCTGTGACGGTGTTTGGCTCCGGCAAGGAGCCGCTGGATCGCGCCGCCGTTTCCTCGATTCGCGCGTCCAACCCGTTCGAGCCCCTGCCGCCTGCCTTCAAGGGCCCCTACATCGAGCTGCGATTTACGTACTACTATAATTTGCAGCCGGACTACGGCCGGCAAGAGTGAAGCTCGCACGCCAGCAAGTTCTTGGCAGCCTGCTCCTGGCTTTGGTCGTGTTCCTCGTTTTGCTCATCCGCGCCTGGCATATCCTGTTCCGATGAAAGACGACCATACGCTGCCGATGCTCGTGGCCGTTGTGGGACCAACGGCTTCGGGAAAATCGGCGCTGGGTGTGCGGCTGGCCGAACAGCTGGGCGGAGAGGTTGTCGCTTGCGATTCGACGCAGCTGCATCGCGGATTCGATATTGGCACCGCCAAACCCAGCTTAGCGGCGCGTCACGGTATCACACATCACCTCCTTGATGTCCTCGCCCCGACGGAGGAAGCGACGGCTGGCGGGTATGCTCAGATGGCTCTCCGGGTGTTGGAGGATATGCGCCAGCGGGGACGCTTGCCCATCTTCACGGCAGGGACCGGGCTGTATCTCCGCGCGCTGCTCGAGGGTTTGGCGGACTTGCCGCAACGTTCCGAGGAGCTTCGAAAGCGCTTGCGGTCAAGCGCAGCTATCCATGCCCAAGGTTACCTGCATCGGATGCTCAAGCGGCTCGATCCTGCTGCGGCCTGGAAAATTGCGCCGAACGACAAACAAAAGCTGATTCGCGCCATCGAAATCTGTTTGCTGGCGCGCAAGCCGCTCACGGAAGTGCATCGAGGTGGGCGGACCCCTCTACAGGGATGGCGTGCGGTGAAGATTGGATTGATGCCGCCTCGCGAAGTTCTTTACGAGCGGATTCACGCGAGGATCGAGGAGATGCTTTCGAAAGGCTGGGTCGAGGAAGTGTGCCGTTTAGTGGCAAGCGGGCTGCCGGAAAATGCAAAACCATTTGATTTTATTGGATACCACGAATTGCGTGCTGAATTGCAAGGCGAAATAACTCTCGATGCCGCGCGCGCGGCGATTGAGCAAGCGACTCGCCGTTATGCCAAGCGTCAGTTGACGTGGTTTCGCAAAGAGTCCGGGGTTCACTGGCTGACGGGGTTTGGAGATGATTCGAAATTACAAACTGACGCGCTCGAATATTTGCAAAGGCAAGAATTGCGCGTGAGTCGCGGCACCCAAGGGACAGGCGTATAATCAATTGGGTGAAGAAACTCCCTCCTCGCGCGATTTCTATCGCCCGATAAAAGTCAGGCTCCACGATGAGATCAGGCCGGCTCCAGTGATGAAAACACAACAACAGGTTTCAATGGCGGAGCGTGCCTTGCTTGTAGGGGTGGGATGGAAGCGCGCGCCTCGCTTTCCGGGAATGCCTGCGGGCGAACAAGGGAGGGAATCGCTGGCGGAACTCGTCGAACTTGCGAAAAGCGCTGGTGCGGAAGTGGCCAACACGGTGTTCCAGGTGCGCGAGCGCGCGGACCCTGCGACACTCGTCGGGCGGGGCAAGCTGAATGAAATTCGGGCGGAAGCGACCACCCACGACGCCCCGCTGATTATTTTCGACAGCAATCTATCTCCCATGCAACAGCGCAACATCGAAGAGGCCACCGAGTGCCGGGTGATCGATCGCACCCAGCTGATCCTGGACATCTTTGCCCGCCACGCGCGCAGCCGTGAAGGCCAACTGCAAGTGGAACTGGCACAGCTCAACTACATGCTCCCGCGGCTGACCGGACACGGCGCGGCGATGTCGCGTCTAGGCGGCAAGAGCGGTGGTGGCGGCGCTGCGGGGCGCATCGGCGTGCGCGGACCTGGTGAGAAGAAGCTGGAAACGGACCGGCGGCGGATCCGCGACCGGGTGCGCCGAATCGAATCCAGCATCAACGAAGTACGCAAGCAGCGCACCTTGCGCCGCGAAGCACGCAACGCTGTCCCGCTTGGCACTATCGCTTTGGTGGGTTACACCAACGCGGGTAAATCAACTTTATTTAATGCGCTGTGCCGCGCCGACGTGCTGGTCTCCTCTCGCATGTTCGCGACCCTGGATCCAACCATTCGCGCAGTCCGGCTGCCTTCCAACCGCCGGGTTCTGATTTCTGATACCGTGGGTTTCATTCGGGATCTGCCTAAGGGATTACTGAACGCATTTCGTGCGACTCTCGAAGAGGTTCAGGAAGCCGCGTTAATCTTGCACGTGAGCGATGTTTCGAATCCGCACCACGCCGAACTGGATGATGCTGTGGATATGATTCTGGGCGACCTCGGAGTAAGCGACCGGCCGAAACTCCGGGTGTTCAACAAAGTGGATCAGCTCGGTCCGGAGCAGCGCGCGCCTCTGGTGCATCCATACGCGATGGGAGCCGGAATCGACGGCGGGCCGGTGCTGGTCTCGGCGTTGACGAGCGAAGGCATTGAGGAACTCCTGCGCCGGATAGACCAAGCACTTCCCGTCGATCCCATGGTTATGCTCTCGCTGCGGATGCCGATGAGCGAAGGACGCACCCTTGCGCTCGTGCATGCGCTGGGCCGGGTGCTGAGGTCGGAAGTGGAAGATTCACATATGCTCTTGGACGCTGAGGTGCCGGTCTCGATCGCCCGGCGGCTGCGGCTTTCGAGTTATGCTTCGAAGGAAACATTTCGGCCCGTTTCGACGTAATGGAAAGCAGTGATGGCCTCGGAGGGAACTGTCATGGCCGCATTTATTCTTTGGTGTATCTTGTTGGTGCTGTGCTGGCCTTTGGCTCTGCTTGCTTTGGTCCTGTATCCGATCGTTTGGCTAGTCACACTGCCTTTCCGGCTCGTGGGGATTGCCGTGCATGGCGTATTTGCTCTGTTGAGCGCGTTGTTCTTCCTTCCCGTGCGCGTTTTGCGGGGTCCGCGGGCGATCTAACGGAGGAAATCCGGGAGGAGGTTATAACTCCGGAGTAATAGCGTCGATTCTCGCCGAAGGGCATCCTTGTCGAAACTATGCATAGGGTTCGAACATGAACTGAAAAAAAGGCTCTCTCCTGTGGAAAACGTTGTGGAAACTCGCATGGCGATGCGACCCTACCTATCGGCTATCCTAAACAGTAATGTAGTCTCCCAGCGAGTTATGCCCGTGTAACGCATTGATAATAAAATAGTTATCGGAAACTCCGTGGCTTTCTTGCCGCTCCCCGGACACTTTCTCCAATTCGAAGTCAAGTCGCACATTTTCACAGATTTACAGTAGCTCAATCCTACTCTTCAGGCACACAAGGAGCCAAGAACTCGCTCATCTAGTTACGCTAAGGTACTGTCCCCTCATGAACTTCAGCCCGGTCTCAGGACGTTGACGCGTCCCAACGCCGAGTCTATAGTGAGTCGCGGCGGTGGCGGCGCACTTATAGCCAGCCTCTCCACAAACAAGGATTATGAACCTCCCCAATTCACTTACGGTGTTGCGGATTTTCTTTGTTCCGCTCCTCATTGTGGTTTTGCTGACGAGGAGCCCCAACGTGGAGCTTTGGGGATTTCCCATGCATTTTGAATTCTGGGGCGTGTTGATCCTGCTTACCGCGGCGGCCACCGACTGGGCTGATGGCTATTTTGCACGCCGTCGTCTTCAGGTGACCACCCTTGGGATTCTTCTCGACCCCATCGCGGACAAACTGCTGATCTCCGCGGCCTTCGTTTCTCTTGTGGATATGCACTTGGTGCCTGCGTGGATGGTAGTCATCATCATTGGCCGGGAATTCACGATTTTGGGCCTGCGCAATATCGCATCGGCGGAAGGATTCACGATTGAAGCTTCTCTCTTGGGCAAGACCAAGATGGTCTTGCAAGTATGCGCTGTAGCCGTGCTCATCGCAGGGGCGCAACACCCAAGACTGAAACCGCTCGCGTTGGTCCTTCTCTGGCTGGTGGTGATAAGCGCACTGGTTTCGGCGGCCCAGTATTTCCTGCGCTTCTGGGGCCAACTGGACGACCGCATCAAACAACGACGCAAGCTCAGCATGCTCGAAAGCCACAAGAAGTCCCAGGATGCCGTTCCCCTCTGAAGAATTCCGTTCAGCCCTCTTGCAATGGGCGCGCTGCGCCATCGTTGAGGCCGTCTCCCGCGCACAACTTCCTGTCGACATTCCTCAACACGGAATTTTCCTGGAGCGGCGAGGAGTGTTCGTCACTCTGCACGTCCGCGGACGCTTGCGGGGATGCATTGGCGTCGTCGAAACCCAGGAGACACTTGGGGAGAGCATCATGCGGTGTGCCGCAGGAGCAGCTCTTCACGATCCCCGGTTTTCGCCATTGCAAACGGAAGAATTGAGGGAGCTCCTGGTTGAAATTTCTCTGATGTCAACACCTGCACCGATCCGTCCCGAAGAGATCGAAATTGGCAGACATGGGCTCATCGTCGTGAGCGGTGCCAAGCGTGGGCTCCTGCTTCCCCAGGTTGCGACTGAGCATGGGCTCGATCCTCAGCGATTCCTTGAAGAAACCTGCCGGAAGGCTGGACTCCCTCCAGAGGCGTGGCGCGAAGCAGGAACTCAAATCATGGGATTCACATGCGAGGTTTTCGCCGAATAATCTCCAGAATTGGACCGGGGACGGAACAGACGGTTCTCACCGTTCGTACAGAACAAAACCCCGCAGGGCGGCGTGCCTCGCGGGGTTCTCAGCTCTTGAAATGTGGGTTAACTCAGGGACCTATTCGAGCTCCACGTAGTCACCAGCAAAAATTTGGCTGCTGCTGTACGTGATCATCACCGTCGAGGAGTTTCGGCTTGCGTTGAGGACGATACCTTCTCCCAAAACCTCTCGGGGCAGATCATTCCACGCGTACTTCTTCGGAGCGCTTCCGAATCCATAGATAGCGTATTGATAGCCTTTGGTTTGAGGCGCGGTTTCGGCCAGCGAACCTTGGTAGCGGAAAACCCGGAAGTAATCGCCCACCTTCACACCCTGGTTCGTTCCCAGATTTACGTAAATGGCATCGCTTCTGCCCGATACATTATGGAACTCCTTACCCGTCACGACCATGGCCACTGGTTTTCCGCTCACCGGAGCAAAGTGATCAAATTTAGCCGACTCTTTGAAGGGAGCCACCGGCCGCTCCTCGAACGGGCGGATGATGTCGCCGCGCTGCATGTAATCGCAGGAAAAGGTCACTTCAGCAACCGAGACATTTGGCTGGGCTTTCACTACCCGAATTTGCCCGGCATCCACGTAAGGAGTGCCCATGGCCTTCATCAATTTGGACTGCCACTTGAACCAGCGAATATCCAGGGGGTCCCCCTGCGGGCGGAGCACCATGTACCGATCGCCCTCCTTAACTCCTTGGCTCGCGCCGCGGTTGATGTGCACATAATCTCCCCGCGCATAAATAATCTTGTAGTTGGATTGCTCACTGGAGATCAGTCGCATCTCGTCGGAAACTCTCTGGTCGGTGAAGAACCCCGAGCAGTAGACGGAAGAGGCGTCAGGTTGACCAGTCGCCGGCGCCGGCGCCGGCGCCGGCGGTGGCGCATTCTGCGCCGAGCAGATCACGCTTCCCAACAAGAATAAGAGACACAAGCCAGCTACGTTTGCGCGCATTGCAGGACTCCTTCGAAAACACGCCTCACGGGCCGTGCGGGGATTACTCCTAGCGAAATTAGCAGGCCCCCTGGCAAGCGTCAACAAAATGACCGAGGTTGCTTTACACTTTTGATACGGGCACAGGCCGACGGAATGCGGCATACTAAACGCCGTACTTTCAATCAAATGGAGACAAACGATCAGGCATGGGCAAGTTCGGAATAGGGGTGGAGCGCATCTGCGCAGTTGCAGCGGCGGCTACCGCGGTTGAGATGGCCGTACAGATACGCGCGGCACTCCGCGAAACGCCTACCGTAGAATTGCGCTTGGATTGGTTGCGGAGTGATGCGGAACGCGCTCATCTCCTGCGCTGGGTCATGAAGAACAAGCCGAGCCGCGCTGTTTTTCTAGTTGCCTGTCGCCAAAAAGCCGGGGGCGGAAGATTTTCTGGCGATATGGAAGCTGAACTTCACTGGTTGAGACAGGCGGGGGCGGCGGGTTGTGAATGGTGCGACGTTGAGATCGAGACTCTCCGGGAGTTGCCGCAAGGCGCTTTGCGCGAGCTCGACTTGCCGCCACACGTGCTGCTCTCCGCCCATGACTTTCAGCGTATGCCGTCCCTCAAACGAGTCCTGCCCCGGCTGAGCCGCGAAGAAGCGGACGCCGTCAAACTTGCTGCAAGCGCCCGAACCATCGCCGACAGCTTGCGATTTCTGAGAGCCGCCAGGCGAACGAGAAATTTTGTCGCGGTCCCCATGGGTGAAGTGGCTCTGCCCGCGCGGATCCTTGCGCTTCGCGAAGGCAGTGCGCTGGCTTACGCGCCGGTTGCTACGGCCACCGCTCCCGGACAGGTTTCGCTGTCCGATCTCAAGCATCTCTATCGCGCCCATCAACTCACGCGCCGCTCGCAGGTGTATGGCGTGATTGGCGAACCTATCGGACACTCGCTTTCGCCGCTCTTGCACAATACCGGCTTCGCGGCGCGCAAGCTCGACGCCGTCTATCTACCCTTTCTCGTCCATGAGTTACGCGATTTCCTGCGTGCCATCCCAGAGCTTGGAGTTCGCGGATTCAGCGTGACCCTGCCTCACAAACAGTCCATCTTGCCGCACCTTGCTGACTGCGAACCTCTGGCCGCGGACATTGGCTCTGTGAATACGGTCATGGTACGGCGGGACGCCTCGCTCTACGGGTGCAACACCGATTACGTCGGCGTGCTGAGGGCGCTTCAGAAAAAGCTGCGTATCACGGGCAGCCGCGTGCTGCTTTTCGGGGCGGGCGGCTCTGCGCGGGCCACGGCTTTTGCACTGGCTCGGGTCGGCGCGTTTGTCGGCGTTTGTGCACGCCGGGAAACGGCCGCGCGTGAACTGGCTCGGGCCGTCAGTGGCGAAGTTGTGCCGCGCCGCGCCCTGCGCACGGAATTTTTCGATGCCATCATCAACGCGACCCCCGTCGGCATGTACCCCCGGGCCGCGGTTTCTCCTCTATCGCCCCGCGAGTTACACTGTCGCCTTGTCATGGACCTCATTTACCGGCCGCAAAGGACGCAACTCTTGAGACTGGCCGCTCAAAAAGGCATCCCCACCGTTTCCGGTGTGGAGATGTTCCTCGCTCAGGGAATCGCCCAGTGGGAAATCTGGACGGAGCAGCGCGCGCCGGAAGCGGCTATGCGCGCGGCGGTCCTGAGAGCTCTGCGCTCCGAAGAAAAACCCCGGAGCCGGCGATGATTCAGCCAAGTTTCCGGGAGTTTCAGCACCTGGCAAGCGATGGAAACCTCATACCCGTCTACGATGTGTTTTCCGCGGATCTGCTCACGCCGGTAAGCGCGTACCTTCGCATTGCCCAGGGAGCACGGTACTCGTTCCTCCTTGAGACCCTGGAAGGCGGCGAAAAAATCGCCCGCTACACCTTCGCCGGGGCAAATCCGGAGGAAGTATTCCGCTACGCCAATGGCGCCTGTGTCTTTGAGGGCCGCGACCGCCTGGTCTGGGAAGAGCGCGATCCGGTCTCCTTTTTGCGTGCTCACATGGAACGATTTCGCCCCGTGCGCCTGCCCGGACTTCCTCCGCTGGTGGCCGGCGCCATCGGGTTTTTCAGTTACGACATGGTGCGGCTAATCGAGCATCTCCCGAAACACTTGCGAGACGAAATCGGACTTTACGATGCCATGCTGATGTTTTATCGCGGGATCATTGCCTTTGATCACCTGCAGCACCGCTTGTGGATCGTGCGCAACGTCTTCACAGAGGACGCCGGCAACCTGCGCGAGAAATACGAAGCCGCAGTGAAAGAAATCAAGCGGACGCGGCGGATGCTCGAGGAGCCCGTGGCCTCCGAGCGTCCGAAAAAGCTCTCGAAAAAGAAAAAGCCCTCACCTCTTCGCGTGAAATCGAATTTCCAGCGCGGCGAGTATCTCGACGCCGTCCGCAAAGCCAAGGATTACATTCGCGCGGGTGATATTTTTCAGGTGGTGTTGAGCCAGCGTTTTTCCGCGAGAACGCAGGCTGATCCATTCGAGGTTTACCGCGAGCTGCGCGTCCTCAATCCTTCTCCTTACATGTTCTTCTTGCAGATGAACGACGTTTCTATCGTGGGCAGTTCCCCGGAAATGCTGGTCAAGGTGCAGGGTCGCGACGTTTTCTACCGGCCGATTGCCGGCACGCTCCCGCGCGGCAAGGACGAAGCGGAAGATCAGCTCAACGAGAAGAAAATGCTCACCAGCGAGAAGGAACGCGCCGAGCACATCATGCTGGTGGACCTTGGCCGCAACGATCTCGGGCGCGTCTGCGAGTATGGTACGGTGAAAGTGGAGCAACTGCTCGCCGTGGAGCGCTTCTCCCACGTGATGCACCTTGTCTCCAGTTTGCGCGGGCGACTGCGTGAGGACGTGGATTGTTTCGATGCCCTCATGGCCTGTTTTCCAGCGGGCACGGTCTCCGGCGCGCCGAAGGTGCGCGCCATGGAAATCGTCGAAGAGCTCGAGCGGACGCGGCGCGGGATTTATGCTGGAGGTGTCTTGTATCTGGACTTTGCGGGCAACCTGGATTCTTGCATCGCGCTTCGCACCATGGTCATCAAGAATGGCGTCGCTTATGTGCAGGCCGGAGGCGGCATCGTCGCTGATTCGACGCCCGAGGGCGAATTTCAGGAAACCATCAATAAGTCGCGCGCGCTTCTGACCGCGCTTGAAGCTACGCACTGCGGCCGTTGAAATAGGAATTTACCGTGATACTTCTGCTCGACAACTACGATTCGTTCACCTACAACCTGGCGCAGTATCTGGGAGAGCTGGGCTGTGCCGTGGAAGTCCACCGCAACGACAAAATTTCCGTGGACGAGATCCTGCGCCGCAAACCAGAAAAAATCGTAATTTCTCCCGGGCCGTGCACGCCGCAGGAGGCTGGCATTTGTGTGGAGTTGGTGCAACGCCTAGCCGGGAAATTCCCCATTCTTGGCGTTTGTCTGGGTCATCAGGCCATCGGAGTGGCTTTCGGCGGAAAAATCATCCGCGCACCAAAGCTATTCCACGGCAAGACCAGTGAAATCCATCACGACCACAAAGGAGTTTTCCGGAAATTGCCTGACCCGTTTACGGCTACCCGCTACCACTCGCTCATCGTCGAGCGCAAATCCCTGCCCCGCGAGCTTCATATCACCGCCGAAACCGACGACGCCATAATCATGGGCTTCCGCCACAAAACATTTCCTGTTGAAGGCGTGCAATTCCATCCGGAATCGGTTCTCACGAAATCCGGCAAGCAGCTTCTTCAGAATTTTCTGTCGCAGTGACCCTCACCAGTTCAAGTCGGCCAGGATCGCCCCGTAAATTTCCATCCCGCGCCACAGATGGCCGAGGCGTAAATTTTCGTCCGAAGTGTGCTGGTGATTGTCGGCATTGACGATGGGCACGCCGATCACGGGCAGGCCGAGGTCTTCAAAAATGTACATAGGAGCGGTCCCGCCGAGAGTGGGCATTTTCACCGCTGGGCCCGCCGCCCCCTCCACGACTTCGACCACTTTCTTCGAAACCGCCAGATCCATCGGTGTGCGCGAGGCTCGATAGCCGCCCTCATTCACGATCTTTGCGATGAGCGGATGCGTTCGGCGTTCTTCCATCGTCGGCTCGCGGTCCATCACGTAGTAACCCTGCTTGCGGATGAACCCGGCGATCTGCTCGAATTTCTTCTGCGGGTCTTCTCCTTTGACGAGCCGCACATCGATGGAAGCTTCTGCCTGGTCCGGCACGACATTCTGCGCCCGATCTCCCACGTAAGCGCTGCGCAGCCCACGAAGATTCAGTGACGGCTCTTGCAGCAGTTCCACCAATTTCCTGCCGCCACCTTCCGGTTTTGCGATCCCCAGCTCGCGTTGCAACTCCGCATCGTTATCCGGAAGTTCCGCGACAGCCTTCTTGTCCGCGTCGGTTAGCGGCGTGACATCGTCATAGTAGCCGTCAATGAGCACACGGCCGTCTGCATCCTTCATCGTCGCCAGGAGCCGAGACAATTCCATCGCCGGGTTCGGCGCCCAATTTCCGTAATGACCGCTGTGCAGCGCCCGCGTGGGACCGTAAACGGTGATGTCAAGCCCGATATCCCCCCGGTTACCGAAAAAAACCAGCGGGCGGCCGGACTGATGCACGGGGCCATCCGCTGTGATCAACAAATCGCCGCCGAGCAGATTCCGATGAAGATCCAGTGTACGCTCGAGATTCTGAGAGCCGGCTTCCTCCTCGCCTTCAAATATCACTTTCAGATTCACACTCAGCGGAATTTTCCTCGCCCGCAAAGCATCCAGCGCCGCGAGCAGCACCACGATCGGGGATTTGTCGTCCGAGGCGGACCGCGCATAGATGCGCCAATCATCCTCATAGACCGCTCGTTTCTTGCTGCCGAGTTCGGGGAACGGAATGCGCTTGCCTCCGGCCTCTATCGCTGCGCTGCGCAAGACTGGTTCGAACGGCTTTCCGTCCGTCCACGCCGCCGGATCGACCGGTTGCCCGTCATAGTGCGCGTAAAAAATCACCGTGCGCGTCGCTTCGGGCGCCATGAGCTTGCCAAACACCACTGGGCCTCGCCCGCCAATGGGCAGCAAATGTGTCTCGATGCCGCGCGCTTCCAGCATCTCCATGAGTCGGGCCGCGTTCTTCTGGATATTTGGAATGTCGCTCGCCACGTTGGGAATGGACAGAAATTCCGCGAGCTCTCTTACGATCCGGTCTTCGTTGTCGAGTCGGTAGTCGCGTACTTCCTGTGCTACTTGAGCCGGTGATAAGGGCGTTATCTTCTGCCCATATGTTGTCAGGCTCGAAAAAAGCGCAATCAATGTGATGGCCATGCTCTTCAAGGGTCTCCTCCTACTGCTCTACCTCGAGGTCGCTACCGGAAAACCTAAGGGCGGCTCGGCGCGAGCGAAGCGGGCCATTTTACTCGACCCAACCGATTCCTGCGAATTGTTCCGTCTTACTGGGAGATTGATTTCGGGCTCTGGATATTGCCGTCAGGTCAACTTTACCCGTGCGGCACCGGCTTCCCGTTTTGTGCGCTAACCAGCAACAGCGCCTCGCGCAAAGTACTTCTGCGCCTTCAAAACTTCCCCCTAGACTACATCCAGATTCCTCTCGGAGGTTTTGCAGGGTCATGGGTCGTCGAAGCCTAGCCGTCGGATTGGTATGTCTACTCGTGGGTATTCCCCTGCCTGGAGCTACCCCTCCGCTCGGAATCGTGACGCAATCTTCTAGGGGACACTTGAGCACTGCTGCTGCCTCTGCCGGCGCGACGATCTATGACGGTGACCAGCTCTCAACTGATGCTGGCGGCACACTCCGCCTGCGGATTGGTGCCTCATTGATGTATCTCGCGGAGCACACCAACTTAACGCTGCACAGCGCGCCGACGGGTGCTCTCGCTGACCTTGCGGGGGGCTCGCTCGTCTTTTCTTCGGCGCTGGCCTCCGCCATGGAGATTCGCGCTCGCGAAGCGCGCATTCGTGCCGCAGGAAATGTTCACACGGTTGCGCAGATCAGCGTGGTTGGTCCCAAGGAGTTGCGTGTTACCGCGCGCCGTGGGGCTCTTGAAATCATGTATCGCGATGAGAAGGAAACGATTCCCGAGGGTGCTTCCTACCGGGTTCTACTCGATCCTTCTCCCGCTGACATGCCCATAGCCACAAACGGTCGCGGGCCGGGCTCCTGGCCAGGGAAGCCGCCAAAGCCCCAGGGTAAGACGGGCAAAGGGTTATTCTTGATCGCTGCAGGCGCCACGATCTCGATAACAGTCTGGGCTATGCACGAAGCCTGGGAAAGTCCCGACAGTCCTTAACTCATCGCGTTCCTACCCGAATTCCGTCCCGCGAGACTTCCACTCAACTTTGGCGCGTGAACTCAACCAGTGCGGCAAGCTTCTTCTCCGCGGCGCCCGAGGAAATCGCTTCTCCGGCGAGTTTAGCTCCTTCGCGAAAGCTCTTAGCCGCACTAGTGGCGACAAGCGCGGCCGCCGCATTGACCACTACGATATCGCGCGCTGGGCCTGCCTCGCCTCCGAATATCCGGTGGATGCGCGCCGCATTCTCTGCTGCGGTGCCACTGACCAGCGAGTCGAGAGGCGCTCGCGACACGCCAAAGTCCTCCGGCGTGATCGCGTAGTGCTGAATTTTTCCCTTCTTCACTTCCGCGACCAGGGTTTCTCCCGCGAGTGAGAATTCACCGATGCCCCCGGCACCGCGAACCACGAACGCGCGTTCCACCCCGAGGTCCGCCAGAGCGGCCGCCATCAGCTCGATGATTTCACCGGAGTACACGCCCAGCAACTGATTTTGTGCTCCGGCAGGATTCGTAAGTGGGCCGAGAAGATTGAAGACCGTGCGCGCGCCAATTTGCTTTCGCGCTGGCGCCGCGTGACGCGCCGCGGCGTGCGCCGACCGCGCAAACAGGAATCCGATGCCGATCTCGCGGATCGCGCGGCCTGCATGCTCGACGGGACCCTCAATACGCACGCCGAGCGCCTCGAGAACGTCGGCCGAGCCACTGCCCGCCCCGTCGGAGCGCCGGTTGCCGTGCTTGGCCACGCGCGCACCCGCAGCCGACGCCACAATCGCTGCAGCCGTCGAAACATTAAACATCTTGGTGCGATCGCCCCCGGTTCCGCACGTATCCACCATGTTTTTTGGGCGACCCTCGCCTTCGGGAAACACCGGCTCGGCGTGGCGCCGCATCGCACGCGCGAATCCCACTACTTCCTCAAGCTGATAAGGGCGCGTGTTCAGAGCGGTGAGCAGCCGGACAATTTCCGCCGTGTCTACGCGGCCGGAGAGCAGCTCATTCATGATTTCCTCGGCCTGCGCCCGCGTGAGAAAGCTCCTCTTCTCGACTCGGTCTACAAGAGATTTGACCATCAAAACTCCGCCACTCGCGGAGGCATTCTGCGCCTCGCTTGCTCCGACCTGACCTTCCGAGTAAACTTCTATGTTTTGCGACGACGCAAAATTCTAACACTGGCTGGCCGCTTCACGGTCAAACCCAAAACGGACGCTCGATGAAGATTCACGAATATCAGGCCAAGGCAATTTTGTCGCGATACGGCGTCACCACTCCGCGCGGCGAAGTTGCTTTTACCAAGGAAGAGGCCCGCGAGGCGGCGCAGCGCCTGAAATCCAATATTGTTGTCGTCAAGGCGCAGATTCACGCTGGAGGCCGAGGGAAGGGCGGGGGCGTCAAGCTCGCCCGTTCCGCCGATGAAGCTGCGGAGATCGCCGGCCGCATCCTCGGCATGACCCTCGTTACGCCACAAACAGGGGCTGCGGGTCGCCTAGTCAAGCGCCTGCTGATTGAAGAAGGTCTCGACATCAAGCGCGAGCTATATTTGGGTTTGCTTGTCGATCGCGCCGCCGGACGTGTGGTCTTCATGGCCAGCGCCGCGGGCGGAATGGAAATCGAGGAAGTCGCCAAGGAAAATCCGGCTGCCATTCTCCGGGAGATCATTCACCCTGCCGTCGGCCTTCAGCCCTACCAGGCACGCAAGCTCGCCTTCGGCCTCGGCCTTCCGCCTGAAGTCACCCAAAATTCCGTACCCTTTTTTCAGGCGTTGCACCGCGCGTTCATCGACACGGATGCCTCGCTCCTCGAAATCAATCCGTGTGTCTTGACCGGTGACGGCAGGCTCGTTGCCCTTGACGCGAAAATGACCTTCGACGATAACGCCTTGTTCCGCCACAAGGAATTGCGCGAGCTCCGCGACCTCGATGAAGAAGATCCGCTCGAGGTGGAAGCTTCAAATTACGGTTTGAATTACATCAAGCTCGACGGTAGCGTCGCCTGCATGGTCAACGGTGCGGGCCTGGCCATGGCCACCATGGACATCATCAAGTATGCGGGCGGTTCGCCGGCCAACTTTCTCGACGTCGGCGGCGGTGCTTCAGCCGAACAAGTGAAAAACGCGTTTGGCATCTTGATGAGCGATCCCGCCGTGCGCGCGGTTTTCATTAATATTTTCGGAGGCATTCTTCGCTGCGACGTTCTCGCCACCGGCGTGGTCGCCGCCGCCAAAGACCTGCAGCTTAAGGTGCCGGTGGTTGTCCGCATGGAAGGCACCAACGTCGAGCTCGGCCAGCAAATTCTCCGCGACAGCGGACTCAACTTCACCATCGCCGACGGCATGAAGGACGGCGCCGAAAAGGTCGTGAAGCTCGCGGGCGGTACGTGATGAGCATTTTAGTTGACGAAAAAACTCGCGTTATCGTGCAGGGCTTCACTGGGCGCGAAGGAACTTTTCACGCCCAGCAAATGCTGGAGTGCGGAACCAACGTTGTTGGCGGCGTTACTCCCGGCAAGGGCGGGACAAAACATCTCGAGCGGCCGGTCTTCAACACCGTTTCAGACGCCGTGAAAGACACCGGAGCCAACGCTTCCGTGATTTTCGTTCCACCGCCGTTTGCGGCCGATGCGATCCTGGAAGCTGCAGACGCCGGACTGCCGCTGGTGATTTGTATCACGGAAGGAATTCCCGTGCTTGATATGGTTCGCGTCTCAACCGCGGTGGATTTCCGGAAGATGCGTCTCATCGGCCCGAATTGCCCGGGGATTATTTCTCCCGGCAAATGCAAGATCGGCATCATGCCGGGGCGCATCCACAAACAGGGCCACGTCGGCGTGGTCAGCCGCAGCGGCACGCTGACCTATGAAGCGGTCGACCAGTTGACACGCCTCGGTATTGGACAATCCACGTGCATTGGTATCGGCGGCGATCCCATCATAGGTACATCGTTCCTCGAGGCCATCAAGCTCTTCAACGAAGACCCCGATACGCGCGCCATCATCCTCATCGGCGAAATCGGTGGCAATGCCGAGGAGCGCGCCGCGGAATTCATCAAGACCAACGTGAAAAAGCCTGTCGTGGGTTTCATTGCCGGGCAGACCGCGCCGCCGGGACGCCGCATGGGCCATGCCGGAGCCATCATTAGCGGCGGCCAAGGCACGGCGAAGGATAAGTACGCTGCGATGGGCGCTGCCGGCGTCCGCTGCGTCGAAACGCCGGCTGATCTTGGCTCGACCGTTGCGGTAGCCTTGAAATAACTTGCGTTCGTTACATCTTTGCTTCGTGACTTCAGTCTTCTTTGGAGAATATCGTGGCGATCGAGCATACATTCGCAATCATTAAACCAGACGCGGTAGGGAGGAACTTGCAAGGGGACATTCTCTCCCGCATCCATAAGGCTGGCTTCAAAATTGTCGCTATCAAGACCATGCGCCTCACGAAAGCGGAGGCGGGCGGTTTTTATGCCGTTCACAAAGAGCGCCCCTTCTTCGGAGAACTCACCGATTTCATGAGTTCCGGGAAAATTTTCGCCATGATTCTCGAGGCCGAGGGCGCCATTTCCAAGTGGCGCGACGTCATGGGCGCGACCGACCCAAAAGAAGCCGCGCCCGGCACTATCCGCCACGATTTCGGCACGAGCATCGGCAACAACTGCACGCACGGTTCCGACGCCCCCGACACCGCCGCCTTCGAAATTGGTTATTTTTTCTCCGGCATGGAATTGATCTGATCCCTGTTCTTCGTGCGCTTGTTATCTTGAAGGCATTCGTCAAGAGTGCCCAAAGGACCTCAACCAAATATTTCGGCTAAAATGCCCCCGATGGATCCTCTCCGCGAACTCGGCCGCACCCTCATTCTTCTTGGCGGCCTTCTCGTGCTCATCGGCGCTTTTTTCTTCTTTGGCGGAAAACTTCCGTTGCGTCTCGGACATCTTCCCGGCGACATCGTCCACCGCGGCGAGCACACGACTTTCTATTTTCCCGTCGTCACCTGCATTCTCCTTAGCGTCGGCCTCTCGCTTCTTATCTGGCTCATCTCCCACTTCCGCCGCTGACCTCCCGCCGGTTTCTCGCTCTCTGCCGCTCGGTCTGCATCGTGGAACATTCCCTAGCGAACCTCCGTACCTACTGAAGCGAGGCCGCGACAGCAAAACTCCGGCCGGCCGTGGGGAGTCCCATGAAAAATCTCCGCCAAGATATCCAGTTTGCTCTGCGAGTTCTCCGGAAGAGCCCGGGCTTTACCGCCATCGCCATCCTCACACTCGTTCTCGGGATAGGCGCCAACACGGCTCTCTTTTCCGTTGTCAACGGTGTGCTCTTGAATCCCTTACCGTTCCAGAATCCCGATCAACTTGTCGCCGTTTACAGCAAAACCCCAACCTTCGATCAAAGTTCGATCACCTATCCGAATTTCCTCGACTGGCAAAAGAACAATCGCTCTTTCTCCATGCTTTCCGCCTTCCGCTCGGATAATTTCAACCTGACCGGCTCCAGTGAACCTGAGCGATTGCATGGTCACATGATTTCCGCAGAATTTTTCTCGACTCTGGGGATTCAGCCCGTATTGGGCCGAGCGTTCCGCAACGAAGAAGACCAACCCGGTGCCGCCCCCGTTGCGATCCTGGGTGACGTTCTTTGGAAGCGCCGGTTCGGCGCTTCGCCCGACATCATCGGCAAGAGCGTCACGCTCAATGGTAAGTCTTATGCCGTTGTCGGGGTCGCTCAGAGAATTATCGCTGGGCTTAGCCCCTCCGATGTGTATATCCCCATCGGCCAGTGGAACGACACGACTTTTCGCGATCGCCACATCGGCATGGGCACGAACTCGATCGGTCGGTTGAAATCCGGTGTGACCATTGAACAAGCACGTTCCGATATGGACATGGTGGCCCAGAATCTCGCAGCCGCTTACCCCGATTCCAACAAGGGCTCCGGCATAACACTCGTTCCCCTCAAGACTGACGTCGTCGGCAATGTGCGCGGCGTCCTCCTCGTCCTCCTCGGGGCAGTCAGCTTTGTGCTCCTCATTGCCTGCGCCAACGTCGCCAACTTGCTCCTCGCCCGCGCGACTGGCCGCGCCCGCGAATTTGCCATCCGTACGGCGCTAGGTGCCAGCGCCTCGCGCGTGATTCGCCAGTTGCTGACCGAGAGCGTCCTGCTCGGTATTGCTGGCGGCGCTATCGGCCTCCTCTTGGCCAAATTGGGTGTGCGCGCCATCCTTGCCGCTTTGCCGGACTCTCTGCCTCGCACCGAAGAAGTTGGGCTTGACTCCCACGTACTTTTTTTCACTCTCGGAGTTTCCATTCTGACCGGCGTCGTCTTCGGTCTCGTCCCCGCCTTGAAGATGTTGCGGCCCGACGTAAGTGAAACGCTAAAGGAAGGGGGCCGCGGTTCGAGCGGGAAGCGTCACCGCACCCAGCAGGCTTTGGTTGTCGTCGAAATGGCTCTCGCTCTCGTCCTGCTTGTCGGCGCGGGCTTGATGATTCGCAGTCTGGCTGTCCTCTGGGGCATCAATCCCGGATTCGATCCGCGTAACGTGCTCGCGTTCGGCATCTCTCTAAGTTCCGATCAGGCCGCGACCCCGGATCAACTGCGCTCCAAGTATCGTGAAACTCTTCGTCAATTCGAAGCAGTCCACGGCTTGGAAGCCGTTTCCCTCGTGGGCGGCGCGCTTCCCATGGACGGCGATTCCGAAGTCCCCTTCTGGCTCGAAGGCCAGCCCAAGCCCGCGAATCAGCAAGAGATGCCCTTTGCTCTTTTTTACCTTGTGAATCCTTCCTACCTGCAAGTCATGAGCATCCCGCTTCAGCGCGGCCGCTTCTTGAACGAGCGCGACGATGAACATTCCACCGTCGTCGCCGTAATCGATTCGAGCTTCTCTCGAAAGTTTTTTCCCAACCAGGACCCTGTCGGCAAACATCTCAATCTTGGACTTCTCGATGTACAGCCGGAGATCATCGGAGTCGTCGGGCACATTGAACATTGGGGCTTGGGCGCAAAGGCGAGCGAGAACATCCAGTCGCAGATCTACTTGTCGGTCTGGCAGGTTCCGGATCGTTTTTGGCCGCTCTTAGCCAACGGTGGCCAGTATGTGGCGCGAACTTCATCCACATCACCTGGCTTGGTGGGCGAAATTCGCCGTGCCGCCGAAAGAGCTGATGCCACTTCGGCGGCCTACGCCGTCCAGCCGATGCAAGAAATCGTCGCCCGCTCCGTTGCCAAACAGCGCATGGCCATGATTCTTCTCAGCGTTTTCTCCACGCTCGCCCTCGCGCTTTCTGCCATCGGCATTTATGGGGTGATTTCTTACTTGGCGGGCCAACGCACGCACGAAATCGGCATCCGCATGGCCCTCGGCGCTTCCACCAGCGACGTCTTGCGGATCGTGCTCGGGGAAGGCATGAGAATCGCTTTGGTCGGCGTTGGCGCGGGCATCGTCGCTGCGCTCGGTTTGACGCGCCTGCTCACCCAAATCATTTACGGCGTCAGTGCCAACGATCCGCTCACTTTCGCGGGCGTCGCCATCTTGCTTGCCGGTGTGGCGCTGCTCGCGTGCTACATCCCCGCGCGCCGCGCCATGCACGTCGACCCCATAGTCGTCCTGCGCTATGAATAATTGCCCCTGATCTTCGGCTGGGTCGCGCGCCCCGTTGAGTTCCCCTCCCGCGCACCCCTACCATGTGGAGCAAATGGCGGAGTCCTCATTGCTTGGACAGACCGTTTCCCACTACCGCATCCTCGAAAAACTCGGCGGCGGTGGGATGGGTGTTGTTTACAAGGCCGAAGACACCTAACTCGGACGCTTCGTCGCCCTCAAATTCCTCCCCGATGAGCTCGCGCAGGACCTCCAAGCGCTCGAGCGCTTTCGCCGCGAAGCACGTGCTGCCTCTTCCCTCAACCGTCCGAATATCTGCACCATTTATGAAATCGGCAAGCACGACGGCCGGTCCTTCATTGCCATGGAATACCTCGACGGCATGACGCTGAAGCACCGCATCAACGGCCGTCCCCTCGAACCGGAACCCTTTCTCTCGCTGGCGAAAAATGGCGGGGGTGGGGTGTATTCTGTTAACTTCTTCGGCCAGGAAGCGCTTAGCATGAGCCAGCTCCAATTCAACTTGCAACCCACCCGGCAGATCCTCACCGTCACCCAGCTCACGGCCAAGATCCGCGACCTGCTGGCCAAAAATTTCACCGACATTTGGGTCGAAGGCGAAATCTCCAACTGCCACGAAGCCCAGTCCGGCCACATCTATTTCACGCTCAAGGACGACCGCTCCCAGGTGCGCTGCGTTTTCTTCAAGCAGCAGCAACGCGGTCTCAAATTCCGTCCCGAGGACGGCTTGCACGTGACCGTGCGCGGCTCCATCAGTGTCTACGAAGCGCGCGGTGAATATCAGATTTATGTCGAAAACATCGAGCCCATGGGGCTCGGCGCGCTCCAGCTTGCCTTTGAGCAGTTGAAAAAACGCCTCGAGGCAGAAGGACTATTTTCCGCGACCCGCAAAAAACCGCTGCCTTTATTGCCAAACCGCATCGGCTTGATCACTTCGCCCCGCGGTGCTGCCGTCCGCGACGTGGTGCGCATTCTCCGCCGCAGGTTTCCCAACGTTCACCTGACCGTTTATCCCGTGCGCGTGCAGGGAGAAAGCTCCGCGGAAGAAATCGTCAAGGCTCTCAAATTTTTTAATCAGAAAAAATTGGTAGATGTGCTCATCCTCGCCCGCGGCGGCGGCTCGCTCGAGGACTTGTGGTCCTTCAATGAAGAGGCTGTGGCCCGCGCGATTGCAGTCTCAACGATTCCGGTGATCTCCGGTGTCGGCCATGAGACTGATTTCACCATCGCCGATTTTGTCGCCGATGTCCGCGCCTCCACGCCGTCCGCCGCCGCCGAACTCGTTGTGCAAACGCGCCGCGAATTCGATAAGAACATCGCCGAGCTGCGTAGCGCTCTTACCGAACAGATGCGCTATCGCATTCTCGTTTTAAGCCGCCGCGTCCATGAGCTTTCCGCGCGCCGCGGCTTCCGCCGTCCGCTCGACCTACTCCGCCAGCAGCGCCAGCGCGCCGATGAAATGACTTCGCGGCTCGCCCTCGGCCTCCGCGCTCAGGTGGAAAAATCGCGCCGGCGTTTCACTGCCGCATATCTCCGCATCATCTCGTTTGATTTTCACGCCAGGATCGCCGCGTTCCGTCTGCGCCTCGAAAAGCGCGGCGCCGAGCTGAGCGCCCGCGCCGAGCGCCTGTTGCGCTCCAAGCGCGAGCGCCTCGACCGCCTGCGACTGCAACTTGAAGAACGCAGCCCGCTTCGCGTCCTCGAACGTGGCTACGCTATCGCCACCGACGCCGCCGGCACGGTCCTCCGCGACGCCGCCCAGGTCGCTCTTGGCGACTCCGTCACGCTCCAGCTCCACCGCGGCCGCCTCACTACCGAAGTACGCAAGAAGGAATAAATTAGCCCAAGGAATAGGTCAGTTGTCGCCGTAGAAACGAATCTTCGGCGCGGGCTTTGGCCCCGGCTGCATGTAAGGCGCGGCTTTTCCTGGCGTGAGCCACCGCGTCCAGAAGGTGTCCTCGAGCTGATCAAGGTACTTCTTGCCTTGCGGATCCTGGCTCAGGATTCGCATAAGGACCTGCAAGGTGTCGCTGCTTCGCCGCAAGGCATCCAGGCTCTGGTGATACCCTTCGATAAACGTCGCGCTCCGGTAGCGCACGCCCAGCTCTCCATCGTGCAGAACTCCCGGGGAAGTCGCCGCTCCGTTCGCTTGTTGCCAGTTTTGAAAGCCCAGCGAAAAATCGTACGGCGGTGGCAAGTAGTAAGGCCGGAACGCGCCACCAAGAAATTTCTCGATGGCACGTTTCGCGGCCGCCTCGATTCTCTTTGTTACTTCTGCGGGCGGCAAGGGCTCCGCAAGCGCCCGGTTCTTGGCGGTTTTGACGACGGCGTATTCCAGCTCAGGAAAATCTGGCTTCAGCTGCTCTCCGAGCACATTGTCGCCGGAAACCATAATCACCGGGATGCCCCAGCGTGCCGCGGAAAGCGCCACGATATGTGTCTCCGTGAACTCCACGCCATTGATTCGGTAGCTGATCCGGTCGGTAACGGTGTGTGCTTCAAATCCCTCCGTGTTGGCGCGCGCGTGCATCCCAACGCACACGATGGCATCCACCGAGCCGTCGATCCCCGTGTCGTACGGATCGAAATCGCGATTGCGAAAATCGAATTTTGCGTGGCTGTCCATTTTGTCCACCAGCAGATCGGGCTCATTCGCGTTGCCCGACCCGTGGCCGTCCTGAATCCAGATTGGACCCGCTCCGCCGCCAACCAGTCCGCGAATGGCAGCGTTAACGTCCGCCGTCAGAAATTCTCGTCCGCGGGCGTACTCTTCCGGATGGCTGAAAGCTGTCATTTCATAATGACTGACTCCGGAGACGCCCTCCATGTCGTAAATGATCAAGATTTTGGGGTGGTTCGTGGCTGCCTGCGAGATTTCCGCACAGCAGAAAATCACGGACATGGCAAAGGGAAATCGCATCGCGCGCATCAATCTTCCTCCTCAAAGCAAGATGCAGGCGAAGCTATAGATTTCGTGGCGCTGCGTCAAGACGGGACAGTGATTCCGGGGGATTAATCTTCATCCGCCGCAGAAGAAACCTTAAGCACGGCAAGGAACGCTTCCTGCGGAATGTCGACTTGACCGACTCGTTTCATGCGGCGCTTGCCTTCTTTTTGTTTTTCGAGGAGCTTGCGTTTGCGCGAAACGTCGCCTCCATAGCATTTGGCCAAAACGTTTTTGCGCATGGCCGCAACGGTTTCGCGCGCGATCACGCGGCTGCCGATGGCCGCTTGGATCGGCACCTCAAACATCTGTCGCGGAATCAGCTTGCGCAGGCGCGAGACCAGTTCTCGTCCTCGTTCGTACGACGTGTCGCGGTGAATGATGAGCGCCAGCGCGTCCACCGGCTCGCCGCCGACCAGAACATCCAGCTTGACCAGGTCGGACTCCTTGTACCCGGCAAGTTGGTAATCGAGCGAAGCGTAGCCGCGCGAAACGCTTTTCAGCCGGTCGTAAAAATCGAGCACGATTTCGTTCAACGGCAGCTCGTAGGTAAGCATGACGCGCGTCGGAGAGAGATACTCGAAATTTTTCTGCGCGCCGCGTTTCTCCTGGCAAAGCTGCAGAATTCCGCCGACCGAATCATCGTTGGTGATGATCATGGCCTTGATGATCGGCTCGTCGATCTTGGCGATGTCGCTAGGATTCGGAAATTTCGATGGGCTGTCCACCTCGATCACTTCCCCCGTCACGCGGGTGATGCGGTAACGCACGCTGGGCGCGGTGGTGATCAGATTGAGCCCGAATTCGCGCTCCAGGCGCTCCTGTACGATGTCCATGTGCAGCAGGCCGAGGAAGCCGCAGCGGAAGCCGAAGCCCAGCGCTACGGAATTTTCGGGTTCGTAGAGCAGCGACGCGTCGTTCAGTTGCAATTTTCCGAGCGCGTCGCGCAACGGTTCGTAATCGTCGGCGAGAACAGGGAACAAACCGGCAAAGACCATGGGTTTGGTGGCTTGAAAACCCGGCAGCGCCGGGGCAGGCAAGTCCGCGGCGATGATGGTATCGCCCATGCGCGCGTCAGCCACGCGTTTGATGTTGGCCACGACAAAGCCCACGTCGCCGGCTTCGAGTTCTTCGAGCGCGATGGGTTTGGGAGTCAGGGTTCCGAGCTGCTCGACTTCGTAAACTTCATTTCCCGCGACGAGGCGAATCTTCGTGCGATTCGCGATGCGGCCTTCCATCACCCGCACCAGTACGACCGCCCCTCGGTAAATGTCAAACCAGGAATCGAATATAAGTGCCTGCAGCGGATTTGCCGCATTGCCCTTCGGCGGCGGCACGCGGCACACGATTGCTTCCAGCACGTCCTCGACGCCGAGGCCGCTCTTCGCGCTGATCATCAGCGCGTCGCCTGCCGGGATGGCCAGCACATTTTCGATCTGTTCCTTCACAAATTCAGGCTGCGCCGCGGGCAGGTCGATCTTGTTGATCACGGGAAGAATCGTCAGGTTGCTGCCCGCGGCGAGAAAAGTGTTTGCAACCGTCTGGGCTTCGACGCCCTGGCTGGCGTCCACGACCAGCAGGGCGCCTTCGCAGGCTGAGAGTGCGCGTGAAACTTCGTACGAAAAATCGACGTGCCCGGGCGTGTCGATCAGATTCAGTCGGTAGTTGTTTCCGTCTTTCGCCTTATAGTGCAGGCGGATGCTTTTCGCCTTGATGGTAATGCCCCGCTCGCGCTCGAGATCCATGGAGTCGAGCACCTGTTCATGCATCTCTCGCTGTGTGAGCGCACCGGTCATCTCCAAAAGGCGGTCCGCCAGCGTGGATTTGCCGTGGTCGATGTGCGCGATGATGCAGAAATTGCGTATGAACTTTGGATCCATCTTTTTCGGTTACCGGCAGGAGCTGCTTTTTCCGAGGACGAACACCATACGCTGCAAATTCATGCCGTGTAAACATTCAGTGTGCCACAAATCTATGGTGTGCGCAGCCAAGGGAAATCAGCGGGAGCTAGATTGAAGAAGACAATCTCGCCGTGTCGGAACGCCTCACTGCCAAACTCGTCTTGCCATCTATTCTTCGCGGAGTGTGCGGACGGGCTCGACGCGGGTAGCGCGGTAGGCTGGGATGACCGTGGCGAGCAAACCCACCGCAACGAGGAGAGCGCCAACCAGGGCGAAGGTGAGTGGATCGGTTGCGCGGACGCCGAAGATAAGCGAAGAAACGACGCGTCCCAGCGCCAACGCAGCCGTCAGGCCAATGCCGACGCCCACGAGGATGGGTTTCATGCCATCAGCAACGACCATACTTAATACATCGCCGTGGGTTGCACCCAGTGCCATGCGAATGCCGATTTCACGTACGCGCCGCCGAACAGTGTAGGAAAGCACACTGTAAATGCCGACGGCAGCAAGCACGAGCGCAAGCCCGGCGAACGCGCCCAACAAAAGCATATTGAACCTTTGCGGCGACAACGAAGCGGAAATCAAGCCTTCCATAGTGTTCACATCCACAACAGCAGCCTCGGGGTCCACCTGGTGCACGGCGCTGGTCACCGCGGAAACCAAGCTCAAGGGGTCGGCATTGGTGCGCACAGCAAGGCTCATCCCGAACGAGCGCCAAGCTTCGGAGGGAGGCGCGGAGATTTGATCCAGGGGCAAATAAACCGTTGTTACGGGCCGGGTCTCGTCCAGAGAATCCAGTTTTACATCACCCACGATTCCCACGACCTCGCGAGCTGCGTCAGGGAAGAAAGTCAGCGTGAGATGCTTGCCAAGAGGATCTTCGTTGGGCCAAAAGCGGTTGACCATGGATGCACTGATTAGCACTACTGCAGATCTGCCTGCCACGTCGGCGTCGCTTAAATCGCGGCCCCGAATGAGCGGGATGCGCAATGCACGCATGTAGCCCGGACTGACAAGGCGAACGTCAACCTCTGGCTGATCTGCCATGGGCACGACAGGCCGTCCTTCAATAGCGATCGGTTGGTGCGAACCGCCGTTGTCCAGCGGGAGATCATCAATTACGCCGGCCGACTCGACACCCGGCGTTACGCGAACTCGTTCCAACACTCGTTCGAAAAAACTGATCTGGGCAGCCGGCGCGGGGAATTTTGTAGCAGGAACCGGGATGGCCATTGTGAGCACGTTGTTTGGATCGAAGCCGGGTGGAACCCTGCCGAGCTGCCACAACGTGCGGAGCATGAGCCCGGCACCGATCAGCAGGACCAGTGAGAGGGCAACTTCGGAAACAACCAGCACACCGCGTGTCTTGCTTCCGCCGGAATCAGAACTACCGCGGCCTTGGCCCTGTTTCAGAGCTTCGCTGACATCGGTTCTCGTGAACCTCACTGCAGGGAGCAGACCCGCGAGGATTCCCGCCAAGAGGGCGACGAAGACTGTGAACGCCAGCACCTGGGCATCCAGTGTAATTTCGGTGGAACGCGGAAGCCGATCGCCAAGGAATTTCACGATCAGGGTCATACCAAAGCGGGCGAGGGAGAGTCCCAGCGCGCCGCCGGCGAGAGAAAGCATCACGGTTTCCACCAGGACTTGCCGCAGCACCGCCACACGGCTGGCGCCGAGCGCCGTGCGGATGGCGATTTCCTTCCTTCGCGCCAGAGTTTTGGCGAGGACAAGATTAGTCACGTTGGCGCAGGCGATCAAAAGGACGAAAGCTACAGCGCCGAGCAAGACCAGCAGCGCCGGCCGGACGTCGCCGACAATCTGCTCGCGCAACGGAAGAAGGGTGGCGCCCCAGCCTTTGTCGTCTTCGGGATAGAGTTGTTCAAGTCGGGAGGATATGGCACTAAGTTCGGCCTGCGCTGCGCGGATTTCCACGCCCGATTTCAAGCGGCCGATGACCATATAGTTGTGATTACCGCGTACGGCGCGCTTTTCGTTGGTCCAGGCGAGAGGAACCCAAATCTGGGCAAAGTCGGGAAACTTGAATTTGGGGGGCATGATGCCGATGACGTTGTAGGGCTCGCCATTGAGAATGATGTTCCGGCCGATCACTCCGGGATCGGCGCCGAAGTGATCGCGCCAAAAAGTATTGCCGAGGACAACGACCTGCCCCTGGCCGGGACGGTCTTCCTCGGGCGAGAACGCCCGGCCGAGAACCGGATGAACACGAAGAATCGAGAAGAAGCCCGCCGCAACCGCCGCAGCCTGAATCGCTTCAGGCTGTTCCTTCCCTCCAATATTAAAAGTGGCGCCGCCGTATGCGGCCATTTCTTCGAAGGAATGGCTCTGGCTCTGCCAGTCGAGGTAATTCGCTGGCGAAACAGAAAAAAAGCTCATCCCGGGGAAGCTGTTGGCGGGCGGGACATGCCAAATCTGCATGATGCTCGAGGAGTCTTGATAGGGCAGTGGCCGCAGGAGCACAGCGTTGACTACGGAAAAGATCAGCGTGTTGGCCCCGATACCCAACGCAAGAATGAGAACTATGGCAACCGAGAATCCGGGGCTACGCAGCAGGACGCGGAGTCCGTAATGAAGGTCCAAGGCGAGGTTGCGCATGGAATAGTACCCCCGGGGTCACCAAACGCGAGGGATTTAGAGGTGACGCTAAGTATAGACGATAGAAACAGCCCGGATGTTTCCGCCGATTCGGAGACAGGGCATGCCGGATACCGCAAGGACTCATTGCACGCGTTTTGCGGGTCTCCCAAGCGGGGTATATAGTGGGGAGGAGCGTTTGAACCTCACACCGCGCAAAGTCCGGCAGAAGTTTCTGTTGGCAAGCAATAAGCGCCGCAAAGGCAACCCAGAGAGATGGCCGCAGACGTCAGCAAGCATCTGGAGCGCGCGAAGCGTTTCCTCGAGAAGAACCGCGTCGAGGACGCTATTCAGGCGTATCTCGCCGTTCTCGACGAGGCGGCGCAACACCAGGAAGCCACCCAGGCGCTAGGTGATCTCTACGCCCGTACGGGTCAGTCCGAGCGCGCCGCGGTGCATTACGGGATGCTTTTCGATCTGCTGGTCGAGCCGAAGGACGAAACCAAGGCTCTCGCGCTATTCAACCGTTTTCTTCGCAACAGTACGACGCAGCAGCCGCCGGAGCGCATCGCGCGGTACGCCTTTCTGCAACAGCGGCAAAACCACTCCGCGGAGGCCCTCGAGCAATACACCAAGGCGGCGGAGCTCTTTACGGAAGCGGGGCGCGAGGAAGACGCGCTTTTTTGCTGGGAACGCGTGGCGCAACTTGAACCGGAGAATCTTGCGCGCCAACTGCGGCTCGCTGAGTCCGCCGCGCACATCGGGAAAAATGCCATTGCCGCCCGAGCCTTCCTCCGCGCCGGCCAGCTGGCCTCCTCGAGCGGAGATGAGAGAGAGGCGCTTTCCTTGTTCGAACGCGCGCACAGGCTTGCTCCGCAAGAGCGCAGCGTTTCACTCCTGTATGCCGAGGCTTCGCTCCGCGCGGGGGACGCCGCGAAAGCCGCAGGGCTGCTTGATCCATTCGCGGCATCCGAGAACGACACTGCGTTTCTGAATATTTTCGGAAACGCCCTCATGCGCGCGGGCCAGTTCGATCGAGCGAAAGAAATTTTCGAGCGGCTTCTGAAGGACAAGAACGAGGGAATCCCGCAACTTTTCGAGCTGGCCGATCACTGCGCCACCGCAGGGCAGGACGCCAAATCCATCGAAATCCTGCAAATGCTTAAACGACGGATGTTCGGTGAAAAGCGCCAGAATGAATTTACCGCGCAACTGGACGCGTTGGGGGGCAAGCATCCGCAATCGCAAGTCATCCTGGAATTTTGGGCGGGGCTCTACAGCGAGCTCAACCGGGAGTCGCAGTATTTCGAGATCATGCTCAAGCTGTTCGATGTTTACGCCGCGACCGATAATTACCCGAAGGCCAGTGAAACGATCGAAAGACTCGTGGACATTGACTCCTACGACCATCGCAATCAACAGCGTCTCGAAGCTCTGCGTGGCCACGTCGACGAAGCATTCCTGAAGCGAGTGGCGAGCCGTATGGCGAGTTCCGCGGCTTCTGCGGCGCCGCCTCCTCGCCCTGCCGCGGGCCAGAGCGCAGGGCCCCCGCAGCCCGTCACCGAGGAAGGACGGAAACTGCAAGCGCTCGAGGATCTCATCGTGCAGACGGAGATCTTTCTGCAATATTCGCTGCAAAGTAAGGCGCTGGAACGTTTGCAGAAAATCGCCAGTATGTTTCCTGGAGAAGAAGAGCGCAACACGCGGCTGCGTAACCTCTACCAGCTCGCGAACTGGTGGCCGCAAGGCGCCCCGCCTGCGTCAGCGGAGCCTGCGCCGGCGCCCGAAGCGCCCACCGTCGAAGCTCAAGCGGTCGCGACGGGGAAAACGGGGGCTTATAGCGCGGATACGCTGCGTGATCTTTCAAAGATTTCCGAAATCAATCAGAAAATTTTCCGGCAGCAAACACCCCGCGCCATGCTTAATACGGCGGTCACAGAGGTCGGCACATATCTCCAGGCTTCCCGCGCGCTGGCTGTGGTCGGCGCGCATGGGCGGCCACCGGAGTTGGCGGCGGAATTCTGTCCCGGGGGCGCACGGCCCTCGGCGGGCGCGCAGGTGGTCCTACTCCTCGCGCAATTCGAGAAGGCTGTACCGGATGATCTGGGAGGGCTGATTGTCGAATCCGCGAAGGGTACCATCCTTGCCGAGTTGGGCCTGGCGAGCGCTCTGGGAGTAGTCATCACCGATAAAGAAACACAGGCGCCCAATGGCATGCTGATTGTCGGGAACGGCGAGCCGCGCAAATGGAAGCCTAACGAAGTGTATTTCCTGCAAGCCATCGGCGACCAGATGCTGATGAGCGTCAGTCACACGCGTCTGCGCTCGCTGGTGCGCCGCATGGGAGTTTCCGACGAACGCACCGGCTTGCTCAGCCGGAGCTCGTACCAGAGCTGCCTGCTGACGGAAGCCGACCGCGCCCGCACACAAGGCACGCCGCTCGCGCTCACGATTTTGCAGATCGACCGCGGCCCGGAGATACTGCGCCAGCAGGGCGAATCGCCGATCGAGCGATTTCTTGAGCAACTGGCGCGGTCGCTGCAGCCCCTGGTGCGGCAGAATGACGTCGCGGTCAAGTACACCTCGTGGTCGCTGGCGTTCATTTTGCCGGATACGAGTCTGTCTGGTGCGCAAAACCTCGCCGACAAGTTGCGCCGGGCCGCTTCGGGCCTGCGCCCGCCCTGGGATTCGACGCAGATCACGCTGAGCGCAGGGATCGTCGAAGCGGTCGCGAAACCCGATTACGACAGTGAAGACATCGTGACCGATCTGATCAATCGCGCGGAATTCTCGATCGAAGAAGCGCGCAAACGGGGCGGTGACACCGTCGTCGCCCTGGAAATCCCGAAACTTTAGTCAGAAGTGAAAAGAGGAGCCATGTTTCCAACCGATGTTGTCATTGTCGCCGGAGCACGCACGCCGATGGCGCGCTACACCGGAGCATTTTCCGACGTTTCCGCGATTGATTTGGCGGCGCACGCTTCGAAAGAAGCGATTCGCCGTTCGGGAGTGGACGCGGGAGAGTTCGACCACGCCATTTTCGGCAATGTGATGCAGTCCAGCGCGGACGCCATTTATGGCGCCCGCCATGTCGGTTTGAAGGCCGGACTGAAAAATGAAACGCCGGCGGTTACGGTAAATCGTTTGTGCGGATCGGGAATTGAGGCCATCGCGCAAGCGGCGCAGCGTCTCTTGTTGGGAGAAGCCACGATGGTGCTAGGGGGTGGCATGGAGAACATGACGCAGGCGCCCTTCGTGATCCGCGGCTTGCGCAACGGCTTGCGGCTTGGGGGAGGTGCGCTCGAAGATTCGCTGATGGCGGGGCTGACGGATTCCTACTGCGGATTGCCGATGGCAATGACGGCGGAGAATCTGGCGGAGAAATACGGCATCACACGCCGGGACGCGGATGCGTACGCACTTCGCAGCCAGCAAGCGGCCGACGCGGCTTACAAGGCATGCCGCATGAAGGAAGAACTGGTCCCCGTGGAAGTGAAGCAAGGGAAGAAATCAATCACCGTGAGCGAAGACGATCATCGCCGTCCGGATACCACGATGGAGATTTTGGAAAAATTGCCCCCTTCGTTCAAGAAGGATGGCATCGTGACGGCCGGCAACGCGAGTGGCATCGTGGATGGAGGCGCGGCCGTGGTGGTGACCCGCGAAAAAACCGCCAAGGACCGCGGACTGAAGCCGATCGGGCGAATCGTTTCCTGGGCCGCAGTCGGGGTAGATCCGAGCATCATGGGTATCGGTCCTGTGCCGTCGTCGCAGAAGGCGTTGCGCCTCGCGGGGCTCACGCTCGAGCAGATGGATCGCGTGGAAGTCAACGAAGCGTTCGCGGCGCAATATCTCGCCGTGGAAAAGGCGCTGGGATTGAACCGCGACAAGACAAATGTAAACGGCGGCGCGATTGCGCTGGGCCATCCCCTCGGCGCTTCCGGGACGCGGCTGGTCATAACGCTTTTGAACGAATTGCGGCGCAACCAACTGCGGTATGGGCTAGCCACGGCGTGCATCGGCGGCGGGCAGGGGATCGCGATGATTGTGGAAGCGATAGCAAATTGACTGGACTCCGCGGCAGCGATGCGCGGAAAAGAGGATAACGCAAAGACGCAGAGGACGCCGAGATAGCGCAGAGAAAAAACGGAAGCACGTTCCGTGAAATAGGGTTTCTGCTAGACTCTTTTCTCGTTTCGCGCGAGATCTTTCATAGTCATTGCTCAAGTGCGAGGATAAGCATGGCGATTCAAAAAGTGGGGGTTGTGGGGTGCGGCTTGATGGGTTCAGGCATCGCGCAAGTGGCCGCACAAGCGGGTTTTGCGACGGTGGTGCGCGAAGTGGCTACCGAGCTGGTCGATAAAGGGCTGAAGGGCATCGAGAAAAATCTTGCGCGGCTGGTGGAGAAAGGGGCGATCACTGAGGCGGCGAAAAACGAGATTCGTGGGCGGCTCAAGGGCACAACGGGAGTCGAAGATCTGAGGGATTGCGACGTCATCGTCGAGGCGATCATCGAGCAACTGCCCGCGAAGCGCGAGCTGTTTGCAGCACTGGACACGCTTTGCCCACCGTCCACAATCTTTGCCAGCAACACGTCTTCGCTGACGATCACCGAAATCGCGACGGCCACGAAACGCCCGCAGCGCTTTGTCGGGCTGCACTTTTTCAATCCCGTGCCGGTGATGAAGCTGGTGGAAGTCGTGAAGACAATCGCGACCGATCCGGCGGTTTACGACGAAATGGTGGCGTTCGGTGCGAGGCTGGGAAAAACGCCAGTGCGCGCCAGCGACAGCACCGGGTTTATCGTGAACCGGCTGCTCGTGCCGTACCTGCTTGATGCCATCCGTGCGCTGGAAGAAGGCGTTGGCTCGATTGAAGATATTGATAATTCGATGAAACTGGGTTGCGGGTATCCGATGGGGCCGCTGACTTTACTTGATTTTGTGGGTCTCGACACAACGTATTACATCGCGAACATCATGTTCGACGAATTTCGCGAACGGAGATTCGCGCCGCCGCCGCTGCTGAAGCGCATGGTGCTGGCCGGGTGGAATGGACGGAAGGCTGGGAAGGGATTTTACGATTACTCCGATTCGCAAAAGCCGAAGGCGATGAAATTTTAGAACGTGCCGAGGGGGCGCAGCATGCTGCGCCCTTACTCCGGCGCATTCCGCAGAAATACGGGCTGGGTGAAATCGAGACGCTGATGAATTACGAAAATCTTCTGTACAAAAAAAGAGATGGGGTTGCCTTCATTACCTTCAACCGGCCGAGGGTGCTGAACGCGCTCAACCGGAAAACCGTGGAAGAACTGCGCGATGCGCTCATGGATGCGCGAGATGATTCTTCCGTGCGTGTATTGATTCTCACTGGCGCGGGCGAGAAATCGTTTGTGGCGGGCGCGGACATTTCCGAACTCGCGCAACGCACCGCACTGGATGGAAAAGAGTTTGCACTTTTCGGGCAGAGTGTTGTTCACCTTCTCGAGATGATGGGCAAGCCATCGATCTGCGCGATTAACGGATTCGCGTTGGGCGGAGGGTGCGAGGTCGCCATGTGCTGCTCGATTCGGCTGGCGAGCAAGAACGCCAAGATCGGACAGCCAGAAGTGAAGCTGGGTATCATCCCCGGCTACGGAGGGACGCAGCGGCTCGCGCGGCTCTGCGGAAAGGGCATCGCGCATGAACTTTGCCTTTCCGGCGAAATGATCGGCGCGGAAGAAGCGCACCGAATCGGGCTCGTGAATCACGTGTATGAACCGGCCGAGCTTTTGCAGGCCGCTGAAGCGCTGGCGAAAAAAATCATCGCGAACGCGCCGCTGGCGGTGAAGTACACGATGGAGGCGATCGAACGAGGCCTCGAGATGCCGCAGGAGGAAGGATTGTTTCTGGAAGCGTCGCTGTTTGGCCTGGCCTGTGCGACGGAGGATATGCGCGAGGGAACGAAAGCGTTTCTGGAAAAGAGGGCGGCAAAATTTAACGGAAAGTAGCGGGATTCCAGCGAGACGGGAAGTGAATGAAGTAAAGGAATTAAAGGAAAAGATGAAACAGTTGCGGGCTGCAAGCTTCATAGAGTGGAAAATGACGGATGACTGAAAAACTCCAACCGAAGCCGATGCAAGGGGAATTGAGCGCCGCGGGTCTGCGTTTTGCGATTGTGGTGAGCCGGTTCAATAGCTTTATCACCGAGCGGTTGCTGGCTGCAGCGGTGGATGCGCTGGGACGCGCCGGTGCTGGGAGCAAAGACGTCGCCGTCGTGCGGGTTCCCGGCGCGTTCGAATTGCCGCTGGCTTGCAAGAGACTTGCGGGGACCGGCGAATACGACGCGCTGATTGCCGTGGGTTGCGTGATCCGCGGCGAAACTTCGCACTATGATTATGTTTGCTCAGAAACTTCGCGCGGCCTGCAGCTCGCGCAGATGGACACAGGAGTGCCGGTGATTTTTTGTGTGCTGACGTGCGACACGCTGGAGCAGGCGATTGATCGCGCAGGCCTCAAGGGCGGCAACAAGGGATTTGAAGCCGGGCTGGCGGCGATCGAAATGGCGCGGCTTTCTCAAAAGCTGCCCCGAAATTCCCGTGCAGGCGCTGCGGCGAGCGGGAAAAAGTCTCCTGCTGCCTCCACCAGAAAGTCCCGGCGCAAGTAACATGTCTCTCCGCAGCAAATCCCGTGAATTCGCGTTGCAAATGTTATTTCAGTGGGACATGAGCCCGCAGGACCCCGCGAAACTCGAAGGAAAATTCTGGTGCACCGCGAAAGCCAGCGATTCCACACGAAAATTTGCCAACCGGCTTTTCGAAGGCGCAGCAAAGGCCGCGAAGGAGCTGGATGCGCTGATCGCCGAACACGCCGACAACTGGCGACTCGAGCGGCTGGCCGCGGTTGATCGAGCAGTGCTGCGGCTGGCGATTTCCGAACTTCGCGATGCGGAGACACCGCGAAAAGTGGTCCTGAACGAGGCGGTGGAACTAGCCAAGAAATATTCCTCGGAGGAAGCCGGAGCGTTCGTGAACGGAATCCTCGATTCCATCAGTAAGTCCTTCGCCAACAGTTAGTTACGCTGATTTCCAGGATTGAAACTTCCCCCCGAAACTTTGCGCAACTCGCTGGGTTCTACTGGCTAGCCCTGGTTTCAGTAAACATTTCATTCTTCAGGAGAGAGATAAATGAAGGTGAACCATTTCATGACCCGGAGTGCGCTTGGGCTCACTTTTGCCGCCCTGCTCGCGGGCGGGACTTACGCGCAGAGCCAAGATCCCACTTTGCAGCAGCGGGACGTTCAAAGCGACAAGAGAGACATACGGCAAGACAAACGGGACCTCGCCAACGATCGCGCGGACCGCAATCAGGATCAGCGGGACATCAAACATGACCGCCGGGACCTGAACAAGGACCGCGTGGATCGCATCCAGGACCAGCGCGACATCAACCACGACCGTCGCGACTTAAACAAAGACCGTGCGGATCGCAACGCCGATCAACGCGACATTAACAGGGACAAACTGAAACTCGCGCAGGACGACCAGAAGTTCGGTGCTAACAGCACGCAGGCTCAGGCGGACCGCAAGGACCTAGTTGCCGACCGAACCGACCGGAACAAGGATCAAAGGGATATCAATCATGACCGCCGCGACCTGAGCAAAGACCGTGTGGACCGCAACCAGGATCAGCGGGACATCAATCACGACCGCCGCGACCTGAACAAAGACCGCGCCGATCGCAATAAGGATCAGAAAGACATAAACAAGGACAAGCGGGACTTGCATAAGGATCGCAAAGACTTGCGCAAGGACCGCATCGGCAAGAAGTAATACGGGCTTCAGGAGAAGCAAAAAGGGCCGTTTGGATGCGAACCGGGCGGCCCTTTTTCTTGTGATGCGAAGAAGTGCGTTAGATGCCGATGAATCCTTCGAAAACCTTGACTGCGGCGCCACTCACGCGCGGCACTAGTTTTCTGCCGGCCTGTGTGACTTCCACTTCAATGTGGCTTGGGCGCCCCATTTCCACGCCCTGCAAAATGGTCAGGGTGTGTCCGGGGGAAAGACGGCCGTGACGCACAAGAAAGGCGCCAAGTGAGCCCGCCGCGGAGCCCGTGCCCGCGTCTTCGTAGGGTTCCCACGGCAACATGCGGCGCGAAAAGGCTTTGCCGTTGGTGCCACAGGCGAAACAGTAGGCCATCGTGGCGTTTTTCCCAAGCAGCCGGCGCAGCTCGGCCATGTTCATCTGGATTTTGGCGAGCGCGGAGCGATGGCGCAGCGGCACCATTAAGTTAAAAATCCCCGTGGAGACGCATTCAGGCTCGAGTTTGGGATCGAAATCCTTGGCAGAAATTCCTAGCGCGGCCGCCAGCGCTTGCTTGCGGATCTTAGCGGGGCGAAACGCGGCTTCCTTTTGCGTCATCGTCACGCGCTGCGGACGCCCGTCTTTGAAGCGAATTTCCACAGGCAAAACTCCCGCACCCGTTTGCTGCAGGATATGCACGCCGCCTTCCTGCGCGGGAACGACGCCCAGTTCGGCGAGGAGGAACCAGGTGCCGATGACGGGATGCCCGGCGAGTTTCAGCTCCTCCCGCGTGGTAAAGATGCGGAGCCGCGCGAGAGCCTCGTCTTCGGTCGGCTTTTGGACGAAGACGGTCTCCGAAAGATTCATCTCGAACGCGATGGCGAGCATCTGGTCCGCGGAGAGCCCGTCACCATCGGTAATGACCGCGAGGGGATTTCCCTCAAACCGTGTGGTGGTAAAAACATCAAGAGTATGAAAGCGGCGTTCCATGGCTCGTTTTTGCGGCGGCGGTTAATAGATTATCGTTCAAATGTGTTCGAGCCGCTCGACGGTCCTTTCGTTGGTAATATTTCCCGTGTTCAAGGTTGATTTCGGTTCGATGAGTAGAATGTGGACTTCCTCGTCGGCGACGGGCAAGTGTTCGACGCCGCGGGGAACAATGATAAGTTCGCCTTCGCGGACGACCGCTTCGTGGTCGCGGAATTTCATGCGCAACGTACCTTTGACCACGAGAAAAAGTTCATCTTCGTGCTCGTGATGGTGCCAGATGAACTCGCCCTTGATCTTCACGACTTTCACCGCACAATCGTTGACCTCGCCGACTACGCGCTGATTCCAGTAATCGGGGATCAAACTGAATTTTTCGCGCAGGTTGATCGTGTTCATGGTATTTCCTAAAGAGTGTGAACTATTTTTGTTACCGATTGAAGAATGTGCGTGGTAGTTTCCGCGGCCGACGATTCCGCATACACACGCAAGAGATTTTCCGTGCCCGAGGCGCGCACCATCACCCAGCCGATGTCGCCGAGGTAGACCTTGATGCCGTCCATGTCTTCGCGGCGCACCACAGGCCAGTCGAGGATACGACTTAGTTTGCCACTCGCAAAGCGGGCGATGGCTTTTTCTTTCTTACCGGGCTTCAGGTCCAGATCAACGCGGGCGTAATGATATTCACCGAATTCGGCGTGCAAGGCGCGAATCAATTCGCCGAGAGATTTTCCGTGCCAGGCCATGAGCTCCGCCAGGAGAAGGGCGCAGACGGTGGCGTCCCGCTCCGGCAAGTAGAGGCTAGTGCCGATGCCGCCACTTTCCTCGCCGCCGATCAAAATGTTCTGCTGGAGCATCAGCTCGCAAATGTATTTAAACCCGATAGGTACTTCCTGAAGCTTACGGCTGAACTTGGCGGCCAACTTGTCGATCAGCTTGGTGACGGAAAAAGTTTTCGCGATGTCTCCCGGAAGACCGCGAGTGCCGACGAGGTGCCAGACCAGCAGTGCGAAGATCTGGTGCGGGGTGACGAACGTGCCGTCACGATCGATGGCGCCGATGCGGTCGCCATCGCCGTCGGCGCAGAAGCCGGCGTCATATTTGCCGGCGAGGACGGCTTGCCGCAACGGTGCGATGTGCGGTTCGATGGGCTCCGGGTGAACTCCGCCGAAACGCGGGTCCCGCGTCCCGCGGATTTCGCCGCAGGCAACTGCATTGCGCGTGAAGAGTTCACGGAGCAAACCGGCCGCGGCGCCGTGCATGGGATCGGCGACGAATTTTAATTTTGCGGAACGCAAGCGATTCCAATCGACAAGCTTTTCGATGGCTTCGAGATAAGGCGCGCGCGGCTCGAGCGTGTGGACCAAATCTATGCGCGGCGGTAAGGACGACACGCTCCTTTTCTGAAGGCCATCAAGCTCACTTTCGATCTGCGCAACAATGGAAGGCAAGGCGGAACTGCCATAGCTCGCCTTGTACTTGATGCCGTTCCAGCGATAGGGATTGTGGCTGGCGGTGATGACCACGCCGCCGGCGGCGCCACGCTGACAAACGAGCAAGGACACCGCCGGGGTTGGACAGGGCTTGTCCGCGAGCCAGACGGGTGTTCCGCTCGCGCTGATCACATTGGCGACTTCGGCGGCGATCCAGTCCGAAGCGTAGCGATGGTCGTAGCCGACGACAACGCCTTTGCGCGCATCCTCACAACGCACGACGTAACGCGCGATAGCGTGCGCAACGATGCGCGCATTCGCAAAGGTGAAATCCTCGGCGATGACGCCGCGCCAGCCGTCGGTCCCGAATTTGATCGCAGACATCAACAGGTGAGTATACGCGAGAGGAAGCGCTGGCAAATAGCCGGAAGGTTTCCCGAAGGAAAAGCACACGCATCAGGCAGCGATGGCTACAGGAGATCCTTGCGATTTTTTTCCCCGAGCCATTTGACGAGTTGTGCGACGTCCTGGGCGCGGTCGCGAGGGCAGATTAGGAGGGCGTCGGGAGTCTCTACGACTACGAGATCGTGCACCCCAATGGCGGCAACGAATTTGGAAGGGCTCCAGAGGAAATTGCCGTCGGCTTCGATGGCGTGGCCGTCGCCCGCGAAGATGTTTGCGCCCGGCGGTTTTGCAAGCAGCTCATACACGGCGGCCCAGGAGCCGATGTCGCTCCAGCCAACGTCAGCGGGAATTTCGAAGACGCGCGGCGGTCCGTCGGCACGCGTGGCGGGCTCGAGAATGGCGTAATCCACGGAGATGTTTTCGAGTTTTGGGTAGATCGCCCGCAACGTGCGTTCATAGGTACGCTTCCCGATATGCTGGGCAAGCGATCCCAGAGCTGAGTATGTTCTTGGCAAGTGCCGCTGCAGACTTTCAAGAAACGTCGAGGTGCGCCAGAAAAACATCCCGGCGTTCCAGTGATAACGCCCGGAACCGAAATACTCCTTGGCCACCGGCAATGCGGGCTTCTCCGTGAAACGGCGCACTGCGAAAATGGGGAAACCTCCGGCCTGCCTATTTTCTATCATTCGTTCAATGTAACCAAAGCCAGTATCGGGCCGCGTGGGTGGGATTCCCAGGACGACCATGTTTCCCGGTTCCCGAGCGACTCCGAGCGCTGCGCGCACGATCTCGCGATAGCGCTCAGGTTGGGCGATGTAGTGATCCGCAGGGAGTACAGCAAGCAGGGAATCGCCTTTGGCGGCATGGCGCACATGCACAGCCGCCAGCGCAATCGCGGCTGCAGTATTACGGCCGATGGGTTCCGTAAGCACGCGCTTTCTCGCGGGCACGGGCAGTTGCTTGCGGACAGCGGCGGCCTGCTCGGCATTGGTGACAGTCCAGACCAGATCGGCAGGAATCAGCGAGCGCAAGCGAGCGACGGTTTGCTCGAGCATGGTTTGCTTGCCGGTAATATTCAAGACCTGCTTGGGCGTGCCCGTGCGGCTGCGCGGCCAGAAACGGGTGCCGCGTCCCCCGGCGAGGATGACGGCATGGACTCTTAATTTTCCAATTTTCATCTGCTCCTCGAACTAAGCGAAGACGGTGTGAGCAAGCTGCGCTCCGGAAACACCCGACGTTTGCAGCTCTGCAGCGAGATCAGATAGATCTGGAACATAAGTGCGCAGGACTGTCGTGCTCTGCTCAGGCTGCAGGGAAAACGAGCCGAGCGAAGCCGGGATCAGCCAGCATTGGCTTCGCCCATACATTATTGGAGAGCCTTTCCAGTGGATGTAGCCGGTTCCAGCAAGCACGACAAAGAGTTCGAAGCGCGCACGATTGGATTCGGATTGGACCGTCGCGCGAAATTCCCAGCGTTCCGAGGCGAAATACGGGCAAGCGGCGAGCAGAGTCTTGCTCCAACGCTCCGCGGGAAGCGACACCGGCGCGACTCTTCCTCCCTGCGAGCCGGAGAAATCCATGACTTTTAGAGCTTTCTCGATGTGAAGCTCGCGCGATTTCCCGTTAGTGTCAACGCGGCCGTAGTCATACACGCGATAGGTTAGATCCGAATACTCCTGGACTTCGCACAGAACCATTCGCGGTCCGATGGTGTGAGGAGTGCCAGCAGGCAGGAAAAACGTATCGCCTGTTTTCACGTCATGAGCTTCCAGCAATTCTTCCAGCTTGTGCGCAGCAAGGAATTCCAGAACTCGCTCCTTTGTCACCCCAGGCTTTAGGGCCAGAAGAACCTTCGCTCCGGGCTCGGCAGAAACCGCGTGCCACATCTCGGTTTTGCCGCGGCCACCGGCGGCTTGTTCGTGAGCGGCGGCGTAGTCGTCGTCCGGATGGACCTGGATCGATAGTTTGTCGTTTGGGAAGATGAATTTCACGAGCAGAGGGAAATGTCCCGTGGAAGCAAGACGCGTCCCACGCCACTCCACCGGCATTTCCCGCCAGGCTTCGCCTAGAGTCTTGCCTGCAAACGGGCCGGTGGCGACGCGGCAGTCCCAGCCGGTAAGCCAGGCTTCACCGATGGGTTCAGACAGGTTTGTTTTTTCGAGAAACAGAGGGGCGAGTGAGCGCGCACCCCAAATGCGTGGATAAAAGGCAGGCTCGATGCGAAAGGGCTCAGGATTTTTCTGCAAGCCACTCACGGCTCAAGCGGCGGCTTCGACGCGGCTGAAGAAGCGATCGAGGCGGCGCAATCCTTCCTCGATACGCTCGAGAGAGGTGGCGTAGGAGAGCCGCAGATATCCCGGAGCTCCGAAGGCATCGCCCGGCACAAGCGCCACGCGCGCGCGGTCGAGCAACAACTTTGCAAGTTCGGAGGTGTCATTTGCGAGCGCGTGCCCACCGGCACTGTTGGCAAGATGAGCCGCGACATTGGGAAACGCATAGAACGCGCCTCCTGGCAACTCGCAGGTCACTCCGGAAATGGCGCGCAATCCTTCAACGATGCGCTTGCGGCGTTTCGCGTACTCTGCCAGCATCACTGGCACAGCGTCCATACTGCCGGTCATGGCTTCCAGCGCGGCGTACTGCGCGATGGAAGTGGGGTTGGAGGTAGATTGGCTCTGCAGCTTGACGAGCGCCTGAATCAGCGGCTCGGGCGCCAGGGTATAGCCGATGCGCCAGCCCGTCATCGCGAAAGTTTTCGAGACCGAGCCGGTGATGATGACGTTGTTCCTGGAGTCCGGCTCGCTGGCAATGGAAAATGGCTTGTGCGGTTCATAGGTGAAGTGCGAGTAGCACTCATCTCCCATCACCCACACGCTATGTTTTTTGCAAATGGCCAGGATGCGCCGGTACTCATCCGGCGGCACGACTCCACCGGTGGGATTGGAGGGAGAATCCACGATGAGCAATTTCGTCCTGGGAGTGATGGCCTTTTCGACGGTCGAAGCCATTATGCTAAAGCCGTCTTCCGGCCGCGTCTGTATATAAACGGGCGTACCGCCCGCGTACTTCACGATATCGGGATAGCTGACCCAGTACGGCACAGGAACGATCACTTCGTCGCCGGCCTGAACCAGCACGCACATGACGTTGAAGATCGAGTGCTTGCCGCCAACGCTGACGACACATTCCTTGGCGGAATAATTCGAGCCAAGTTCGCGCTTGTGCCACGCGCAAATCGCTTCACGCAGAGCCATGATGCCGCCCGTCGGCGTGTATTTCGTTTTATTTTCCCGGATAGCTCTAATCGCCGCTTCTTTGATGTGCTCCGGGGTAGGAAAGTCCGGCTCACCCGGCCCAAAATCGGCGATGTCGACACCCTGCAATTTCAAGCGGTCGGCTTCTGCAATCACTGCCGCAGTGGGCGAAATTTGTATGCGATTGATGCGTTCCGTGAGTTGCACGCTGGCTCCTCTTTTTCTTGCGTTAAATTTTCCTGCGACCCGTCTGACCCTTGTAAATCTGCTAGGAAACCTTTGCGCGCAGGCGCTGCTCCACCACCGCGGGCACAAAACCGTCCAGCGGCCCGCCCAGTTGCGCGATTTCGCGAACCAACCGCGAGCTCAAGTAGCTGTAAGGTTCGCCGGGGATCATGAAAACAGTTTCCAGGCGCGGCTCAAGCTTGCGATTCATCAGAGCCATTTGCAGTTCGTATTCGTAATCGGAAATGGCGCGAATACCGCGCAGGATTACGCCGGCATGGCGCTTTCTCGAGTACTCCACCAGCAGGCCCTCGAAAACGTCCACTTCCACGCCCGGCCAGTGCCTGGTGACTTCGCGCAGCATTTCCACGCGCTCGTTCACGCTGAAGAGCGGCTGTTTGTCCACGTTCTTCAGCACCGCTACAATCAGCAGGTCGAACATCTGCTCGGCCCGCCCGATTAGATCGAGGTGCCCGTTGGTGACCGGATCGAACGAACCAGGATAAATGGCGATGGACTTTTTCATCGGCACCACACGGAAGAAGCCGCTGCCTGACCCCTTGCGACATTGCCATTCTAACTTAGCATGGGGGAAGTACGCTTCGTAAACTTTGATGGGAGCAAAAGCGGACTGCTTCCACGATTCCTGGGAATCGCCTTGCCTGGCTTCTTCGGGGCGCAATTGTTTTTTCTCAATGGGTCGCCGGGGCGGGTGTGTTGTGACAAACGCCTGCGCCAGTGTCGCGAAATGTCTTGCCTTCTTCGGGAATGAATTCCCACTTGTACCTGCCCGGTGACAGGGTCAGCTTCAAGACGCCGTATGTTCCTGACTCGCGCACTTCGCTGTTGGCGGTGGGGAAGCCCAGGGGGTCATGACTTCTCCCTCCCGTTCCCACCACGATTTCGCGAATCCCGAGCTTCGCGTCCGCATTGCCTTCAGGATCTTGAGGAGCGAATCGTTCGTAAGAGTGTTCGTGCCCAGCAAGCACCAAGTCGGCATGGGCAGAGTAAAGGTCCTGCCAGAACGGCTTCAACTCCGGGTGAATGGCGTGGCGCTTGAACACCCCGCTGCTGAAGAGCGCGTGGTGGCCGTAGGCGAGAATGCAAGCATTGGCATGCTCGGCAAGGTCCTGACGCAACCACTGCTCCTGAGATGACCCCTGGCGGCAGCCGCCAAGCACCTGCGAGCCGCAGTTTGTGTTCAAGACGATGACATGCCACGCGCCAAGGTCGTAACTGTAGTAACCCTTCTCCGGCGGACCAGCTTGCATACCCCAGTATTGAAAATAACCGACTGCCAAGGAGCCGTCATATTCGTGATTGCCAGGGGCGGGCCTTGTCCGGTCCTTGAAACGGCCCCAGGTCGGACCATAACACTTCTCAAACTCCCCCGGGGTTCCCCTTTCGTAGGCGAGGTCGCCGGCTGCAAAAACGGTGCCCGGAATTTGCTCGATGAGTTTCGCGGTGGCTTCCGCTCCTTGAGGCTGCTTGCAACTGGCGATGTCACCTGCACCAACCAGAATGAAAGGCGGGTCAGTCGGCTGTGGTCGAGCTGATTTTTGGCGCCGCAGCTTGAGATGTTCGCCTGGGGGCGCTGTGGTGGTCTGGGTTTGCGCCGGGATCGGCAAAAAGAGGAGTAAAACAACCAGCCCGCGGCTCCAGATCATCCCAGGTTCCTGCCGAACAGGAATGTGTCCACGTACATAGTGTATCAGCGACAAAACTACCGCGTCATGTCCTGCAGACACCAAGGAACCCGCCGTTTATCCAAGAAAATCGGCCATTTAACACAGTAAACGACCTTTGGGCAAAAACTACTAGCCATATAAGACTATTTGAGTCTTATTATAACTTGTACGAAAGACAGGATTTTGGGGAGATTTTTAGCGGGTTTCGATTTGACTTGGGCCTAAAATGTAGTGTATATTTCATTTGCGACTGATTCAGTCGTATATGAATGAGGTCCCAGCAGGGGGTCTATAGTCGAGAGATGTTCAAGCTATCAAAGAAAGCCGACTACGGGCTGATCGCCATGAAGCATTTGGCGATTCATCGGCAGCGGCATTCTTCCAGCGCGAGTGAAATCGCGGAAGAATACGGGATTTCAGCGACGCTCATGGCTAAAGTGCTGCAAAAGCTGGCGCGCCAGTCCCTGGTGATCGCCAAACATGGTTCGAGTGGCGGATACCAAATCGCCCGGGACCCCGGGCAAATCAGCGCGCTGGATGTGATCTCGGCGATAGATGGGCCGGTCCTGATCACCTCATGCGTCACCAGCCATGGCAATTGCGACGCGACAGAGCGTTGTTCGGTGCGCGAGCCGCTGAGGCGGGTGAACGAGAGCATTTTGAGCGTGCTCAGCATGGTCACGATTTTGCAAATGAGCGAGGAGCCGCACGAGCCCGCGCTTGTCGCCCTGTCGGCCGCATCGCTGCCGCTTGGAAATTAGAGTTAGGAGACCAGAAATGGCTGTAAAGTTGCCGATTTACATGGACAATCACGCCACCACACCCGTCGACCCCCGCGTCGTGGAGGCGATGCTGCCGTATTTCAACGAGAGATTTGGCAACGCCGCAAGCCGCAACCATTCCTTCGGCTGGGCCGGCGAGGAAGCCGTGGAAAACGCCCGGGCGCAGGTGGCTGCGCTCATTGGCGCGACCCCCAAAGAGATCATTTTCACCAGCGGTGCCACGGAGTCCGACAACCTGATGATCAAGGGTGTGGCGGAGATGTACCGCGAGAAGGGCAATCACATCATCACCCAGGCGATCGAGCACAAAGCCGTTCTCGACACGTGCAAGCGCCTTGAGAAGTACGGCTACGAAGTTACTTACTTGCCGGTGCACAAAGATGGCCGCGTGGATCCCGAAGATGTACGCAAGGCCATTACGCCGAAGACCATTCTGATCACCATCATGTACGCAAACAACGAGATCGGGGTAATTAATCCGATCGCGGAAATCGGCAAAATTGCCAAAGAGCACGGCATCATCTTCGCCGTGGATGGCGTGCAGGCGGTGGGCAAGATTCCGGTGGACGTGCAGAAGGACAATATCGACCTGCTGGCCATTAGCGGGCACAAGTTTTACGGGCCCAAGGGCGTCGGGGCGCTATACGTTCGCAGGCGCAATCCACGCGTGCAGCTTTCCGCGATTATCGACGGCGGCGGGCATGAGCGCGGCATGCGATCGGGCACGCTGAACGTGCCGGGCATCGTTGGCCTTGGCAAGGCGGCTGACCTGGCGCGATTGGAGATGCCGGAGGAGAGCGTCCGGTTGCGCGCGTTACGTGACCGACTGAAGAAAAATCTCGAATCCAAGCTGGATGAGGTGTTCATCAACGGTTCGCTAGAGCACCGCCTGCCGAACAACCTGAACATGAGCTTCGCCTACGTCGAAGGCGAATCGTTGCTCATGGGGATCAACGACATTGCGGTTTCGAGCGGTTCGGCGTGCACCTCGGCAACCCTCGAGCCCAGCTACGTACTCAAAGCATTAGGGGTGGGCGAAGACCTCGCTCACACCTCGATTCGCTTCGGCCTCGGCCGCTTCAATACGGAGGAGGAAGTCGACTATGTCACCGACAAAATGGTGCAGGTGGTGACCAAGCTGCGGGAGCTATCTCCGCTCTACGAAATGGCCAAGGAAGGCATCGATATCTCTAAAATGAAATGGCAGACGGCGTAAAGGATCGCCTACATAACACATGGCAAACGAAGGAACAATTCAAATCCACCGCTCGATCGCCGGCACCGGCGCTGCATTTCGCGTCGCGTTCGTGCCTTATGGCGACAGCGATGAGAACTCTCCGGCGGGAGAGCGCTCGTTTCATCATCTGCAGGAAGTTCGCGCCTTCCTGAAACTCCTCGGCGTCGGCGCCGAGTACATTAAGGACGCTTTGCGGCAGCTGACCGCGGGGCGGTCGGCTTGGGTGCCGAACGTTTCGCTTTCGGATAAGGTTCTGCGCAGCGCGGCTTTTGTAAGCACGGCAAATCTTGCGAGAAGCAGCTAGCCGTTTCCCGGCTGGCCGCGAAAATAAGGAGCGGCGGTAATGGCATATAGCGATAAGGTTGTCGATCACTACAACAATCCGCGTAACGTCGGAAGTTTTCCCAAGGAAGACCCCAACGTCGGCACGGGATTGGTGGGCGCGCCGGAGTGCGGCGACGTCATGAAGTTGCAGATGAAGATCAATCCCGACACCCAGGTCATTGAAGAAGCCAAATTCAAGACCTTTGGCTGCGGCTCGGCGATTGCCAGCTCCTCGCTCGCGACTGAGTGGGTGAAGGGCAAGACCGTCGAAGAAGCGCTTTCGATCAAAAACACGGACATCGTGCGAGAGCTCTCGCTTCCGCCGGTGAAGATTCACTGTTCTGTTCTCGCCGAAGACGCCATCAAAGCCGCGATCGGTGATTGGAAGAAGAAACACGGCGTGGAAGTTGCGGTTTCCGAAAAGGCGTCGCACTAAGCGTTAAGCCAGATTTTTTGGAACGGGATTTTATGGCTACGGAAGTCATCAGTCCGAGTATCGCGAAGATCCACTTGACCGAGCGCGCGGCGCAAAAAATACGAGCGCTCCTCGAGAAGGAAGGCGTGTCACCCGAACAGGGCGGCCTCCGAGTGGGCGTCCAGGGCGGCGGCTGTTCCGGCTTGTCCTACGCAATGCGCCTGGATACACAGGCACGGGACCGCGACAAAATCTTTGAAGAACATGGCGCGCGCATTTTCGTCGATCCCAAGAGTTTTCTCTATTTGAACGGCACAACGCTTGAGTACGAAGAAACGCTGATGCGCCAGGGATTTGTCTTTCAGAATCCCAACGCGGCGCGGAACTGCGGCTGCGGCAGCTCCTTCACGGCCTAGTAGCGCAGACTTCGGTCTGTGCTCTTCGCTTTTGACTTCTTTCCGGCGGGGGAGACGCACAGGCGAGCTTGACTAGTGGTTGGCAGCCGCACCGCCAGCCACTTTTTTTGTGCCCCATCGTGGTGAGGGCTCATGTGGGACGTTGGCCGGCTGAAGATTTGGTGATTCCAATAGTATGACTGCTCCATCGACGGCTACGAATGCGCCCCTCACGTGCTGGAACTGCCATGAGCGCGCGCTGGGCACGCATTTTTGCTCCAGTTGCGGCAAACTCCTTCAACTGCCTGAGGGCGTCGATTATTTCGCGTTGTTCGAGATGCCCCGCAAGCTTTGGATCGACACGGAGGGTCTGGAGAAGAAGTTTCTGCAGCTGAGCTGGAAGCTGCACCCGGACAATTTCGTAAATGCCACGGAGCGCGAGAGGGAATTGTCGCTCGAGCAAAGTTCCCAGTTGAATGATGCATATCGCCTCCTGCACGATCCAGTCGCCCGCGTCGAGTACCTTCTCGGGCTCGAAGGCACGCGCAAGGAGGGCGAACATAAGCAGCAGGCGCCTCCGGAGCTGCTCGAAGAAGTTTTCGAATTGAATGAATCGTTGGACGAACTGCGCGAGGCAAAAGCATCCGGAGGCGACGTCGCCGCATTGAAAATGCGCCTCGAGGGCGCCGAAAAGAATTTTCAGAAGAAACTTGGCGAAGTGGACGAACAGCTTCGAGCAGCAGCGCACGAGTGGGATGCCGTTATCGACGCTAAAGCCAGCGAAGCAGATCGAAAGACTGTCATGGCGCGGCTGAACGAACTGCTCAATCGCCGTTCTTACATCCGGAACTTGGTTACCAACGTCCAAAAGGAGCTGTTGTGATTATGTCGTGCCATGTGATCTGGTGCACCGGGGGCGTAATAACCTCCTCGGGAATCGACCAGTCACTAGAAGCTGTTTCAAAACTGGGTGCAACGTCTGAATTCTGAGGTAGTTGGGTTGACGGAAATGCGAGATAAACAAGGTCAGCAGCGCCGATGGAGGGCTGATGGCGCGATACGGTC